>Ga0075424_100000054_pt1 | contig 60914 bp, 62 predicted proteins | sample SoiMethybrSBSTD3_FD_75301 | JGI IMG/M metagenome (GOLD analysis project Ga0075424, IMG submission 75301) | Bulk soil microbial communities from a Populus tree surrounding site in Tennessee, USA - Soil MetaG P. TD hybrid SBSTD3 | ecosystem: Environmental > Terrestrial > Soil > Tree plantation...
TCGATGTCGGCTCGTCGCATCCTGGGGCTGAAGTAGGTCCCAAGGGTTGGGCTGTTCGCCCATTAAAGCGGCACGCGAGCTGGGTTCAGAACGTCGTGAGACAGTTCGGTCCCTATCTGCTGTGCGCGTTGGAGAGTTGAGGGGAGTCGACCCTAGTACGAGAGGACCGGGTTGAACAGACCTCTGGTGTATCAGTTGTCCTGCCAAGGGCACTGCTGGTTAGCTACGTCTGGATGGGATAACCGCTGAAAGCATCTAAGCGGGAAGCCCACCTCGAGATAAGCTCTCCCATCCCCTTGAGGGAGTAAGGATCCTGGGAGACCACCAGGTTGATAGGCGGGATGTGTAAGCGCAGCAATGCGTTCAGCAGACCCGTACTAATAATCCGAGGTCTTGATTTTGAGAACACTGCAACCGCTATGGAGTTTTGAGGGTGTGCGCGGCTTCGCCGGCCCCCGAGTCTTTCGCAATTTCCGGTGGTCATAGCGAGAGGGATACACCTCTTCCCATTCCGAACAGAGCAGTTAAGCCTCTCAGCGCCGATGGTACTTGGCCCGCAAGGGTCTGGGAGAGTAGGTCGCCGCCGGATTAACCGTGAAAGGGCACCCCACGAGGGTGCCCTTTCGGCGTTAACGGCCTACGCGCCGTCCTCCTCGTCGAGCAGGCCCCGCGGCGGCCAGTCCCCCTGCGCGTCGCAGCGTCCGCTGCAGTGCAGGCTGGCGACGTTCTGCAGCGGCACCAGGATGTGGCCGTTCAGCTCGATGTGGGGGATGTCCTCGATCAGGCAGTAGGCGGTCAGCACGCCGTCCTGGTACTCGCCCCCGAACATCGCCAGCTCGACCGTTTCGCCCTTGTATTTCGAGGTGTAATCGTCCACCTGCGCTTCACCCTAGCAGAGCCCGGCCACCCCGATCAGGTGCCCGATATCGTTGAACCCGACCAGCCGCAGCGATCGGCGGGCGGTGGTGACGGTGGTCAGGCTGCAGTTGCCGGCGCCGTCGATGTGGAGGCGATCGTGCCCGGGTAAGCCCGTCGCGTGCGCGACGATCGCGCGGACGGCACCGCCGTGGGACACGACCAGGATCCGTCCGCGCCGGTGCGCGTCCAGCAATCGCAGGACGGTCTCGATCACGCGCCGGTGCATCTCCTCGTAGCTCTCGCCGCCGCTCCAGCCGGGCTCGCCGTTCAGCCAGCGTCTGTAGCCCGCCGGGTTCCGCTCCCGCACCTGAGCCCGCGTGAGACCGCGCCAGTCGCCGTTGTCGACCTCTCGCAGCCCGCGCTCGCGCACGGGGGTGCACCCGATTCGCGCGGCCAGGATCTCGGCCGTCTCGACCGCCCTGGCCAGGTCGCTCGTGTAGAGCGCATTGATCTTGAGGCCGCTGAGGCGTGCGGCCAGCGCCTCCGCCTGCCGGCGGCCGGTCTCGTTCAGGCCCGGCCCACCGTGGCCCTGCCAGCGCCCCTCACGGTTCCAGTCGGTTTCGCCGTGGCGGGCGACGAGCAGCTGGGTCATGCCGACCATCATATGATGCCCGTTCAGATGGACTTGCAGCTTCGCGATCTCCGGGTGCTGGTGACCGGTGGCAGCGCCGGAATCGGTCTTGCCACCGCGGAGCTGCTGATAGCCGAGGGTGCCCGGGTCGCGATCGCATCCCGCAGCCCTGGACGCGAGGCCGAGCGGATCGGCGCGGTTGCGGTCGCCGCCGACCTGGCGACTGCCGAGGGGTGCACGACCGCGGTGGCCGGGGCGGTCGCGACGCTGGGCGGCCTGGACGCGCTGGTCAACAACGTCGGCGTCGCCCAGATCCGCACGCTCGACCAGGTCGACGACGCCCAGTGGCAGGCCGCATGGGACACCAACGTGATGAGCTACGTGCGCTGCATCCGAGCGGCGCTGCCGCACCTGCGCGACTCCGAGCAGGCCGCCATCGTCAACGTCTCGTCGACGTCGGGAAAGCGGCCCAGCGCCAACATGCCCGAGTACTCGGTGACGAAGGCCGCGCTCCTGTCGCTTTCGCGGTTGGTGGCCGACGTCCACGCCGGCGATGGCATCCGCTGCAACGCCGTGACTCCCGGCCCGACGCGCTCGCCGGCCTGGCTGGCGCCCGGCGGGCTGGCCGACCAGACCGCTGCAGCGTCCGGCAAAGACCGCGAGCAGGTGCTCGAATCGGTGGCGGCGGGACGCCCGCTGAAGCGCATGGCCGAGCCCGAGGAGATCGCGGCCGTGATCGCCTTCCTGTGCTCGCCGCGATCCTCGTACGTGACCGGCGCCGCCTGGAGTGCGGACGGCGGCACGGTGCCTGTGATCCTTTAGCGGCGCTTTCGCGATCCTTCGGCTTTGGCGACCAGCGTAGGATTCACCGATGACCCACCGCTCAGGACCCGTCGCAGAGCGCTTCGCCTCCCACATCGCCTCGGTCGAGGAGGCGTCGCTGTCTCCCCTGGCCGTACGCTCATACGGGGGCGCCGGCCGGCTGCGGCCCGACGACGAGGACTGCTCGCTGCGCACGCCCTTCCAGCGCGACCGCGACCGGATCGTTCACTGCAAGGCGTTTCGCCGGCTCAAGCAGAAGACGCAGGTGTTCATCGCCCCGCAGGGCGACCACTTCCGCACCCGGCTCACACACACGCTGGAGGTATCGGGCATCGCCCGGGGCGTGGCCCGCGCGCTGCGCCTGAACGAGGACCTGGCCGAGGCGGTAGCGCTCGGCCACGACCTCGGGCACGCGCCGTTCGGCCACACCGGCGAGGAGGCGATCGACCGGGTACTGCGCCGCTACGACCGCCGCTTCCGGCACAACGAGCACTCGCTGCGGATCGTGGACGTGCTCGAGCACGATGGCCGCGGCCTGAACCTGACGCTGGAGGTGCGCGACGGGATCCTCAACCACACCGGGGCGGGACTGCCCAGCACGGTCGAGGGCGGGATCGTGCGGCTCGTCGACCGCTTCGCCTACGTCAACCACGACATCGACGATGCGCTGCGGGCGGGGATCCTGGACGAGCGGCAGCTGCCGCCGGAGCCGGTCGCGCTACTGGGCGACACCGCGTCGGAGCGGATCGACGCGCTCGTGCACGACCTGGTCGAGCACTCGGAGACGGCCGGCGAGGTGCACCAGTCGCAGCCTATGGCCGACGCGCTCCTGGCGCTGCGCTCGTTCATGTTCGAGAACGTCTACGTGGGCCCGATCGCCCGCCGCGAGACGTCCGCCGCGGCCGACATGGTGGAGGCGCTGCTCGTGCACTACATCGCCGCCGCCGACGAGCTACCCGGTGACGGTGACGAGGTCACCCGCGCCACTGACTGGGTGGCGGGCATGACCGACCGCTACTGCATCCGCGCCTACGACGAACTGCTCGCTCCGCGATGACCCTGATCAAGCACGAGAGCGTCGAGGCCGTGAAAGAGGCCGTCGACATGATCGACCTGGTCTCCGGGCGCACCCAGATGAAGCGTTCGGGCGGGGAGTGGCGGGGCCGCTGCCCGTTCCATGAGGAGCGCACCGGGTCGTTCTGGGTCAACCCCCTGACGAAGGTTTACTACTGCTTCGGCTGCCAGGCCAAGGGCGACGCCATCCGCTTCGTACAGGAGACGGAGGCGCTTGACTTCGCAGGCGCCGTGGAGTGGCTGGCCGACCGCTATGCCGTCACGCTCGAGTACGAGGAGACCTCGCCCGACGCCGATCGGCGCCGTGCCGAGCGAGAGCGGCTGCTGAAGCTGCTCGACACCACCGCCAGCTTCTACCAGCGGTTCCTGTGGGACGCCGTGGAGGCGGAGGCGGCGCGCAGCTACCTCGAGCAGCGAGGGATCACGCGCGAGAGCGCCGACCGCTTCCGCCTCGGGTACGCGTCCGCGGCTCCCGACCGCGTCCAGAAGGCGGCTCTGGCCCGCGACTTCACGGTCGGCGAGCTGTCAAAGGCCGGCCTGTCCGCGCGCGGAGGTGACCGGTTCCGGGAGCGCTTGATGTTCCCCTTGACGGACGCGCGCGGTCGCGTGCGCGGCTTCGGCGCGCGCCAGATGCCGGGTGGCCGCCCACCCAAGTACCTCAATACCTCGGACGGCTCGATCTTCCGCAAGAGCGACATCCTGTATGGCCTCGACCACGCACGCCGCGGCATCGCCCGTGACGGCGCCGCGATCGTGGTCGAGGGCTACACCGACGTGATCATGTTGCATCAGCTCGGCATCGACCGGGCGGTGGCGTCGATGGGTACCGCGCTGACCGAGGGTCAGGTGACCGAGCTTCGCCGGCTCTGCTCCACGGTGCTGCTTGCCTTCGATGCCGACGCCGCGGGCCGCGAGGCATCGCTGCGGGGCATGGATCTGGCCCGCTCCAAGGGCCTGAATGTGCGGATCGTGCGGCTCCCGGGCGGCCGCGATCCGGCCGATGTGGCCGGCGACGGGTCGGGCGCGTTCCAGGAGGCGCTTGACGCCGCTCAGCCATATCTGACCTACCGGGTGGGGCTGGCGCTGGACGACGGTGGAACTCGCGACGAGCGTTACGACCGGGTGCGGGCGCTCCTGGCCGCCGCGCAGCCGTCGGTCGAGCGGGATGATCTCGTGCGCACGGTTGCCGACCGGCTGGAGCTGTCGGACGACCTCACGGCGCGGCTCACGACCGGTCCTGAGGCCGCTCGCAGCGCCACTTCCGCGACGGTTTCCCGGGTGCGAATGTCGCCCCGTGAGCGAGACGAGAAGTTGTTCCTGGGCCTCTGCCTGGAGTTCCCCAGGAGGGGGCTCGACTTGCTTGATTCTCTGGATGTGGCACACTTCGCAGAACCGTCGCGGTGGCACGCCGCCTCGGTCGTTCGTCGGCACCTCGCCGGCGAGCTCGCTCCCGAGGAGGACAGGGCATCTCAACCGATCATCGCCGAGCTGATGGCTGTGGCGTCCCAGGAAGCAACATCCGAGGCCGTGCTCGAGGAGCTGTTCTGGAAGCTCCGGCTGCGCCGGACGGAGGACGAGCTAAAGACCGTGCAGCAAAACGCCGACTTGTCTCTGAGTCAGCAGCAACGTCTGCAGGAACTGCAGGAGCTGCGGCTGTCGATCCTCGAGACCCTGCGGTCTCGCTAACCGTCCCGAAGGTAGCCCAGCCTCATTTGATGTCGGAGTTTGCTCCCGAGCCGGCCGACGACGCTGTCGTCGACGAGGAGGAAGAACTCGAGCTGAAGCTCGAGGCGTCGCCTGGTCCCACCGAGGACACGGTCGGGATGTACCTGCGCGAGATCTCGCAGGTGCCGCTGCTGACCGCGGCCGAGGAGGTGTCGCTGGCGAAGGCGCTGGAGCACGGTGACGAACGCGCCCGCAAACGGCTGATCGAGTCGAACCTGCGGCTGGTGGTGTCGGTGGCCCGGCGCTACTCGGGCCGCGGGCTCTCGTTCCTGGATCTGATCCAGGAGGGGAACCTGGGCCTGATGAAGGCGGTCGAGCGCTACGACTGGCGGCTGGGCCACCGCTTCTCGACCTACGCGACCTGGTGGATCCGCCAGTCGGTGACGCGCGCGCTGGCCGACCAGGGCCGCACGATCCGCGTGCCGGCGCAGGTGGTGGACACCATAAACCGCATGTCGCGGATCGAGCGGCAGCTGACCCAGAAGCTCGGCCGGCCACCCGCCACCGAGGAGCTGGCCATGGCGATGGAGCTGAAGCCCGAGAAGATCGAGCACCTGCGGCGTGTGTCGCAGGAGCCGGTGTCGCTGGCGGCGCCGGTCGGTGAGGACTCAACCGAGCTGGGCGAGCTGATCGAGGACGAGCGGCTGTTGAAGCCGGGCGAGGACATGGCCGAGATGCAGCGCGACACGCGCGTGGCCGACCTGGTTGCGGAGCTGCCCTACCGCGAGCGGACGATCCTGGAGCTGCGCTACGGCCTGGGCGGCGGTCAGCAGCACACGCTCGAGGAGGTGGGCCGGCGATTCGGCGTCACCCGCGAGCGCGTGCGCCAGATCGAGACGCGCACCCTGCGGCGACTGGCCGCGGCCGGCGAGCACGCCGACCTGCGTCACCTGATCGACTAGCGCCTGCTCAATCATCTTGCGGCGCCGCCGATGAACCGTTCAGGGGTGCGGCTGGTAGTAGACTGCCCCGAGCCGTTCCTCGGTAGCTCAATGGTAGAGCATCCGGCTGTTAACCGGAGGGTTGCAGGTTCGAGTCCTGCCCGAGGAGCCTAGAGACCGGCGCACGGTGGACGATCTATAGCAACGGCTTGGGAGACGACGGGCAGCGTCGAGGTCGTCTCCGAGGGGCACTGGAAGCTGTTCAACTCCTGACAGCGGTCGATTCGCCATACGCCGAGGCCGGGTGAGCCGCGGCGACCTGTCCGTCGATTAGTCGCCCCCGGAGGCGCGGATGGTGTATGGGCCTTCAGCGAGTTCCACAACTCGCGATTGTGGGGCCGCTGCCACGATCGTCGTCGGCAGCGGCTGCGCCCGAAGCCCGACCGGGATCCAGCCACGTCCGGTCGGCGCCACGATCACGACACCATGGTCGTCGCCGATCGCGGTCAGCAACGAGCCATCCTGTCCGCCCCAGAGAACCTCCGCCGACAGCACGTCCTGGATGACGGCTTGTGTCGCCTTCGTATCCGCAGTCGCCAGCCCGATCTCCGCAATCTCGAGCAACGATTGGGGGCTGAACGGAGCGGCCGAGTCGTTAGTGAGGTGATCGTTGTCGATCAGCTCGACCACGTTGCCGCCGCCGTCGAGAAAATAGAGCGCCGACGCGCCCCGCTCGAAATGCACGACCGTCGCACCTTCTTCCTCGTCCGGGTCGCCGTGAAAGGCAAGCAGTTCATGCCGGCTTTGGATCCATTCCGCGGCCGCGGTAATCGATCCGCGAGGCACGTTGATCGCAAAGTGGTAGCGCGCGTCGACTCCTTGTGAGGCCTGCTCGAAACGGATCGTCGATGCCTGCAGTTGCACCTCGCACGTGCCGGGCTCTTCGCGAACCTGCATCCCGAGCCGCTCACCCCAAAAGGCTGACTGCGCAGCCGGGTCGCGGCTGGCAAGCGTGAGCCCGAAGATCCGCACCCGTGCGGTATACCACGCTAGGTGGTGTGGGGGCCGGTAGACGGAAACGGCCGTGGCCCGGTGGCCAACAGCTTCGCATCGATCACATCAAGTCCCCTTCCAAGTACGCTTGGAGCGGGACGGCACGACGGCCTAGGCGGGATCCGCGATGTCGCCTGGTGGACGCTCAGTCTCCCCCTGTACGGGCATCGGTGGTCACAGGGCCGGATCCACCGGCGCGTTCGGCGAGCGGATCAGCCGCCAGACGGCGCCCGGTGACCGCCGCCATCCGACGCTCTTTGCCACCTGGATCGTCTGCGATCCCGCCACCGCCACACCGATCAGCCCGACCACGACCTGAATCCCCCAGATCACAGCGCGAATGCGGTCGGCCTGGCCGCTCGAGGGGGCGGTCAGCCAGATCGCGACCTGCGCGATCGGCAGCCAGGAGGCAACCACGAGGCAGACGCCGAATCGGATGCGAAGCGCACGGGCCCGCGGGTTCTCGATCGGTTCCACGGCCAGTCAGCGTACCGCATCCTTCTAGCAGGCCCGGTGCAGGTGATAGCTCGGGAAGCGCCGGTGCGCGGCCGCCCAGGTGCGGAAGTGCTTGAGGTACCGGGAGCTGAGCTCGCGCCATGCGCTGTCGTCGGCGCAGTAGATGGTGCTGGCCGTGCCGAAGCTGGAGGCGTAGTAGCCGCCCGTGCTCGAGCCGCCCGCGGGCGCGGACGGGCTGCCGGCGGCCGTGGGGGTGCCGCCCACGTAGCGCCGGTACGCGGCCACCCAGTTTCGCGCCTCGATTCGCTGCGCCTTGCGCAGCGCCAGCCGCCCCGAGCAGACCAGCTCGTGCAGCCGGTTCTCGAGCACGTCCTTGGTGCGGGCGCCCCACCTCCCGGCGTAGGGCTCGGGCCACAGGTTCGCGATCGCGTTCGACCCGCCGATCTCGAGGGACACGAGGTGGTCGACCTCGTGGGCATACGGGACGTGCGCGACCCCGTAGCGGTCGTAGACGGCGGTCGCCTCAGCCTGCGGCACGTTTCGCACCGACGCCGAGTAGCCGGACACGCAGATCCGCGCCCTGCCCACGGCGAACTCCGCCCCTGGAGTCAATGAGCGGCGCGGCACGTCCACGGCCGGCACGCCGCCCCGCCGGGTTGCCGCCGGCGGGTGTGCGTGGTGGTGCCGGTGGTGGTGGCCATGGCGATGGCGAGCAGGAGCGGGGGTCGTGATCGGTCCGCTCCGCCGGGATGACGCCTGCGGCGCGACGCCGGCGGAGCTGCAGCCCGCGGTCACCAGCATCAGCGCCGCGACCGTCCGGTACCTCACCAGCGCGCCGTTCGCTGCGCGATGTCGGCCATGGGCGAATCGTACGCGTGCCGGTGCTAGCCTGGCCGCGCATGCGACGCGAGATCCAGCCCGGCTATGAGCTCGACGACGACCGCGAGCGCATCGACGTGGCCGCTGTGCACCGGTTCCTCTCGGAGGAGGCCTACTGGGCGCTGGGCCGGCCCTTCGACACGGTGGCTCTGCTGGTGCGCAACTCCTACCGCGTGCTCGGCCTGTATCACGACGGCGCCCTGGTCGGCTACTGCCGGGCCGTCTCCGACGGCGCCGTCCACGCCTACCTGGCCGACGTCTATGTGCTCCAGGAGCACCGCGGCTTGGGGCTTGGCGAAGCGATGGTGCGCGAGATGGTGGATTCAGGCGAGCTGGCGAACGCCCGCTGGATGCTGCACACCGGCGACATGCAGCCGCTGTACCGGAAGCTCGGATTCGGAGCTGCCAGCGAGCGGGCCATGGAACGCCAGGCCGGCTGACTCAGCTCAGCGCAGCAGGATCCTGCCGCTGTGGGCCTTCACGGTATCCGAACCGCTGGAGAGCCGTGAGGCCAACCGGCCGAGTGGCTTGGCGCTGCTGCCGGTGTTGACCACGACCATCCCGTGCTTGAACGTGCGCGTGATGATCGCGCCGTTGACGTGCATCTTGGCCGTCGGGCTGCCGAGTTGACCGGCGCGGTTGAAGAAGTCCCACCACTTGCCGGCCTGCTGATCGGTGCCGACGCTGATGCGATCGCCCCTGCCGTACCCGGACAGGAACAGCGTGAAGCCGTAGCGGGCGCCCGTCTCGGTGCCGAGCTTGGCGAAGCACAGGCACCTGGTGTGGCGCAGCACGTCAAGCGAGCGGGACGCGGACACGCGTGCGAACATCTCGTAGGCGACCATGTACTTGGCGCCGCGGGCGGCGAGCAGGTTGTTGGCCGCTATGCCCCATTTTCTCGAGGCGTTCGACACGTAGTTGGCGAGGCCCAGGGTCTGCTGCGTCCACCAGCTGAGGCTGACGTTGGGGTGAACGTTGGTGCGGGCGTAGCCGTCGCTGCCCATGGCGTCCAGGAAGCAGAACGACGGGCTGCCCTGGCAGTTCTTCACGACCTGCTTGCGCCAGCCGGCGCTGGCCGGATTCATCACGTAGAAGCCCCGCGCCCTGTCGCGAACGCGGGCGCCGCCCGCGGTGTGCATGTACCACGACTCCGGGTACGTGCCGATGCGCGACCGGGTGCCCTTGGTGTAAAGCCCCGTGTGCGCGGATCGGTAGCCCTTCTTCAGCTGCGTCTTCTGGACCGTGATGGTCGGGAAGTGCGCCCGGATGAAGGATGGGGAAGGTGCAATCTTGGGATGGAGGTGCAGTGGCGCGTACAGCCTGTTGAGCACGTTCGCTTGGGCGGCGGGAGGCGCCGCAAGAATCAGTATGGCCGTGATCGCAATCAACAGGCGTGAACGCATGAGCATCTATCTCCTTGGCTTGGTCGGGCGCAACGCTGGGATCGGTCGCGGATGTCGAGCCTCGGAAGCTCACGGTAGGTGGTGACCGTAAGGGGCATGAATGCCCGATGTACGCGACCGGTAAAGATTCCGCCAAGACCCTGAGAAGGCGGTCACCAACGACGGCACCCGGCCGGGCTCGGCTAGGCTACGCCGTGACGAGGCTCTGCTTTGTGGTGCGGATGCTCTTGTCGAATTGCAATTTGTCATGTACATTAGCCTCGCAGACGTGGGCACCCCTCGTTCTAGATCCCTGCTTTGCACGGCGGCTGTGGTCGTCGGCCTGCTGCTGTCCGGATGCGCGAGCTCCTCGAGCACCGGCGGTAGCTCGGGCGGCGCCTCCTCGCCCAGCGGCGGGCAGACCAGCACCTACACGCCGGCCAGCGGCACCACCGAGAGCGGCGTCCTGTTCCCCGTCTACACGAATACGACGGCCGGCTACTCGTTCGACTACCCGGGCGGCTGGCGAGTGATCGAGAAGGGCAGCGGCGTTCGCATCGCACGCTTCGGCGATGCCGTCACCGTTGTCGTCCGGCCGCGCGCACAGGCGCCGTCCTCGAAGGACTACCAGAAGCAGCTCGAGGCGATGCTGCAGCAGCATGACGACAAGCTCATCTCCAAGATCGTTCGGCCCGCCAGCGTGATCACGGTCGGCAAGGACAAGGTCACGATGGCGGTGATCGAGCAGGTGCGGCCGACCGGCCCCGCGGCGAATGCGCCCAAGGACACGCTGGTCGTCAACCGCTACCTGTTCTGGAAGGACGGCAAGCTCCTGCTGCTCTCGATGAGCTCGGTGAAGGGCGTCGACAACAATGACGCCTGGAACCTGATGGCCGACTCGTTCAAGTGGAACTGAGCCGGTCGAGCCGCTAGGCTCGGCCGCGTGATCGTCACCGACGCAGTCAGTGACTACCTGCTCGAGTCGCGCCCACAGCCCGACGCGTTGCTGCTGGAGATGGAAGAGCACGGCCGCCGGGACAACATCCCGATCGTTGTGCCTTCGACCGGGGCACTGCTCGGTGTGCTCGCCGCCGCCTGCGGCGCGCGGCGCGTGGTGGAGGTGGGCACCGCCATCGGCGTATCCACGCTCTACATCGCGCGCGCGATGGCCCCCGACGGGCTGATCGTCTCGTTCGAGATCGACCCCGAGCGCCAGCGGGCCGCGCGCGCCTACCTCGATCGCGCCGGTGTCGGCGAGCGTGCCGACCTGCGGCTTCTCGATGCCGGTGAGGGTCTGGCCGAGCTCGATCTCGAGGCCTGGGACATGGTGTTCCTGGACGGCATCAAGGGCGACTACCCAGCTCACCTCGAGCTGGCCCTGCCGCTGCTGCGAAGCGGCGGGCTGGTGGTTGTCGATAACACCCTCCTGAGCGGCCTCGTGGCCGAGGGACGCGCGGGTGGCGGCTGGACCGAGGACGCGATCGCGACCATGCGACGCGTCAACGCCTCGCTGCTCGAGCGCTCGGACATGGTGGCCGCGCTGCTGCCGGTCGGCGACGGCGTGCTGGTCGGGGTGCGCCGGTGAGGAAGCTGGTCGCCGCCGTGCTCCTGGCCGTGGCGCTGGCCGCGCCCAGCCAGGCGCACGCACTCACCCGCGGCACGCACGTGGAGGTGTTCAAGCGCGGCCTCAACCAGGTCGTCGACATGGCGCACGTTCCGAGGTCGAACACGTTGTTCTACACGGAGAAGACGGGCGCGATCCGGGTGATCGTCAACCACCGGCTGCTGCCGACGCCGTGCGTCACCCTGGACGTCGTCAGTGACGGCGAGCGCGGCGCCCTCGGCCTGGTGCTCGACCCCGACTACCGCACCAACCATTACCTGTACGTCTACTTCACGAAACGGTCGCCGCTCCAGAACCGGGTCACGCGCTTCACGGTGACCAACAACCGCTGCGGGCATTCCCATCCCCTGATCACCGGCATCCCGACGGTGGCCGGTTACCACAACGGCGGGCAGCTGTTCTTCCTGGGCAACAAGCTGTTCGTGACGGTCGGCGAGAACCACGATCCCGGCAACGCCCAGAACCTCCACACCCGGCTGGGAAAGGTGCTGCGTTACAACCGTAACGGGTCGATCCCGCGCACCAACCCGATCCTGGGCGGGCGCCGCACGGCGATCTGGTCGTACGGGCACCGCAACGGCTTCGGGCTGACGGCCAAGCCGAACACGAACCGGCTGTACGAGACCGAGAACGGCCCCAACTGCGACGACGAGCTGAACCACATCATGAAGGGGCGCAACTACGGCTGGGGTAACGGCTACGTGTGCGGCACCAACGGCGTGGGGCCGCGGCCGGTGGCGCCGCTGAAGCGCTGGACGCCGACGATCGCCCCGACCGATCCCTGGTGGTATCGGGGTCGCATCAAGCGCATGCGGGGATCGATCTACATGGGCGACTACAACACCGGCACGCTGCGCCGGATCAGGCTGAACCGGGCGGGCACGGCGGTGAAGTCGATCTCACTCACCTACCACGCGCCGTCCGGGATCATCGATGTCTCGTCCGGTCCGGGCCGGTGGCTGTACTTCGCCACCCAGAGCACGATCTACCGGATCGTCAAGAATTAGATGATTGATTCCACGAGCTGCGTGGCTCTGGAGCTGGTGCGAGCTGCCCCAGACGCCACGATCGCCCCTGAACAGGCTTCATCCAGCCTGCCCTGCGGTCGATCCCGTCTGGAACGACTCGTCCTGCGCCCGTAGCCACGGATCCCGTGGAGTCAACCATCTGGGCGCAGGAACGCGCCGATGGGGGCGGCTGGGATCGAACCAGCGACCAACCCGTTATGAGCGGGCTGCTCTAACCGCTGAGCTACACCCCCGAAGGGCGCGTACCATCGTAAACGGTGACGCGCTTCACATTCCCTTCCAATGGTCGAGGCCGACCGTTCAAACCATCACCGTCGGCGGAACGTAGAACAGATGGACATCGAGCATGGAGAGGGCGTGGGGCACATCATCGCAGACGCCGAGCATGAGATCTTCGACGGGCTGAACGACGCCGACCTGGCCGATCTGGACGACCGTTTTGCCATGGCGACGTTCCGCAAGGGCGAGCTGATCTATTCGCCGTTCGATCGCGGCGAGGCGATGTTCCTGATCGAGAGCGGCCGGGTGCGGCTGTTCCGGAGCGCGGCGGACGGGCGCCAGGTGACGCTGTCGATGCTCGACCCGGGTGCCACCTTCGGGCAGGTGTCGGTGCTGGACGAGCCCATGCACGACGCCTACGCCGAGGCGATGACCGACTCCGTGGTGCGGATCCTGCGGGTGGCCGACCTCGAGCGCACGATCGGGGAACACCCGCGAATGGCGCTGAATCTGATGCGATCGCTCTCCGAGCGGCTGCGGACGGCCGAGGACCAGATCGAGGCGCTGGCGTTCCGCCCGGTGCCATCGCGGCTGGCCGGCAAGCTGCTGGAGCTGATGGACCGTTACGGCAGGGTCACTCCCAACGGCATCCGGATCGACGAGCGCTTCACGCACATGCAGCTGGCCGAGATGATCGGCACCAGCCGCGAGACGCTGACGAAGGTGCTGAACGAGATGCGCGACGCCGGCCTGATCGACGTCCGCGAGCGGCTCATCTGGGTGATCGACGCCGACGGGCTCGAGCGGCTCAAGACCAGCAGCTGAGCGGCGGCAGCGGCCCGCCCCTGCACTACACTTCCGTCCAGAACTTCGGACGGAGGATGTCAGTGGCTGAAACCGGAACCATGCGTGTCAAGAGCGGCCTGGCCGAGATGCTCAAGGGTGGCGTGATCATGGACGTGACCAACGCCGAGCAGGCGCGCATCGCCGAGGACGCGGGTGCATGCGCGGTGATGGCGCTCGAGCGCGTGCCGGCCGACATCCGCCGCGACGGCGGCGTCGCCCGGATGGCCGATCCCGCCAAGATCCGTGAGATCCAGGAGACGGTCACGATTCCGGTGATGGCCAAGGCCCGCATCGGCCACTTCGTCGAGGCCCAGATCCTGGAGGCGCTCGAGGTCGACTACATCGACGAGTCCGAGGTGCTGACGCCCGCCGACGAGGCCAACCACATCAATAAGTGGGACTTCAAGGTGCCCTTTGTCTGCGGCGCCACCAACCTGGGCGAGGCGCTGCGCCGGATCGCCGAAGGCGCCGCCATGATTCGCAGCAAGGGCGAGGCCGGTACCGGCAACGTGGTCGAGGCCACCCGCCACATGCGGTCGATCCTGGGCGACATCCGCCGCCTGCAGTCGATGGACGAGAACGAGCTGTACACGGCCGCCAAGGAGCACCGCGCCCCCTACGACCTGATCCGCAACGTGGCCGAGAAGGGCCGGCTGCCGGTGGTCACGTTCACCGCGGGCGGCCTCGCCACCCCGGCCGATGCGGCCATGATGATGCAGCTGGGCGCCGACGGCGTGTTCGTCGGCTCCGGCATCTTCAAGAGCGGCGACCCCGCCCAGCGGGCGTCAGCCATCGTCAAGGCCACCACCCACTTCAACGACGCGGCCGTGCTGGCCGAGGTGTCGACCGGCCTGGGCGAGCCCATGGTCGGGATCGAGATGTCGGAGCTGGGCGAGGACGGTCTGCTGCAGTCGCGTGGCTGGTAAGGTCGGAGTCCTCGCCCTGCAGGGCGCATTCCGGGAGCACTGCCGGGCGCTGGCCGACGTCGGCGTAGAACCGGTCGAGGTGCGGCAGGCGGCCGAGCTGGCCGGGCTGGAGGGTCTGGTGATCCCGGGCGGCGAGTCGACCACCATGTCCAAGCTGATGGTCGCCTACGGACTGGAAGCGCCGATCCGCGAGCTGCACGCCTCGGGCGCCCCCGTGTTCGGCACCTGCGCCGGCATGATCTTGGCGGCTCGCGACGCCGTCGACGGCCTGCCCGACCAGCGCTACCTTGGTCTGATCGACATCGTCGTGCGGCGCAACGCTTTCGGCCGCCAGGTGGCCAGCTTCGAGGCCGAGCTGACGCTGGCCGGCGATCCCGAGCCGCTCACCGGCGTCTTCATCCGAGCACCCTGGATCGAGTCGGCCGGCGACGACGTGCAGGTGCTCGCGGAGCATGGCGGCCACGCGGTGGCCGCGCAGCAGGGGTTGGTGCTGGTGACGGCGTTCCACCCCGAGCTGACAGGCGACCGGCGGCTGCACCGGCGCTTCGCCGAGATGGTGGATCGGGCGCGCGGGGCGGTGGCGGCATGAGCGGCCACTCGAAATGGTCGACCATCAAGCACAAGAAGGGCGCCGAGGACAAGAAGCGCGGCAAGCTCTTCACGAAGCTGTCGCGGGCCATCATCGTGGCCGCCAAGGAGGGCGGCGCCGACCCGGCCGCAAACGCGTCGCTGGCGGCCGCGATCGCGAAGGCACGTTCGTACTCGATGCCGAAGGACAACATCGAGCGGGCCGTGCAGCGCGGCGCCGGCAGCGGCGAGGGCACCGACGCGTACGACGCGATCACGTATGAGGGCTACGGGCCGGAGGGCGTCGCGATCATCGTCGAGGCGCTGACCGACAACCGCAACCGCACCGCCGCCGACGTGCGCGCGATCTTCAGCAAGCACAATGCCAGCCTGGGCACGCCTGGCTCGGTGGCGTGGCAGTTCGAGCGCAAGGGTGTGGTGCTGGTGTCGTCCGACCAGCTGGACGAGGACGAGATGGTGCTACAGGCGGCCGACGCCGGTGCCGAGGACGCGCAGCTGGACGGCGATGTCTGGCAAGTGATCACCGACGCCGGAGAGCTGGCGGCCGTGCGGGACGCGCTCGAGGCGTCCGGCATGCCGATCAGCTCGGCCGAGCTGACGCTGGTGCCCAAGAACACCGTAGCCCTGGACGAGGACGCCGCCCGCAAGCTGCTGCGTCTGATCGACGCGCTCGAGGACAACGACGACGTGCAGGACGTCTACGCCAACTTCGACATCCCCGACGCGGTGCTCGAGGCCGTGGCCGGCTAGGCAGCCGCCGGGCGGAACCGCAGCACGTAGCGCACGCACAGGTAGAGCACCAGCGCCGCGACGGCGACGATCGCGATTACGCCGACCACGTGGCTGGCCGAGCCGAAGCGGTCGATCAGGGTCGCCACGGAGCTCGAGAACACGTAGCCGAGGCCGCCGACCAGGATCGCCCACACGGCCGCTCCCAGGGCGTCCGCGAACAGGTAGCGGTGAAACGGCATGCGGGTGCTGCCGGAGACGATCGCCAGCTTGGTGCGAATGCCCGCGATCAGCCTGCCCGCCGCCACCGCGCGGGCGCCGTAGCGCGCCATGAAGACGTGCACGGAGCTGTCCTCGTGCACGCCGAACCGGCGCAGCACGCCGGGGCCGGCGGCGCGCCCGATGCCGTACGCGCAGAGGTCGCCGGCCAGCGCGAACGCCCACGCCACAAGCACCACCAGCGGCAGGCTGAACTGGCTGGAGTTGGCCGCGGCCGCGGCGGCGGCCAGCAGCACGATCTCGCCGGAGGAGGGCAGACCGAAGCTGTCGCCGAATGCTCCGATCGCCACTCCCAGGTACCCGTAGTCGTGCAGCAGCGAGTCGGCGCTGGGCAGATCGACGTGCTTCAGCACCTGCCAGATCACCAGGCCCGCCAGGGCCACGGCCGAGAACGCCGCCGCCAGCCGCAGCACGGGCGGCAGCCACCACCGCGCGGCCGGGCGGCTGATCTCCATGCAATGGACTGTACCGGGGCACTATTCGGGCGGCCTTGGCAGCGGGAACACCCGTTCGGTCGCGTCCGCCCACGCCGGTAGACTGCGGCCAGATGATCGTGCTCGGCATCGACCCCGGTACGGCCTCGACCGGCTTCGGCGTGATCTCGGCGGAGGGCTCGACGCTGCGCGCCATCGACCACGGACTGATCTCGACACCGGCCCGCGCGCATCCGTCGCGGCGGATGGGTGAGATCCACAGCCGGGTGGCGGCGCTGATCGAGAACCACGCGCCCGAGGCGGTGGCCATGGAGGATCTGTTCGTGGGGGTGAACCCACGCGCGGTGCTGTCGGTCGGCCAGGCACGAGGCGCCGTGCTGGCCGCCTGCGGCCAGGCCGGGCTGGACGCTGCCGCCTATCCACCGGCCGAGGTGAAGGCGGCAGTCTGCGGCTACGGCCGCGCCGACAAGGTGCAGGTGCAGCGGATGGTGGGGGCAATGCTCTCGGCCGACCTGGCAGCTGCCAGCGACCACGCCACCGACGCCCTGGCGGTGGCCATCTGTCACGTGGTGCGCAACCGCGGGCGACGTGTGGCCCAGGCGGCGGCGCGATGATCGCGACGCTGCGCGGCAAGGTGCTGGAGCGCGGCTCCGGCCGGATCGTGATCGATGTGGGCGGCGTCGGCTACCTGCTGGCGGCCACCAGCGCCGCGATCCGGATGGCGGTGCCCGACGGCGAGGAGGTGACCCTGGTCACCCACCTGCACGTGCGCGAGGACGCCCTGATCCTGTTCGGGTTCGCCAGCACCGCCGAACGCGACCTGTTCGAGCTGTTGCTAGGAGTGTCCGGCGTGGGGCCGAAGGCGGCGCTGGCGATCGTGTCGGGGTATGCACCCGACCAGATCCGCCGCGCCATCGTCACGTCCGACCACGCGCTGTTCACGAGCATCACCGGCGTCGGCCGCAAGACCGCCGAGCGGGTCGTGATCGACCTCAAGGACAAGGTCGGATCGCTGCCGGCGGCACAGGTGCAGGATGCCGCCGACCTGCCGCCGGCCGACGATCACACCGCGGCCCGCGACGGGTTGGTCGGCCTCGGCATGTCCGTGGCGGAGGCCGAAGCGGCGCTGCGCAGCATCGATGCCGACCTGCCGGTGGGTGAGCGGATCCGCCAGGCGCTGGCCGCAGGGGCGAGCGCATGAGCGCCCCTGCCGATCGCATCCCCGATCCGCTGCTCGCGCCCGGCGAAGAGGAGCTCGATCAGACGCTGCGGCCGCGCCGGCTGTCGGAGTTCGTGGGCCAGGAGGCGGTCAAGGAGCAGCTCTCGATCTTCCTGGAGGCGGCGCGGGCCCGCAACGAGCCCTGCGAGCACGTGCTGCTGGCGGGGCCGCCCGGCCTTGGCAAGACGTCGCTGGCCGGGATCATCGCGGCCGAGATGAGCTCGGCGCTGCGGATCATGTCCGGCCCGGCCATCGACCGCAAGGCAGACATGGCCGCGATCATGACTGCGCTGGAGCCCAACGATGTGCTGTTCATCGACGAGATCCACCGCCTCAATCGCTCGATCGAGGAGCTGCTGTATCCCGCCATGGAGGACGGCTGCATCGACATCGTGATCGGCCAGGGACCCGGTGCGCACTCCATCCGCCTCGACCTGGCGCCGTTCACGCTGGTCGGCGCGACCACGCGCACCGGCCTGCTGACGACGCCGCTGCGCGACCGCTTCGGCATCACGCACCGGCTCGAGCACTACCGGCCGGAGGAGATCGAGCGGATCGTCCGTCGCTCGGCGGGCATCCTTGCGGTCGAGATCGATGAGGGGGGCTGCAGCGAGATCGCCCGCCGATCGCGCGGCACCCCGCGGGTGGCCAACCGGATCCTGCGCCGCGTCCGCGACTTCGCCCAGGTGCGGCACGACGGCGTGATCAGCCACGACATCGCATCCGAGGCGCTGGAGCTGTTCGAGGTGGACGACCTCGGGCTGGAGCGGATCGACCGTGAGATCCTGCGTCGCGTGGCCGAGACGTTCTCCGGCGGCCCAGTGGGCCTGTCCACGCTGGCCGTCGCGATCGGCGAGGAGCCGGACACGCTCGAGGACGTGTACGAGCCCTACCTGCTGCAGATGGGCCTGCTGCAGCGGACGCCGCGCGGTCGCGTGGTCACGAAAGCCGCCTACAGGCACCTCGGGCTGACCGTGCCCGATCGCGACCCGCGGCTGTTCTAACGACACGGTGTCCTAGCGACTCGGCGTTATCGTCCAGGGATGCGTGAGCGCTACCCGGCGATCGAGCCGCAGCAGCATGGAATGCTCGCCGCCGGCGACGGCCACGACGTCTACTGGGAGGTGTGCGGAAACCCGGCTGGCAAGCCCGCCCTGGTGCTGCACGGCGGGCCGGGCTCGGGCTGCAAGCCGTGGCATCGCCAGATGTTCGACCCCGAGCGCTACCGCGTCGTGCTGCTCGACCAGCGCGGCTGCGGACGCAGCACGCCCAGCGCCGGCACTGATCTGGCGGCGCTCGAGGCCAACACCACACCGCACCTGCTGGACGACATCGAGGCGGTACGTGACCTGCTCGAGATCGACCGCTGGCTGGTGTGGGGTGGGTCGTTCGGGTGTGAGCTGGCGCTGGCCTACGCCGAGCGGCACCCAGAGCGGGTCACCGAGCTGGTGCTGTGGGGCATCACCACCGGGCGCAGGAGCGAGGCCGACTGGCTGTTTCGCGGCGGCGTGGGCGTAATGTTCCCGGAGCAGTGGTACCGGTTCGCCGAGGGAGCGGGCGACGACGACCCGGTCGCCGGGTACCGGCGGCTGCTGCACGACCCCGACCCGGCCGTGCACCGCAAGGCGGCGCAGGACTGGTGCGCATGGGAGTCGGTGACGCCGGACTGGCCACCGGCCAACGGCATCGCCGAGCGCTTCCGCGATCCCGCGTTCGCGCTTGGCTTCGCACGACTGGTCACCCACTACGTGCACCACGATCTCTGGATCGAGGACGGCAGCCTGCTCCGCGACGCCGGCCGTCTCGCCGGAGTGCCGGCCATGCTTGTTCACGGCCGGTTCGATCTGCAGGCGCCGCTGGCCTCCGCGTGGGATCTGCACCTGGCGCTACCCGACGCCACGCTGGACGTCGTCAGCGAGGGCGGCCATGCTGCGGGCGGCACGGGGATGCGCGATCGGCTGATCGCCGCCACCGATCGGTTCGCCGGTGTCTGAGCCGGCCGGTGTCTCGGCGCCCGGCCGCCGCCGCATGGCAGACTGGGCAGCCGTGCGCATGCTCCGCCGCCATCGCCAGTGGGCGATCCTGATCACCGCCGCCGTGGGCCTGCTGGTCGCGGCCGGCGCCGTCACGCTGACCGTCGTCGAGAACGTCTCGAAGGGGCCTGCCTACCAGAAGGCCGCCGACTACGTGCGCTCGGGCCGCGGCAGCGGGCTGACCCGCATGCAGCTGGGCGCCGTGCTCGGATTCGGGCTGGCGGTGACCGGGCCGATCAGCGAGAACGGAAACTCGGGCCGGGCAGACCTCAGCTTCGACGTGCACGGGAACTGGCGCAGCGGCCGCGTCAAGATCACGGAGGTCAAGCACGGCTCGCGATGGTTCGTCACGGGCGGCGTCCTGACCGTGGACGGCAAACGCTTCCAGATGCCATGCGCGCCACCGATCTCGCCTACGAGCTGCCTCCTGAGCTGATCGCGCAGCACGCGGCCGAGCCGCGTGACAGCGCGCGACTGCTCGTCTACGACCGCGCCGGCGGCGCGATCCGACACCGGCTGTTCCGGGACCTCTCCCGGGAGCTGTCGCCCGGCGACCTGCTGGTCGTGAACGACACGCGGGTGCTGCCGGTGCGCGTCCGCGCGCGGCGGCACACGGGCGGCGCGGCCGAGGTGCTGCTGCTCGAGCCGGCCGGCGACGGCAGCTGGGAGGCGCTGGCGCGGCCCTACCGGCGACTGCGGGAGGGGGAGGTGCTGGAGGCCGGTGACATGCGCGTCGCGATCGTCGAGCGGCTGGGGCAGGGGCGCGTGCGGGTGCGCGTGTCGGCGCCCGGCACGCTCGAGCAGGCGCTCGCGGCGTCGGGCGAGATGCCGCTTCCGCCCTACATCACGGAGCCGCTGAGCGATCCGGCCGACTACCAGACCGTGTACGCGCAGCACCCCGGGTCGGCGGCCGCGCCCACCGCGGGCCTGCACTTCAGCGAGCGCATGTGGGACGAGATCCGCCGCGACCACGAGGTGGCGGCGATCACGCTGGACGTCGGCCTGGACACCTTCCGGCCGTTGGCCGAGGAGGTGGTGGAGGACCACCCGATCCACTCCGAGCGCTACCGGGTGCCGGAGCCGACCGCCGCCGCGGTGGAGCGGGCGCGATCCGAGGGACGCCGGATCGTGGCCGTGGGCACCACCAGCGTGCGCGTGCTGGAGACGGTGTTCGGCGAGCCTGGGGCCGCCCTCGAGGGGCGCACCAGGCTGCTGATCACGCCCGGGTACCGCTTCCGCGCCACCGGGGCGATGATCACGAACTTTCACCTGCCGCGCTCGACGCTGCTGGCGCTGGTGATGGCGTTCGCGGGGGTCGAGCAGACGCGCGACCTGTACCGTACCGCCGTGTCCGAGCGCTACCGCTTCTACAGCTTCGGCGACGCGAGCCTGATCCTGTGAGCATCGGCGACTTCGAGCTGGTGGCGCGCGACGGCGGCGCCCGCGCCGGGTTGCTGGAGACGGCGCACGGCGTGGTGGAGACGCCCGTCTTCATGCCCGTCGGCACCAAGGCCAGCGTGAAGGCGCTGCTGCCATCCGAGCTGCGCGACCTGGGTGCGCAGATCGTGCTCGGGAACACCTACCACCTGCACTTCCGCCCCGGCGCTGAAGTGATCGCCGACCTGGGCGGCCTGCACCGGTTCATGGCCTGGGACGGCCCGATCCTGACCGACTCGGGCGGGTTTCAGGTGTTCTCGCTGCGCCACACGGCCGACCGCGTCGACGACGACGGGGTCACGTTCCAGTCGGTCTACGACGGTTCGCGGGCGCGCTTCACGCCGGAGCTCGCGATGGGGGTGCAGCGACGGCTGGGTTCCGACATCGCGATGGCGTTCGACGAGTGCACGCGCGCCGACGTGACGCCCGAGCAGCTCGCGGAGGCGGTCAGGCGCACGTCGCTGTGGGCGCGGCGCAGCCGTGCGGCGGAGCGCGCGCACGGGCAGCTGGTATTCGGCATCGTGCAGGGAGCCACCGACCTGGCGATGCGGGAGCGCAGCGCGGGCGACATCGTTGGGATCGGATTTGACGGCTATGCGATCGGCGGGCTGTCGGTGGGAGAGGAGCGCGGGCTGATGCTGGACACGGTCGCGGCGACCGCCGAGATGCTGCCGGCCGGTCGGCCGCGCTACTTCATGGGCATCGGCGATCCGGACGGCCTGCTGGGTGTGATCGAGCGCGGCGTGGACATGTTCGACTGCGTGCTTCCGACCCGCCTCGGGCGCACCGGAAGCGCGCTGGTTCCAGGCGGGAGGCTGAATCTGCGCAATGCGCGCTTCGCCCGGGACGGCGCGCCGCTGGTCGAGCGATGTGGGTGTCCGGCCTGCCGCGACTTCTCGCGAGCCTACATCCGCCACCTGATCACGCAGGACGAGATCGCCGGTCTGCGGCTGCTGACCGTGCACAACCTGCACCAGGTGATCGAGCTGGTGGCCGGCGCCCGCCGAGCGATCGTGGAGGGCCGCTTCGCACGCTTCCGGGAAGAGCTGGCGGCGGAGGCGGCCGGGGCCATCAACTAAACTGGTCGCGTGTCCGAGAAGCGTAGGAACTGGCTGATCCTGGGCGTCGTCGTGGCGCTGATGATCGGCTGCGGCGTTCTCATGACACAGCGGAGCTTCCGCCTTGGCCTCGACCTGCGCGGCGGCCTCGAGGTGGTGCTCGACGCGCGCCCGCTGCCCGGCCAGAGCGTCAGCCAGCAGGATCTGAACACCTCGGTCACGATCCTGAGCAAGCGCATCGATCCGAACGGCACGCTCAACCCGGAGATCCGCAGCTCGACGAACCCCGACCAGATCACGATCGCCATCCCCGGCGTGCGCGACCCGGCGGCGGTCGCCTCGCTGCTCGTGTCCAGCGGTCAGCTGCAGAGCTTCGACATGTTCAAGTACCTGAACGACGTGTCCAAGGGCACCCAGCCGTATTCGGCGTTGCCTGCCGACTCGCTGTACAGCCTGCTGACCAAGCCGGCGGTCAAGGCCCAGGCCAAGTCCGACGGCGTCGGCTCGTGGGCGCTGTTCGACGCGAACCAGAAGCAGTTGGGCAAGGTCGAGCCGCAGCAGAGCCAGGTGCTCGAGGACTACAAGCCGCAGAACCCGGTGAAGCCGCCGGGGGCGCAGTTCCTGGGCATCCCCAAGGGCACCGAGGTGGTGTCGTGCGACGCGTCGACCGGCTGCCCGGGTGCCACGGCGACCACCGGCACCTTCTACTACCTGTTCAACCTGAACCAGAACGAACAGGGCAATCCGAACGTGATCACGGGCGACCAGGTCTCGGCCTCGTCGGACACCGATCCCAATACCGGCCAGCCGATCGTGACGCTGAACTACAAGAACGGCGGCGGCGCCGAGTTCACGAACATCTCACGGTCGCTCGCCCAGCAGGCGCGGGCCGCAGGCATGGCCGACGGCCAGATCAACCCGCCCAAAGGCCTGCCCAACGCGATCGTGGTGGACGGCCAGCTGGTGGCGACGCCGGTGGTCGATCCCGACGAGAACCCGAACGGCATCAACGCCACCTTCAGCGGCAGCAGCGTGATCAGCGGCCTGACCAAGGCCGACGCCGACCGCATCGCGCTGGAGGTGCAGTCCGGCTCGCTGCCGATCAAGTTCACGGCCACCTCCTTCAACAACGTCTCGGCCACCCTCGGCAAGGACTCGCTGCGCAACGGCCTGATCGCGGGCGCGGCCGGCCTGCTGTTCGTGATGATCTTCCTGATCGTCCTGTACGGCTTCCTGGGCGTGATCGCCGACATCGCGCTGATCATCTACGGCGTGCTGCTGGCGGGGATCGTGCTGCTATGGCCGATCACGATGACCCTGCCCGGCATCGCCGGTACCATCCTCACCATCGGTGTTGCCGCGGATGCAAACATCGTCATCTTCGAACGCATCAAGGAGGAGGTGCGGTCCGGGAAGAGCATCCGCACCTCGATCGCCACCGGCTACCGGCGTGGCTTCCATACGATCATCGACGCCAACGTGGTGACGCTGATCACGGCGGCGGTGCTGATTCTGGTCGCCACCTCGAGCGTCAAGGGCTTCGCCGTGATGCTCGCCCTGGGCGTGCTCGTGTCGATCTTCACGGCGGTGGTCGCGACCCGGGCGATGCTGAGCCTGCTGGCCGGCTTCTCGTTCATGTCCAGCCCGCGCGTGCTCGGCCAGGTCGGCTCCGGCGACCGCTGGAAGAAGTACGACTTCATCGGCCGCACCAAGGTCTGGTTCGCGATCTCCGGGGTGTTCCTGGTGGTATGCGCGATCAGCCTGGGCGTGCAGGGCCTCAACAGAGGCATCGACTTCACCGGTGGCAGCCAGTTCAACTTCACCGTGCCGACGGCGACCAGCACAACCGCGGTCACGAACACGTTCAACCAGGCCGGTATCTCGGATCCGGTGGTGCAGGGTGTCGGCAAGTCCCAGAACGGTGACTACACGCAGTTCCAGGTCAAGTCGCACGCGCTGCCGGGCCCGCAGCAGAACGCGTTGCTGCGGTCGATCCAGTCGACGTACCACATCGCGCCCAACTCGATCGACAGCAAGAACGTGAGCTCGTCGTTCGGCCAGTCGGTGCTCGACCAGGCCTACCTGGCGATCGGGTTCTCGCTGCTGATCATCTTCCTGTACGTCTCCTTCCGATTCGAGTGGCGCTATTCGGTGCCGATGATGGTCGCGCTCGGGCACGACATCCTGATCACGCTCGGCATCTACTCGCTGTCGCAGCGCGAGGTCACGGCCGACACGGTGGCGGCGGTGCTGACGGTGCTGGGCTACTCGCTCTACGACACGGTGATCGTCTTCGACAGGGTGCGTGAGAACATCCCGATCCTGCGGCGGATGACGGCCAGCCAGATCGTCAACGAGTCGCTGGCCGAGACGATCACACGGTCGCTGAACACGTCCGCGGTGACGCTGATCCCGGTCACGCTGCTGTTCATCTTCGGCACCGGGTCGCTGACCGACTTCGCGTTCGCGCTGATGGTCGGCATCGCGTCCGGCGCCTACTCGTCGATCTTCATCGCCTCGCCGCTGCTGGCGATCCTGCTCGAGCGCGAGGACCAGTTCAAGGGCCGGCGCAGCGACGCGCGGGTGGCGGCCGCCAAGCCGGCGCCGGAGCCGGTGCCGGTGGGAGCGGCGGTCTCCGCAGACCGGCCCGAGCCGGCCGCGCGGACATCGGGCTCGGCGCCGCGCAGAAGGCGTCGCAAACCGCACGGCCGCGCCAGGTAGTCACCCGATCGGGGGTATGCCGACCACCCCCTAGAGTCGATATCTCCAGAAGAATGCGCCCGCGCTCCGACAGCTCGCGCCGATTCGATGATCTCATCGCCGTGATCGAGTCGACCCGTGCGCTCTCGTCGGCTGCCGACATCCCCGAGGCGATGTCGATGTTCGCGCGCGAGCTGACGCTGCTGTTCGACGCGTCGGCTTGCCTGATCTCGTCGTACGATCCGGAGACTCAGGCGGTCACCGACTGGGCGGCGCACGTGATCCCGCCGGCCACGCTGAACCTGGTCGCCGAGGACTACTCTCTGTCGGAGTACCCGGCCACCCTCGAGGTGCTGACGTCGCTGAAGTCGTCGACCACGTCGGTCGACAGCGGCGGCGATCCGGCCGAGCTGGCGTTCCTGGCCGAGATGGGATTCAAGGCCAGCATGATGACGCCGCTCGTGATGAACGGAAAGCCGGTCGGGCTGATCGAGCTGTTCGACTCGCGGGCCCGGACGTTCACGCCCGACGACATCGAGTTCTGCCGGCTGCTGTCGGATCACGCCGGCATCGTGCTGGGCACGGCCACGCTGGCCGAACGGCTGGACGAGCAGCACCTGGCCACGGTCGGTGCGCTGGCGGCCGCGCTCGAGGCGAAGGACGCCTACACCGGCAACCACGCTCAGGCGATCGCGGAGTTCGCGGTGGCGGTGGGCGAGGAGCTGGGCCTGTCGGGACGGGAGCTGCGGGCGACGCGCATGGGCGCGCTGCTGCACGACGTCGGCAAGATCGGGATCCCGGAGTCGATCCTGAACAAGCCGGGGCCGCTGACCGACGACGAGTTCACGGTGATGAAGCGCCACACGGTGATCGGCGCCGACATCATCTCCGGCATTCCCGGCATGGAGGAGGTCGTCGCGCTGGTTCGCTCGTCGCACGAGCGCTGGGACGGCCGCGGCTATCCGGACGGGCTGCAGGGCAACGAGGTGCCGCGCGGGGCGTACGTGATCGCCGTCTGCGACGCGTACCACGCGATGACCGAGGATCGGGTGTACCGCAAAGCGATGTCGGTCGAAGGCGCGGTCGAGGAGCTGCGGCGCTGCTCCGGATCGCAGTTCATGCCCGCCGCGGTCGAGGCGCTGATCGCCGTCGTCGAGCGGCCCCAGCGCCGCGTGCGCTACAGCCAGGCTGCCTGACGCTTTCGCGCGCCGCGCGTGACGTCTTGGGCGACATGCCGCCGCACGCATCACGTCACGACCTACGCAGGCACCTCGTCACATCCGCGCGAGGTTCGTGACCGCCGCGTTGGCAACACCGGTGCCAGGCGCCGGCGTTGCGCCCCGGATCCAGCGTGTGAGCGTCGTCGGGCCCCGAGTTCGCGGCGAGGGGGAGATGCCCCGAGTGTGAGCCGCGTGACGGCTTGTGACCCCGCCGTTGGCAACACCGGTGCCAGGCGTGACTGTTGCGCCGACCGCGGCGTCTCAGGCGCGTGACGGGCTGCCGAGGACGTCCTCGCAGGCGCAGAGGTCACCGCCGCGAGCGACCACCCAGTCCAGCAGGCGCTCGTAGCAGCGATCCCAGCCGCGGGCGTAGGGGCCTGCAAAACGGTCGTTGTGCCAGAGGATGGCGGCCGTGCCTCCCGCCTCGGCGACGCGTTCGAGCACGGCGATCGACCGCAGGTAGCCGGCTCCGGCGTCCAGCCCCAGGTAGCGCTGGTCGGAGAGGGTCGCGTCCATCACCGCCAGCGGCAGCTCGACCAGGCCAAGCGGCCGTTCGGAGGCCAGGTCGTAGGGGTGGTATGGGAACGAGAAGCCGGCCCGCAGACCGGGCCGGTCGGCGTAGCCCTGGCTCGAGTCGAGCGCGAAGCCGAGCGCGTCCAGCTCGGCCAGCGAGCGGTGCGGGTCGTGCCGCAGGAAGTGGAAGCGGGCGCTGCGAAGCGGAGCCGGCGCCAGCGCCGCCAGCCGCTCCTGCTCACCCCGCAGCCGCTCGGGGTGGTCGCTGGTCGTGTAGCTGGGGTGCAGCCCCACCTCGTCTCCGTTGGCCGTGATCCGGTCGACCATCCGGGCGCGCACCTCGTCGTACGCGGCCGCGTCGCCGTCGGCCGGGTGATGGTGCCCCGCCATCAGGAAGTGCGTCGATCGCCCGCCGCGCGCCTTTTCGATCTCGTGGATCCGCTGGAACGCCCAGTTCGGGTCGCGCTCGCGCGCCAGGTCGATCGGCAGCCACGCCAGCCCTCGTGCCTCCGCCACCAGCTCCCCGCGGTTTCGGTCGAGCGCCGCCGTCCGCATGCGCCCGCCGGCCGCGACCACGCTGCGTTTGCTCGTCCACCGCCGCGGCGTGTCGATGTCGTGCGTCAACACCACCCGGAACCCTTGACGCCGCTCGAGCCCGGTCGCCTCCCGGAACCGCCCAAGCAGCGCATCGACAGCCGGCTGCTCGGGATCGGCCAGCGCGTTCGCCGCCGTGAACCGTCCGTGCCTGTCCCGCGGCGACCCGGCCCGCTCCTCCCAGCGGGACAGGTGCCAGAACGCGCTCGCCACCACGTCCTCGACCCCGTCCCCGAAGTCGAGCAGGCCACCTTCCTGCAGCACCGGCGGCGCCGCCTCGCCGCGGTCGAAGTACTCCCACGCCGCCTCCGAGCCGGGCAGCCCCGACGACGGGTACGTGATCTCCGCTGTGCCCTGCTTCGGCGGGGCGCAGGCAGACGCCAGCGTCTCGACCACCCACGCCGCCCGCGGGTTCACCGGCCGCCTCCGCGCAGCGCGCCGTAGACCTGGTGCATCCCCGGCATCGGATCGCGCAGCGACAGCACCGGCTCCGAGAACGGCGGTCGCAGCGGCGCCAGCGTCTTCCGCAGTCCCAGCCGGTCGCGCCGGCTCTCCCGCAGGTGCCGCACCAGGGCCACCCAGCGCCGCTGGCCGGCTCGCTCGCTGGTCGCCTCCGCCACCGGCAGACCCAGCACATCCCGGTAGGCGATCTCCACCAGGTCGACGCCGCAGTCAGACGCCAGCGAGTGCCACTGCCAGAGCCGCGCGTTCACCTCCATCAGCCGCAGCGACCCGTCCCGTGGATCACGCTTGTACTCGACCTGCGAGATGCCGTGGAAGCCCAGCTCCCGCAGCAGCCGCAGTGCCCCCTCAACGGCGTCCGAGTCCCAGACCGCCTCGCCTACGCGGCAGGTTCCCACCCCGGCCGGCGCCTGCAGCAGCTTCCTGCCGCAGAACACACCCAGCGCCCGACCGTCGCCGTCCAGATAGCTGCCCACCGTCCATAGCGAGTCGTCTCCGCCCGGTATCAGCTCCTGGAACATCGGCTGGAACGGCTGTCCCAGCCGGTAGGCGGCCACCAGCGCCGCGGCATCCGCGGCCTCGATCAGCGGTTTGCGGTAGCGCGCCTTGAACCCGGCGCCCAGCGACGGCTTCATCACCGCCGGGTAGGGGATGGCGGCCGCCGCCGCCTGTGCCTCCTCGACGGATGCCGGGTGGAACGTCTCCGGAAGCCGCACCCCGGCCCGCTCGGCCGCTGCGTACTGGAAGCGCTTCGCCTGCACCCGATCGATCAGCTCGCGCGGGCCGAACGGCAGCAGCAGGCTGGCCGGCGCCGCGTCGTTCACCGCCACCAGGTAGTCGTCGTGGGTGGGAAAGGCCACCGCGTCGCGCCCCAGCGCAAGGCACACCTGGGAGAGGTGCTCGGCGAACCGCTCCCGCTCGCCCGGCGGCGGCCCGACGACGCCCAGCGCCAGCCGCGACCGCATCCCCAGGCCGTCGCGCCTGTGGTCGAGCGCCACCACCGGCGCCCCGATCCGCGACAGGCTTCGGATCGCCGACAGTCCGTTCACGTACGAGCACTCGAAGACCATCGCCGGCGGCTTCTCGGAGCTGTCGGCAAGCCGTGCCAGCCGCTCTCGCAGCGCCGGGGCAAGGCCCACCTCAGGCCCCCTGCCAGCCCATGCTGCGGCCAAGCCGCTGCTCCAGCCTGCTGTTCGGCTCCGCGTAGAAGGCGGCCAGCTCGGCCCGCGTCTCTGGCAGCATGGAGCTGTAGACGACCTGGTTTCGCGCAGCGAACGCAGTGCGCGCGGTGTCGGGCCGCAGGCCCAGGAACGCCACCGCCTGCGCGTACACCTCGGCCGGCCGCTCGAACATGTCCTCGCTTCGCAGCACCAGCAGCCGCTCCGGCGGAAACGTCGCCCACCAGCGCTCCAGCTGCTCCAGGTAGAGCCCGCGGGTGCGGTAGGACTGCACCCCGTACGCCTCGCTGCGGTAGGCCGGATCGCTCAGCAGCCGCGCCTCCTCGCCGGCCAGCCGCTCCGGTTCGGCGGCGAGCGCCCGCTCGAAGCTGAGCGGCTCCCGCCCGTTCCGGCGAGCCAGCTGGTAGTGCGAGTACGCGCGCTCCACCGGGTCCCGCAGGATCGTGATCAGCCGCACGTCCGGTAGCATCGCGGCCACCCGCCCCGGCACCGCGGGATGCGACAGGTAGTGGGTGGTCGCCTCGCCGGTGATCGCGTGCCGCGCTCGCAGATACGCCCGCAGCGGGAACAGCCGGCGGTAGAAAGCCTCTCCGCGAAGGTGGTTGTTGTCGAAGAAGTGCGGCTCCTTGTGCGCGCCGGCCAGCACCTGCGGATGCCCGCAGAGGGTCGCGTACAGCGACGTCGACCCGCACCGCTGACCACCGATAAGCAGGAAGTCGGGGAGCGCTCGCGCATTTCGCGTGATGGTGCGAAATCGCATGTGCGCGCGCTCGCCGGCGCCCCGCGCGCGCTCCTCCGCGGGCGGTGGTGGTGCGGTCGTGTGCGGTCCGGCGGCCATCTGCGCACGGTATTCTGCCCGACCGCGGTCGGCGCGCAGCGCCGCTACCTCGATTAGCATTTCCAGCGCCTTGGAGACCCGCACCGACGTCCCCGGCGACCCGAGACCGTGACCGGCCACCGGATGGTGTTCCTGGGCGGCCTGCACCGCAGTGGCACCACCATGCTCGCGCGGCTGCTGGCGGAGCATCCGCAGGTCAGCGGCTTCGACGGCACGGGCGTCCCGGCCGACGAGGGCCAGCACCTGCAGGACGTCTACCCGGTCGTCTCACGAGGCCAACAGGCCGGGCGGTTCGCGCTGCTGCCCGAGGCGCATCTCACCGAGCGCTCTGCACTCGTCACCGACGAGAACCGGCGGGCGCTGTGGGAGAGCTGGCGCCCTCACTGGGACGAGAGCCGGGAGGTGCTGATCGAGAAGTCCCCGCCCAACCTGCTGATGACCCGGTTCCTGCAGGCCATGTTCCCCGACGCGTCGTTCGTGCTGGTCGTCCGCCATCCGATCGCCGTGTCCGCCGCCACCCAGAAGTGGAGCGCCACCCGGCCGCACGCGCTGCTCTCCCACTGGGTGGCGGCGCACCGCACCCTGCGCAGCGACCTGCCCTCGCTGCGGCGCGCCATGATCGTCCGCTACGAGCATCTGGTGGCCGACCCCGACCGCGAGCTCGCGAGGGTCTTCCGGTTCGCGGGCCTGGACGACCACGCGCCCGGCCGCTCGGTCGCCGAGGGGATCAACCGTGACAACTTCGGCGGCGACCGGATTCCTCGCGGCGGCAGCAACCAGCGCTACTTCGACCGCTGGGACGCCCGCCGCCGCTCGCCGGCCAGGCGCGCGTATCTCGACCTGGCCGAGCGCCGCTGTCGGCCGGAGGCGGCGCGGTACGGCTACGTGATGCGCCCGCCTGCCGAGCGGCCGGCGTCCGACCCGCTGGTGGGCCGGCTGCTCGAGGAAGGCGGCGCATGAGCACCCCGGGCCAGCAGGGCATGCTCGCCGAGGGCCGCCGCATGCGGTCGCTGGCCGGGCAGTCCCTGATCTACGGCATGAGCGGCGTGATCGGGCGCTTCGCCGGGTTCTTCCTGATCCCGATCTACCTGCACGCGGCCGGGGCCAAGGCATACGGCACCGTCGACCTGATGCTGTCGGCCGTGCTGCTGGCCTCGATCCTGCTGCGGATGGGGATCGTCACCACCATGTCGCGGTTCACCCTGGGCGAGGGCGAGACCGACTGGGCGCCCATCATCCACACCATCTTCGTGTTCGTGATGACGGCCGCCACGCTGGGCGTGCTGGTCGGCTGGGTGTTCCGGGGCTTCATCGGCCACGTGCTGCAGGTGGACACGGACATCGTGCTGGCCGGCCTGTTCGGGCTGTGGATCAGCATGAACTACGACGTGATGGCGCGCGTCTACCGGATCGAGCGGCGGGCCAGGGCGTGGGTGCGGTTCACGCTCCTGAACATCCTGCTGACCACGATCCTGACGCTGCTCCTGGTGGTCGTCTTCGACCAGGGCGCCCTCGGCCTGCTGATCGGAAACTTCACCGGCACCGCGCTGGTCTACCTGATCGTGGTGATCGCCCGCCGCCACACGATCGGCATGCGCCGCTTCGACCGGCCGGTGCTGCGCGACCTGCTCACCTACTCGCTGCCGCTGATGCCGGCCAATATCGCGCTATGGGCGCTGAACCTGGCCGACCGCATCCAGGTGCAGCGGCTGGCCGGCCATCAGGAGCTGGGCACCTACTCGGTGGCGGCGCGTCTGGGGGTGCCGGTGCTGGTGCTGATGGGCGCCTTCCAGACGGCGTGGGCGCCGTTCGCCCACGACGTCCGCGGCCAGGAGGGCGACGAGCAGGCCAAGCGCACCTACGCTTCGGTGCTGACGTACTGGTCGGTCGTGATGGGCTGGGGGCTGGTCGCGATCAGCCTGACGGCGCCGCCCTACATCGGCTACTTCCTGCCCAAGAACACCCAGGGGGCGATGCCGGTGGTGACGCTGCTGGCTGCGGGCACGGTGCTCTACGGCGGCTACCTGATCGTGAACATCGGCGTCACCATCAGCCTCCGCACCCGCATGACGCCGCTGATCGCCTCCGCCGCGGCCGCCGTCAACCTGGGCCTGAACTTCTGGGCGATCCCGCACTGGGGGATCGTCGGCGCCGGCCTGACGACCGTGCTGGGGTATGCGCTGCTGCTGTGGATGGGCTGGGCCAACTCGCAGCGCAGCTACCCGGTCCCCTACGAGTGGGTGCGGGTGGGGAAGGTGGCGGGGATGGCGGTGCTGCTGCTGGCGCTTTCGCAGTGGGTGATCCCGGCTACGGGGCTGGTGGCCGTGGTCGTGCGGCTGCTGCTGGCGACGGTGTTCCCGCTGATGCTGGTGCCGGTGGGGGCGCTCAGCAAGGGCGACGTGCGGAAGGGCTGGCGGATCATCGCGAGCCGCGTGCGCCGGCGCCCGCCCGCCGAGGCGTCCACGTGAGCTCGCCGCCGCCACCGCTGCGGATCCTGGCCGTGGCCGACGCCCGGTCGATCCACACCCTGCGCTGGGCGCGGCGGCTGGCCGACCGCGGGCACGACGTCCACGTCGTCTCCAACCGGGTCGGCGCGGATCCCCGCGAGACCGAGGGCGTCACCGTCCACGACCTGCTGGCGCTGGAGCCGCTGATGCGCGTCCCCAAACTGCGCCGGCTCCGCTTCGGGCCGGCCATCCGGCGGCTGGCGGCGTCCGTGGAGGCCGACGTCGTGCACGGCCATGGGATCACGCCGTACGCCTACTGGGGCGCGCTGGCGGAGGTGCACCCCTACGTGGTCAGCCCCTGGGGCCGCGACGTGTTGCAGGACGCGCTCAAGGAGCCGGGCCGCAGCCGCGCGCTTCGCACCTGGCGGTCGGCTGACTACCTGGTCGTGAACTCGGGGGCGATCGAGGCGGCCGCGGTGGCGGCCGGCGCCGACCCGACGCGGATCGCGCACATCATCTGGCACACCCAGCTCTCGGGGTTCGGCCCCGAGCAGGCCGACCGGGACGGGTTGCGGGCCGAGCTGGGCTGGCCACGGGACGCCCTAATCGTGCTGTCGCTGCGCAACTTCCAGGAGCGAACCAACATCGACGTGCTGGTGCGCGCGTTTGCCCGCGTTGCGGCCTCGCACCCGCGCGCGCGGCTGCTGCTGGCGGCCCGGGGCGGCGAGACGCGGGCCCAGGTCGAGCAGGCGGTGGCTGACGCGGGCCTGGGCGACAGGATCCGGCTGCACCGGGTCGACCCCGACGGGCTGCCGCGGCTGGCGGCCTCGGGCGACATCGTGGTGTCGATCGCGAACACCGACTCGTCGCCGTCATCGCTGCTCGAGGCGATGGCCAGCGGAAACCCGCTGGTCGGCGGCTGGTGCCCGTCCATCGACGAGTGGATCGGGCCGCGGGAGGGGGCGGAGATGGTGCAGCCCCGCGACGAGCAGGCGCTGACGGCGGCGCTTGACCGGCTGCTGGCCGACGGCGCCCTCCGTGAACGCTACGCCGAGCGCAACCTGCGGATCGTGCGGGAACGGGTGGCGGAGTCGGCGCCGGCGATGGAGGCGCTCTACCGGCGGCTGATCGCAGAGCATGCGGAGCGCGCGGCCGGGCCGGTTTCCTAGACTGCGGCCATGAGCAAGCCGAGGCGCGTGATGGTGATCGGGCTGGACTGCGCGGCCCCCCAGATCCTGTTCGACGACATGAAGAGCGAGCTGCCCGTGCTGGGAGGACTGATGGACCGCGGCGTGTACGGCCCGCTGGAGTCGTGCGATCCGCCGATCACCGTGCCGGCCTGGTCGTGCATGACCAGCTCCAAGGATCCGGGCACGCTCGGCTTCTACGGGTTCCGCAACCGTAAGGACCACTCCTACGATGGGCTCACCTTCGCCACGGCCGAGAAGATGAAGGAGGACCGCGTCTGGGACATTCTGTCCCGCGTCGGCAAGCACGTGGTGGTGCTGGGCGTCCCCCAGACGTTTCCCCCGCGCCGGGTGAACGGCGAGATGATCAGCTGTTTTCTGGCACCCTCGACCGACTCCAAGTACACCTACCCCGAGGAGCTGCGCGACGAGATCACGCAGGTCGTCGGCGAGTACATGGTGGACGTGCCCAACTTCCGCACCGACCAGAAGGACCGGATCCTGCGCGACATCAATGAGATGACGAAGCGCCGGTTCCAGCTGGCCCGCCACCTGCGCGACACGCGCCCCTGGGACTTCTTCATGATGGTCGAGATGGGCACCGACCGCCTGCACCACGGGTTCTGGCGCTACTACGACCACGGCCACCCCGACTACGTGCCGGGCACCGCCTACGAGCAGGCGTTCCGCGACTACTACCGCTACCTCGACACCGAGATCGGCTCGCTGATCGAGGGGCTGGGATCGGACACCGCGCTGATGGTGGTCTCCGACCACGGCGCCCAGTCGATGGTCGGCGGCATCCGCGTGAACGAGTGGCTGATCCGCGAGGGCTACCTGACGCTGCGCGACGGTGCGCCGGCCGGGCCGGTCAAGCCGGACATGATCGACTGGGCACGGACGCGGGTGTGGGGGGACGGCGGCTACTACTCGCGGATCTTCCTGAACGTGCGCGGCCGCGAGCCCGATGGCGTCATCGAGCCGTCGCAGGTGGAGCCGCTGCGCGACGAGCTGATCGCCAAGCTCGAGGCGCTGGGCGACGAGCAGGGCAACCCGATCGGCACGAAGGCGTTTCGCCCCGAGCAGCTCTACCACGCCGTCAACGGGGTGCCGCCCGACCTGATCGTCTACTTCGGCAACCTCACCTGGCGCTCGATCGGCAGCGTCGGTGACGGCGCCATCCACACCCGCGAGAACGACACCGGCCCCGACGACGCCAACCACGCGAAGCACGGCATCTACATCTTCGACGGCCCGGGCATGCCGGCGGCTGCTCCACAGGGGGCTCGCCTGTTCGACATCGCACCCACGCTGCTGGAGCTGATGGGCCAGCCGGTGCCCGCCGACATGCAGGGCAAGAGCCTGGCTGCATCGGATTGACGTGGACCTCCGAGCCGTCCAGGAGCCACTGAAGCAGTCATACCGGGAGCATCCCGAGAGCGGCCTGATCACGCTGACAGCGCGGGGTGCGACCGGAGACACGCCGATCGCCTGCTCGGTCGACCTCGGCCGCGCCGTCTACGAGGCGCAGGCGCACGCCGGCGTCGGCGGCGAGGGCAGCGGCGCATGCTCCGGCGACCTGCTGCTGGGCGCGCTGGCCGCCTGCGCGCAGATCACGTGTCAGATGGTGGCCGGGGCGATGAGCCTCGAGGTGAACGACATCGCCGTCACCGTCGAGGGCGACCTCGACCTGCGCGGCACGCTCGGCATCGACCGCGAGGCGCCAGTCGGGTTCACCGATATCCGGGTGTCGTTCGCGATCGACGCTCCCGGCGCGACCGACGAGCAGCTGGCCGCGCTGCAGCGAAAGACCGAGCGCTACTGCGTGGTCATGCAGACGCTCACGACGGCGCCGCCGATCACAGTAGGCTGGCGGCCGTGAAGCTGCTCGTGGCCCTGGCCGCGGGCCGGCCGATCTCCAGAGCCTGACCCCGTTCGCCGCGGCCACTCGGCGGTACCATTGGCCCATGGAGACGCAGCCCTCGCGGCGCACCCAGATCGCCCGTGTTCGTGAGATCGCGCAAGTGGCCGCCCGGCACGGCTTCGGGTATGCGTTCGAGCGACGGCCGCGGGGCTCGCAGGACGAGCCGGAGATGTCGCTGGAGGCGCGCGGGCGGCACCTGCGCGAGATGCTGGACGAGCTGGGCCCGACCTTCGTCAAGTTCGGCCAGCTGCTCTCGATCCGTCCCGACCTGATGCCGCCCGAGATCATCAGCGAGCTGCGCCTGCTGCAGGACTCGGTTTCGCCCTTCTCGTACGAGGAGGTGCAGCAGGTGATCCGCCAGGAGCTGAACGGCGAGATCAGCGACCTGTTCGCAGCCTTCGACCCGGTGCCGGTCGCGGCCGCCTCGATCGGGCAAGTGCACCTGGCCGAGCTGCACACCGGCCGCTCGGTGGCGGTGAAGGTGCAGCGTCCCAACGCCCGGCGCCAGATCGAGGCCGACATCGCGCTGCTGCGCCAGGTCGGCAAGATCGTGAAGAGCCGGGTTGAGCGCCTCGAGTTCGTGGATACGGTGGAACTGGTGGACGAGTTCGCCCGCTCCATCACGCGCGAGCTCGACTACCGGATCGAGGCCCGGAACGCCGAGGTGTTCCGGCGCATGTTCGCCGAGTCGACCACGGTCGTGATCCCCAAGGTCTACTGGACGTTCTCCAGCGAGCGGGTGCTGACGCTGGAGCGGATCGAGGGCACCACGCTCAGCGACACCGACCTGTCCACGCTCGATCCGGTCGAGCGCCGCCGGCTGGCGCACCTGATGGCGGAGGTGTGGCTGGAGATGGTGTTCCGATACGGCACCTTCCACGCCGACCCGCATCCGGCCAACCTGTTCGTGATGGAGGACGGCCGGCTGGGGATCGTCGACTTCGGCATCACCGGGGCACTCTCGCCCACGGACATGCGCCGCCTCACGCGGCTGCTGGTGGACGCCGTCAACGAGAACATCGATCAGCTGCCGCGGCGGCTGCGCGACCTGGGCGTGCGCTTCAACGCCGCCCAGGAGGAGGAGTTCCGGCTGGAGCTGCGCGAGGTCTACTACCGCTACCACGGCGCCTCGCTGGGCGAGATCGACCCGATCGAGGTCGTGCGCGAGGCCTTCTCGCTGATCGCCCGCATGCACCTGCGCTTGCCCACCCGCTTCGCGCTGCTTGACAAGACGCTGGCCACGCTGGGCTCGGTGGGCGCCGAGCTGTACCCGGACTTCAACGTGTTCGAGGTGGCCGAGCCGTATGCCGACGAGCTGATGGCGCAGCAGCTGTCTCCCTCGGCCCTGCTCGATCGCGGCCGCGAGGAGCTGATGAGCTACGGCGGCCTGCTGATGGAGCTGCCCTACCAGGTGCACGACACGCTCGAGCAGTTCCGGGACGGCGAGGTGGAGGTGCAGTTCCGCCATCGCGGCCTCGACCAGCTCACGTCCAAGGCCGACGTCGTCGCCAACCGGCTGGTGATCGCGATCGTGATGGCAGGGACGATGGTGGGCTCCGCGCTGCTCGGCATCGCCGCCGACGGCGGCCCGCACGTCTGGGGCGTGCACATCCTGACCTGGTTCGGCTACCTGGTCGCGAGCGGCCTGGGGCTGGTGCTGGTGTGGTCGATCCTGCGCAGCGGCAGGATCTGATCCTCAGGCCAGGTCGACCCCGCCCTCGCGCACGCCGCCGTCCCGCACTTCCCAGACCCGATCGCACCCGATCGAGTGGATGAACTCGCGGTCGTGCGAGACGGTTAGGATGGTGCCGCGGAACTCCTTCAGGGCCCGCTCGACGACGTCGATCGAGTCGAAGTCGAGGTGGTTGGTGGGCTCGTCCAGCAGCAGCAGCTCTGCTCCGCCCATCACCAGCATCGCGATCAGGAGGCGTGACCGCTCGCCGGCGCTGAGCCTGGCCATGGGGCGGAACAGCTGCTCCTGCGAGAACAGGAACCAGCCCAGCACCGCCCGCGCCTCGTGCTCGTGGCCGGGGACGCCGCGGCGGTAGTGGTCGAGCACGGTGCGCCCGAGCGGCAGATGGTCGTGGCTCTGGGGGAGCGCGCCCACGCGCGCCTGGCGCAGCACCGCGCCGGACAGCGGCTCCAGGTCGCCCGCGATCACCCGGAATAGCGTGGACTTGCCCGCGCCGTTGCGGCCGGTCAGCGCGATCCGATCGCGGCCCTTGACGACCAGGTCGAGCCCCGAGAGCACCGCCACCCCGTCGTACCCCGCGGTGACGTCCTCCAGCGCTGCCAGCCGACGCCCGGGCTGGGACGTACCGGCCAGGGTGAAGGAGAACGAGGCCGCCTGCTCGGGCCGCTCGATCCAGTCCCTGGCGGCCATCTGACGCTCCAGCCTGCCCTCGCGAGCCTTGGCCTTCTTCGCCACCTTCTTGGCGTAGCGCTTGAGCTGGTCGCTGCCCATTCCGCTCGCTGTCGACTCGGTGGCGGCCGCCTGGCCGCGGGTGCGGGCGATGTCAGCCTCCAGCCGCTTGCGGTAGCGCTCCTGGGCGCGGTGCTCCTCCTGGCGCCGTTCGAACAGCCGCTGCTTCTCGACCCGGAACGCGGTGTAGCCGCCCTCATACACGGCCAGTCCGCGTGTCACCGGATCCAGCTCGAGGATGCGCGAGACGGTCTCGTCGAGGAAGCGGCGGTCGTGGGTGACCACCAGCACGGCGCCCGGGAAGCTCGACAGGTACCGCTCCAGCCAGCGGATGCCATCCAGGTCGAGGTGGTTCGTGGGCTCGTCAAGCAGCAGCACGGTGGGGCGGGACAGCAGCACCCCGGCCAGCATCACGCGGGCCGCCTGGCCGCCCGACAGCTCGCGGAAGCGCGCGCCGTCCGACAGGCCGGTGATGCCGATGTGGCGGCGCACCTGGTCGATCGTGTCACGGAAGCGCCATCCATCCAGCGCCTCGTAGCGGTGCTGGAGCGCTCCGTACGTGGCCACCGCGGCGTCGTCGCCCGTCGCCATCGCGGTCTCCAGCGCCCGCATCTCGCGGTCGACGGCGTAGACCTCGCCGGCCGACCGGCGCAGGTGCTCGCCCAGCGTCAGATCGGGATCGGGAGGCTGCTGGTCGAGGTAGGAGACGCGGTCGGAGTCGCCCATGCTGACGCTGCCGGCATCCGGTCTGGCCCGGCCGGCGAGCAGCCGCAGCAGCGTCGACTTGCCGACGCCGTTGGGGCCGACCAGGCCTACCCGGTCGCCGTCAGCGAGGACGAAGGAGACATCGTCGAAGAGAGGTTCGGCGTCGTGCGCCGCCCGTAGAGCGTCTGCTTTCAACACGGACCGTCATACCTCTCTGGGCCCAGCATAGCGGGTGGCGGCGGCGGCGTCGCTGTCCGACCCGCTTCCTAGCATGAGAGCTGTGGATGAACGCGCTCCCCGATGGTTGATCGATCCCTGCTCGGAGCCGGCCGCCCTGGATCTGGCCGGGCAGCTGGGCGTCAGCCGCACCATGGCCGAGGTGCTGCTGCGCCGCGGCCACGGTGATGCGGCTTCCGCCCGCGCCTTCCTCGAGGCGGAGGGGCCGCGACACGACCCGCTGCTGCTGGGCGACATGAGCGCCGCCTGTGACCGCATCCTGGCCGCGATCGAGGGCGGCGAGCGGATCTGCGTGCACGGCGACTACGACGCCGACGGCATCTGCGCGACGGCGCTGGCCGTCCTGGTGCTGCGGTCGCTGGGCGCCGAGGTCGGCTGGCACCTGCCCAGCCGCTTCGAGGAGGGCTACGGCGTCGGCGCCCAGGCGCTGGAGCGGTTGGCCGGCGAGGGCGTGAAGCTGGTCGTCACGGTCGACTGCGGCATCACGGCCACCGCCGAGGTGGCGAGAGCCCGCGAGCTCGGCATGGACGTGATCGTGACCGACCACCATCGCCCCGCCGAGCAGCTGCCCGACTGCCTGCGCGTCTGCACCCGGCCGTCCGACTATCCGTTCCCGGAGCTGTGCGGCACCGGCGTGGTGCTGAAGCTGGCGGAGGCGCTGTACGCGCGCAGCGGACGGGAGCGCGACGAGCTCGACCAGCACCTTGACCTGGTGGCGCTGGCCACCGTCGCCGACGTGGTGCCGCTGCTGGACGAGAACCGGGGGCTGGTCAGGGCCGGCCTGCGTCGCATGGCGCGCACCGCCAAGCCGGGGCTGCGGGCGCTGATGGCGGCCGCCCGCATCGACCGCACGCGCGTCGCGGCCGGTGACCTCGGCTTCCGGCTCGGCCCTCGCATCAACGCGGCCGGGCGGCTGGGCCACCCCGGCGTCGCCCTCGACCTGCTGCTGACCGATGACGACGATCGTGCCCGCGAGCTGGCCGCGAAGCTGGAGAGCCTGAACCGCCGCCGCCAGTCGGTCGAGGAGGAGATCCTGGAGCTGGCCGCAGAGCAGGTGGAGGCTCGCGACGCCGCCTGGCGCGAACGGCGCGCCTACGTGCTGGCGTCGCCCGACTGGCACGAAGGCGTGATCGGGATCGTGGCGTCGCGGCTGGTCGAGCGCTACGGCCGGCCGGTGGTGCTGATCGCGATCGGCGACGAGGGCGCCAAGGGGTCGGGGCGCAGCATCCCCGCCTACGACCTGCACGCCGGGCTGAGCGCCTGCGCCGGGGAGCTGGAGAAGTTCGGCGGCCATCGCGCCGCCGCGGGCCTGTCGATCGACCCGCTACGCATCGAGCGCTTCGCCGAGCTGCTGGCGGAGCACGCCGCCGCGGCCCTCGAGGGCCAGGACCTGGGCCGGGCCGTGCACGTCGATGCCGTCGTCGCACCGTCCGAGCTGTCGCTGGAGCTGGCCGACGAGCTGGCCCGCCTCGAGCCGTGCGGGCTCGGGAATCCGGGAGTGACACTGCTGGCGCCGGCCACGACGCTTACTTCGGTGGAGACGATGAGCGAGGGCAAGCACGTCCGCATGGCGGTCGAGCTGGGCGGCTTCCGCTGCCGCGCGGTCGGCTTCGGGATGGGACGAGACGCGCCCGCGCTGCGCCAGTCTGGGCGCCATGACGTGGCCTTCCGGCTCCAGCGCAACCAGTGGAACGGCACCGTCACCCCGCAGATGCTCGTGCGCGCGGTGCGCACGTTGGACGCGCAGGCGCCTGTGGCCGACCCCAGGCCGTCGCTCGGCGCGCGCGCGGGCCGCCTGGTCGACGCGCGCGGCCAGGGCACGCAGATCGCGACCATCGCGCGCCTGCTGGCCGGCGGCGACGACGTGCTGGTGGTGGTGGCCGAGCGCGCCCGCCGTCAGGCGATGCTGACCGGCGTGCTGCACCCGGCACGGTTCGGCGCGGCCGGCATCGCGCTGGCCGAGTGGGACGAGCTGCCCGCCGCCGCGGCCGGGTTCGGTGCGCTGGTGCTGCTCGATCCGCCCCAGGACGAGCGACTGCTGCCGCTGGTCGGCGAGCTGGCCGAGCGCGCGGCGGTGCACGTCGTCTGGGGCGGAGCCGAGATCGCGTTCGCCCGATCGGTGGCTGCGGAGCGCGAGCCGCTGCGGCCGGCTCTGGCCGCCGCCTGGCGAGCCGCCCGCGACGGCGTCACCCCGCTGCTGCCGTCCCGCACGGTGGCCGCCTGCCTGCAGGTGCTAGAGGAGCTGGGCCTCGATCCGTCCGCACCCCCGGCTGAACGGGTCGACCTGGAAGCCTCCGCCAGCTTCCGGGCGGCGCAGGAGCGCCTCCGCGAGTCGCTGGAGTTCCTCGGCCGGCTGGAGAGCGGCGAGCTGACGCTGGGCGTGACGCCGGAGCCGGTGGCCGCCGCTGTCTGAGCCGCACATTGGTCCTGCCGTGGGCGCCGAGGGGCCCGTTCACTACACTGTGGACATGGCAACGGTGCAGCGCAGCCCGGAGGCCGAACGGCACGATCACCTGCTCCAGGAGTTGCTCGGCCAGGTCTCCTCGTACAACTCGAAGCTCGACGTCGACCTGATCCGCAGGGCGTTCGACTTCGCCTGCGACCAGCACGCGGGCCAGCTGCGCAAGAGCGGGGAGGACTTCATCCACCACCCCTGGAGCACCGCTCAGGTGTGTGCCGGCATGAAGCTCGACTCCTCCACCATCGCGGCGGCGCTGATGCACGACGTGATCGAGGACACCGACGCCGACATCGAGCAGGTGCGCGAGCTGTTCGGCGACGAGGTGGCGCTGCTGGTCGAGGGCGTGACGAAGCTGTCCAAGATCAACTTCGCGAGCCGTGAGCAGGCCCAGGCCGAGAACTACCGCAAGATGGTGATGGCGATGGCGCAGGACGTGCGCGTGGTGCTGATCAAGCTGGCCGACCGGCTCCACAACATGCGCACGATCGAGGCGCTGCCGAAGCAGAAGCAGACCAACAAGGCCCGCGAGACGCTGGAGATCTACGCGCCTCTGGCCCACCGGCTGGGCATCCACTCCATCAAGTGGGAGCTCGAGGATCGCGCGTTCCAGACGCTGCACCCGCGCCGGTACACCGAGATCGAGTCGATGGTCAACCAGCGCCGCGCCGACCGCGAGCGCTACGTCGAGGAGGCCTCGACAATCCTCTCGCGCGAGCTGGACGAGACCGGCGTCGAGGCCGACATCTCCGGCCGCGCCAAGCACTACTACTCGATCTACTCCAAGATGGCGCAGGGCGGCAAGGAGTTCAACGAGATCTACGACCTCACCGCGATGCGGGTGCTGGTCGACTCGGTGAAGGACTGCTACGGCGCGATCGGCGTCATCCACTCGCTGTGGAAGCCGATGCCGGGCCGCTTCAAGGACTACGTGGCGATGCCCAAGTTCAACATGTACCAGTCGCTGCACACGACGGTGATCGGGCCCGAGGGCAAGCCGCTGGAGATCCAGGTGCGCACGCAGCTGATGCACCAGACCGCCGAGTACGGCATCGCCGCGCACTGGCTCTACAAGGACAAGAGCGCCGCGGCCCGGGACGGCTCGCTGACGCCGTGGCTGACGCAGCTGATGGACTGGCAGAACGACGCCTCCGATCCCAAGGAGTTCATGGAGACGCTGCGCGTCGACCTGTTCTCGGACGAGGTCTACGTGTTCACGCCCAAGGGTGAGGTAAAGAGCCTGCCGGCCGGGTCGACGCCGCTCGACTTCGCCTACGCGGTGCACACCGACGTGGGGCACCGCTGTGTCGGCGCCAAGGTCAACGGCCGGATCGTGCCGCTGCACTACGCCCTGCAGTCGGGCGACTTCGTCGAGGTGCTCACCTCCAAGCAGGAGCGGGGGCCGTCTCGCGACTGGCTGAACCTGGTGCAGAGCTCCCGGGCGCGCAACAAGATCCGCCAGTGGTTCAGCCAGCAGGCGCGCGAGGATCTCGAGCACAAGGGCCGCGAGTCGCTGCACCAGGCGCTGAAGTCGAACGGGCTGCCGCACCAGAAGGTGTCGGCGTCGCCGCTACTGGCCGGGATCATCCGCGACATGGGCTTCAAGAAGGCCGACGACTTCTACGTCGCGATCGGCGCCGGCAAGGTGCCGGTGGGGCAGATCGTGTCGAAGGTGCTCGGCAAGCTGAAGACCTCCGAGGTGGTGGTGCCCGAGGCCGATCTCACGATCACGCGGCGCGCCCAGAAGCGACCGGCCGTCTCGTCCAGCTTCGGGATCACGGTCGAGGGCGCGGTCGACAGCGACGTGCTGGTGCGGATGGCCAAGTGCTGCACACCCGTGCCCGGCGACGCCGTGGTCGGCTACATCTCGCTGGGCCGTGGCATCACCGTGCACCGCGACGACTGCCCCAACGTGCGGGCGCTGCGACGCAACCCGGAGCGATTCACGGCGGTCAGCTGGGACGACAGCGAGAACGCCACTCGGTCGTTCCGGGTGACGCTGGCCCTCCAGTCCTGGGACCGGCCGCGCCTGCTCGAGGACGTGGCCCGCACGTTCGCCGAGTTCGGCTGCAACATCGTCGAGTACGGCGGTCACGTGTCCGATCAGATGGCCCGCAACTGGTACACGGTCGAGGTCGGCGACGTGAAGACGCTGCGCAGCCTGATCTCGGCGCTGAAGAACCTGGAGGCCGTGTTCGACGCCTACCGGGTCACCCCCGGTAGCTGACCGGACCCTGAGATACACTCGCGGCATGGAGACGCTGCAGGGCGAGGACTTGATCTGGACCGGGCATCCCAGCTGGCGGATGCTGATGATCTACTACGTCAAGTACACGATCATCTCGCTGATCCCCGCGGCGATCTGGGTGTTCCTGAACGCCGTGATGAACAACCCGCCCAGCTCGGCGATCTTCTTCGCCGTGACGGTGGTGGCGCTGATCTGCACCTACGTGATCGGGTGGCTGCGGCTGCGCACCACCCGGTATAGCCTGACCAGCACGCGCATCCAGGTGCGCACGGGCATCGTCTCTCGGCAGGAGCACTCGGCCCAGCTCACCCGCGTCCAGAACGTGAACGTCTCGCAGACGATGTTCCAGCGCCTGCTCGGCATCGGCGACGTGGACTGGGACACGGCCGGCACCGAGGAGGCCAGCTCCGAGTTCCGGTTCCGCGGCGTCGACGACCCCAGCCGGCTGTCGCGGATCGTGGACGAGCGGCTGCACGACGCCGAGACCAGGAGCTGACCGCCGACCGGCGGCGAGCCCGCCGATAGACTGGGAGGATGAGCGCCGCTCGGCATGCAGCAGCCATCCGCGAGCTGGCGCTGTCGTTTCCCACAGCACGTGAGGACCACCCGTGGGGGCCGGAGGCACACGTCTTCAAGGTCGGCGGCGGCAGCACCATGTTCGCCATCATGGGCGATGGGCCGCCGGTGACGGTGACCATGAAGCTGACCAGGGAGGAGCGTGAGGTCGCCCTGACGCTGCCGTACGTGTCGCACGCCAAGTACGTGGGACGCTACGGCTGGGTGACGGCCAGGGTGGAGGACGCCGACTGCCTCAACGCGACGCTGGAGTGGATCCGCGAGAGCTACTGGTTGAAGGCGCCGGCCGACGTGCGCGAGGCCGCGTGGGCAGAGTCATAGCTGCCCGATCAACCAGCTAGGGCTCCCAGGGCTCGCCGCCGGTGTCCCAGCCCACCAGGCAGTAGGGGCTGAGCAGCTCGGCCACGCGCTCAAGGAAGGTGCGGTCGCGGTCGCCGAATGCGGCCGGCCGGTCGGAGTCGATGTCGATCTCGGCCACAACCAGCCCGTCGTAGCTGATCGGCACGACGATCTCCGACCGGGTCGACGCGAAGCAGGCCAGGTAGCGGGAGTCGGCGTTGACGTCGTCCACGATCTCGGTCTGGCCGCTGGCGGCGGCCGACCCGCAGACGCCCCGGCCGATCGGGATGCGCACGTGCTCGGTCGCCTCCGGCCCGTTCCACGGCCCCAGCGCCAGCTCTTCACCCTCGACGAAGTACACGCCCACCCACGAGTAGCTGTCGAAACCGTCGTGCAACAGGTCGACCGCGCGGCGCAGGATCTCGTCCGACTCGGTCTCGTCGGCGATCACCTGCTCGATCGCGCGCAGCGACTGCTCGTACGCCTCGCCGCTCACAACTCCAGCTCCGCCTCGAACCCGGCGATCGCGTCGCGCAGGCGCCACTCGACCGGCACCGGCTGGCGCTCCGCCAGATCCACCGAGACAAGCGTCTGGTTGGCGGCCACCAGCCGGTCGCCGCCGGACACCTTGTAGGCCTCGAACTCCCACGACAGGCTGGTGGTGCCGATCCGTCGCACGCGCACGAACACCTCCAGCTCGTCGTCGAAGCTGGCCGGCGCGTGGTACTCGACGTGCTGCGCTCGCATCACGAACTCCGGGTCGCTGGGCTCGCGCACCAGCACCCCCAGCTCCCGCAGGTACTCGACCCGCGCCCGGTCGAAGTAGGGCATGTAGCGCCCGTAGTAGACGATCCCCTGGGCGTCGGTCTCGTCGAAGCCGACACGGGTGCGGTACGAGAAGCGGAACGGCGGTCGTCGGTCGGTGGCCGGCATCAGGACGTGATCAGCGCGAGCACCTCGTCCCGCCGCCGCTCCATCGTCTCGGCCGACAACGCCTCCAGGTTCAGCCGCAGCAGCGGCTCCGTGTTCGACGGCCGTACGTTGAAGTGCCAGTCCGGGTACTCGAACGAGATGCCGTCCAGGTGCGAGACTCGCTCCGCCGCCGGGCCGAACCGGTCCTTCAGCTCCTGCAGCTTCAACGGCACATCGGCCACGGTCGAGTTGATCTCGCCGGAGATGTGGTACCGCTCCCGGAAGGGCGCTAGCAGCTGCGACAGCCTCTGCCCGCTGCGCGAGATCAGCTCCAGCATCACCAGCGCCGGCACGATGCCGGTGTCGCAGTAGTAGAAGTCCCTGAAGTAGTAGTGCCCCGACACCTCGCCGGCGAACACCGCCTGCTCCTTGCGCAGGCGGGCCTTCATGAAGGCGTGGCCGACGCGGTTCTCGAGCGCCGTCCCGCCCGTGGCCGCGACCGTGTCGCGCACCGCCCAGGATGCGCGCAGGTCATAGATGATCGTCGCACCGGGGTGCCGTTCCAGCATCGAGCGCGCGATCAGAGCGGTGATCAGGTCGCCGGGCACGAACTCACCGGTGTCGTCGATGAAGAAGCACCGGTCGGCGTCGCCGTCCCAGGCGATGCCCAGGTCGGCACCCTCCGCGACCACCTGCTCCACGATGAAGTGGCGGTTTTCCTCGAGCAGTGGGTTGGGCTCACCGTTGGGAAAGCTGCCGTCCGGGTCGAGGTGGTGGGGGAATGCCGTGATCGGCAGGCGCTCGATCAGCGGGCCGATCATGGGGCCGGCCATCCCGTTGGTGCCGTCCAGCACCACCCGCAGCGGCTGGATCGCCGAGGGATCGATGAAGCGCAGCACCCGCTCGTGGAAGCCCTCGTAGATGTCCCGCTGGGAGATCGTGCCAGGCTGGCCGGGCGCGTCGGGGGTGCCCTCTTCCGCGAAGCGCTTGATCTTGTCGAGCCCGGTATCGCCGCCCACCGGCCGGGCGCCGCGCCGCACGATCTTCATGCCGTTGTAGGCGCGCGGGTTGTGGGAGGCGGTGACCTGGATGCCGCCCTCGTAGCCGTGCTCACCGACCGCGTAGTAGAGCATCTCGGTGCCGATCTCGCCCAGCGCCACGACGTCCGCGCCCTGCTCGGCGGCGCCGCGCGCGGCCGCCTCCGCCAGCTCCGGCGAGGTAAGGCGCATGTCGCGGCCGATCGCCATCGTGGCCGGCTCGAACGCCGCCACGTAGGCGCGACCGAGCCGATAGGCTCCCTCGGCGTCCAGTTCGTCGGGCACGATGCCGCGGACGTCGTAGGCCTTGAACACTGAGGAGTCGAGCATCGGGGCGATGATAGAGCAGGTCGAGTTGCGGCCGGTGCGGCTGGCCGACGTCGACGCGCTGGCGGAGCTGTACGCATCGGAGCGGGCGTTCCTGGCGCCGTTCGACCCGATCCGCCCCGACGAGTTCTACACGGCCGAGGGGCAGCGGATCGAGGTCGAGCACGCGCTGGCACAGCGGGCGGCAGGTTCGCGCTACAGATTCGTGATCGAGGCCGACGGCAAGCTGGTGGGAACGCTCGGGATCGGGAACGTTGTGGGCTCCGTATTCCAGTCGGGCAACCTCGGCTACTTCGTCGCCGAGGCGGCCAACGGCCGCGGGGTCGCGACGCGTGCGGTCGGCCTGGCAGCCGAGCAGGCGTTCGGGCCGCTGGGCATGCACCGGCTGGAGGCCGGCACGCTGGTGGACAACGTGGCCTCGCAGCGGGTGCTCGAGAAGAACGGGTTCGAGCGTATCGGCCTGGCCCGCGCGTACCTGCGGATCGCAGGCGCGTGGCGCGACCATATCCTGTTCCAGCGGGTGGCGGAATGAGCGTGACGCTGCGGCTGATGCGAGCCGACGAGTACCCCGCCTGGGCGGAGGAGGGGGAGCGAGGGTACGTCGACCAGATGGTCGAGTTCGGCGGCATGGAGCGTGATCACGCGGCGGCGAAGGCCGTGCGCGATTTTGCGACGGTGCTGCCGGAGGGCCTCCAGACCAAGGGCCACTGGATGTACGTGGTCGAGGCGGGCGGCCGGCCGGTCGGCTCCCTGTGGTTCGCGGAGCGCGACATGGATGGCCTCCCGTCGGCGTACCTGTACGACATCCACATCCACGAGCATGCGCGCGGCCACGGCTACGGCAGGGCGGCGATGCTGGAGTTCGAGCGCGAGGCGGCCCAACGGGGCCTGCATCACCTGTCGCTGAACGTGTTCGGCGGCAACGCGCCCGCCCGCGGGCTCTACCGCTCGCTGGGCTGGGCCGAGATGGCGGTCACGATGACGAAGCAGCTGGAGGCGTAGCTCAGGCCGGCCAGGCGGCCCGCAGCTTGTCCAGCGTGCGCGACAGGTGCTCGGGCATCACGCGCGTGTCGGCCAGCACTGGCATGAAGTTGGTGTCGCCGCTCCAGCGCGGCACCACGTGGAGGTGCAGGTGGCCCTCGACGCCGGCGCCCGCCACCCGGCCCAGGTTCATGCCGCAGTTGAAGCCGTGTGGGGCCATCGCCGTTGTCAGCGCGGTGATGCCGTCGTCGGCCAGCTGCCAGAGCTCGGCCCGTTCCCCGGCGTTCAGGTCGCCGGGCATGGGCACGTGGCGGTAGGGGGCGACCATCAGGTGGCCATTGGCGTAGGGGTAGAGGTTCAGCACTGCGAACGCCTGCTGTCCGCGGTGCAGGATCAGGGCGTCGTCGTCGGACAACGCCGGCTTGTCACAGAAGATGCAGCCGCCGGCATCACCGCCGCCGGCCACGTACTCCAGGCGCCAGGGCGCCCAGAGCCGCTCGCTCATAGCCACCGCTGGCGACGGAAGAACGAGAGCATCGCGACCGCGAGCAGCAGCGTGCCGCCCTCGATGATCCAGAATGCGTGGTGTGACGTCTGGAACGGCAGCGGCACGTTCATGCCGTAGATGCCGGCGATCAGGGTCGGCGGCAGCAGGATCACGGTGAAGATCGTGAGCAGCCGCAGGATGTCGTTCTGCTTGTGGGCGATCACCGTCTCGTTGGTCTGCTCCAGCGCCTCGACAACCTCCTTGTAGTTGTCGAGCTGGTCCCAGATCCGCTCCGCCGAGTCGACGATGTCGTCGAAGTAGACCTCCAGGTCCTCGGACAGGTAGCGGGTGCGGGCGCGCTCCAGCAGCCGTAGCGTCGAGCGCTCCGGCTTGATGATCTTGCGGTAGGCGATCACCTCCTGCTTGACGTTGGAGATGTCGCGGGCCACGTCCTCGCTGCGCTCGTCCCAGATCGCGTTCTGCAGGCGGTCGAGCTTGAACCCGATCTTGTCCAGGATCGGGAAGCAGTAGTCGAACGACTCCGACAGGATCTCGTAGAGCAGGTAGCCCGACCCCTTCGAGAAGTACTCCTCGCGCAGCTCCGTGTTGTTCGACAGGCGCGTGAACAGCCGGCCCACCGGCTTCAACGGGTGGTTGGGCAGCGTGATCACGTAGTCCGGGCCGACGAACACGTTCAGCTCGGCGGCGTTCAGCCGGCCGATCGACTTGTCGAAGCGCGGCAGGTGCAGCACCATGAACAGGTACTCGTCGTACTCGTCGATCTTGGGCCGCTGGCGAGTCGACAGCACGTCCTCGAGATCCAGCTCATGGAAGTCGAAGTGCTCGGCCAGGTACGCGGTCTCGACCGCGGTGGGGGCCTCGATGTTCAGCCAGCGAACGCCGCCGAGCTCGAGCTCAGCGACCTGTGGCTCGGTCCGCGCGACGTCCTGCCGCTGCGAATCTGGCGGCCGCCTGCGTACTGTCCTCGGGATCCGGCGCAGGTTCGGCATCAGCAGTCATGGTCGTCATCACGGGCATACGGCAAGTCTACCTGTCAGGTGGTATTCCGCGCAGGTCGCGCGGCCCCTTGTGGGCTTCACCATGCTTATCGGCAGAACGCCGTCCCCGCCTGTAGTCTGAGCCGCGATGACGGACCCCCCTCGCGTTGGCAGCACGGCCGACGAGCACCTGCTGCAGCGCCACGACGCGACCTTCCTGCACACCGATCCGTGGCGGATCCTGCGCATCACCGGGGAGTTCGTCGAGGGCTTCGACCAGCTCGCCGACGTCGGCGTGGCCGTTGCCGTGTTCGGATCCGCCCGCACGCCCGCGGACGACCCCGCGTACGTCGCCGCCCGCGAGACCGCCCGGCTGCTGGTTGCCGAGGGCTTCGGTGTCATCACCGGCGGCGGCCCCGGGATCATGGAGGCCGCCAACATGGGCGCGTCGGAGGCCGGCGGCGTTTCGATCGGCTGCAATATCGAGCTGCCCCACGAACAGCACGGCAACACCTACGCGAACCTGTCGATGGAGTTCCGCTACTTCTTCGTGCGAAAGACCATGTTCGTGAAGTACTCCGAGGCGTTCGTGGTGTTCCCCGGCGGGTTCGGTACGCTCGACGAGCTGTTCGAGGCGGTGACCCTGGTGCAGACCGGCAAGATCCACCGGTTCCCGGTGGTGCTCTACGACAGCGCGTACTGGAGCGGCCTGCTCGAGTGGCTACGCGAACGTGTCGGCGCCGAGGGCAAGCTGACGGATGCCGAGCTGGAGCTGCTGCAGGTGGTGGACACGCCCGCCGACGTGGCCCGGATCGTGCGGGACTGCACGTCGGGGGCGTGCGGCCACGAGTATCACGCGCCGCTGACAGGCTAGTGCAGCGCCGCGACGGCCGCGCGAAGCGCTGCCGTCAGCGGCTCCACGGAGGCCACGCGGCCCTCGATCTCCTCGAGGTCCTCGACGTCGTACTGGTCCTCCCACACGTACGCCAGCGAGCCGCATTCGTACTGGAACGTGGTCTGCGGGAACTCGTTGTTGATCAGGCGCACCAGCAGCGCGGGGGTGAAGATGCGCAGCACCGCCCCCTGGTCGGCACCGTCGTTGACCATCAGCGAGAACCGCTTGTTGAACTCGACGCTCTCGGTCTCGACCTGGCGGCTAGGCCCGAAGGCGGCCGTCAGCTTGTTCAGGAACCCGATCCCGCGGTCGGCCAGCTGCACGGTGTCCACACCGGCAACGGCACCGACCACCAGCCGCAGCACCGTGTGGCGGTGCTTCACCTCCTCCGTGTAGGTGGTCATGTGACCCTGACCGTCGGTCGTGGTGCGCGTCTCGAACGTGGAGTAGGTGAAGTTGAAGATCAGCCCGGGCACGTCACAGATCTGACCCGCGAAGCCGTCGGCCGCCTCCATCCGTTCCTTGTCGCGGCAGAAGGCGACGTCGGTCGGAAGCGGCGGCGAGGGCTGGTACTCCCAGCCGTGCTCCTTGGCCCACTGGTGCATGACCAGGTCCTTGGCGGCGCTGGACGCCTGCGACCGCAGCACCAGGTAGTAGATGAGCGGCCCGGCCAGCGCCCCGACCAGTCCCACCACGATCAGCAAGGGCGCGGTGAAGATCCCGATCACGGCCACAACCAGGCCGGGCACGGTGCAGAGGCCGAGGGTGCGACGGTATGTGGGCCGCCCCGTCAGCTCCGCCATGCGGGCGTCGCGCGCCGTCCGGTACCGCTCGCGGCTGGTCGCCATCAGCCGGCTCCGGCGGCGGCCGGCTGCAGGTGCAGCTGCTCATGTGCGCCCAGGTAGCCTGGGGACGGGGTGGTCACGTCGGCATCCCACACAGCCTTCACGTCGGCCAGCACTTCGCGGGCCTGGTAGTGCACCATCTTCGCCGCCGGCACGCGGCCCCAGTCGGGGACGGTCAGCGCGTCTGCGTCGACGCCGACCGACCGGCACAGGTAGACGGCGCGCGGGGCGTGGTAGCTCTGCGTCACCACGACGGCGCTTTGCACGCCGAAGATGTGGCGCGCCCGGTAGCAGGAGTCGTACGTGTCGAAACCGGCGTAGTCGAGGGTGATGGCGGCGGCCGGTACCCCGTGGGTGATCGCGTAGGTTCGCATCGCGGTGGGCTCATCGTGGCTGGCGGTGTGGTTGTCACCGGACATCAGCAGGCCATCGACTTTGCCCATGCGGTACAGGCGGATGGCCGCGTCCAGGCGATCGGCCAGGAACCAGGTGGGCGTCCCGTCGGCGGTGAGGCCGGCGCCCAGCACCAGCGCCACCTGGTGGTGGGAGACGTCGGCCGGGTCGGACGTGAGGCCTCCGCCGGTGTCCACGCGGATCACGAGCAGTGGCACGAGCAGCAGGGCCACGCCCGCGACCAGCAGTCCAGCCGCTATCAGCATCCGCCGGCGCCGAGACATTGGCGGAGACTGTACCGGTGCGGCAGGCTGGCGCCCGCGGTTTGACGCGGTTTCGTTACGTGGCGACGCGGCCGCGGCGCGACAGGGCGTCGATCACGACCGCTGCCAGCAGCACCAGCGCGGTCACCATCAGCTGGGCCGAGGCCTGGAATCCGACCAGGCCCATGCCGTTGTCGATGGCGGCGATCACGATGCCACCGAGCACGCCGTGCACAGCCTTGCCGCGGCCGCCGAACAGGCTGGTGCCGCCGATCACGGCGGCGGCAACGGCATAGAGCACGAGCGTACCGCCGTCCACCGCCGTGGAGATCGATTGCAGCCGCGAGGCGTAGACGATGCCGGCGATGCCAGCCGTGAACGAGCACAGCACGAACGCGACCGTGCGGACTCCCATCACGTCGACGCCGGCGCGGCGGGCGGCCTCGGCGTTGCCGCCGATGGCATAGATATAGCGGCCCAACTTCGTGCGCCCGAGCACGAACGTCCAGATCACGAGCACGGCCAGCACCAGCAGCACCACCCAGGGTACGCCCCTGATTGGCACGAGGATGCCGCGGTTCGTGTTGCAGAGCAGCAGCAGCGCGACGCCCGCTGCCAGCGCTCCGGCGATCTTGAGCAGCGTCACGCGCGGCGGCGGTGCCACCAGCCCGGCTTTGCGGCGCTTCGCGTCCCGCCTCCACACCATCGCGGCGTAGAGCCCGACCAGCACCAGCATCAGGATCCAGCCGACGGTGGGGGTGAAGGCGCGGCTGGCGATGTCGTTGATGGCCTGGTTGTTGATCGGCTGGCTGCCGCCGGACCCGAGGATCTTCAGCAGCACGCCTTGCCAGAACAACAGGCCGGCCAGGGTCACCACGAACGAGGGCAGACCGATGCGAGTGATGATCGAGCCCTGCAGCAGGCCGATGGCTGCGCAGATCAGCAGCGCGACGGCTACTGCGACCGGCCATGGCCAATCGTGGGCGGGGCTGATTCGGGTGGCCATGAACGCCCCTGAGATGGCGGCCACGAAGCCGACCGACAGGTCGATCTCTCCGAGCAATAGCACGAAGATCTCGGCCATCGCCAGCAGGCTGAACACCGCCGCCTGCACCAGCAGGTTGACGAGGTTGCCCGCGGTCAGGAAGTTGCCGTTCAACGACTGGAACAGGATCGAGATCAGCAGCAGCCCACCGACGACGGGCAGCACACCGCTCTCGCCGGCCCTGACCCGTGCCAAAGACGTGCGCAGATAGCCGGAGATGGAATCGGCGGCGATGTCCGGCGGGAGCGCCAGCTCGGCCTTGCGGGCCGCGGCTGCGGTCATCGGCTCGTCGTGCTCGCCCGTTTCGGTCGTTGCGGGTGTCGGATCCTCGACTTCGCTCATGCGCGATCCGGCTCCTTCGCGGCGTGTCCGTTGGTTGACAGGCGCGTCGACTGGCCGGTGGTCATCAGGTCGACGGCGATCTGGCGGTCGAGGTCGGCGGCGGGCAGCACCGCCACCACGCGGCCCAGGAACAGCACCGCGATTCGGTCGGCCACCTCGAACACGTCGTTCATGTTGTGCGAGACCAGCATCACCGCGTGGCCGCGACCGGCCAGGCGCTTGACGAGGCTGAGCACCATGGCGGTCTGGGCCACGCCCAGAGCCGCGGTGGGCTCGTCCATGATCACGAGCTTGGTGTTCCAGAGCACCGCCTTGGCGATCGCCACCGACTGGCGCTGACCGCCGGAGAGGGACGCAACGGGCTGGCGGATCGAGCGCACCGTGGTCACCGCCAGGCTCGCCAGGGTCTCGGCCGCCGACTTCTCCATCGCCTCCTCGTCGAGCGTGATGCCGTGGTTGGTGCGCTCGCGGCCCAGGAACAGGTTCTGGACGATGTCGAGGTTGTTGCAGAGCGCGAGATCCTGGAACACGGTCTCGATGCCCAACGCCGCCGCCTCGCGCGGCGTGCGAATCCTGACCGGCCGGCCCTCCCAGTAGATCTGGCCGGAGTCCGGCCCGTGAATCCCCGAGATGGTCTTGATGGTGACCGACTTGCCGGCACCGTTGTCACCGATCAGCGCCGTCACCTCGCCGGCCCGCAGCTCCAGGTTGACGTCGGACAACGCCTGTACCGGCCCGAAGTTCTTGGAGACGTGGTCAAGCCGCAGCAGCGGCTGGGTCTCTGTCTCTGTGCTCAAAGCGTGGAATCCATGACCGTTGGTGCGATGGTACCCGCCCCGGGGCCGCCGCGTCAGGCGACGGCCCCGTGGCGGGCGTGGTGCTACTGGATCCCCGCAGCGCTACAGGCGCTCTGGAGACCGCCCGAGCACAGCTGCTTGACCGTCACATCACCTGTGATCTTGCCGTCCTTGACGACCGTGTCGTTCATGTTGTCGACGGTCACCCAGGTCGGCGGGGTATAGACCGACTTCACGTCGGCGCCGATCGTGGAGTCCTTGGTGGTCGAGTTGACCAGCGTGGACGGCGGCGTCTGGCCGGCCCGCAGGTACAGGGCCAGCGCTGCCGCGGCCTGCGCCTCGAGGTAGTAGGGCTTGTAGACGGTGCCGCACTGGTAGCCGGCGAGGATGTTCTGCAGACCCTCGAGACCCGCATCCTGACCGGTGGTCGGGAACGTCTTCGGCGGGATCTTCTTGTTCTTCAACGCAGCGATCACGGCCGCGGCGTTGGAGTCGTTCGGCGTGACCACGGCGTTGATGTTCGGGTGCGCCGTGTACTGCTGCTCGAACAAAGTCTGGGCCGTCGGCGGATCCCACGTGCCGGTCGGCTCGCCGACCTTCTTGTAGGTGCCGTCGGCGAACTTCGGATCCAGCACGCCGTTGTAGCCCTGGGCGAACAGCTTGGCGTTGTTGTCGGTGGGGTCGCCGTCCATGATCAGGATGTTGGGATTCTTGACGCCCCATGCGTTGATGCACGAGATCTCGCCCTGGCCGATCAGCTTGCCGACCTGGACGTTGTTGAAGCTGACGTAGTAGCGATCGGCGGGGCCACCCAGGACGAGGCGGTCATAGTCGATCACCTTGAGGCCCTTGGCCTCGGCGTTCTTCTCGATGGCTGCGCCGGACCCCGTGTCGATCGGATCGATCAGCAGCACGGAGGCGCCGTCGGTGATGTCGGCCTCGGCCTGCTGCTGCATCGTCGACACGCTGCCCTGTGCGTTGGTGATCTTGAAGTCGCTGGACGACAGCCCGGCGGCCTCGAAGGCCTTCGTCAGGTTCGGCGCGTCGTACTGGACGTACCGGGTCGACGTGGTGGTGTCGGGCAGCAGCACGCCGATCTTGCCCTTGCCCTGCGCCGCGAGGCTCTGCAAGGTCTTCATCACCGCGTAGTCGGCCGTGAACTTGGTGACATCGACCTGAGGCACGGCGCCCCCGCCCGACGACGACGCGTTGGACGAGCTGGATGAGCTCGATCCGCAGCTGGCGGCCGCGGCCGCCAGCGCCACAGCCGCGGTCACTGCCGCGATCTGTTTTGACAGATGGTGCATGCAATTCCCCTTGTTGAGCGGCCGAGGCAGACCCGACCCGCAGGTGGTGGTGGAAGGCCAGTCAGGCTCCCGAGATCTGCAAGCGTATGGGATTTGTTCACCACAACGCAAGATTGCGGTCACAATTTGTTGTCCGAAATGTCCCGTGCGGTTCGATGTTTCCAGCGCCGAGCGCCGCTTCCCGCTGACGCATGCAGGCTCGACAGCTGAGGGTGGCATACCCCGAAACCCGAGGCTTCTGGGACGCCGAGGCGGATCGGTCTAGGCGCTGAGGGCGTCGTGGCGAAGCACCGCGTGCACGCCCTTGGCCTCGTTCACGATCTGCGTCACGCGCAGGTCGACGGACACGCTGGCCAGGGCCAGCGCTCGCTCGCGGTCGAGCCCGTGCTCGCCCTGCATCAGGTCGAGCATCGTCTCGAGCGCCATGTCGGCGGCCACGTCGAGGTCGTGGTCGAACCCGAACGAGATCCAGGCGCTGTCGGTGCGGGCGACCGGCATCCGCAGATCGAGGTCGGGGCGCAAGTCCAGCGTCAGACGCACCTCGTCGAGTGGGCACTCGATGGCCGTGCCCGACACCTCGCCGTCGCCCTGCGCGGCATGGCCGTCGCCGGCTGAGAGCAGCGCGCCGTCCACGCCGATCGGCAGCAGCAGCGTCGCTCCCGCGGTCAGCTCCTTGCAGTCGATGTTGCCGCCGAAGCGGCGGGGCGGGATGGTGGAGTGCACGCCCGGCTCGGGCGGCGGCAGGCCGATCACGCCCAGGAATGGTGCCAGGGCTACGGACTGCGCGCCGTCCGCTGTCACGCCGATCGAACCGTCCAGCTGCCACTCGAGCGCGCTCTCGCCGGCGAAGGTGATGCCCCAGTCGCGCGGCCGCACCACGTCGATCCGCACCTCCAGCGTCCCGCCCGCGCGGGCCCCGCGAACCGCGATCGGCCCGGTCAGCGGGTGGCCGTCGTCGAGCACCGGGTGCAAATCGTCAAGCCACCGTGCACCCGCATCCCAGTGCCAGAACGCGGCCAGGGCCTGGAACGTGACCGAGTCGCCTGGATCGACGGTCAGCACGGGCGCAAGGTCGCTCGAGAAATGCCCGTGGAGGGTCTCACGGTCGAGCGGGATTACGTGGGTGACCGGCATTCCGTCCTCCCTCAGAGGTGCCCGGCTGTGAGGCCGCCGTCGGCGACGTAGGAGTGGCCGGTCAGGTAGGTCGCGCGGTCGCCGGCCAGGAACACGGCCAGGTCGGCGATGTCCGACGGCTCCGCCAGGCGTCCCAGCGGATGCATCGCGATCCCGTGCGCGCGGGCAGCGTCCGGGTCAGGCTGGGACGCAAAGAACTGCTCCAGCATCTCGGTGCGGACGTACCCCGGGCAGATGCTGATGCAGCGGATGTTGTCGGCGCCGTGGTCGATCGCCATCGCCCGGGTCAGCGCCAGCAGGGCGCCCTTCGACGCGCAGTAGGCCGGCAGCCGCGGCTCGGCCCAGGTGCCGTCGACCGACGCGATGTTCAGAATTACGCCGCCGCCGGCGGCACGCATGTGCGGTATCGCCGCGGCGGCCAGCAGCGCGGGCGCGCGGACGTTGACGGACAAGACCTCGTCCCACTGTTCGACCGTGGTCTCCTCGACCGTGCCCTCGATCTCGACCGCCGCGTTGTTGACCAGTACGTCGAGCCGGCCGTGCAACGCCACCGTGCCGGCGACCAGGTTGCGGATGGCGGCCGGATCGGAGACGTCGCAGCGGCGGTAGTCCATGCCGGCGACCTCGACGTCCGGGCGGGCGCTGCGGCCGCATCCGACCACCGCACACCCATCGGCGGCAAACGCGGCCGCGAGGGCGGTGCCGATGCCGCGGCTGGTGCCGGTGATCAGGGCGACCCGAGTGGGGGGACTGGACATGCGGGCGCCAGCGTACCGCGACCGCTTCGGCCGATCCACAGCCGGCCGGCGCGGGCGTGCCTAGACTGGACGCAATGCGGGCCACGATGACACGAACGCTTCGCGCCGTGAGGCTGGTGATCCGCGACGGGCGGATCCCGCGACCGCTGCGCTGGGCGGGGGGGCTGGGGCTGCTGCCCGTGCCCGGGCCGTTCGACGAGATCGTGCTGCTGGTCGTGGCCGGGGTGCTGTGGCGGGGCTACCGCGACCAGCTCAGGGAGGCCTGGCAGAAGGCAGCGGCGCCGTAGCGCCGGTCCGGCTCAGGCGGTGGTCTGGAACCGCGTGCGCGCGGCCAGCGTCCGGTACGCCTTCAGCGAACGCGGCTTGTTGCCCAGGCTGAAGGTGGAGGAGTAGTCGTAGTAGACCAGCGCCGCCGTCCGCGGATGCGTCCTCACCCAGTTGAACACCTGGCTGACGAAGGTGGGATCGTCGATGCCCCAGGGCGCCCACTCGCCGAGGATGAACGGCTTTCCGTAGTTGTAGAGCGGCTGCATGCCCTTCCAGTAGGCCCTGAAGCCCTGGTCGTAGAGATCGTCGCCGACGTAGTCGACGTACCGCGTGCCCGGCCAGTAGTCGTGCGGCTGGTTGCCTCTCACGTTCGGCGCGCCGGCCCCCTGCGGGTTCCAGACCATGGCCACCAGCCCGCTGGGTGTGATTCCGGCGACCGGCAGCGGCGCCTGCAGCTGCCGCAGGCCGGCGGCGTGAAGGGCGGCGTTGATCTCCGCCCTGGTGCCGCCGCGCATGATGATCGCGATCCGCCGAAAAGCCTTCTTGTAGTTGCCGGTGGAGTAGGCGGCGCCACGATGTGTGCCGTTCGCGTTGAACGCGCAGTAGGACATCCAGTAGCCGTTCATCTCCTGCATCGGTCGGATCCAGACCGGTACGCCCGCAGCGTTTGCCTGGCTCGAGTAGGACAGGTAGATGCTGTCGGCCTTGCCGTTTGCCAGCGAGCCCGGCGAGAGTTTGCGGCGGTCGGACACGCGTGTCACGCCCAGCGTGATCATGGCGATCCGGTGAGACGAGGTGGCCTTGGCGATCTGGGTGCTGAATCCGTGCCACCTGACCCAGGATCCACCCAGCATGTCGAACATCAACCAGACGTCATGGTGATGGCGGGTGAGGCGGTCGAAAGCGCCGGGATCCTTGCTGCCGATGCCGAGCCGTGTGTGGCCGACCGGCGGCATTCCCGGCGGCGGCGCTCCGGCGGCCAGCGCCTGTCCGGCCACGCCGAGCATCGCCGCAACGCAGCAGGTACCGACCAGACGACGCGCGAGGAGCCTCATGCTGGGGTTTCTATCGGCCGCGGGGTCGGGTTTCGGCATTACCCATTCTGACCATCCGCGCGTGATAGGGCCCCAATGGCTGATATCGCTCGGGGAGCGACAGCGCATTCTGCAACCGATGGGCGTAGGCTCTTGCTAGGTCACGGCTTCGGCTCCCGACGGCAGTACGCCGCGACTCCGCCAGTTGAGCCCTTGGGAGGGGGCGGCTGGTGATGTGCGTCGTCACTGCACAGGAGCCGTAGACGGCGCACACACACTCTCTCCCGACTCTCCTCGGTACGCTGAGAACATGGCAACGCTCGCCGATTCGCGCCTGCAGCTTGAGCGCCGAGCCCGACGCCTCGCCTGGGGCGGGAACGCCTGGCACCTGGTCGAGTTGGCCATTGCCCTCGGTGCTGGAATCTCGGCAGGCTCGATCGCCCTCGTGGCATTCGGGATCGACAGCCTGATCGAGTTCGCCGCGGGTGGCGTGATCGTGTGGCTGTTCTCCGGGGGGCGCGGGGCGTCGCAGTCGGCGGAGCGGCGGGCACAGCAGTTGATCGCGCTGTCGTTCTTCGTGCTGGCGGTCTACGTCGTGATCGAGTCCGTCCGCGCATTCGCGGGAGCGCACCCCGAGCCAAGCTGGGTCGGCATCGGCCTGGCGGCGGTGACCGCACCGACGATGCCGCTCCTCGCGCGTGCCAAGCGGCGGGTCGGACACCAACTCGGGTCAGACGCGACGGTGAGTGAGGGTAGCCAGAACATGCTGTGCGCCTATCTCTCGGTCGCGCTGCTTGTGGGCCTTGGTGCCAACGCGCTCCTGGGTTGGTGGTGGGCTGACCCGCTCGCTGGCGTTGTGATCGCGGCAGCCGCAGTCCAGGAGGGCCGGGAAGCGTGGCGCGGCGAGGCTTTCGGCGACGGCTGCTGTTGAGCCCACGAGAACTAAGTCTCGACGAAGCTGGGGCGAAGACAGATCGGCGGCGACCACCGGGCCGGCGCGAACAGGGCATATTCGGTGAATGATGCCTAGGTGCCGCTCGCGTTGATGCTTGCAACCCTGAGCGATCGCCGAGACTTCGGCGACGACTGGCTGCTCGAACGAAAGTTCGACGGCGAGCGCTGCATCGCGTGCAAGACCGGGTCCGAGGTACTGCTCGAGTCGCGTAGCGGAACGAATCTCACTGACAGATACCCGGAGGTGCGTACCGCGGTCTTGGCCCAACGAGCCGGTCGGCTCCTACTCGACGGCGAGATCGTCGCATTCGACGGGGAGCAGACGTCGTTCGGCCGCCTGCAGCAGCGACTCGGGGTCCGGGCACCTTCGGCAGACCTCGTTTCCGCGTACCCCGTCGTCTACTGCGTGTTCGACCTGCTCGAGCTCGACGGTGAGGAACTCACGGGCCGACCGCTGCTCGAGCGGCGCGCGCGCCTCGAGCGGGCCATTCGTCTGCGCGATGGCCTACAGCTCAGCGATTCGTTCCGCGGCGACTCGGAGCGGCGCTTCGCGGAGGCCTGCCGCTCCGGCTGGGAGGGCCTGATTGCAAAGCGGGCCGACGCGCCGTACGTCCACGGCCGCTCAAGGGACTGGTTGAAGCTGAAGTGCGCGTGGGAGCAGGAGCTGGTGATCGGCGGGTACACCGATCCCCGCGGAAGCCGGATCGAATTCGGGGCGTTGCTCGTCGGCTACTACGAGGACGATCGGCTCCGGTACGCCGGGAAGGTGGGCACCGGCTACACCGTCGCGACGCTGCGCAACCTGGGCGAGCGGCTGCGCGCACTGGAGGCGCCCGAGTCGCCGTTCGTTGATGCTCGCCCGGTGCCGCCCGGAACACACTGGACGCAGCCCGAGATCGTCGCACAGATCGGGTTCGCCGAATGGACGAGCGACGGTCGGCTGCGTCAGCCGCGCTTCCTCGGGTTGCGCGACGACAAACGCGCGGCCGACGTGATTCGAGAGCGGCCGGAATCCTGACCCGGCGGCCCATTGCTCAGCGGTTGTGGTTGACGACCTCGACGTTGTGGCCGTCCGGGTCGAGCACGAAGGCGCCGTAGTAGCCCGGGTGGTACACGCCGCGCTCGCCGGGGCCGCCGTGGTCTTCGTAGCCCGCGGCCAGCGCGGCGGCGTGGAAGTCCCGCACGGTGGCGTCCGCGTCCGCGGTGAACGCGAGGTGGACGTGCTCGGTGAGCGTGCGCTCGTCGCGCACCAGCGAGAGGGAGAAGTCGGAGCCGGAGAACCGCACGCGATCCGGCTCGTCGTGGGTGAGGCGCAGCCCGGCGTACGGCGCGATCGTCGTGTAGAAGCGGCGCGACGCCTGCGGGTCGCGGACGCGGAACCGCAGGTGGTCGATGCTGCCGTCGGGTACTGGGCGCTCGCGGTCGGCGTGGACGGCCTCGACGCTGTTGCCGTCCGGATCGAGCAGGAAGGCGCCGTAGTAGTCGGGGCCGTAGGCTGTGCGCGGCCCGGGTGCGCCGTCGCTCGGGTGACCGCCGTCGACCCCGGCCTGCCAGAAGCCGTCGACGGCCGCGCGGTCGGGCGCGCGGAAGCCGACGTGCAGCCCGCGGGTCAGAGAGTGCCCGTGGTCGACCGGACCAACGTCCCAGTCCTCCCACTCGACCAGCTCTGCGTCGGCGTGGCTCGGCTCGACGCCGAGCTCGGAGAGGACGGTGCGATAGAACCGCTCGGAGGCCGCGAGATCGGACACGGCGATTCCCACGTGGTCGAACATCGCCCCGAGGCTAGCACCGGCACTCGCCACCAGGTCCTCGACGGCTCGATCTCACAACCGGATCACGGCACGACAACGCGGTGGCCGGCGTATACAACTCTCAACCACTGGTCGAGACTGATAGTGAGGTGCCGGGC
>Ga0075424_100000056_pt1 | contig 60229 bp, 56 predicted proteins | sample SoiMethybrSBSTD3_FD_75301 | JGI IMG/M metagenome (GOLD analysis project Ga0075424, IMG submission 75301) | Bulk soil microbial communities from a Populus tree surrounding site in Tennessee, USA - Soil MetaG P. TD hybrid SBSTD3 | ecosystem: Environmental > Terrestrial > Soil > Tree plantation...
ATGAGCCGGTCATGCTTGTGGTGATCAGTACGGCTTGAGTCGTGAGCCATGGCGATCTCCCGATTTCGTGAAAGCCTGACGATCTCGTTTGACGACCTACCGACCTGATCTGCCGTGGTCAATGAAACTACGTGGCTTTGCGGATGTTAGTCGTGCTGACGGCGCCTAGCGTACGGGGCAGAACCGCCATCCCCCTCAGGAGGAGATCCATGAACGAGCCGGATTGGAAAGGACCACTGGGCGACGCATTCGCTGACGTGCTGGGATATGGCATCCTGCTGAGGCTCGATTGTCGTTCTCGTGCGGAGGTTGCAGGCCACGCAACCGAGCTTGGCTTGATCACGGGCTAGCGTGGGTCCGTGCGGTTGGCCACCTGGAATGTCAATTCGATCAAGCAGCGGGTACCACGGTTGTTGCCGTGGCTGGATCAACGACAGCCCGATGTGGTGTGTCTCCAGGAGACCAAGCTCGCCGACGAAGCCTTTTCAGCGCTGCTGGCTGATCAGCTAGTGAGCCGTGGTTACGAGTTCGCCACCAACGGTGAGGTGCAGTGGAACGGCGTCGCCATCTTGTCAAAGACCGGATTGGACGACATCGTGCTCGGTGTTCCAGACGCGCCTGGCTTTCCAAATCCCGAAGCACGCGCGGTGTCGGCGACGTGCGGCGGCATACGCGTTCACTCCGTGTACGTGCCGAATGGTCGCGTGCCAGGCTCAGACCACTACCACTACAAGCTGGATTGGTTGGCAGCACTCGCTCACGACCTCAGTAGTGGACCAGAAAATGCCGTCGTCTGCGGTGACATGAACATCGCGCCGGCCGACGAGGATGTCTTTGACCCAGAGGCCTACATCGGCCAGACCCACGTAACGGCTCCCGAGCGCGAAGCGCTGGCGCAACTCCAGCGGCTTGGCTTACGCGACGTCGTGCGGGATCGCTGGCCGGGCAAGCGAGTATTCACCTACTGGGACTATCGCGCCGGTATGTTCCACCAGGACCTCGGCATGCGCATTGACCTCGTGCTCGCGACTGCACCGGTCGCTGAGCGGGTACGCGCGGCGTGGGTGGACCGACAGGCTCGCAAAGGTTCCGGGCCAAGTGATCATGCTCCGGTCATCGTCGACTTCGATGAGGCGCCCGACGGCGACATCGGCCCAGTCGTCCCGCCGCCTTCTGCACCGGCCACCCGCAAGGTGACCCTTCCGCAAAGCCGCCGACGTTGACCACGAGGCAGCTGGTAGTGCCCGAGCACCTTGTGCACCAAGTAGTCAAAGCGACAACCCTGAATCGATTCGAACTGGTTTACTCTGACCACCTCCGGGCAAAAGGCGCGCGCCCTAGCGTTGTGATGTGGAGCTGCCGATGGCTGCGGTCACATTCCGGCCGTACGGGCTTACGCATTGGATCCTGCTGGCTGTAACCGTGGCCGGCGGCGTGCTGCTGGTATGGCTCGGCCGCCGCTACCGGAATACTCCAGTGGGCGAGACCTTCACGCGGATCTTCGCCATTGTTCAGCTGACCGTGACCCTCGGCTTCATGATCATCTGGCTGGTTCCAACATTCTTCGATCTACATCAGTCCCTTCCGCTGCAGCTGTCCGACCTCCTGCGACTCGTCACCGCGTACGCGCTGTGGAGTCGGCGGCCGTGGGCCTTTGGCCTTACCTATTACTGGGGTCTGACCCTCAATCCGCAGGCGATCCTCACTCCGGATCTGCAGCTCGACGTGGCGCCGGCCCTGCAGTTCGCCTCATATTGGCTGCAGCACGTGCTGGTGATGTGGGCCGCCGTCTACTTGACCTGGGGCCTGGGACTGCACCCTACGTGGCGCAGCTACCGGCAGGCGCTCGCAGTCACCGTGGGTTGGGGCGCAATCGTCTTCGTCATCAACCGCCTTCTCGGCACCAACTACGGCTACCTCAATGGCAAGCCGGGCGGCGCATCTCTACTGGATCTGATGGGTGGGTGGCCCTGGTACCTGCTGGTCGCCTTGGCCGTATTGGCCGCCGTCTGGGCACTTATTACGTGGCCTTGGACAATGCGGATCGGACCTGCTGATCTCGATACAGAGGAACTAGGGAATGCCCGCTAGGACGACCAATGGTCCAGCATTTTTGCGTATTGACGCCGACATACTGCGGTCGTAACGTCCGCAGAGGAAAACATCTTCAATTCCCAAAACCTAAATCGATCGGAGGCTTTTTCGCCATGTTCGCTCAGGTCATTCAGGGCAAGACATCCAACCCGCAGGCGTTGGATGCGGCCATTAGTCAGTGGCAGAAGGATCTTGCGCCAGGCGCGACTGGCTGGCTTGGCAGTACCAGCGGTGTCACCGAGGATGGCCGGGCTATAGCGGTCGTGCGCTTCGAGTCCGAGGAGGATGCGCGCCGCAATAGCAATCGACCCGAGCAGGACAAATGGTGGTCTGAAACGGCAAAGCTCTTCGATGGTGACGCGACGTTCAAGGACAGCACCGATGTCCTCGTCGATGTGTCGGGCGATCCAGACAATGCTGGCTTCGTCCAGGTTATGCAGGGCCGCAGCAATGATCCGGAACGCGCTCGGCAGCTGATGGATCAAGACTCCGACAAGTGGGCGGAATTCCGTCCGGACATCCTGGGCAGTGTCGCAGTAAGTCACGACGACGGCGGCTACACCATGGTCTTGTACTTCACTTCTGAAGCTGAAGCGCGGGAAGGGGAGCGCAAAGAGCCGCCGCCGGAGTTGCAGGCACAGATGGCAGAGATGGACAAGCTCTCGGTTGGAGAAACTGAGTTCTTTGACCTTAAGCAGCCGAAGATCCTCTCTCCATAGGAGTGCTGGCTACCGCCCTCGATCTTCACCGGCAGCCCTTTGGCTCTCATCCCTCACGGGTGATGTGGTTGGGGGTTCTTCTCAGATAGATCTGAGGTGCTATCGGTGAAGGGAGCGGGATGACAGTTAGGCCGGCCGGTCTCAACACGGCGATCGCCTGTCTGTTCATTGTCGGATCTGCCCTTTTCGTGCTGGGATCTGTGCCGGCCTACGTGAATGCGGTCGGATCAACCGCCGACAGCATCACCTATTTCGTCGGCTCGATCTTCTTTACGTTGGCGTCGTTGAGCCAGCTCCTGCAGGCTCAGACGCCGGCGATGATCGAGGTCGACACCAACTCGCAGTATCGGCGCGCGCCCGTCCGATGGAGGGCGTTGCTGCCTCATGATCGGAATTGGCTTGCCGCGATCACCCAGTTTCCGGGGACGTTGTTTTTCAACATCAGCACGTTCGCGGCACTGATTCATAACTTGACTGTCAAGCAGCAGGATCGGCGCATCTGGCGGCCAGACTTTTTCGGTTCGACGCTGTTCTTGGTGGCGAGTGTCTTCGCCATCTTGGCACTTGGCCGCTTCCTCAGTTTTCGACCGCGTAGCTTCGGTTGGTGGATTGCGTGGTTGAACATGATCGGATCGATCTTGTTCATGGTCTCTGCGCTTGCCAGCTACGTCTTGCCCGCCACCGGCGAGTTCATCAATAGCCAGATCTCCATCGCAGGCACCCTGCTCGGCGCGCTCGGGTTCTTGCTCGGAGCGATCTTGATGTTCCCAGCCTGGCGGCATGCCGTTCGAGACGCGAAGCCAGTTCAGCCCGAAGATCCACAACATCAAAGGAGTAGCCAATGACCGCCAGACCGGCCGACGTCATAGCGGACGTGTTGTTGTTCGGCAATCGCTTCCTGACCGAGGAGGTTGCCAGCCAAAAGTTTCCCGAGACAGGCATGCCTTCGGTAGAGGCTATGCGGCTAGTTTTCGAAGATCTCGCCCTGGAGGGCGATCCGGCTCGGAACATGGCGACATTCGTCACTACCTGGATGGAGCCAGAGGCACAACGGATCATCGCCGAAAACCTGCACCGTAACTTCATCGACCACGCCGAATATCCGCGTACCGCTGAGATCGAGCAGCGTTGCATCCGGATGCTGGCCGACTTGTTCAATGCCCCGGGCGAGACAACCGGTGCACGTACTCAGGGCTCGTCTGAGGCGATCATGCTTGGCGCCTTATCGTTGAAGTGGAATTGGCGGAAGCGTCGCGAGGCGGCCGGGAAGTCGACGGCCAATCCCAACTTGGTCTTCGGTGGCGATGTGCATGTGGTGTGGGAGAAGTTCTGCCGCTATTTCGATGTTGAGCCGCGGATTGTGCCGTTGCAGCCGGGGAAGTACACCATCGGCCCCGAGGATGTCGAGCCTCACGTCGATGAGAACACCATTGGTGTGGCGGCCGTGCTGGGAACGACATTCACCGGACACAAAGACGACATCACTGGCATCAACGAACTACTCCTGCAGATCAAGAACGAGCGCGACCTTGACGTCCCGCTCCACGTGGACGGCGCTAGTGGGGGTTTTGTCTGGCCGTTCCTCTACCCGGACTCCGCGTGGGATTTCCGCCTTGAGCAGGTCCGTTCCATCAACGTCTCCGGTCACAAGTTCGGCCTGGTCTATCCCGGTATCGGCTGGTTGATCTTCCGGGAGAAATCCGATCTCAACCCCGACCTGGTATTTGAGGAGAACTACCTCGGCAAGACCGATGCCACTTTTACGCTGAACTTTTCCACCGGCTCTTCGATGGTGCTGGCCCAGTACTACAACCTCGTCCGCTTCGGCCGCGCCGGCTACACCTATGTCATGAAGCACATGCAGGAAAACGCCAGGGCCCTCGCTGAAAAGTTGCAGGCCATCGGCAAGTTCGAATTGATCGGCGCCGACGAGGAGCAGCTCCCACTTGTCGCCTTCCAACTCACCGGCGATCAAAGCTATAACGAGTTCGACATCGCCTGGCAACTCTCGGCCGAACGCGGCTGGATGGTCCCCGCGTATACACTCCCGCCAAACGCCCAAGACATTACGATCATGCGTGCTCTGGTCAAGGAAACCTTAAGTCGAGAGCACGTCGACACCCTCGCGAGAGACATCGAGGAAGCCTGCGCCACCCTCGAAAAGAAGGGCGGAGCCCACGAGTCGGAACGGCAGAAGATGGTAACCGGGTCGGGCCACTGACCTCCGCCGCAGACAATCGTCGTGACAGGGCCGATCTGTGAAGTGATCATTACCGCTGACAGCGAGGATTGGTTGATCAACTTCACCCGATCGCTAGTCGAGGACCGATTGGCCGCGTGCGGACAGCACCTGGCGCCGATAAGATCCGTCTATCGCTGGGATGGCACCATCCGTGATGATCGTGAGTTCCGGGTAGCGCTACATACCCGCACCGGTCTAGTGCCGGCCATCGTGGAGCGGGCCGGCCTCGAGCATCCGTATGAGGTGCCTTGTGTCCTTGCGCTCTCAATCCAGGCCGGCAACCCGGACTACGTCAGGTGGGTTCTAGAGGCGACGCATGACCCCGGCGATGATCATCGCGCCTGACGATGCTTGCCAGGACACCTGAGGAAGACAATGCTTTCCCCATGGCGAACCGGAAAAGCAAGCCGCAGGCGCACGTTGGCAGTAGTAGTACCGCACGGGTCCGGCAGACCCCAATCGGAGATCTTGGGTTCCTGAGCGACGGCGAGGTTTCTGCCCTCGTATCGCCTAACGGCGCTGTGGAGTGGATGTGCGTTCCTCGCTTCGACTCGCCAAGCGTCTTTGGCCGCATACTGGGTCGCCACGCCGGCACTTTCCGCGTCGCCCCGGTCGACGTAACAGTCCCCGCCGATGTCCGCTATCTACCGGGCACGATGATCTTGGAAACGAGCTGGGGCACGCCGACTGGATGGATTATCGTGCGAGACGCGCTCCTCATCGGTCCCTGGCACCATCCGACCGACCGCTCCCGGACGTACCGCCGGACACCCAATGACTACGAGGCCGAGCACGTTTTCCTGCGGACCATCCGCTGTGCCTCCGGTGAGGTGCAGACAACGATGGACTGTGAGCCGGTACTTGACTACGGCCGCGCCCACGTTCGCTGGGAGTACACCAACAGCGGTTATTACCAAGGTGTCTGCTCAGCCGAGGGTGTGGATCTCAAACTGACGCTGACCAGCGACTTGCGGATCGGGTTCGAGGGCGGCCAAGCCAACGCCCGAACGCTGCTCAAGGAAGGTGACGTCCGATACGTAGCGCTGTCCTGGGGTGGAGCCCCGCCGCCCATGGACTTCGCTGACGCGTACAAGCGGCAAGTCTGGACGGCCCACCACTGGCAGCATTGGCTGGCCCGTGGGCAGTTCCCTGATCACCCGTGGCGGGGCTACCTGCAACGTAGTGCCCTAACACTCAAGGGCCTCACCTACGCGCCAACCGGGGCGATTGCAGCGGCCGGCACGACATCGCTGCCCGAGACTCCGGGCGGGAGCCGCAACTACGACTACCGCTTCACCTGGATTCGCGACGCTACATTCGCCCTCTGGGGGCTGTATTCGCTCGGTTTCGATTGGGAGGCGGTGGACTTCTTCTCCTTCATCGCCGACCTCGTTGCTGGCGAGGACGACATCCAGATCATGTACGGCATCGGGGGTGAGAAGGAGCTCACTGAGAAGGAACTGGACTGGCTGCCGGGTTACGCCAACTCGCGTCCAGTCAGAATCGGAAACGCCGCGTACGCGCAAAAGCAGCACGACGTCTGGGGCGCCCTGCTCGACTCGGTCTACCTGCATTTCAAGGCAGCCAACCGCCTCGACAACCGCATCTGGCAGATCTTGGACAAGCAAGTCGGCGAGGCATTGAAGTACTGGCGTGAGCCGGACGCCGGGATTTGGGAGGTACGCGGACCGCTGCAGCACTTCACCTCCTCCAAGATCATGTGCTGGGTCGCCGTCGATCGTGGGTCCAAGATCGCTCGGATGACCGGTGAGGACGGCAAGGCCGCGGAATGGGAGCTTGCTGCGCAGGAAATCAAGGAGGACATCCTCACCAACGGCGTCGATGAACGTGGCGTGCTCACCCAGCACTACGGCACTAAAGCCCTGGATGCATCGTTGCTGCTGGCCCCGTTGGTGCGCTTCCTGCCGGCCGATGACCCGATCATCAAGGCGACTGTGCTGGCGATTGCCGATGAGCTCACCGTGCACGATCTGGTGTTGCGCTACAAGGTCGACGAGACCGACGACGGGTTCGAAGGAGAGGAGGGCAGCTTCACCATCTGCTCCTTCTGGTTGGTCTCAGCACTATGCGAGATCGGCGAATACGAGCGAGCCCGGAAGCTTTGCGCCAAACTGCTGGCCCTCGCGGGTGGCTTGGATCTCTACGGCGAAGAGATCGACGCGCACACCGGCCAGCATCTGGGTAACTTCCCGCAGGCCTTCACCCACCTGGCGTTGATCAATGCCGTCATCCATGTGATCAAGCTCGAAAGCCGCCGGCACGATCATGAACCCGGCACCTGGGCCGGCTCGATCGGGGACGGACAATAAGGACTTGACCCAGACGGCGGCACCGTGGGTGCCCGAGCACGCCGACATTGCTGAACTCCGGCGAGCGGCCACCGAGTGCAGAGGTTGCGAGCTGTGGAAGCCCGCAACTCAAGTGGTCTTCTCAGCGGGCAATCCGAAGGCGCCGCTGGCGCTCGTCGGCGAACAGCCCGGTGACGTTGAAGATCGCAAAGGCATTCCCTTTGTTGGGCCGGCCGGGCGACTACTGCAGGATGCGCTTGATGAAGTTGGGGTGCCGAGGGAGGACGTGTACGTCACCAATGCGGTGAAGCACTTCCGTTTCACGGAGCGAGGCAAGCGGCGAATTCACGCCACACCTCAGGTCGGTCACCTCAAGGCCTGCCTGCCCTGGTTGGAAGCTGAGTTGACGCTGGTCGATCCGGCGTTGATCGTCTGTCTGGGCGCCACAGCCGCCAGGGCGCTGCTCGGCAGCTCGTTTCGGGTTACCAAACAGCGTGGCCAAGTCTTGGAGCTGGCTACTCCAGTCGGCATCCGCCCGGTGCTTGCGACCGTGCATCCATCGGCAGTGCTCCGAGCGAGTGGCGAAGATCGCGATGAGGCATTCGCTGGATTGGTCGCGGATTTGCGCACCGCCCGGGATGCCGTCACTCGACTGGAACGCTAGTGCCGCCATATTTACCAGCACTGCTCGCGCAAGCAATGCTCCCAGCGCATGTCATCGAACTATTCAGCCGATGGCCTCGTCTAAACCGTGTGGGTGCGGATGCGCGCACTCTTGCCTGTGCTGTCCACCAACTCTGAGGAGAGCCGATGTTCGACAAGATCGGGGACATGCCGCTTCATCCGTTGGTGATCCATGCGGTTGTGGTCGGGGTCCCGCTCGCGGCTTTGCTGGCCTTCCTCTTCGCATTTCCCAAGACCAGGGAATGGGCGCGCTGGCCTCTGGCGATCGTCGTCGTCGGAGCCACCGCAGTGACGTTTGTCGCCAGGCAAAGCGGCTTGGCGTTCGAAGCTGCGTTGGGCATCAAGCCCGGTAACCCGGTAGGCAATCTGATCTTGCAGCATTCACTGCTTGCCAACCAGCTCTTCTACATCATGATCGTTTTTGCCGCCATCGGTTTGATCAATGTCTTCGTGGTGCGAAAAAGCACCGGTGGTGAAGGCGACGTCCCCAAGCAATCCGCGATTGTCAGAATCGTGCTGCCGATCCTCCTCGTGGCGGCCGCTCTTGTCGCCTTGATCTGGATTGTTCGAGTGGGAGATCTTGGCGCACGTGCAGTGTGGAATCCGACGTCGCCGCCACTGTTCAATTTCCCCTGATCAGAAGCTCCTCCTCCGTCGGCCCTCAGACATAGAAATTCTCGTGTAACGGCAAATGTGACCTTTGTCACATCCATAACGGCTGGGTAACAGTGGCGCCGAGGATCATCCGCTTCTAATGTTCGGTTAGTCCGGCTCAGAGTGCGGCATTCGACCGCCTCTGGGGAAGTTGCATCGGTGGGTGCCGCTCGGGGGCCGCTGCCGATTCACGATCTCCGTAAGGAGTATTCGTGCGTGCTCAGCGCGTGATCGCTGCGACGGCGGCCGTGGGTCTTGTCACCCTGTGCTGCGCGGCGAGCATTTCGGTCGGCTCGACCCCAACAGCTGACTCGCTCAGCAGTGCTGAGGCAGCGCCAAATGCCACTGTCAGTGAAACAACCAGCCCCGGCAAACAAAGGGGATCGAAGTCCACCGAAGGCAAGGCCAAGACCGGCGTAGCCGGCCTGAAGAGAACTGAATATGCGCAGTCGAGCAGGTTGCGTACGCGGGAGGCGTTCGCCGTCAGTGAGCAGCCGAGCTCGCTCTCGTTGCGCGTTGGCACTTTCAATGTCCGCACGGCGCGTGCCAATGACGGACGAAGCTGGCTGCAGCGTGCGAGTGATGTGGCACGCGAGATCGCAAGCCGTAGTCCCGGAGTTCTGGCCGTTCAGGAACTCGGTCCTGGACGGGCGGACGGCACTAAGGGAACGACAACGGGACATCTGCGGCAGACGACCAGCTTGCTGCGCTCATTGCGGAGTGTGGTCGGCGATAGCCGCTATCAGCTGGTCCGAACCACGCCGTACGTCAAGCCGGGTACCAACCACGGCACTCAGGGGACCCGCATTCTCTACGACACCCGAAAGTTCAAGCTGTTGAGCTACTGCCCGGAGAAGACGGGGTCGAAGAACTACAACCCGTCCTGCAGCATGAACATGCCGCTCCGAGGCTCTGACAGCGAGGGGCTGCGCCGCAGCGCCGCGTACGCGAAGTTTGCCGACCGTAAGACCGGGAAGCGCTTCTGGGTCGTCTCGGTGCATCTGGACGACCGCCACAGCGGCTCGCTCAGCACCGAAAAGAGCTACAACGCGTTACGCGGAGCGCAGGCGCGGGCGGTCTATCAGAAGGTCAACGGGCTTGCCAAGGCAGGCGAGGAGATCATCTACGCGGGCGACTTCAACTCCTGGGCGACCAACCGTGCCGGAGACGCACCGCACCACTATCTCGTGGGCCAAGGCTTCTACGACACCGCGAAAGCAAGCACTCGTATCAACATCAAGTACCCGACCGTCAATCACTTCCAGACCACGCTGTCGGCCAAGCCAATCCGGCTGGACTACGTGATGATCAAGGGCAGCAAGCGCGTGCTCCGGTACGAGAACGTCATGAAACGTGTCGACTCGAGCCGTTCCTCCGACCACAACCTGGTCGTCAGCGACGTGATCTTGTAGGCGGGTGATGCCCCCTGAGCTTGTCGAAGCCGCGCTCTTCGACAAGCTCAGGAGGCATCAGCCATTGCCCAGCGCGGCTGGGCCCTCCTCACGACGAATGTCGATGATATGGCCTGTCAGGTGGGAGAGCATCACATCGAGAGACTGCTGCGCGACCTGCTCTGACGACAGCAGCGTGCCAGGGGGTTCCTCACCAAAGGCCTTGGTGCGCATCGGTGTCCCAGTTCGCTCAGGGTTGACGCAGTTGACGCGTACGCCGGAAGAGGCCCATTCATCGGCGAGCGCTTGGGTCAGATTGACAATCGCCGCCTTGGCTGAGGAGTACAGCGAATAGCCCGATCGTCCTCGGGTGTAGGAGGAGGAGGTGAACAGCAGTAGCGAGCCGCAGGACTCGGCGAGATGCGGATAGAACTCCTGAGCGACGAAGATCGGCGCAAGGTAGTTGATGTCGGTGGAGGAGTAGATCGTTTCTTCTGAAGTCTCGGCCAGCTCGCCGCGTACCAGCACACCTGCGGTGTTGACGACGAAGTCGACACGACCTGTCTCATCGAACACCTGCTGCGCCACCTTGGCGACGTCTGCACGCTTCTCAACGTAGGTGCCAGTCGTTGATCGGGAGAAGGTCTTGACGTTTGCGCCATATTTCCGGGCGAGTTCAGCGATATCACCACCGATGCCATATGAGCCGCCGAAGACCACGACCGTCCGTCCGTCGAGTCTCTCGTGATACTGCTCCTCGGTCAGCGGGCTCGGGCGGTCGGCCGATGTCAGCTGGAACAACTTGTCGGCGATGTAGACATCGATCGGCTCGGTGACCTTCATGTTGCGCTCGTGTCCCGCGACCACTGCGATCGGTACTTCGGGCAGATAGCGGAGCACCACCGTGCAGTCGTCCGTTGCGGTGAAATCGGGATCTTGCGCAGCCTTCGCGTACGCGGCCTTGATCGTTGACAGCCGGAAAGACTGTGGTGTTTGGCCACGGCGTAGCAGGTGCCGGGGCAGGACGTCGGCGATGCTGTTGTGCTCTGGTTCCACCTCGATGACCGTGTCTGCGGACGGGATGGCAGTGTCGACAGCCTCGTGCGTCTGGAGTGCCTCAACATTGGCGGCGATGATCGTTTGTGAGACCAGAGGACGTACCGCGTCATGGAGCAGAACGTTGCATTCGTCGTCGCCCAGCGCCGCCAGCGCGGCCGCTGTCGTCTCGTTGCGAGTCTCGGCGCCTTCCAGAATCTGGGTGACCTTGGCGTATTCACCCTTCTTGACGATTGCCCGGACCTCATCCAGGAAGCCAGGTGCCATCATGACGAGGATTTCATCGACCAGCGGTGACTGGTGCATCGCAGCGATGGTGTGCTCGATGATCGGCTTTCCAGCGATCTTGATCAGTTGTTTGGGGATGTTCAGGCCCACGCGGGTCCCGGTACCTCCCGCCAGGATCACGGCAACGTTGCGCAATCTGGTCACCGGCTGAACCCTACCGCGTTTGATTGCCTCGCTCGCACGCTCGCTCGGCTTGCTCGGTAACTGTCGACAGATTGCATCTCCGCGGCAGATTTAGTTGCAATCTGCCGACAGTTTCCAGACGTGGGCGTAGCCGCAACGTGGAATTGGGGCGGCGATGTTACGCCAACGTGACCCGCGATGAGCGGAGCGAGCATTCGCGAGCGGAGCAATCGATATGGAAGAGTCGATGTGTGCTCAAGGTGAGTGTCGTGGTGCCGGTGTACAACCCGGGTGAGTACCTCGGGCCGTGCATCGATTCACTGATCTCCCAGAGCATGCCATCCGATGAGTTCGAGATCATCTTCATCGACGACGGCTCCACCGACGAAACGCCCGCACTGCTAGACGAGCTGGCAGCGACGCACCAAAACGTTCGGGTAATTCATCAACACAACTCAGGTTGGCCCGGGCAGCCCCGCAACGTAGGGCTCGACGCTGCTCAAGGCGAGTACCTGTTCTTCTGTGATCACGACGACTGGCTGGGAACAGAGGCGCTTGAGCGGCTCTATGACTTCGCGACCGACTGCGAGTCCGACATAGTGCTTCCCAAGATGGCTGGACTGCAGCGTCGGATTCCGCGGATGGTTTTCACCCAGACGATTCGGCAATGCACGGTTAGTGACTCGGCGATCATGGACAGCTTGACGCCACACAAGTTGTTCCGGCGAGACTTCCTGAACGAGCACCACATCAGATTCGCGGAAGGCAAGCGACGACTCGAAGATCATCTTTTCGTTGTGACCTGCTATCTGATGGCCAAGATTGTTAGCATCTACGCCGACTACACCTGCTACTTCCACATCTTGCGCCGAGACTTGGCCAACGCAGGCCTGCGCAAGACGAATTGGCGTGGTTACTTCAACAATCTTGCGGATGCGCTCGACGTCGTTCTGGCTCATACCGATCCTGGAGCAGAACGTGATCACATCTTCCGGCGCTGGCTTCAAGTGGAGATGGTGCAGCGCCTCAGCGGTCGACGGTGGCTGAGGTATAGCGACGAAGAAGCCGCGGCGCTCTTCAGCAACGCACATCGCATCGCCTCCCGCTATTTTGGTGAAGGCGTCGTCGATCTGCTCCAGCCAATGCAACAACGGATAGCCCGCGCTCTCATTGCAGGAGATCAAGAGCAGGTACGTCGCGTCGCCGAACAAGCCGCGCCATGGGCGGCCTATCCCAGTGTCCTGCAGGTTTGCTGGGTCGACGGGAGCTTGCAGATCAGCGGCACCGTCCACCTCTCCGATATCGCCCCTGAAGGCAAGACCGCCGTGCCTGCAGCCGAGGAAAGCGCTGAGGCCGGCGAGGCAGCAAGCCCCGAGGCCGAGCCCTCCGACGACACGGTCGAAGCGGCCGAGGCTGTCGAAGAGAAGGACATTGTCGAAGAGGCGGAGGCGATCTTTGCCGACATGCCTGAGGAGCCGCTGATCGAGAAACGGTTCGCTGCACTGGTAGACGACGCTGCGCCAGAAGTCCTGTGGCTCGGCATGGCAACATCGCCGGTTCGATTGGACCTCACCGAGCGTCGTACCGGGGAGACCTGGCCAGTACGCGCCACAGTGCATCGCATGGGTCTTGCGGCGGCGTTCTCGGCGGCGATCGATCCGAATACGGTCGCCGCCGGGGCCAGACTGCCCGACGGGCTATGGGACCTGAACGTCCATTTCGGCGTCATGGGCCTTGGTATGCGCCGCCGTGCGACGCTGACGAAAGAACGCCAGCCGGGCGCGATTCTCGCCGAGCCAGTCACGGATAATCCACCAACAATCGCGGTCTACTTCACCCGACGTACTTCGGGTTTCTGTCTTGATGTCGGTCTGGTGAAGCACCCCAAGGTTCGATCCCGATGGGCGGCGGCCAGGAAGCCGTCGTTCCGCCGCCGGGTTGTTCGCAAACTACGGCGACTTGCCCGCTCCCTTGACCGGCGGACCTTTGGGCGCCGCCGTGAGGCTAGCCCTGTCTGACGAGCGATCGTGAACGCCAGCACGAGACGACTCAGCGCTATCGCAGGCCGCCTCGCACACCGGCTGCCAGATCCAGTCCAGTCGCGGCTGCGACAGCTCGTACGTCGCATTGCCAAACCCGGATCCGCCGGCTCTCCGCCAACGCCGTTACTCAGCGTGGTTGTCGTCGCGACCAATGCCGAGTCTTACCTCAGCGAATGTTTGAACAGCTTGGGATCGCAGTCACTGAAGAGACTTGAGGTAATCGTGGTCGACAACGGCTCGACCGACGGCACAGCCAAAGTTGCCCGGCAGATGGCCGCTAAAGATCCGCGGTTTCGGGTCCTACTGCGCCCGCGAGATGCAGTGACTGTCGCGCGCAATGCCGGAGTGCTTGCTGCGCGGGGCCAGTTTTTGGCATTCGTGGATGGCACCGATACCGTGCCACGTTTCGCGTACGCGAACCTGGTCAACTCACTCCGGAACTCCGGTTCGGACTTTGCCGCGGGCAGCGTACGCACCGTTGTGCGAGGGCAGCGACACCGGCCCAGTTGGACCACGGTGACTCATGATCTCGACAGGCCGGCTCGGACCCTGGGTGATTTTCCCTACGCCATCCTGGACGCCAGCGCCACCAACCGCGTCTTTCGACGGGACTTCTGGACTGCCGACGTGAGCGGCTTTCCGGAGCCGGCAGATGCGGAGGCCTTCGCGATCATCAGCGCAACGCTTCTGGCCAAGCAATTCGACCTGCTGCAAACGGTCAGCTGCGTACGGCGCCCGCGCCTCGATCCTGGAAAGTTGTTGCCTGATCCGCTCACGGTGAGCCAGCTCGCCGCCCGCCTCGAGTGGCTGTGGAAAACCTGGAGGCTAATTCAGGACAAGGCCGGTCCAGGGAGCATCTGGCTGGGCGGACTGATTGACGGTGATCTCGGCGACTTCGCCATCGACGCGCATCGAGCCGGCGCCTCCTACCGAGACCGCCTGCAGCTATTTGCTCAGGATTGCTTCGCCGCAGCTGACAAGATTGCGTGGCGACAGGTTCGCGTCGACCGCAAACTGCGCCTCTGGCTGGTGGCGCATGGACGCTGGACCGATCTCGAGCAGCTTCTGGAGCACGGCCGGATCTATGGCTCGATTCCCAGAACCGAGGTTCGAGAAGGCAGTCTGTATGCCGTCGCAGCGGAGCTTCCCGGTGCCGCTGGAGCTCCTTCGACATGCTTCGAGCTAAGCGAGACTCAATCTGCGCTGTCTGCATGCGTCGAACGCATTGCCTGGCACGGTGACCGGCTCGCGGTCCACGGCTGGGCTTTCATCCGAGGGCTGGATCTGACCGCGGAGGCACCGCAAGTGACAGCCGTGCTGGTGGAACCTTTGACCGGCCTTACATGCCCCTGCGACGTCGCCCTGACTCCTAAGGCGGCGGCCAACGGTTGGTCACTGTTCCGCTATCACGATGTCGCAGCAGGCGGTTTCGTGATCAACATCGATACCGGCCGCATCGACCGTCACCCCGGCCACTGGCAGCTGCAGCTCACAGTCCGGGCACATGGCCTACAGCGTGTTGGTCCCATCAAGGCCGTTGCACCAGGTGGGAGCGGTCACCTGATGTGGGGCCGCAATCTGCACGCCTTCAACGACCCGACCCGAATCGTACCGAAACTTGATCCACAACTTGGTTTCGCACTCCATGTCCGCCCAGAGCGGGTCCAGGCGCACATGCTGACAACAGATGGGAATGGCAAGGCAACGGGCTCGCTGATGCTTCTCGACAGGGACCTTGGCGGTCTGGTGAAAGTCAGTGCCGCCAGCCAGCAAGGTCAGATCGACGGAGAACTCAGCGAAGCGGGCCCAGACGGCCTGCAGCAATTCGAGCTACAGATGCCAGTCGGCAGCGTGGCGGTTGTCTGGGAGTTCCGTGCCGTCGATGTCAATGGGAATGAGCATCGGGTCTCCTGGCCCGTCGAGAGCCGACACGACCTTGAGGTAGGCGGCGGTGCTGGAGACGCATGCTGGCAGAGATCCGCCACTGGCTACTGCAGCCTCATCACCGATTGGGCGGTGGCCGAAGCTGTGTCGGTGACCGTAACCGCGGACGAGCTCAGCATCGAGCTCCAGTTGATCGGTCTTAAGGCGTCCGACTGCGCACGAGCGCACCTCTCCGGACGGCTCGCAGAAGTACCGGTCCGCCGCGTCGAGACAGTCCACGGCGGCGCGCGGCTGGTCTTTCCAATGCTGACCAGCCGTTGGGGTGGACCTGAGCTCCCGCTGCCGACCGATGACTACCGGGTCGTGCTGGCATCCGGCTTGCGAGCCGTGTGCTCTGCTACATACACCGTCGGCTTGCCTTGCGACGGTCTGACGGTCAACCACTATTTCCGGCTAGCGCGAAACAGCCGATCCGAGCCGGTGATCAGCCTGAGCGCGCCGCTGGCCGATGATGAGCGAACGCGGCCAGCCAAGGAGCGACTCAACCTCTGGTATCAACAGTCGTCATTCAGCCCAACCGAAAGCGTGCTCTTTCAGAGCTATCGGGGCGAATTCGCCACCGATAGCCAGCTGGCACTTCATGCCGAGCTGCACAGCCGGCGACCCGACCTGGAGCTGCTCTGGGGTGTCCGGGACCTATCTGTCCCCGTCCCCGAGGGTGGTCGCGCGTTGCTCATCGAAAGTCGGGACTGGTACGCCGCACTGGCCCGCAGCCGATACCTGTGCCGAAACATCGAATTCGAACGGTATTTCCGCAAGAGAGCCCACCAGCGCTACCTGCAGACATTCCATGGGTACCCGTTCAAATCCATGGGCATCTCGCTCTGGCAGGCGCAGGGAAGGCCGGAGTCTGTCATCGCGGCCGAATGTGTCCGTCGCACTACCAGCTGGGACGCGGTGGTGGTGCCAGAGTCTTTCTGCGCCGACCTGCTGCTGCGCGATTACCGCTACGACGGTGAAGTGTTGATCACCGGTTATCCGCGCAATGACGATCTGGTGAATGCTGAGGCGTCCTCGATCCGTTCCCGGCTGCTGGCTCAGCTGGGAATTGAGCCCGATCGGATCGTTGTGTTGTATGCCCCAACGTGGCGGGACAGCCTGGCAACCACCACCTGGACGGCGAAGCTTTATGACGGCCTGGACCTCAAGGCGCTCTCAGAGCAGCTTGGCGATCGCTATGCCGTCCTATTGCGTGGGCACAACTACAACCTTGGTGCGCGATTGCCAGCAGTCCGGGGCAAGGTCTGGGATGTGACGGCCTACCCGCAGGTGAACGACCTTTTGCTGGCGGCCGACGTCGCCGTACTTGACTACTCCTCGATTCGCTTCGACTGGTTGATCACCGGCAAGCCGGCGGTGTTTTTTGTGCCGGATCTGGAGGACTATCTGCGTTCTCGGAAGGTTTTGTTCGACTTTGTGCCGACCGCGCCTGGTCCGTTGCTGGCCACCACAACCGAGGTTGGTGACGCATTACTCGACCTCGGCTCGGTCGTCTCCGAGTACGCTGCCGCACGGGAATTGTTCAACAAGGAGTTCAACAGGCTTCATGACGGGCATGCGACGGAGCGAGTAATCGATGCGTTTTTCTAGCACATCGGCGGCCAAGCGGGTCGTCGATGTCGTTCTTGACTGTCTCATCATCTCGTTGGCCTTCATCGGGGTGGTGCTGGCGCTCGCGGGATCGCGGTGGGCACCGCTGTGGGTGCTGATATCGGTTGTCGGGATGGCGGGTCAGCTGGTCCAGACCGCTCTGGAACGAACCGAGGAGTGGAGTCCGCTCGGTCGATCGCTGGTGCTTCGCGGGACGGTGGTTGCTGCGACTGCGGTGTGCCTGACCACCTCCGTGCCAGGTCGGCAGCAGGCTTGGGCTGCAGCGCTAGCTGCCGCAATCTTGGTCGGATCCATTGTGATTGAGCCACTCGTCGCCCGGGCAACGCGATTCACGGTGCCAGTCGCGACCCAGCTGCCCAACCTGCCGACGCGGCGGCCCTTGCGTGATCTTGGTCCGCTTTCGGTCGGCACCAGCACAGTTGCCACGCTGGTGGGATTGCTACTCGCCGCCATCGGCGGGTCGTCGTGGTGGTGGGTCATCGTCAGCCTGGTCGCCGTTGCGCCGGTGGCGGTGCTGGCGGTGGATGGTCGTGCCAAGGTCGTCCTCGCACGCCGACTGCGGAGGCTGGTGCCGCGGGCGGTGGCGGCGTACGCCCCGGACTTCGTGGTCTACACCTCCCGTCCGGACGACGCCTCGTACCAGGTCATGATGTGGCTGCCGTACCTACAACGCGCTGGGCTGCGGTTCATCATTGTCGCGCGCAACGCTGTCCCTGCCGCGGCTCTTGCCGAGCTCACTGACGTACCCGTTGTCGAGGCGCGTGGCATCGCCGATGTCGATGGGCTGGTCGCCCCATCGCTGAAAGCGGCCTTCTACGTCAACGCATCCTCCGGCAACGGGGCGCTGGTCCGCTTCCAGCACCTGACCCACATCTATCTGGGACATGGCGACTCCGACAAACCCCCCTCGTACAACCCCACACACGCGATGTACGACCAGATCTTCGCCGCAGGTCCCGCTGCGACGCGTCGGTACGCCGCTCATGGGGTGCGGATCCCGCCCGAGAAGTTCACTATTGTGGGCCGGCCCCAGGTCGAAAATGTCAAGCAGAGCACTACCCACATCGCCGACGTGCCCGAACCGACGGTGCTGTACGCGCCGACATGGCGTGGTCACGTCGAAGAGACCATGTTGTACTCCCTGCCGGTAGGGGAGCGGATTGTCTCGGCTCTGCTGGCCCGCGGCGCAAAGGTGATCTTCCGACCCCATCCCTTCAGCTATGACTTTCCGGAGGATGCGGCGGCGATCGAACGGATCAACTCGCTGCTAGAGGCCGACCGGCGAAAGACTGGCCGGCCACATCTATGGGGCGCTGCGGCAGAGAAGGACCGCAGCATCCTCGACTGCATCAACGACTCAGATGCGATGGTCTCCGACGTCTCCAGCGTGGTGTCGGACTACCTGTTTTCCGGAAAGCCCTTTGCCATGATCGCGGTTCCCGCAGAGCCCGCCGCGTTCGTCGTGGAGTATCCGGTTGCACAAGCGTCGTACGTCATCCGAGCCGATCTGTCGGATTTAGCTCCTCAGCTGGAAAAAATGCTGGGTGACGACCCGCTGGCCAGTCAGCGATCCGATATCCGGGCGGATTATCTGGGGGATTTTCCAGCGGACAACTATGCATCGGCCTTTGTCGAGGCGGTACGCCATGTGTCACGTAAAGCCATGGAAGACATGGACGATCAGGCGGAGGACGTCGGCGGTGAGCAGGGCAGTCGAGAAGAGGAGGACAGGCCGCCCGAAGACGAGGACGGGGGGGCACTGCCAGGGCGCAACTGGTCAGGGTATGCGCAGCTGGCCGCCCGGGTAGGACTTGATCTTGCCGGAACCGCGTTGGCACTTGTCGCATTGGCCGTAGCCCTTGCCGACGGCCGGCCGTGGATCATCACCGTGCTAGCGGTGCTCTCGGTGTGGGCAGCCTTTCAGTCGGTGTCCAGCACCGTGCTGACACCGTCACGGTGGTCACGATTGCTCACTGAGGGCGATGTGACCCGCGCCGTGCTGGTGGTCACGTTGGCAGTGACTGCCCACAATGCAGGTCAGCTGTCGTGGCAAGTCGCGGCAGCCTGCGGCATGCTGCTGATGGCCATCGTGGTGGAACGAAGGATCCGGGCGGCTTGGGGCAGTGCGCCGCCCGGCCAGAATCTGCCAGGCGCGATTCGGGAGATATCCGATCTCGTACCCCGAGGGCTGCTGCCCATTCTGGGGGCTGTGGTGATCATCGTTGGTTTCCTGCTGATCTTGCTGGGTGCCGCTTCGATGATCTTGCTGGCTTTGGTTTCCCTGATCTTCATTGGCGCACTGGAGATCACCGTACGCGCTGTGCGCCGAGACATCGAGAATGAACGGGGCGAGTTGCGACTGCGGTCTGCTCTGGAGGCGTACCGGCCAGAGTTTGTGGTGTACTTTGCCTCCACCGTAGGGGCGAACTACCAGGTGGGAATGTGGTTGTCCTACTTCGTTCGGATCGGCCGGCCTTTCGTAATCGTCACTCGTACGGCGCCGATGCTTGCCCAGATCAGCCGGCTTTGTGATGAGCAGGGTGTCACAGTGCCGTTGATCTACCGGCGCACGCTGCGCAGCCTTGAGGAGATCATCGTTGACTCGATGACGGCTGCGTTCTATGTCAACAATGCTGCACGCAATACCCATCTTGTGGAGCGACGCGAGCTGACTCATGTGTGGCTCAATCACGGGGATTCTGAGAAGCCGGCGTGCTTCAATCCAGTGCACGCGATCTACGATGTGATCTTTGCTGCGGGTCAGGCCGGGATCGACCGATACGCCCGCCATGGAGTGAGCATCCCCGCGGAGAAGTTCAAGATCGTCGGACGTCCCCAGGTGGAGTTGATCACTCCCGCCCGGGCACCCATCGGCATGATCAAACAGCCCACAGTCTTGTATGCCCCGACCTGGCAGGGACACTTTGCCGACACCCGCGTGTACTCGCTGCCGGTAGGTCGTCAGATCGTGGAGCACCTGCTGGCTCACGGTGCCCGAGTGATCTTCCGGGCGCACCCGTTCAACTATCGCTATCCCGAGGCCCGGCAGATGATCGAGGATATCGGTGCGCTGCTCGATGCGGATCGGGAGGTGAGTGGTCGGGAGCATCTATGGGGAGCTGCCGCGGAGCAGGAACTGAGTGTGGAGGATTGCTTCAACGCCTCTGATGCCATGGTCAGCGATGTATCTGCTGTGGTATCCGACTATCTGCATTCGGGCAAGCCGCTCGCCATGGTCTCTGTGGGGCGTACGCCTGAGCAGCTGTTGATCGATGCGCCCGCTGCCAGAGCTGCCTACGTCATCCGTGATGATCTTTCAAATCTCGCGGAGGTCTGTGACGACCTCTTGGCAGCCGACACGCTTGCCGCGGTTCGCGAGGAGACCAAGATCTATTACCTCGGCGACTTTCCTGACGAGAACTACGCTGACGGATTCCTGGTTGCTGCCCGCGGGGTGATCGACGCTGGACGCCGCACGCCGGTCGATGCGAACCACTAGGCCCAGATCAAGAGAGTTTCCAAGGGTGATCTCGTGAGTGGCATCGCAGGCATTGGCGACACCCCGGTCGTTCAGGTTGAACGGCTTGCCGGCGCCGACGCTGCCGAAGTTTGGGTGAAGCTCGAGGCGGCCAATCCCACCGGCTCGTACAAGGATCGAATGGCGCTGGCCATGATCGAAGCTGCCGCGCGAGAAGGACGCCTGCAGCCAGGACAGCCGGTCGTCGAATATAGCGGAGGCAGCACCGGGTCCTCGCTTGCCTTTGTCTGCGCCGTCAAGGGCTACCCGCTGCGTGTGGTGTCCTCAGATGCCTTCGCCACTGAGAAGATACGCACGATGCAGGCGTTCGGCGCCGACGTCGAGCTGATTCCAAGCCCACAAGGCATCACACCGCAACTGATTCCGGCGATGGTCCGCCGGGCGCGAGAGATCGCCAAGGAAACTGGCGTGTTTTGGACCGATCAGTTCAACAACGCCGACACGCCGACGGCTATCGGCATCTCGGCGAAGAACTGCTCGCACAGCTGCCCGGTCCTCCCGACCTAACGGCGTTCTGCAGCTATGTCGGTACCGCCGGATGCTTCCTTGGCACGTCCAGCGCCCTCACCGCCAAGTTTCCCGAGCTTCATCGCGTCGTCGTGGAACCTGCCGAATCGGCTGTGCTGCCCGGCGGTGTCGCCCGGACGCACCACATCGAGGGAGGTGGGATTGGATCCTGGCCGCCGCTCCTCCGGGCCGAGAATTTCGATGAGGTGCTCACCGTGCCCGACGCGGATGCTTTCGCCATGGCCCGTTTGGCGGCACGCAACGAGGGGATTTTCTCCGGACTATCGACAGGCGCCAATCTTGCGGCCGCACTCCAGATCGCCAACCGCCTCGGCGCTGGCGGTCGTGTGGTCACCATCCAGGTCGATAGCGGTCTTAAGTACCTCAACGGACCGCTTTATCGGTGATTCGATGCGTCTACAGACCAGCTGCGCGTCGAGCCGCAAGCTCGATCTGAGCCGCCCCCAAGACGCGCACGATCGCCGCGACAGTCGCGGTGAGTTTCTTGGGATCGGTGACAGTGGGCCGTTGTGGCCACTTGATCAATATCGCGTCAGATGTATCGGGTCGCTGCACGAGCTCGACCGCAAGTCGATCCGACTGGGTAACTTCACCCACCGCCAGGAACTCTCTGGACAATGAGTTGTCCGCACGCCTGAGGTTCTCCACCAACCTAACTCTTCCACAGTTGCAGATAATTTGTCTTCGTTTGGTCCAAAAGCCGTCAAATTTTGCTTTCAGCCGCCACTGTGGACAATTAGTTGGTCGGCATTGGCCTTCTCATTTCCGTAATGCGCTTTGTGGCCGCCAGCTGCCACCCAGCAGGTGCTGACAGGCAAACTCGCTGATTGATAGCGAGTTCGAATGGCTATAAGGCCTCTGGAGATCGCTGCTCCCAACTCCTTGATCTCCTGGCCCGGCCGGTGGTGACGGCACCGTCCGGGCCGTTCACTGCCGCGCCATGCCGGGCAGGCTGCAAGCTTCAGTTCGTGCCGAGCCGCATGTTGAGTTCTGTGGTGAATTCCGAGCTGTCCGGCAGGACAGTGCCATCCACGGCAGTGATCGGAACCGCACCGCTGAGGCTGCTGGTCCAGAACGCTCCGCGGGAGTGGATCAAATCTTGCACCGAGCAGCGTCTGATCACGACCGAGGTTTGCTGATCACCCAGCAGATCAACGACCTCGCGCCGCGTCACCCCTGGCAGTACTCGCTCGTCCAGAGGCGGCGTACACCAGAACCCATCATGATCTCGTATGAAGATGTTTCCCCGGCTCGTTTCACTGACGTCAGCTGGCCGCGTATCCGAAGTGAAGTACGGCAGGTCGGGCGTAACCGCGGCTTCCGCTTCCTGCAATGCCGAGCGCTCGATCCACTTGTGCCGCCAACACCTCTCCGGTCGCCGCTGATGTCGCAGGCTCGAGCTTGCCGGCCGGGGACCGAGTGGCAGAGCGTCCAGGCGCAAGGTGAGCGAGTCCTCGCTGGGTCGGGCGCAAATGCGGATGGCGAGCAGTGTGCTGTCCGCGTAATCTCTAGCAAGCTGGTATGCCGCTGCAGCAAGATCATCTGGTATGCCGTGCCCGTACAACTCCCGGCAGGATCTGTCCAAGCGTGCGAGATGGGCGGCGAGGCGGATGATCTTGCCGCGCCTGACCAAGATCGACTCGAAGATTCCATAGGCGATCAGAGCGGGATCAACGCCCGCCGGCTCGCCGACAATGTCATGATTCAGCGCCGATCCTGCAGCAGCGACCAGCGGTGCAGCCTTGTGCAGGCACTCATACCACTCAAGCATTGGCACGCTGTCCACGGTGATCCCGCCGCCCACCCCGAGCTCGAGATGGCCGTCGGTGATTTCAAATGTCCGGATGAGCACGCTGAAATCGGCACCAGCCACAGGGCTGATCAAGCCGATTGATCCCGTGTACGCTCCGCGTGGTTCGGCCTCAAGATCGGCGATTCCTTGCTGGGCGGCAATCTTGGGTGCACCTGTTACCGATCCCGGGGGAAAGGCAGCAGCGAGCAGCTGCGCGATAGTCGCTTGGGCGTCAAGCTCGCCGCGAACGGCCGAAACCAGATGCCAAACCCCTGGATGGGGCTTGATCGTCAGCAGATCCTGAACCGCAACGGTGCCGGGGCGACAAACCCGGGAAAGATCGTTGCGCATCAGGTCGACGATCATGATGTTCTCGGCCGCATCCTTCGCCGAAGCCCGAAGTGCCGCGGCACCACGATCATCGAGCCCGCGCGGCGCTGTGCCCTTGATCGGGGCGGTCATGACATTGCGGTCCCGGATCCGCAAGAAGAGCTCTGGACTGAAGCTGGTGATCATGCGCGACGAACCATGGCTGGTCGGCCCGGTGATCAGACCGCCGAAGGCAGGCTGCAGACGATCGCACAGCTGGCCGAACAGAACCGGTGCGGTGCTGCTGGTCTCGGCATGCAGCCGGATACAAAGATTCAGCTGGTAGAAACTGCCGTGGTCGATCCGGCTGATGACGTCCTCCACGGCAGCCAGGTAGCGATCGCGCGCGTATCCGGTGTCGGTCAGGACTCCGAACTGTCCCACTCGCGGCGCATCAGCGGGCTTGCAGAGCGCGGTGTTCAGCGTCGCCTTCCAGTACTCGACAGCCGCCTCGTCATCCCGCTCCCGCCCGGCGAGGCCAATGGTTTCGAAGCACCATCCAGTCTCTGGCTGCCAGCGCAACAGGGAGTCATAGAACGCCAACGTGGTGGTTTTGGGGTCGTATCCCAAGCAGGCGAGCCATCCGCCTCCAACAATTCCGGAGGCGCGCGTCGAGCTGGCCAATCTGGGTTGCTCGTCGAGATAACTGAAGGCGCTGGACGCATCGACCGGCTCGACCACGTGCAAGGGCCGTATAAAGATCAACAAACCACCGCTGAACCAGTCGCCCCAGAGAGCACCGGGGCGATCATCGTCGTCGAGCTGGGCGATCACTGCAGCGGGAGAGGCGTCGGAGTCCAGCGCGAGCCGATAGGGCCGCGCGGTCCTGGCGCCCAGCTGCAGGGGGCCAGTTACCAGGTTCTTAAGGATCATCAGCCAGGCTGGCCAGGACTCGCTCGGCACTCCCGCCGAGGTTGAGCAGCTCAGTCAGCTCAGTGAACAATTCCGGTTTCGCAGGTGCGGTAGGGCAGTGCAGATCATCGAAGGAGACACCAAGATCAAGATCGCGTGCCACGGCAACCACCGCCGGAGCAACCGCCAAATAGTCGATCGCGCCAGCGAGCTTGGCTGCCACTGCGTTGCTCATCTTGGGTTTCGATCCGCTCGCCGCCGCCAGGATCCCTTCCAAATTCCCGTAGGAGTTCAGCAGCGAAGCCGCGGTCTTGTCACCAATGCCTGAAATACCAGGCAATCCATCCGAGGCATCACCGCGCATCGTGGCGTAATCCACGTACGCCGCCGCCGGGATCCCGTACTTCTGCTGCACCCAGGCGTTATCGACAACCTCATGCTTGCCGACACCTCGTGCCGTATACAGCACCCGCACCTGCCGCTCGTCGTCGACTACCTGGAAAAGATCACGGTCACCGGTCACGACATCGACCGGCATCGGCGCCGTGGTGGCAAGAGTTCCGATCACGTCGTCGGCCTCGTAGCCGTCTTTGCCCACTACCGCAATGCCCAAAGCGTCGAGGACCGCCAAGATCAACGGGACTTGTACCGCCAGTCCGTCGGGCACTACTTCAGCCGCCGTGTTTGCCGACTTCGCCATTTCGGGCAGCACAGTGTCGCCCGGCTTGGCCACTCGATGAGCCTTGTATGAGGGGATCAGATCAACCCGCCACTGCGGACGCCAGTCGTTATCCCAGCAGCACGCCAGATGGGATGGCCGGTAGCTCTTGAGGAGCTGGCTGATGAAGTCGAGCAGCCCGCGCAGCGCATTGACAGGTGTGCCGTCTGGACCACGAAATGAGTCCGGAACGCCAAAATATGCACGAAAGTACAACGAAGCCGTGTCCAAAAGCATAATTTTGCGGGAGCGCACACCGGAATACTGGCACGATAGCCACCATGGAGAAGCTCGACCGTCGTATTCTCTCACTCCTGGCGCGCGACGGCCGGATGTCATATACGGACATCGGCAAGGAGACCGGCCTGTCCACCTCAGCTGCGCAGCAACGGGTTCGGCGCCTAGAGCAGCGCGGCGTGATCAAGGGCTACACGGCCAGGCTCGACGCAGCTGAGCTTGGGCTCATGGTCACTGCATTCGTCGCGATCAAGCCCTTTGATCCTGGTCAACCCGACGATGCGCCGGAACGGCTGCAACATATTGAGGAGATCGTTTCCTGCTATTCGGTGGCCGGAGAAGCCAGCTATCTGCTCAAGGTCCAAGCTCCCACAATGGCGCACCTGGAATCGACGCTGGCTCGTATCCGGTCCGCGGCTAAAGTGTCTACCGACACGACGACGGTGCTCTCCATTCCCTTTGAGGACCGCCCCCAGATCTAGCCGGAAGTTCAGCTCGGACCAACTCGTGATCTTCGTCGGGGGGCGCATCTACGCGCCTGACCAACCGGGTGCGACTACTGTTGTCACCGACGGCACGTTGATCAGTTTCGTTGGCGGCGATGAGGCGGCACGACGGGCAGCGCCCGGCCAGACCGAAGTTGATCTTCGGGGACAGCTGATCACCCCGGCCTTCGTGGATGCCCATGTGCATCTCATCCAGACTGGTCAAGCCATGGCGGGCCTGGGCTTGCAGGATGCGACAAGCCGAGACGATGCCGTGGCCCGCGTTGCGGCGTACGCACGACGCCACCCCGACGCGCATATCATTCTCGGCCACGGTTGGGATGAACGTGCCTGGCCGGAGCCATTGCCGCCGACGCGCACCGAACTCGATCAAGCTGCCGGTGGAGTCTCGGTTTATCTGGCACGCGTCGACGTTCACTCTGCCGTGGTCTCTTCTACTTTGCTTGATCAACTCCCGGGTGTTTCCAATTCCATCGGGTACCGCTCGGACGGGTTGTTGACCCGCGAGGCTCACCATCTCTGCCGGGGCAGTCTCGACCGGCTCTTCACCGACCAAGAGCGCAGGTCCGCGGCCCGGGCGGCGCTACGTGCAGCCGCGGCCCAGGGCGTTGCCGCGGTACACGAATTGGGCGGCCCGCACCTTGGGCCGATGGAGGATCTGAGGCGAGTCCGGGAAGTCGCCTCAGAAGTTGGCATGGACCTAACGACCTACTGGGGTGAACTGGCCACCGAGCCAACCATTGAGTGGGCGCAGCAGGCCGGCGTAGCAGGGCTCGCGGGCGATCTAAGTATCGACGGGGCGATCGGCTCGCGTACCGCCTCGTTATGTGATCCGTACGCCGATGCAGATACTCGTGGTGCCCGCTACCTCTCCGAGCAGCAAATCACCGATCATGTGATCGGCTGCACACAGGCTGGATTGCAAGCTGGCTTTCACTGCATTGGAGACGACGCGGTGGCTGCTGCTGTAGCTGGCCTTCGACGGGCCGCCGAGATAATCGGTGTGCCACGGATTCGCGCCGCCCGGCATCGGCTCGAGCATCTGGAGATGATCTCTGACGCCGACATCGCTACCGTGGCTGAGCTTGGTGTGGTGGCCAGCGTGCAGCCGGGCTTCGATGCTGCTTGGGGCAAGCCTGGCGAGCTTTACGAGCAACGTCTCGGCCCAGTCCGCGCCTCGACGATGAACCGGTTCGCGACATTGGCGCGCTCCGGCGTACCGCTCGCCTTCGGCACGGACGCACCGGTCACCCCACTCGGCGGCTGGGCGACCGTACGCGCCGCCATGCATCACTGGCAGCCGACCGAGCGTCTTGGTGCCGCCGCTGCCTTCGATGCGGCGACCAAAGGACCAAACTGGGCAGCTTTCGCCGACAACGTGGGCACCATTACGGTCGGGGCGCGGGCCAACCTTGCGGTGTGGGACATCGCAGATGCTGGTCAGCTTGGGCCCGGCGGGCTGCCTCGGCTCGATGATGGCCCGCTTCCAACTTGTGCCGCCACTATCTCCGCAGGCCAGTTCATCTATCGGTCCGAGTCGTTTCTCGGATCGCGCCCCCGCCGTGCTGAGGAGGAGTGAGCAGACACGCTTTTCGTCTGCGAGCGACGACGAAGTAGGCCGGCTCCATGGCGCGATCCGCGTCCGCGATGTTCGCGCCGCCGGTCTGCAGGAGTAGCCGACGAATATCCAGAGTGGAGCTGATTATTGGAGATAGTCGTTTCGTCGGATACGACGAAGACGGCGGCTTGCCGGCGAACATCGCAGCGAGCGGAGCGAGCGATTGGGCGGAGCGAGCGACAGCGAGCGGAGCAATCGAGCTTGTAGGCTCGGGTCGTGTCTCGGCCCACCGCGTCTCTGAGGCGCTCGCCCGGCGCTGAGGCAGGAATCGACGAGCCCAGTCCAACGCCTTTGCCAATGCCTATGCTGATCCGCGTTGGAGTCGTGCTGCTCGCTGGCATCTGTCTTGGGCTGAGCTGGCAGCCATACGGTTGGTGGCCGTTGCTGCTACTCGGCATTCCCGCGTTCACACTCGCGGTCCAAGGCCTGCGACCACTTACTGCCTTTGGCCTTGGCTACCTGTTCGGGCTAGCGATGCTGGCGCTGGCCGTCAGCTGGGTCCACGTTCTCGGTACCTGGGTCGCCGTGGCGCTGATCATTTTCATGTCGCTGTTCTTCGGGCTTCTTGGACTTGCCACGACCCTGGTAGGCCCCTTGCCCTGGTGGCCGATCACCACCGCCTGCTGTTGGGTGCTCATCGAGTACGCCTACTCGCGGATTCCGTTCGGCGGCTTCGGCTGGACCAGGATCGCGTACGCGGCCGTGGACACTCCGTTAGCCGGATTCTTTCCGATCATCGGTGTCCCAGGTGTTTCGTTTGTCGTCGCTCTGGTCGGTCAGCTCATCGCGTGGGCGGTCTTGGCACTGCTGGCAGCTCCTCGCGGCCGGCGCAGCCGCGCGCGACGGATCATTATCGCGGCGGTGGCAATCGTCATCATTGGTCTGCTCGGCTCAGCTCTGCGGCTCTATCAGGTCGAGCCTGCAGTCAGCCCCGCCGGAAGCGTTCGCGTCGGAATCGTGCAGGGCAATATTCCGGGCCGCGGTATCGAAGCGATGGGTCGTGCCCGCTCAGTTACCAACAACCACTTATCTGAGACCGTCCACCTGATGACCGAAGTGCGGCTCGGCCAGGAGCCGCAGCCGGATTTCATCCTCTGGCCGGAGAACTCCACTGACATCGACCCGACACTCGACCCGATCACGAGGCAGACCGTGCAATCGGCTGTCGCGGTAGCTGATCGACCGATTCTGGTGGGCGCTGTGATGCAGGGGCCAGGTCCAGACGAGCGCCAAACCACAGCATTGTGGTGGGACCCTGATCGTGGTGTCCTGGCTCGTTACGACAAGCAAAATCTGGTGCCGTTCGGCGAGTGGATCCCCTTCCGTGCCCAGCTGCTTCCGCTGATCCCGTTGTTACAGCAGGTCGGTGCACAATCGGTGCCAGGCACCGGGCCTGGGGTGATTGAGGTCACGGCGGGCGGCCGGCCGATCAAGATCGGCGACGCCATCTGTTTCGAGCTCGCCTATGACCAGACCATCTATCGTGCGATGACTGGTGGCGCCCAGGTCATGATGGTGCAGAGCAACAATGCGACCTACGGAGGAACCGGGCAGATCGAGCAGCAGTTCGCCATCACGCGAGCCCGGGCCATGGAGACTCGGCGAGAAATCGCAGTGGCCACCACGAACAGTGTTTCTGGCTTCATCACCCGCGACGGTCAGGTCGCGGTCCGCACCAAGGAGTTCACAGCCCAGAGCATTGTGGTAGAGATGCCCTTGCGGAACGCGCTGACGCCAGCCATCCGAGTTGCTCCCTGGTTGGAGCGAGGCCTGGCGCTCGTAGCGGTGTTGGCTTGCATAGCCGCGATACTCGGTGGAGTCCGGCAATCCCGTGCGGCAGACCTGAAGCAACGCCCCAGCAACACGAACAAGAGAGAGATCCCTGATGCCCCCCACGGTCCAGACACAGCTGGAAGACGAGAAGCCAGCCTCCGATTCCCTGGAACCGATTCTGGTGATCATTCCGACCTACAACGAGTCGGAGAACATCGCCCGCATCGTCAGCCGGACCCGTGACGCCGTACCAGACGCGCACATCTTGATCGCCGACGACAACTCGCCGGACGGTACCGGCGAGCTGGCCGACGAGATCGCGGCCACAGATGACCACGTCCACGTCATGCATCGGCTCGGCAAGGAAGGCCTCGGGGCGGCGTACCTTGCAGGTTTCGAGTGGGGTCTGAACGCCGGCTACGAAGTGCTGGTCGAGATGGACGCCGACGGGTCACATCAGCCAGAGCAATTGCCGTACCTGCTAGACGCGCTTGTCGACGCCGATCTGGTGCTCGGGTCGCGCTGGGTGCGGGGCGGTGAGGTACTCAACTGGCCGAAGTCCAGAGAAGTCCTCTCGCGCGGCGGCAATCTTTGGACCAGGATTGCCCTTGGCATCCCGCTACGCGACGCAACCGGCGGGTATCGGGCGTTTCGCCGGAAGACGCTGCTGGGACTGGAATTGGATAATGTCGCCTCGGCCGGTTACTGCTTTCAGGTGGATCTCGCTTGGCGAGCACTGAAGGCTGGGTTTAAGGTCGTCGAGGTTCCGATCACCTTCATCGAGCGAGAATACGGTGATTCGAAGATGAGCCAGAAGATCGTCATCGAGGCGCTCGTACTGACCACGATGTGGGGAATCAACCATCGGGCACAGCAACTCCGAGCGTTCGTCACGAGGAGGAAAGCACTCGACTCATGAGGCTTCGCCATGGATGGCCACTGGTTCTGTTGGCCGTGCTGCTGATCGCCATCCCAATCCTTGAAGTGTGGCTGCTGGTTCAGGTCGGTCATGAGATCGGCCTGCTACCGACGGTGCTCATCTTGATCGCCCAGGCGATCATCGGCGTGCTGCTCATGCGGCACGAAGGATCACGTGCCTGGAAGGCTCTCAACGATGCCTTCACCCAGGGCAAGGTGCCGACCGGCGAGCTCGCTGACGCAGCATTGATCCTGGTCGGCGGCGTATTACTGATGCTGCCCGGCTTCCTGACCGACATCATCGGTTTCGTGTTCCTGCTGCGCTGGACGCGGCCAGTCGCCCGTAAGATCATCGCCTTCTTCGTTGCACGCCGGATCAACCGGCTAGGAATTCCGGTGATGCGCGCCCGCTTGGATACCGAGAATCTCATTGAGGGCGAGACAGTCGAGCAGACCACGTCGAACCGACGCAGTTCAGCTGATCCGATCGTGATTTCTGGAGAGATCGAGGAGCCGTCTCGACCCGGATCCCCCAGCGAACACTCCAGCTAGCGAGGGCTCCACGTAAATAGATTTAGGGCGCGATCCGCGCCCGCGATGTTCGCGCCGCCGATCTGCAGGAGGAGCCGACGAAACGCGTGGAAACAGAGCTGATTCTCCGACACAGTCGGTTTGGTCGGATCCGACGAAGAAAGCGGCTCTCTGGCGAACATCGCAGCGAGCGGAGCGAGCCATTAGACCAGCGAGCTTGCCGAGCGAGGCAATTAAAAAAGACCGCCCTCTCGAGTCTGCGCCGCTGCTCGGGGGTACAGCAGCGCCAGACGAGAGGGCGGCCGTGGTTTGTCTGGAATGGGTTGCCGGCTAGGCGCTCTTCTTGGGTCGCGCACTACGAGACAGGGCCGTCGAGCCCAACTCGCCGGCACGCAACTGGTTAAGCCGCTCGGCCAATAGCTCTTCGAGCTCGGCGATGGAGCGCCGCTCGCGAAGCATGTCCCAATGGGTTCGCGGCGCCTTTTCTTCCTTCAGCTCCGGCCGCTCACCGTCGGACCGCAGTGATTCGGCCCCGCACCGCGGGCACTCCCACACCGACGGGATATCTGCCTCGGCGGCAAATACGAGGGTGAAGTGGTGCTCACGCGGGCAGTCGTAGCCGACTTCTTGCCTTGCAGCGAATTCGACACCGGCCTCGTCCTCGAAACTTTTGGCCCCGAGACCACTGCCCTTCAATGAACGATCAGCCATGCGCGCAACCTCCGTATAATTTCCTGACGTTCGTCCAACCCGAAAGGTTCAACTCCCGGCCGGGTCGATATGTTCCGCAATTCCATAGCTGCCGGTCTGCTACGCACACTATTCGGAGACCCTGACCTGCTGGTTTGGTGGTGACTTCACGCCGGCCAGCGCGAGCGTGCCTACCAGCAGCACGAGAATGATGCCCACGATACCGATGCGGTCTGAGAACAATCCTGAGAAGAGAGCGAAAAGTCCCGGGGCCAAGAAGGAGGCCGCTCGGCCTGTTGTTGCGTACAGACCGAACATTTCGCCCTCTCGTCCGAGCGGAGCTACGCGTGCCAGAAAAGCGCGGGAGCTCGACTGCGCGGGTCCTACCCACAGGGTCAAGATGAGGCCAAAGATCCAAAACATCGTGGTGCCGTGGCCAAAGAGCAGGATTGTCGCAGTCGTGATCAGGCCGATCAGCGAGATCATGATCACCTTCTTGGGGCCGATTCGGTCCTCGATCGCGCCCATGCCCAGTGCTCCCAGGGCGGCAACGACATTGGCGGCGATGCCGAAGATCAGTACCGATGACTGCGCCAGTCCGTAGACACTGACGGCCAAAATGGCACCGAACGAAAAGATCGCCGCCAGGCCGTCTCGATACAACGCTGAGGCGATAAGGAAGTGCACCGCATTCCGGTCTCGCCGAAACAAGGACTTGATATCACCGATGAGCAGCCGGTAGGAGGCGAAGAAATTAACGCGGCGGCGTTTGGGACCGGCCGGCTTCTCAGGGACTGCCAGCAGGACTGGAATCGCGAAAACGGCGAACCAGACTGCAGAGAACACGGCCACCGCGCGAATGTTGAGGCCACCAGCCGAGCTCACTCCGAACAAGCCGACATCCGGAGCGATAAATCCGACGTAGCAGATCAGCAGTAAGAAGATGCCGCCGAAATAACCCATGGCCCAGCCGAAGCCCGACACGCGCCCAATGGTTTCCGGGGTCGAGACCTGGGGCAGCATCGCGTTATAGGAGACGACGGCGAATTCTTGAAAGACTGCGCCGGCCGCCAGCAGCACCAGGCCAATCCAGAGATAGCTGGGATCGTTCCTGACGCTGAACATGCCCAGCATCACCGCAATGACGAGTCCGCTCCAAATCGCGAGGCTGCGCTTACGATGGCCGCTCGCGTCGGCTCGCTGACCGGTGACGGGAGCGATTGCTGCCACCAAAAGACCGGCTGCCGCGTTCGCGATACCCAGCCATGTATTGGCGCTGAGGCCGGCCGGCTGGGCGTTTCCGACAACGCCGCGGACGATGTAGGGACCGAAGACAAACGATGTAATGACAGCGCTGTATGCCGAAGATCCCCAGTCCCACAGCGCCCATGCCAGCACGATGCGGCGTTTGATCCGACTGCCGACGTTGAGCGTTGATTGAGCGTCCTCAGCGCGAAGGTCTCCGGCGCCTTCCATGCGGTCGCTATCAGTCATACTTCCCGACCTACTCCTCTTCCCAGAGGCCGCGGTCGACGAGGACCTCTTTCAAGGTATCGATGCGATCGGTGAAGATGCCATCGATACCGGCATCTATGAGTCTTTCCATGGTTTCGGAGTCGTCCACTGTCCAAACCTGCACTTGCTTACCGGCTCGGTGAACGGCCTTGATCAGTGCCGGCGTCAAGACGGTGACCCGACGGCCGTGTGTCTGGAGTGAAATCGGTATCTGCAGCACCGGTGCGGAGGTGTTCAGCGCCCAGGTCAGCCACGGCGTGAATCGGTTGGCTGCGACTCCCAATGCGCTTGCCGCGGACGGTACGCGTCCACCGAGACGGCGGCGTAGGTCATGAAGGCGTCGTACACCAAACGAACCGACACAGACTCGGTCGTGCGCCTCGTACTCTTCGATTGTCGAAACCAGGACTGCCACTGCGGTCGGCGATTTTGCGTCGACGTTGAACCGCGCCTCCGGAAATTCGGTCAACAGTTCGGCGAGCTTGGGAATCGGATCGATGCCGTGTATCCGTGCCTCGGAAATCTCTGCGTAGGTCAGGTCGGCGATCGCGCCGGTGCGATCGGTCACTCGGTCGAGCACTCGATCATGGAAGGCCAGCAAGACGCCATCACGGGTGGCGTGCACGTCGGTCTCCAGGTACCGGTAGCCGAGTGCGACCGCCTCCTTGAAGGCGTGGAGGCTGTTCTCCCGATGGAGATTGGGTTCGTACGTGGCACCGCCGCGATGCGCGAAAGCCGTGAAGGGCACGTCGAAGTACGCATAATCAGCGGCCCTCATGGGCTCATTGTGCCTGCGGTCAGAGCCCGCTCACTGTGTTTCGGGCCTCACAAGCCAGGTAGGCGCTGCAGCAGCATGTCGACAGATCCCGGCACCCAGCGAGGAATGCCCAGTGCGAGCAGGTAGCAATATCCAAAGAGTCCGCAACATGCGAAGAAGACGACCCAGAACGCGCCTTTGGTGGCTGCCGGCCAGGTGCGGTAGCGCTGCAGTTCGCGCTTAAACCACTGCATCACCTGATGGGCCCACTCAAACTCACTGGACCAAACGGCGAGCCCCAGTAGCACGAGTGGAATGCCGCCAGGCCCTGGCAATGGGCCACTGACGAGTCCCAAAGCGATCAGAAAAAGGCCGACCAGGCCGACAGCGATGCGATAAATGATCAGCCGACGCGGGTTCTGCCTGATCTTGCGCCGCCACCGCCAGCGATCCTCTTCAGGCTCGATGAGGATGTGGTGGTGATCGTGCTCCTGTTCGGCGTCCTCGTGGCGCACGGCTCGATGAGGAATATCGCCCGCCCGCGCGAATGTCACGGTCGGTATCTCGGCGTCGGTGGACTTGTTCTCGTCGACGCCGGGGGACATGGTCACCACTCTAAAATGGAGCGCCAAAATGCGCTGCTCAACCCCGGAACAGCGGATACAGCGAGCGCAGCAAGCTTGGCGAGCGAGGCGATCAAAACGTGACGACGATCCTGTCGATTCAGTCATCGGTGGCGTACGGGCACGTCGGCAACAGTGCCGTCACGTTTCCGCTGATGCGGATGGGTGTCGAAGTCTGGCCGGTGATCACGGTCCACTTCTCCAACCACACCGGCTATGAATCCTGGCGGGGGCCGCTCCTGAACGCCTCGGACCTCAGCGATCTGGTGCGAGGGCTTGACGAGCGCGGCGTACTCGGTCAAGTCGATGCGGTGCTGTCGGGCTACCAGGGCGGCGAAGACATCGGTGCGATGATCTTAGACACAGTGGCACTGGTGAAGCAGCGCAACCCTGCCGCAATCTATTGCTGCGATCCGGTGCTCGGCGATGAAGACCGAGGCAGCTACGTCCGGCCCGGAATTGCGGAGTTCATGCGGCAACACGTGGTGCCTGCCGCACAGATCATTACTCCCAACCAGTTTGAACTGACCGCGCTGACGGCATTGCCGGTCTCGACCATGGCGGATGTCCTGAACGCCGCCGATGCCGCACGCAGCCTGGGACCTGAGGTAGTGCTGATCACCAGCGTCATCCGCCGAGACGGCCCGCCAGACGGAATCGAGATGGTCGCGGTGGACGCGGAGGGCGCGTGGCTGGTGTCCACGCCACGGTTGCAGCGCACCTTTACCGGCAGCGGCGACGTCACAGCCGCGATCTTCCTGGCCACGCTGTTGCGAGCCTGGGATCTACCGAGAAGCCTCGCGCATACCGCGGCCGTCGTATACGGGATTTTGAAGATCACGAATGGCTTGCGTCGTAGCGAGCTGGCGCTGATTGCCGCTCAGGACGAGTTGATCCATCCAAGCCATGCCTTCAAGCCGGTACGAGTGCGTTAGCCACCCTTCAGGACAGTGGTCGAAGGTGACACCTGAATCGACCGAAACCTGTCGCGTGTGACCACTCCCGGCCGAAAGAGAGCCGACCAACTCAGTCGCGGAAGACCTCGATGTTCGCACCGAGTGCATTCAACCTGTTGGCCAGATCTTCATAACCGCGGTTAATCACGTAGACGTCGCGCAACTGGGACTCACCGCGAGCGGCCAGCATGCCCAGCAGAACGCAAACCGCGGGCCGCAGCGCCGGAGGACATACCACCTGCTGACCCCGCCATCGTGTCGGCCCTTCGACAATGACCCGATGGGGATCCAGCAGCTGCACTCGGGCACCCAGCCGATTCAGTTCGGTTAGATAGATCGCCCGGTTCTCATAGACCCAGTCATGAATGATCGTCTTGCCCTGGGCGGTGGCAGCAATCACCGCAAAGAAGGGGAGGTTGTCGATGTTCAGCCCGGGGAACGGCATGGGATGGATCTTGTCGATGGGGGAGCGCAGTGCTGACGGGCGGACCGTGAGATCGACGAGCCGGGTGTGGCCGTTGATAGCCAGGTACTCCGCGCTCAGGGCGTAATCCAAACCCATCTCTTCCAAGATCGCCAATTCGATCTCGAGGAACTCGATAGGCGCCCGCTCGATCGTCAAGTTCGACTGCGTGACGATCGCGGCGGTCATCAGGCTCATCGCCTCAATGGGATCCTCCGACGGCGCAAACTCCACCTCGGTGTTGATGCTCTCAACTCCATGGATGCGCAGCGTGGTCGTCCCAATGCCATCAATCTCGACGCCGAGGTGGGTTAGGAAGATGCAGAGGTCCTGAACCATGTAGTTCGAACTGGCGTTGCGCAGGACCGTGACGCCGGGGGACAGCGCGGCGGCAAGCAGCGCGTTTTCGGTGACAGTGTCGCCGCGTTCGGTGAGGGTGATGGGCCTAGAGGGTTCCACTGACTCATCGACGCTGCAGTGATAGAAGCCATCGGTCGGCAACACGTCGAGCCCAAAGCGCCGCAGCACCTGCAGGTGGGGCTCGATGGTGCGAGCTCCAAGATCGCAACCTCCCGCGTACGGCAGCTTGAAGGCGGTGTAGGAGTGCAACAAGGGACCCAGAAACATAATCACTGATCGGGTACGCCGAGCCGCCCCGAGATCCATCTCGTTCAGGGACAGCTCCGCGGGCCGTATCAGCTCAAGATCATTGCCGTCGGCGGACCAGGTGGCCTTGACCCCAATGCTGATGAGCACTTCGAGGATCCGATTGACTTCCTCGATCTTGGCAATGCCGCGAAGGACCGTGCGGCCCCGGTTGAGAAGGCTGCCACACAACAACGCGACTGAGGCATTCTTCGAAGATCGGACCGCGATCTCTCCGGTGAGATTCGCGCCGCCCTCTACGCGGAGGTGCTGCGGCCCACTCCCGACGGAGATCAGCGGGGAGTCGAGAGCCTCGGCGATGCGGTTCACCATCTCCAGACTGAGGTTTTGATTACCGGCTTCGATGCGGTGCACCGCGCTTTGACTGGTGCCCAACACGTCGGCAAGCTGAGTTTGCGTGAGGCCCCGGTGCTTCCGGGCATCACGGATCAAGCCGCCGATCCGGTCCAGATAGGTTTCAGTCATTAGCAGTCACCCGCGCACGATAACTCATATATGAGATAGTTTTTGGCTAACCCGCCGAGTTGATGGTCAATTGAGATACATCGGCCGCCGAAAATAATCGTTCGGTGACGGGCCACGACCATAGCAGGCCCACTGGCCGCCTCCCAAGGGGCAATCCTAAAGTTGGGCCATGACCAAATTGCGCCAGCGTGCCGAGCACTGTTGTGAAGTTTGCGCCATCTCATGACGGCACATTTTGAGGTTGTCGTCCTTGGCGCCGGACCAGGCGGTTATGTTGCGGCAGTCCGTGCCGGACAGCTTGGCCTGAAGACTGCGATCATCGAGCTCAAGTACTGGGGTGGCGTTTGCAACAACGTCGGCTGCATTCCGACGAAGTCACTGCTGCGGAACGCCGAGATTGCTCACATCTTCAACCACGAAGCCGATGTCTTCGGGATCAGCGGCGACGTCACTTTTGATTTCGGTGCGGCATGGAAGCGCAGCCGCGCGGCGGCCGATCGGATGGCCAAGGGCGTGCACTACTTGATGAAGAAGAACAAAGTGACCGAGATCGACGGCTGGGGCACCTTCACCGACGATCACACATTGAGTGTCGAGGGGCCGAATGGCACAGAAACCGTCACTTTCGACAACGTGATCATCGCGGCAGGAGCGACGACGCGCTTGCTTCCGGGAACCTCACTAAGTCAACGCGTGGTCACCTACGAAGAGCAGATCATGACCGACAACCTCCCCGAGTCGATCATCATTGCAGGGGCGGGGGCGATCGGTGTCGAATTTGCCTACGTCATGGCGAACTACGGCGTACAGGTGACCTTGGTTGAGTTTCTTGATCGAATCGTGCCGCTTGAGGAACCAGAGGTCTCTGCCGAGTTGGCCAAGGCGTACAAGAAGCTTGGTGTAACAGTGCTTGCAGGCACCAAGGTCGAGGCGATCGATGACTCCGGCGAGAAGGTCAAGGTCACCATCTCGCCGGCGAAGCCGACGGAGTCCGGCTCCGGCGGTAAAGACGGCGACAGCCGGGTGCTCGAGGCGGACAAGGTTCTGCAGGCGATTGGATTCGCGCCGCGTACCGAGGGCTACGGATTGGAGACCACTGGTGTCACCGTCACCGATCGTGGCGCAATCGAGATCGACGACTACATGCGCACCAACGTGCCGCACATCTACGCCATCGGCGACTGCACCGGCAAGTTGCTGCTTGCGCATACGGCTGAAGCGCAGGGAGTCGTTGCCGCGGAGACCATCGCCGGTGCGGAGACCATGCCGGTGAACTACAACATGATCCCGCGCGCCACCTATTGCCAACCGCAGATCGGTTCCTTCGGATATTCCGAGCAGCAGGCCAAGGACAAGGGCTACGACGTCAAGACCGCCAAGTTCCCGTTCAGCGCCAATGGCAAGGCCCATGGGCTAGGCGAGACAGCAGGCTTCGTCAAGCTCGTCGCCGACGCCAAGTACGGTGAGATTCTTGGTCTTCACATGATCGGACCCGATGTCACCGAGTTGTTGCCCGAACTGACTTTGGCCCAGTTGTGGGATCTCACTGCCGAAGAGGTGGCGCGCAACGTTCATGCGCACCCGACGCTGTCCGAAGCACTCAAGGAAGTCGCTCACGGCATTACCGGCCACATGATCAACATGTGACGTCAGCCTTTGAGGACCACATTTGCCGTCTCGTTATGGCAGACGTGGGTCTATTAGCGTGATCGAACACTCGTTGGCCATCTCAGGATGGGAAACGTTTGATGATCTTGCGATTCGTGTGCCTGCCAGGGCGCGGCCGAACGGCGCGTCGCACCATCGGCTGACACCGATGTCCACCACCCCCGAGGTGATCGCGTTCTAGCTATGGGTGACGTAGCCCTCCAGCTGATTGCGCTCGAACTCGATCTGGGAAATGTGTGACTTGACTACGTCACCGATGCTGACCAAACCCGACAGTCGTCCAAAGTCATCCACAACCGGCAGGTGACGGATACGTCGCTCCGTCATGGTGTTCATCAGTGACTGCACCGACTCGTTCGGCCGACAGGTGAGCACCTCACTTGTCATTACCTCTGAGACCGGTGAATCGAGAAAATCCGGACCATCGCAAAGCCGACGTACCACGTCGCGCTCGGTCATAATCCCTGAAATTTCCTTTCCGTCAGTGGATACCACGACGGCCCCGAGGTTGTACTCCTTGAGCAGCGCGAGGGCCTCGGACACTGCGGTCGTCGGCCGGACGGTGATGACATCGAAGCCTTTGCCGCGGAGCAGTTCGTAGATTCGCATCGCCAACCTCCTGACGCAGAAGGGTAGCCTGGCGGCCCTCCCTTTGGATAGGTTCGAATCCAGTCACGACTGTCCAGCAGGCCTGCCCCTCATCGATAGCCGGGAGAGGAGTGACAACCGTGATCAACGTCCGGCTCGCCGCAGCCCCTCTACTGGTCGTACTGGCATGCGCGGCATGCGGGTTGGGGCAGAATCCACTAGGTCCGCCCGCGGTGGAGTCGGCGGCCCCAGCGGAATCCAGTCCAGCGGAGATTCCCAGTCTTACCCAGCCGCCCACGCCGAGCGCGAAGCCCACAAGCAGCGCGCCACGAGAGGCCCTGCTGCCGCGCGGCGGCCGCGAGATCTTTCCGCACTATCGGCTGGTGGGCTACGCCGGCGTGACTGGGGCATCGGCTCTCGGCAGGCTCGGCACCGGTCCGCTGGATCAGCGGGTCGCCGAGATCGAACGCAGAGCCAAGCCGTACGCAGCCGGTCGAGAGATCTTGCCTGTTGCCGAGGTGATAGCGACCATCGTCCAAGGCAGCCCGGGTCGTGATGGCAAATATCGCGTACGCCTCAGCGACGCCCAGATTGCCAAGTATCACAAGGCGGCCCGTAAACATCGGGCCGTCATGTTGCTTAATCTGCAACCCGGCCGGTCGGAATTCCTCCCTGAAGCCAAGGCTTTCCAGAAATGGCTCAAGGAACCCGACGTTGGCGTTGCCCTGGACCCCGAGTGGGCGATGGATCGGGGTCAGCGGCCGGGCGGCGTGTACGGGCATACCACCGGTGCCGAAATGGACAAGGTGGCCCGATATTTGTCCGGTCTGGTCAAGAAGTATCACCTCCCTGAAAAGGTGATGGTCTATCACCAGGTCGCCAGCAGCGTCGTGCGTAGAGAGTCCGGACTGAAGGATCACGCCGGGGTTATCGCGATCAAGTCGGTGGACGGACTCGGACATCCGGGACCCAAGAAGAACACCTATCGGGTGGTCAACAAGACCACTCCCAAGTTCGTGCATGCAGGTTTCAAGTTGTTCTTCACCGAGGATTGTCGCCACGGCGGTCGGCTCATGAGACCGAAAGAGGTGCTGGGCTTGAAGCCGCGTCCTGAGTACGTGATGTTCGAGTAGTTCGACGCTGCAGGGCACTCTCCGGACGGCGGCTCAGGCAGAATGGACCGACATGGGCAACGCTCCGCTTCGGCTCACCGGTGATCCCGAAGCCGATCAACTCCTGACCGATGATGACAACGCACTGCTGATTGGGATGGTGCTCGATCAACAGGTGCCGATGGAGAAGGCCTTCAGCGGCCCGCAAGTGATCGCGCAGCGAATGGGCGGCCGGCTGGACGTTGCCAAGATCGCGGCAATGAGCGAAGACGAGTTCGTCGCGCTGTGCTCCGAACGACCAGCGATCCATCGATTTCCTGCCGCTATGGCCAAGCGCGTTCGGCAACTGTGCCAGGCGCTGACCGAGGAGTACGACGGCGAGGCTGCGAACGTGTGGAAGGATGTCGGTTCTGGCGATGAGCTCAAAGCCAAGCTGGGTCGGCTACCAGGTTTCGGGCAGGACAAGGCAGCCATTTTCACCGCTGTGCTCGGCAAGCAGCGCGGCGTAACACCAGACGGCTGGCGTACGTCGGCCGGCTACTACGGCGAGCCGGACACCTTCCGTTCAGTTGCAGACATCATCGACGACGACTCGCTACAGAAGGTGCGTGAGACCAAGCGCTCAGTCAAGGCTGCCAAGAAGATGTCAGGCTAGCCTCCGCATTCCTTTCTGAAGTTAGACTCCAGCGTCATGCAGCTTCGTGCTGGGTATGACCATGACATGACGGCGAGCGTGTCGCTCAACGAAGTCAGACGCAGCAGGCCTTACCACGCATTCGTTGCGGTTGGGCTTGCCAGCTATGGCGTGATCCATCTCTTGGTGGCCTGGATCGCTCTTCAGCTCGTCTTCGGGAAGCGTGCTAAAGCATCACCGGAAGGCGCCTTGAGCGAACTGGGCAAGCAGCCGTTGGGCGGTGTGCTGCTGTGGATCATGGCCCTGGGACTCTTCACACTCACGATTTGGCAGGCGCTGGAGGCCGTGATCGGTCGTGAGGAGCCAGATCGAGACGGGCGGCTGCGTCGCCGACTCATGTCGGCAGGGCGCGCGGTCGTCTACCTGGTCCTGGGCGTGCTAGCGGTGGGGATCGCCACCAGGGCAGCATCCGGTTCTGGTCAAGGTGAGGAAACGATCAGCGCGAAGCTGATGAGTGTCCCGTTTGGTCAGATCCTCGTCGCTGTTGTTGGTGCCGCGGTCCTCGGTGTCGGTATCGCGCAAATCGTGAAAGGCGTCAAGCAGAAGTTCACTGAGGATCTTGACCGCGGGGCTCCATCTGGCGTCCGGCGCCTGGGCACCGTTGGCTACTGCGTCAAGGGATTGGCGTTCTGCATCATTGGGGGACTGTTCATCTGGGCGGCGATCAGCTACGACCCGAAGAAGGCCGGTGGCATGGATGATGCCCTCTCGACGGTCCGAGATCAACCTTTCGGAGCGGTGCTGTTAACGATCATGGCCGTTGGGATTGCCTGCTTCGGCGTCTACTGCTTCTTTTGGGCTCGAATGGCGCGTTACTGAGCTTCAAACTGCCGCCGCAGCTTCGCCGGGGCCTTGATCAACCACGATTCCGTGATCAATTCGCGCAGCTCATCATGATCGACTTTTTCGAGATTCACCAGCACAGCTGGATATCCGTCGTAGTGAGGGGTGGTAAAGAAAGCTTCCGGATTGGAGGTCAGCAGCGCCTCGGCGACCTTGTATCCAGGCGTCTGATACCACTGGCCTTCGGTGGTGCCCGGCAAGGAGAGGGCGATAGCGCGAACGTCTTCCTCGGTGGCCATTAGCCAACCGCGCTTAAGGGCGTATCGGCCATAACTGCGTTGTGAAGCTTGGTCCGCGACTCGCCGGATGAGGAACCCGGGCGCGCACCATGAGCATCGCTACGATTCTCGCGGGCAGGGTGGGGAAGCGTCTGATCAGGCCGCGACGATGTGTTGTGTGGGGCCACGGTTTTGACCATACGGCCCTGGACAATACGGCTCCGACAAATACGGCAGCACCGCATGGCGGACGACTAAGACCGCCGAGGTACCCCAGTTGCCGAAGAGGAGGCTCGGCTGGGCGTGACTGACGGCGAGGCGGAGGATCTATGGCATCTACCCGTGGACTTGGAGTGCGTCGCCACGGTGCTTGAAGCCGATCCCATGAGATGTCAAGGCGCTTTCTTAGACCTGCAAACTGGCGAGGTCGTTCCACACCTGTTGGCCGACGGCGATATGACGGGCGATGAAGCGGCAGACTACGGATACCCGCCGCCGGACGGCTGGCTGTTCTTGCCGTGTCTGGGTTCCCGAACGGTTCGAGAGGACATGGCTGAATTTGCGGCCATGATCACCTACCTACCTATGCGGCAACGCATCGAGCAGGCTATCGAGGGCCTTGGCGCCTTTCGCCGCTTTCGCGATCTGATATTTGCCGAAGGTCTGGTCTCCGACTGGCAGGCATTCTCCGACGTACGACGCATCACCCGGGCCCGGGAGTTCCTTGCCGAGATGGGTGTACGGGTGCCAGCATCCTGAGCCATTCCAAGATCAGCTTTGACCAAGATCAACTTGTGGGGGAGGGGAGTAGTTCATGATCGACACTGGATCCGAGCGACCCCTCGGCTACTTGCTCAAGAAGCTAGACCGTCTCATCGATGCGCAGTTCGAGCGCCAGCTTGGTGAGGCCGGGCTGTCCCGCCGTCAATGGCAATTGCTCAACCTTCTTGACGATGGCCCGAGGTCCGTACCGGAATTGCAGGCCGAACTCGAGCCGTTCCTGCATGAAGCTCCAGACGAGCTGAGCGACGCGTTGTCAGCACTTGTCACTCGCGGCTGGGCGGACTCGCAGGACAACATCGTCAGCCTGACCGCGACCGGCGAGGCACAGTTCGAGCTTCTCAAAGCGAAGGTTGCAAAGCTCCGCGAAGCCTCTACGGCCGGAATTTCGCCTGAGGAATACCAAACCACTCTTGACGTTCTGTCGAGAATGGCAGCGAATCTTGCGCCGGATTCATCAGCCGCGAGTTGATCGAGCGGAGGGGAACCATGAGAAGGTGACCGATGTCAGTGGCGTTGCGGATGGACGGATACGCGTTGCGACGCTGAACCTGTTCGGGAGACGTGCTGACTGGGAGACGCGGCGGCGTAGTGCGGTTCGGGTTTGCCGAGCTGAAGCCCGACCTGGTGTCGTTACAGGAAGTGATCAAGACGTCTGACGACGACCAGGCCGCCGATGTTCTCGGCGAGGAATATCACCTTCTTCATCACCCGCTCCGGCTGGCCGATGGGCAAGGGGATTCCATCGCCAGCAGGTGGCCGATCATCGCTGACCATGAGATTGAGGTGCCATCCGGTGACGGGGCAGCCGAATCACTCAGCTCGAGCCTGGTTGTCGAGATCGATGCACCGCCCCCCATTGGACACATGATGCTCGTCAACCACGCAACAGCATTCGAGCTGACACGGGAAGCTGATCGCGAGCGCCAGGCGGTCGTCATCGCCAACTACGTCGAACAGCACGCCGCGCGGGCGTCACATGTCATCGTGGCAGGCGATCTGAATGCTCACCCGGACGCTTCCAGCATCCGCTACTGGACCGGCGCACAATCCCTCAACGGCGGCAGTGTCTGCTACCGCGACGCCTGGGATGCACGACACCCGGGCGAAGCCGGACACACATTCACAACCGGCAACACACTGACTGCGACCGCTGAAGGTGGCGAGTGGGAACTCGAGCCTGGGCGGCGTATCGACTACATCTTCGTGCGTTGCAACGACCACGGGCCGACCCTGGACATCAGATCGTGTCGGAGAATCTTTGATCGGCCCATGAACGGTGTCTGGGCAAGTGATCATTTCGGCGTCACGGCCGATCTGTCAGCTTTCACCCCAACCGGCAGACCAGCACCATGGTCAGTTAGCGAAGCCGATAGATGTCTCGCCGGTGTCCCAACGCCACCACGAGAACGAGCAGGTTCTGGTCGTGGATCTCGTAGATGATCCGGTAATCGCCGGTTCGCACCCGCCACTCACCGCCGCCACCAACAAGCCTTTTTGCCGCAGCTGGACGCGGATCTGTACCAAGGAGCTCAATCGCAGCCTGGATACGCTGGCGTGCGACAGGGTCTAACTTGCGCAACTGACGGGTGGCTGCCGGCGCGAAGTCGATCCGGTAAGTCACGCCAGGCCGAGGTCGGCCTTGACTTGGTCCCAAGGAATCGGCGCCTCGCCCGTTTCAGCCATCTCGGCACGGGAGGCGCGGGCGGCCTCGACATCTGCGAGGTCCTCGGCGGCCTCGATAAGGCGCTGCAAATCGTCGGCGTCGATGACCGCGGCAACCCGGCGGCCGCGCCGTGTTAAGAACACGGGGTCGTGCCCGACCCTGGCCTCATCAACGACGTCGCTAAGGCGCGCTCGAGCCTCAGTTACCGTTATCTCGGTCATAGAGCCATTTTCGCTGAAAGTGCCGAAATGTACAACAGTGACATCGTCGGCAAATTCGGCGCTCAGGGACCGAACCTCGTTCGCGATAGCGGCGCTAGGCAACCTGGGTCCGACATGGCACGATTTCGCAGGTGACCAGCACGCCCGCCGTCGAGCAGCACCTGCGCGACCTCGCGCGGCTGCGTCGCGTTCGCGACCGGATCGACCGGGAGTATGCACAGCCGCTGGATGTTGAGGCACTGGCCCGCGGCCTGAACATGTCGGCCGGACACCTCAGCCGTCAGTTCCGGCTCGCCTACGGTGAGTCGCCGAGCACTGTGCGTTCCGCGATCCAGCGGGCAACATGATTCGCATTCAGGAGGTCGAGCGCCCGGTACTCGGCCGGCACGAGGAGGCGCTACGCAATGGCTGAGCGGCAATCGACAAAGAAGACCACAAAGAAGGCCGCCGAGAGCACCGCTACTGCGGACAAGACGTTCACGGGATTGACCGACGAAGAACGAGCCGCGATGAAAGAGCGCACCGGGGAACTGAAGGCGGAGGCGCGCTTGAGCAAGAAAAAGGCCGACGGGGAGGCCGACGTACTCGCCAAGATCGACGAGATGGAAGAACCTGACCGCAGCATGGCCACGCGGCTCCACGAGATCATCAAGGACAGCGCACCAGCGCTGTCGGCGAAGACCTGGTACGGGATGCCCGCGTACGCCAAGGACGGCAAGGTCGTCTGCTTCTTCCAACCCGCGCAGAAATTCAAATCGAGGTACGCGACGTTCGGCTTCAACGACGACGCCAACCTCGACGAAGGCACCATGTGGCCGACCGCCTTCGCGCTGACGAAGCTGACCGCCGCCGATGAGGCGAAGATCGCCGAACTCGTGAAGAAGGCGGTGAGCTAAGCACGTGAGTTTGCCACTGGGGCGGCCCGCGGTAGGCCGGACGTCTGTCAGGGGACGATGAGCATGGCCACCAGGACGGACGCGCAGTCGGCTGCGCAGCACATCGCCGACAGCCATGATCTGATTCGCGTGCAGGGCGCGCGCGTGAACAACCTCAAGGACCTCAGCGTCGAGATTCCGAAGCGCCGGCTGACGGTGTTCACTGGCATCTCAGGTTCCGGCAAGAGCTCGCTGGTGTTCGACACGATCGCCGCGGAATCGCAGCGGCTGATCAACGAGACTTACAGCGCTTTCGTGCAGGGGTTCATGCCGACCTTGGCGCGGCCAGAAGTCGATCTGCTGGACGGGCTGACAACCGCGATTATCGTCGACCAGGAGCGGATGGGCGCCAACCCCCGTTCGACGGTCGGCACCGCCACGGACGCCAACGCGTTGCTGCGGATCCTGTTCAGCAGGCTCGGGCAGCCCAACATCGGCCCTCCCACCGCCTTCTCGTTCAACGTCCCAAGGAGAACCGCCACCGGGTCGATGACCGCCGACAAGGGCGAAGGTGAGCGGCTGGTGGTGCGCAACGCCGTCTACCACGGCGGCATGTGCCCGCGCTGCGAGGGCATGGGCTCGGTCACCGACTTCGACTTGACCGCGCTGTACGACGACAGCCTGTCGCTCAATCAGGGCGCGCTCACAATCCCCGGCTACAGCATGGACGGCTGGTACGGCCGCATCTTCCGGGGCTGCGGCTTCTTCAACCCGGATAAGCCGATCCGGATGTACACCAAGAAGGAACTCCACGACCTGCTCTACAAGAAGCCGACCAAGATCAAGGTCGAAGGGATCAATCTGACGTACGAGGGCTTGATCCCGAGGATGCAGAAGTCGTTCCTGTCCAAGGACGTCGACGCGCTGCAGCCGCACATCCGGGCCTTCGTTGAGCGGGCAGTCACCTTCACGGCCTGTCCCGAGTGCGACGGCACCCGACTGAGTAAGGAGGCACTGTCGTCGAAGATCAACGGGAAGAACATCGCCGACGTCTGCGCAATGCAGATCAGCGACTTGGCCGACTGGGTCCGAAGCCTCGACGAGCCCTCGGTAGCACCGCTGCTCACCGGGCTGCAGCACCTTCTCGACTCGTTCGCGGAGATTGGGTTGGGCTACCTCTCACTCGACCGGCCGTCAGGGACGCTCTCGGGCGGCGAGGCCCAGCGCACCAGAATGATTCGCCATCTCGGCTCGTCGCTGACCGATGTCACCTACGTCTTCGACGAGCCCACGATCGGCCTGCACCCTCATGACATCCAGCGGATGAACGACCTGCTGCAACAGCTGCGGGACAAGGGCAACACCGTACTCGTCGTAGAGCACAAGCCAGAGATGATCGCGATCGGGGACCATGTTGTCGATCTCGGTCCAGGTGCTGGCACGGAGGGCGGCACCGTCTGCTTCGAGGGCACCGTGGACGGTTTGCGGGGCAGCGACACCATCACTGGGCGGCATCTCGACGACCGCGCGACGATCAAGGAATCGGTGCGTCCGTCCTCCGGCACGCTGGAAGTCCGCGGCGCATCAACGCACAACCTCCAAGGTGTAGACGTCGACATTCCACTCGGGGTGCTCTGCGTGCTCACCGGCGTTGCTGGGTCCGGCAAAAGCTCACTTATCGACGGCTCCGTCGCGGGTCGCGACGGCGTGGTGGTGATCGACCAGGGCGCGATCAGGGGTTCGCGACGGAGCAACCCGGCGACGTACACCGGCCTGCTCGAGCCGATCCGCAAGGCGTTCGCAAAAGCCAACGGCGTGAAGCCGGCGCTGTTCAGTGCCAACTCCGAGGGCGCCTGCCCAACCTGCAACGGCGCTGGTGTCGTTTACACCGAGCTGGGCGTCATGGCAACCGTCGAATCGATCTGTGAGGAATGTGAGGGAAAGCGGTTCCAGGCGGCGGTGCTGGAGTACACACTGGGCGGCCGCAACATCGCTGAGGTGCTTGCGATGTCGGTGACCGAGGCCGAAGAGTTCTTCGACAACGGCGAGGCGCGTACGCCGGCCGCTCACAAAGTCCTCGACCGGCTCGCCGACGTCGGGCTCGGTTACATCAACCTCGGCCAGCCGCTCACCACGTTGTCCGGCGGCGAGCGGCAGCGGCTGAAGCTCGCTGCCCAGATGGCCGAGAAGGGCGAGGTCTACGTCCTCGACGAGCCGACCAGCGGACTCCACCTTGCTGACGTCGAGCAACTGCTCGGCCTGGTCGACAGGCTCGTCGACTCAGGCAAGTCGGTGATCATCATCGAGCACCATCAGGCGGTCATGGCGCACGCCGACTGGATCATCGATCTCGGTCCCGGTGCCGGCCACGACGGCGGCCGGATCGTCTTCGAGGGCACACCCGCGGCGTTGGTGGCAGCACGCTCGACCCTGACAGGCCAGCACCTCGCGGCGTATGTCGGTAACTGACTGTCAATGCGGGATGAAAGCGCCTATTACGGACCAGGTCACACTCACTGCCGAGTTGAGGATCGCAACGGATAGGCCGATGATCGCGAAGACCCGGGGCGCTCCTGGGTAGGGAGTTCGACCGCGGGTGAGACCTCCGAGCCAGGCGGCAACGGCACCAAGGACGCCGGGCGCACCGGACCAGAAGAGCACGAGCGTCACCACGGATAGCGCACCGTAGCCGATCGCGCCGATTCGCGATGCGGAGTCCGACTTTGCGAGGTAGATCCCCGGGAGGACACCGATCGCCAGCGCAGTGGTTCCGACGAGGCCGATGGCCGGGATTTCCTGCCGAGCGGTGTCGGACCCGTTCGGGTCCAGGCCTATGGCGACCACAAGGGCCAAGTAGACGAGCGGGACAACAACGCAAAGGGCGTAAACGGTGCCGATGACAACCGCAGCCGACGGAAGCCGCCTGCTAGGAGTTGTTGACCGAGGCGTTGTGTCGGTCATGACGGAAGACTACGAGCCGATCAGTCAAGACATGCAGATTCATAAGTATCAGTACGACCCGTTGCGCACATGTTCTGGCCATCTTGGGATGGCCAGCGAGTGTCCCAAGCCCGCATCCGGCACTCTTTTGCCATCCCGGGACGGCTGGCAGGATAGCCAGTTGTCCGATAAGGAATATTATGTCAACTTGACGATGCCGCCCATCGCGCTCCTCACTTCCTTGCTCTGCGCGTCAAAATTGACTGTGAACCATCCAGTGCGCCCCTACGATGAAGCTGCCTTCCCGCACAGCACGCCGCAGCGGCCGGACGGAGACTTCACATGGCGCAGATCAGCCGCCGCGCGGTTCTGTTGGGAGTCGTCGGCGCCGGTCTTGCGGCCTGTTCGAGACCGTCCCCTCAGCTGAGCGTCCCCTCGACACCACCACCCACTCCACCTTCGCTGCCCACTGCGACGCCTAGCCCGTCGCCTTCAATCGACACGCGACCGCGCTGGCCGCTCACCGGCAAGCTGCTGAAGAACAAGGACAAGGCGACTCACGCCGCGGTTGCGGTCAAGGTGCCCGACAATCGCCGTGAGCATCCGCAGCGCGGCATCGACAAGGCCGACATTGTCTTCGTCGAACTCGAGGGCTATCGAGATGCGTCGGGCTACAGCGGGACCCGGCTCGTTCCGGTCTTCCACTCCCGCATGCCCGACAGCGTCGAGCCAGTGCGCTCCATGCGGCCGGTGGATGTCCCACTGCTAAGCCCGATCCACGCCCTTATCGGCAACACCGGGGCCACTTCTTGGGTGGTCAATTACGTCAAGCACAATCGCGCCAACCTCGAGGGCCGGCTGTCGTACATGAACACTCGCGGCACCGGCTCATACGGCATCGATAGGTCGCGGGTGTACACCCTGAACGGCGCGACCTACTACGACAAAGCTGTCGTCTGCCATCCGGCGATCCTCGCCCGGCAGACCAAGCGGTTCCGTTCAGGCCCACCCCAGCCATACTTGCCTTTCGCCACGACCCGCAAAGAGGTCAGCGCCACGGGGGGCAAACGCGGACGGTCAATCAAGATCCCCTACAAGGGCGATAGTTACTTCATGGGCTACGAGTACGACAGGAAGAAGAAGCGCTATATGCGCAGCATGCCGTGGGGTCCACATGTGCTTGCCGACGGCACTCGCGTGTCGACTGACAATGTGCTCGTGATCAAGGCCAAGCAGCATTATGGCAAGATCTTCCGCGGTGGTGGCCCCGCCGACCCGCTGCACGACATCATCGAAACCCGGGGCAAGTTCTACTACTTCAACCGCGGCCGCTACGTGATCGGCACCTGGCGCAAGGGAAAAGTACAGGAGCCGTTCGAATTCACCCTCAAGGACGGCAGTCCGCTCAAGATGGCGCCCGGGCAAACCTTTGTCGAACTGCCCAACGTCCGTGCCAAGCTCCGGATCAAGAGCCGCGGTCGGCGCTAGTTGCGCAGCGCCGCCTCGAACGTCGCACGAGGCAGGGGCCCCAGTCCGGCACTCACCTCAGGAGCGTCGAGGAATTCCTTAACTCGCCTGTCGAGCTCGGCGTCTGCCAATTCTTCGAATGGATCGGTGAGCAGGTTGTCAATGCGGTGGAAAGCAGCCGCCGCTTCCTTGTCACCTTGTGCTCGTAGGGCAATAAGGGCAGACATCTCGTTACCGGGATTCTTCATCGGGCCTCCCGCGACGCCCGCGCGCAGGCTCTGCACCATGTCCTCATCGACCTGAACCTGCCGGGCGTAGCGCGGCCCGAGGGTTTGGTTGGTCCAGGCCTCGAGCTGGCAAATCAGCTGCCGGTTGTTGCGACCGATCAGATCGTTTCGATGGATGAGAGCTTGAGTTTGCCAGAAGCCCAGGGCCACGCCTTGGCCAAAGGTTGCATTGGTGTAAAGGCTGGCGTCCCCTAGCAGGATGTAGCCCTCCACAACTGGACTGTTACCGTCCATCAACGAGCGTCGCCGATTGGCAATCCCGCCCATCAGTCGCACGTCGGTGATCGGTGTACCAGCCTCGAGCCAAGGAGCGATGCTGGGAAGTGCCGCCATGATGCGTTCAAACTTCATCGCGTTACGCAGCGCCGTCCGGTACGGGTCCGTTTTCGAGAGGCCACCGGCAAGGCAGAAAGTGCCGTTGTCTTGACCAACGGCGAGGAAAATCCCGTATGGCGTCAGATCGATATCGGGAAAGGTGGTGCTTGGGAATTGTGATCCTGGCTTGAGCCGGTAGTGGCGCGCAAAGTAGTAGAGGTCGCATGGCTGGTAATGATCAACAGCCAGCCGGCTCCCGATAGCGTCCAGCCAGCGAGGGCTGACTGACTTGCGTCCACAACAGTCGATAACCAAATCGGCGGCAATCCGATTGCCCCAACGTGTCCACAGACCTGTGACGCGCACTCCATCGGCCCCCCGGGCCGAGTCCAGCCCGATAACTCGGACGCCCGAGCGGAATTCGATGCCGGGCTGCTCGCGAACGATGCGACGAAGAACCGCCTCGAACACTGGCCGCCGCGACATGGGAGCGACATCGTCTTGAAATCCCTCGCCGAAGTCGTACCCAGCCTTCTCGATACCGCAGTTCAGGAGCGTCTCAAGGACATCGGGCGCCTCCTCACGAAGAACCCGGCCTATCCGGGCGCGGAAGACGTGGCCATGCATACTTTGAGGCACGCCTGGCCGGTGCCAACCGAAGAACACCTCATCGGCACTGTTCCGTACGGGATCTTTGTCTGAGTCGAGGAGCACGATTTGATGTCCGGAGCGAGCCAGCATCAACGCACTGAGCAGCCCTACCGGTCCCCCGCCGACAACCGCGATATTGGCCGTGTCAATCCCCCTCCTCCGGCGCATCCGCGCCATGCGCCGGAAGGCCGGTCCTGGACGTTGACAAGATCGTCCAGTAGAGACTACATCTAGTCCAGAAGGGACTATATGTCAAGGAAATATGGAAAGCTGACGACGACCTCGTACGCGGTCCTTGGCCTCCTTGCGATCAAGCCGTGGACTACATATGAACTCATTCAGCAGATCGGTCGTGGCGTTGATCGGCTCTGGCCGCGCTCCCGCAGCAAGCTCTTCGAAGAACCCAAGAAGCTAGTCGCCCATGGCCTGGCCCAAGCCTCTCCCGGGCGTATCGGCAAGCGACCGCGCACCATTTACGCGATCACCGACGACGGGCGCCAGGCCCTCTTTGACTGGCTCGCCACTCAAAGTCAGCCACCTCTCCTGGAGTCGGAGCATCTCCTGAAAGTGTTCTTTGCCGAACATGGCACCAAGCAGAACCTCCAAAACACAATTGCGGCACTACGTGGCTGGGCCGAGCAAGACGCGGAGCTGCACGCTGGCATTGCACGCAGCTATCTCGCCGGGATTGGGCAATTCCCTGAGCGCGCGGCGGTTGTGATTCTGACGGGACGCTACCTCGCGGAGCTGGCCGAAACCACCCGGCGCTGGGCCGACTGGGCCACCGCTGTAGTGGAGAGCTGGCCCGAAGACCCTAAAGCGGCCGAGCCGGATTGGGCTAGCTTTGCCGCCGTTGCCAATCTAGCCGGCTCGCCGCTCCCGGGCGCCTCCCCTCAACATCAACGAGGTGATTGAAAGGCGGGGATCCAGGTGAAGTCCCAGCCAGCTGGATCGACGCCGGCGCCGGTGGCGGCGACTCTCTGAGACTGGCATCAAGGGCTGACCAGCTTCTGAATTCATCCCGCCGCGCCTTCGGGTGCGTTTTCACGGCTGTGATGGAAGACGTACCCATGCGAAGCGATTCGGACGGTCGTTTTCACGCCTGTGCCGCGAAACGTACCCAGGAGCGGTCCATAGGCTGCCAAGTGTGAGATCTCTACTGCGGCGCCAGACTCCAGACATGGCTCGAAGAGGATGATCAGTTGACACCGCTCGCCCCATGGTCAGGACGGGTGCTTGCCCTGATCGCCATTGCAGGGCTTGCAGTCAATCTCCGGCCGCCCGCGATCGCAATCGCTCCGGTGCTTCCGGAGATCCGCGCTGATCTAGGTTTCGGCGGCGTCCTGGCCGGTGTACTCACTACGCTGCCACCCTTGTGCTTCGCTGTAATGGGTGTGTTGACGCCGGCCATCATGGCTCGCGTTGGGATTCACCGGGCAGCGTTGCTCTCGCTGATGGCTATCGCGATTGGCCAGGCTGTCCGGGTGCTCGTCCCGCTGCCCACGGTGTTCTTCGTGTCAACTGTTCTTGCGCTGCTCGGGATGGCGACGGGCAATGTCTTGCTCCCGTCGCTGGTGAGGCTTCACTTCCCTGACCGGATCGGCCGAGTGACAGGCATCTACTCACTGTCCCTTGGTATCGGAGTAGCGCTGGCTAGCCTCCTCTCGGCGCCGCTGGCCGCAGCCACTGGCAGCTGGCGATGGTCGCTCGGAATCTGGATCATCACCGCGCTCATCGCGACGATCCCGTGGGTCCGCCTCGCCATCGAGCCCGGTGGTGGACGATCTAGCACTAAATCAGCCGTCCGGATCGGCCACGTGGCGCGCACCCGCGTCGGGTGGATCATCGCTTTGTTCTTCGGCCTCCAGTCCATCCAGGCCTATGCCATCTTCGGCTGGCTGCCGACGATCTACATCGACGCTGGCCTCAATCCTTCCGCCGCTGGGTTGATGCTGACGATCACTACAGGCCTAGGCCTTCCATTGGCCTTCTGGATCCCTCATCACATCGCCACGACTCGTCGACCGCAGTGGCTCATGGCCCTCATGCCCAGCTGCGGTCTCATGGGCTACCTCGGGCTCCTCATCGCTCCAACGACGCTGCCCTGGCTCTGGGCGACCCTGCTCTCGGTCAGTCTCGGCAGCTTCCCCGCCTTCCTCGCGTTGACCCCGATGCGGGGGCACACCCCGGCAGGAACAGCAGCCCTGTCGGGGTTCTCACAAAGCATCGGCTACTTGCTCGCCGCCATCGGGCCGTTCGCGATGGGCGTGCTGTCGGAAACGACCGGTGGCTGGACCGTGCCGTTGATCTTCCTCCTCGCTCTCTGCCTTCCCCTCGCAGTCTTCGGTCAATTGGCCGTGCGCCCGCGCTCACTCGAAGCAGAGCTCAACGCCCGTCAACTGATGTAGCTCAGTTGCTCACCGGCAGGTTTCTGGCCGCCCACTCAAAGGAAAGCCGATGCGACTCGAAGCGAGACTCGCCACTGGGTTCATCGACTTCGATCATGAAGTCGCCGTCATAGTCGTCTGGCAACGCTGCCAGGACAGCGTCGAAGTCGACCACGCCGAGCCCCGGCTCGCACCAGAGTCGCTTGGTGGCCGCCAGGTCCTGGTATGACATCGGCTCTCGATCGCTACGACCCAGATGATCGGGCAAGACATCTTTGACGTGTATGCCACCTAGCCGGTCGGCGTACCTCTTGACGAAGGCAGCCGGCTCGATTCCGGCCCACCGGAGGTGACCAGTATCGGGGCCGAATCCGATCACGTCGCGGCCGAGCCCATCGAGCAGCGCGACGATCTCCTCCTCGGTCTCGAAGACACCGCCCACGTGAGAGTGGTGCAGTGGCCGAAGACCCTCCGACTGCAGCACCTCGCAGACGATTCCGCAGTTCTCGATGGCCAGATTCAGCCGGTCACGGTTGAAGTCGGCACCGACGGCGGGATGTGCCAGGCGTGCCGGGACGGCCATTGACGAGATCATGGTCCGATCCAATCCGAGGCTCACCTGGGTTTCGGCAAATCCCTTGGCCCGCTCGATCTCCTCGGTGATGTCAATCGTGGAGTCGAACGGTGAGCTAAACAGGCTGAGAGCCGGGGTAAGGCCGTAACTGCCGATCCAGTCGAGGTACTCCTCCGCATGCATGCCGTCGGGAACGTCGGCCTTGACTGCACTAAAGCCGATCTTGGCGAAGTCGGCGAAGGCTTCGTCGAACACAGCTCGCGACTTGTCGACCCGCCCCTCTCTGCTCCAGTACGGGATGGGGTTCGCGGCAATTCGACGGCCGGTGACCTGCGTGATCACTGGGTTACTTGCTGACGCCCTGCGATACCGATCCCTGGAGCTGCCGCTGGAAAATCAAATAGATGATCAGTACTGGTACAACGGTAATCACCACGGCCGCGAACAGCGCTCCGAAGTCGACCGAGTAACCCGCCTGGGACGCGAAGGACGCCATGGCCTGGGTGAGGACATAGTTGTCCGGGTTCGTGTTCAGTGCGATGGGCAGCAGGAACTGGTTCCACAAGCCCACGAAGTTCAAGATCGCCACGGTGGCCAGACCAGGCTTTGCCATCGGCAGCATGATCTGGAAGAAGGTCCGCCACTCCCCCGCCCCGTCCACTGCGGCAGCCTCCGCGATCGACTTTGACAGCGACCGGAAGAAGGCATGGAGGAAGAACACGGTGAACGGGAACGCGAACGCCGTATATGTCAAGATCAACCCGGGCAACGTATTGAGCAGACCGATGCCTCGCAGCACGAAGAACAGCGGCACGATGGCCAGGAAGATCGGAAAGGTGAGCCCGGCGAGCATCAGGTAATACAGCACCCGGTTGCCAGGGAAGGTGAACCGAGCAAGCACGTACGCCGACATCGAGCCGAACAGCATCGTGAGAATCAGCGCGCAGACGACGACGATCACCGAGTTAAAGAAGAAGCTTCCGATGCCCGCCGTTGTCCAAGCATTGACGTAATTGATGAAGCTCCAGTGCGCCGGGAGTGCAAACGGCGAGGCGAAGATCTCCGAGCTGGTCTTGAACGATGACATGAGTACCCAGATCAACGGGAGGATCACCAGTATCGACCAGATGATCAAGACCGCATGGGAGAATCCAGTCACCGCTTTGTCGCCGGCTGTCCCTCCGCCGCCGGCCTCGGCGGGCTCAAATGGCGCTCGCTCCCCTGATGATGCAGGCGCGGCGCCGACTTGGGATATCTGAGTCATTCGCCGACCTCGCTCTTTCCACCGAAGATTCTGTTCACAGCGAATATCAGGCCGGCGTACGCCAGCGTGATCAGCGCAAGCACCACACCCATCGCGCAGGCGTAGCCGAACTGGCCCTTGGTGAACGCGGTCGTGAAGAGCTCTTGCGCCATGACAAGAGTCGTGTTGTTTGGCCCGCCACCGGGTTCCAAAGCGGCCATGTAGACGAATGCGTCAAGCGCCAGGATCCCTATATAGATGAACGCAGTCTGCACGTTCTCGCGGATCAGCGGGATGGTGATCGAAAGCGCTGTACGGAAACGTCCCGCGCCATCGATCCGGGCGGCCTCAAAAACCTCTGCAGGGACCCCCTTGATGGCGGCGATGAACAGCACCATGTAGAAGCCGACCAGCCCCCAGATGATCACGAACATCACGCACCACCGTGCCGTACGCGGGTCGCCCAACCAGGCAAACGAGGCGAACTGGTCCAAACCAAGGCGGGTCAGAATGCCATTCAGGAGTCCGGCGCTGGGGTCATAGATCTGCGACCAGATAAGCCCGATCACGATGGCAGGGATCACGTAGGGGAAGAAGGAAATCACCCGGTAGAAGCTGGAGCTGCGCAAGCCTCGGATGTTGCCGCGGGCCGAGCCCCCGACCGTGACGAGGGTGGCGAAGAACATCGCCAGGCCCAGCGTCACGATCGGGACCACTATCGCCATGAGAATGTTGTTGCCCATGGCTTGCAAGAACGTGCTGTCAGTGAACAGCTTCCCGTAGTTCGACAGCCCTATGAAGTTCATTGCTGGCGAGAAGCCGGTCCAGTCGGTCAACGAGAAGTACGCCGCCTGGACGAAGGGGGAAACCACGAAAGCGATGTAGAACGCGACCGGGATGATCAAGAAGACCAGAAAGAAGCTGATCTTGTCGAAGGTCAGGTTGCGCCGGCGCCAGCGGGCCGAGCCAAATCGTCGCAAGCCCCCGGACGAGCTAACCCCGCCCTGCGGGGCAACCCCGCTGGTGAGCCCCCCGCTGGACAGTGCAGTCACGACACTTGCACCTTCTTGATCGAGGGATCCTTGGCAACCTTGTCGGTGATGTCCTGCAGACCCTTGGTGAGTTTGGCCACGTCAGAGTCGCCCGAGAGGAAGCTGTTCCAGACCACGAGCTGATCGGTGTTCATGCCATAAAGGTCGGCTGGATTCAGGACGGTCCAGGAGAAGATGTTCGACCCTGCCGCCTCGAGCATCTTGATCTGGGATTGCAGTGCCGTCGACCCGAAGCCGTCTGGCGGCACCGTGCCCTTCACGATGGTGGAGGACAGCTTGGTCTTCGCGAAGTTCACCGCGGCATCCTTCGAGAGCATCGCGCGCAGGAATTCCTTGCCACCAGCGACATTCTTGCCCTGCGACGGGACGATGTAACCCTCGCCAGCAGCCGAGTGCAGCGCCTCCCATGGCAGCTTCGAGTTACTCGTCACGGTGGGCTCAGGTGCCCCGGTCATCTTGAAGCCCGACTTGGTCTGGTCCTTCATCTCGTTCTCGATCCAACCGCCCGATGGGTAGAGGATGAAGTCCTCGGCCTCGCTCCACTGGGCCTGGGCGGCAGTGAAGACAGTCCCCGACCCGCCCGGCTTCATGTAGCCGGCATCGATGATCTTCTTCAATCCGTTGAACACGTCCTGGATTGGAGGAAGCGACCAGCACCCAGGCTTGAGATTGTCCAGCGCCAGTCGCACTTCGTCGCCGCCCTCCTTGATGGCGGAACCGATGGCCATCGTCTGGTAATAAGTCGCCGCCTCCTTGCCCCAGCCGAGCAGATACTTGCCTTTGGCCTTGGCCTTCTCGCCGAGCGTCAGCATTTCGTCGTAGGTCTTCGGAACGGTCCAGCCGTTTTGCTCGAAGAGCGAGGCCGAATACCAGATGGCATACACGGTGAGGGCGTAGTTCAGCACGATGAACTTTCCGTCGAACGTTCCTGGCTCGGTGACACCCTGGTAGAGAGTGTCCTTGATCACTGTGCCCTCGTAGTTCTTGGCCTCGATGACGTCGGTCAGTTCGGCCAGCTGATCGCGAATCGTATTGATTCCGATCAAGCCCGCCCCGCTGTTGTCGACAACGTCTGGTGGATTGCCGGCAACGAAGCGGGGCTGCAGAGTCTGGGCGACCTTGGTGGTGGGTGTCACCTTCACCGTCACACCCTGTTGCTTCGCCTCGACCTGCTTGCCGGCGAACTCCGCATAGTCGATGCCGTACCCACCCTTGAAGATCACCGCGTCAACCGTCGATGGCGACTTCACTCCGAAGGGATTGGTGTCGCTTACCTGGCCAGCTGGGGCAGAGGTCTGGGAGGTGGTGCCTGTACCGGAGGTAGCGCAAGCCGCGAGCGAGCCGGTAGCGGCTAAGGCGGCCGCGGCGAGCGATCCGCGGAGGAAGTCGCGCCGCCCGAGCGGCCTTGAGGTGATGTCCATCTGATGTTCCTTCCAATTGATCCCTGGTTGGTTTCGTGAATTCCTTACTGAATGCTCTGGTCTTCTGTCGAGTGCGCGGCGAAGCCACGCCGCTCGGACGTCATTCTCAGGTGCCGCGCCGGATCCGGCCCTCGTACTTCTTCTCAAGCGCATGGTTGTGCTCGTCTCCGCCAGGAATGTTCGCCGACAGGTAGAGCGGCGGCTCATGGCCGTCGGCCCTCATTCGCTCGGCGACACCAATCGTGAGCAACTGTGCGATGAAAGCGCTCGTGATCGACGAAACGGAGCCAACGGCGACGCCTCCGGGGAGCGCAAGAGTCGCGTCTCCGTACGGTGCCAGGTTGTCGATCACCACGTCGGCGACCTCCGACAGTCGCCGGCCGCTCGGATGCTTCGGACGTACCTCGGCGGTGTGCTGCAGTGACGTCACAGCGATGACGTCATGGCCCCTGTCTTTGGCTAGCAGCGCGAGGCCAACTATCGCACCGTTGACACCTGAGTTGGAGGCGATGACGAACACGTCACCTGGCTGGATGGGCGAGATCTCCCACAAGTTCGCGACGATGTCAGGGTTACGTTCGAGGCTGGACCCGCCGAGCGCGTCCACTGGCAAGCTGCCGCGCAGTACCAGGTCACGAAGAGTGATCTTGTTCGTCGGAATCAGGCCGCCGGCTCGGCCTGCGATCTCCATTGCGAAGGCTTCGGAGTGACCGGTTCCGAACGCCTGTATCACCGCACCGGCCTCGATGGCCCTAGTCATAATGCCGATTGCGGCTTCGAGTCCGCCGTCGGCGGCTAAAGCGGACAGACGCTCGAGCCTTTGACTCACCTCGTTCGCGAAGTCACTGACTACCGGGGCAACGGCGCTCTTGGTCACAGGTCCGCCTCCTCGGCGACAGCGGCACTATTCCTATCGGCCAACGCAACTGCCGCGCTGGCCGCTGCTCGCGGCGGCGTGCGGCGCGGCCGACGGTGGGAGGACACGGCATCAGCGGAAGCGGCCAGCTTGGCGCTGGACCGGTCGAAATCTTCCTGAGCAACCAGCAGGTAGAGCAGATCGAGTACGAGGAGCTGGCCATGCTTGGCTGAGAGGTCGTCAGGTTGCAGGAACTGCTCATAGATCGATGTCACAAGGCTTCGGTCGGCAAGTTCGGCCAGCGGCGAAGTCAAGTCGTTGGTGATCGCCACCGTGAAAGCGCCCGCACGGCCCGCCTCGGACAACATCTCGATCGTCTCTTCGGTACGTCCGGTGGTCGAGATTCCGATCGCTACCGTGTCGGAGTCCTGGATAGCTGCACTTGTCAGGCCGCTGTGGATCTCCGACCAGGCGTGCGCCGCAATGCCGATGCGGTAGAGCCGGCCTTGCAACTCCTCGGCGAGCATCGCGCTGCCGACCACGCCGTAGATGTCGACATGCGAGGTCACCGCGATCCGCCGGGCGACCTCCGTTATGACGGCCAGGTCGATTGCTGAGGTCGCCTCTCGCAATGCCTTCGTGTGGCTGCTGATGAGCATGCGCAGCAAGTCCTCCGGAGAGTCGTCAGGTCCGAATTCCCCTCCGATCTCTGACGACCACGAATCAATCGAGGCGCTGCGGCCGAGATCTGTTGCGATACCGACGCGCAGCTCGACGTATCCGGGATAGCCAATGGTCCGGCAGAAACGCGTAACCGTCGCAGGCGAAGCACCGGCTTGCTCTGCAAGCTCACCGATCGACAGGGTCAGCGGCGCCTGCGGATGCTCGAGCAGGTACGCGGCAACGCGCGCGACAGCTGACGGCATTTCAGGCAGCAGAGACCGCACGCGGTCTTGGACTGCAGGGTTCTGCTCCCTGGTACGGGCAGCGCGGCCCGGTGTAAGAATCATTGGGTGAGAATCACTATCAGCTTGATCCAGAGTTTCTGAAATTCGCTATTACGCTAGCGTCTAGCTCTCTTCCCTGCAACCGATGAGACCGAACTGAAACCCTTCCTTCTCGCTCTTGACGCCGGCGGTACCAGCACCCGGGCGGTCGTACTGGATGCGTCCGGGCGAACGTACGGCTACGGCCGTGGCGGCTGCGGAAATCCGACCGCAGCGGGCATCAGCGCGGCGGTGGACGCCATTGGCTTTGCTACCGAGCACGCTCTTCATGAGATCGCTGGTTCGGCAAGACCGAAATCGGCCCTGATGGTGATGGCGGGCGAAAAGACTGCGGCCTTCAGGGAGCAAGTTGCCGAGCGGCTCGCCACGCTGGGTGTCGGCGAAGTTGTCCTGGATCACGATCTATTGGGAATTTTCCATTCCGGGACTGCCGCTGAGGACGGCTATGCGCTGGTCGCAGGGACTGGGACCGTGGCAGCAAGGATCCGCGGGGGCCGGTTGGACCGGGTCGCCGGCGGCAAGGGTTGGCTCCTGGGCGACGCCGGTGGCGGCTTCTGCATCGGACATGCCGTAGCCCGGGCAGTCGTAGCGGCCCTTGACGAACAGGAGAAAGACACTGCGCTGACTGGACTCGTTTTGGAAGCGATGGGGATCCAATTCGACACAGCAACGCTCTCCGGGCGTGCAGATGC
>Ga0075424_100000057_pt1 | contig 60126 bp, 66 predicted proteins | sample SoiMethybrSBSTD3_FD_75301 | JGI IMG/M metagenome (GOLD analysis project Ga0075424, IMG submission 75301) | Bulk soil microbial communities from a Populus tree surrounding site in Tennessee, USA - Soil MetaG P. TD hybrid SBSTD3 | ecosystem: Environmental > Terrestrial > Soil > Tree plantation...
CGAAAGGCCACGCGACGAGCCTAGCGCACGCGTAACGTACCGCCTGCCCAACTATCGAGCTGCTTGTCGCATGCGAGCGGCATCGTGCTCGCCGCCATCGTGCTCGTCGCAGGCGCGGGAGTCGCCGGGTTACTCACGTCGGTCTCCGCCGCCCAGATCTCATCGCTGGTGGCAGTCGGCCTAGCCGCGCTCGTCCTAGTCACACCAGGGCACGGCCTAGCGGCTCCTACGGCAAGGGCGACCGCCTGGTTATGCGGAAACCGCGTGGCTGAGCGGCCGATTTTTTTCATGCGGCGATTATGCCGTTCGGCTCTGTACGCTTACGCCCATGCGGGCGCGTTCTGTGATGATGGCCTGTCGTGCTGTAGCCGTGTGTGGTGCCGCGATCACGTTCCTGGCGGCGGTGGATGGTGCGGGCGCAGCGGCGCCCGCCTATGTGACGCCGATGATGGCCCACACGGCATGGACGGCAACGCAGAACTGCAAGCCGGTTGCCGGTGTGTCCACGCTTCCGACCGTGCTCGCCGGGCATTCCAGCCGACGACTGTCCTTGACCGGCACGATTGTGACGTCGTGGATTGCCGGGACCGGGCGCACCTGTATCGAACCGAGGCGGCTGTCGCCGTTTCCCAAGCCGATCCAGATGCCCAGCTGGGCTGACCTCAAGACCTACCGTGCGAAGTACCCCCGTTTCGACCTGGCCTCCGCAAGCCGCGACTACGCCGATATGACAAGCCTGACAACGGCGCAGCAGAAGGCCGAGGCGTGCGGCTCCAGGGACGCGCTGGTCGCGCACGGCGTGAACGCCCCCATCCCGCTGTTTGCGTATCCGAACAACAAGTACACCACAGCGATGAACACGATGGTTCGAACGCAGTGCGGCTATCGCCTCGGTCGACGCTACTCCGGGGCCGCGAACACGACCACGACCGTGAGATCGGGCTTCCTCAACGTGTACAGCATCAACGGCGGCCGCTGCACCGACAGGCGACTGGCCTGCTCGAAGCTGGCGACGAGATATTCGTACACGCCGAGGTCGACGCTGTACAAGTACGTCCACCCTGCGGCGGGCGGATGGGTCGTTCCCCAGTTCTACCGCCTCGTGAGCGGATCGAAGATCAGCGGTCGGCTGCGATGGAACTGCCTCGGGGCGATGAGCAGCCACTACACGTTCGACACCGGAGGCGACAGCACCGAGCTCTACTGCGCGAACGACTACTACGGCGCCTTCGCGAACGAGCCGAGCTACGTCAAGACGAGCCTCACCGTCCGGCAGGTCGAGACGTTGTGGGCCGTGCCCTAGGACGATTTGCCGATGGCCCGGATCGCCATCATCGGGGGCGGGTCCGCATACATGCCGGGGCTCGCGTTCAGCTTTGCCCGCGAGTCGCAGCGGTTCGCGGGCTCGACCCTCGTGCTGCACGACATCGACGCGGATGCGCTCGACGTGCAGAGGCGCCTGACCGGCTCGATCCTGCGCGCGCACGCCACGGAACCGCTTGGGGTGACGTCCACCGGAGACCTCCAGCAGGCCCTGGACGGCGCCGACTTCGTGCTCACCAGCTTCCGGCCGGGCGGGCTCGAGGCGCGCCATCGCGACGAATCGATCCCGCCCGAGTACGGGGTGATCGGCCAGGAGACGACCGGCCCCGGCGGCCTGGCCATGGCCATGCGGTCGATCCCGGCCGTGCTCGCGATCGCGGCCGGCATGCGCCGCGGCGCCGCGGACGGCGCGCTGCTCCTGAACTACACGAACCCCGTGCAGCTCGTGACCGATGCGCTCGTCCGCCATGGCGGGGTGAACGCGATCGGACTGTGCGACCAGCACGGTGGCGAGATCGCGTTCCTGGCCGGCCTGCTCGGCGCTGATCCGCGCGACATGGAGACCGACATCTGGGGCACGAACCACCTCACCTGGACGCGCGCCGTCCGCGTGCGCGGCGAGGACGTGACCGGGCTCGTGTTCGAGCTGCTGGAGGCGCTCGACCCGGCGGACGTCGACAGCGACTACTGGGTGCCGGTGGTGCGGCTGTTCCCGCTGTACGGCCTGATCCCTAGCCGTTACCTGGGCTACTACGCGATGCACGACGAGATGCTGGAGCGGTACCGCCGCGTCGGCCGCACGCGCGCGCAGGAGATCATGGCCGAGCTGCCACCGATCCTGGCCAGCTACCGCGACCAGGCCGACAGCGATGATCCCCGCCCGCTGGGCGGCCGCTTCAGCTCCGAGCACGGCGACTTCGCGGTCGGCGTGATGGCAGCGGTGCTGTCCGGCGAGCCGCGCCGGTTCGTGCTGAACGTGCCCAACCGGGGAGCCATCGACGGCCTGCCGGACGACGCGATCGTGGAGGTGCCGTGCACGCTGCGCGGCCATGACATCGAGCGCCACCGGATGGGGCCGATGCCCGAGCAGGTCGCGGGCCTGGTATTGCAGCTGACCGCCCACGCCCGGCTCGCCTCCGAGGCGGCCGTCACGGGTGACCGCCGGCTGGCGCTGCAGGCGATGATGGCGCACCCGCTGGTGAACGACATCACCGCTGCGGAGGAGATGCTTGACCGGCTGGTCCCGGACGCAGCACCAGCGTGAGCACCTCCCGCGGCGCGACGGCCAGCGCGGCGTCGAGCGACGTCTGGTCGGGGTAGGTGCCGTCCAGCAGTCGCGCCTCGACCTGCAGGCCCAGCGCCGGATCGGTGAACGGCCACGGCGCAAGCGCCGCCTGCGTGCGCGCATCGTCGCTCCAGCGTAGGTCGAGGTCGGCCGGTTCGCAGTCGGTCGGAACGGCGGTGAAGGCCGCCTGCTGATCGGCTCCGGTGCAGAGGAACAGCGACAGCCAGTCCCAGCAACGCAGCAGCGCCGCATTGCGTGCGACGTCTGCCGCATCGGCCCCGAGCGACTCGCGCAGCCGCTCCTGGAAGACGTACTCGGCCGCGAGGTAGCCGCGCACCGGCTCAGCCGCCCGCTCCTGCTCCGAGACGTAGCGCTCGTAGAGGCCGGTGCCGTGCATCGACACCAGCAGCGCCGCGTACCCGCTCTGGGCCACCATCAGCCGTGCTGCCCGGCTCCACAGCTCGACGTGCATCGCCCGGGGCATCGAGGTGAAGGAGTAAGGGAGACCCGAGCGCGGGTCGAGCACCGGTGCCGCGTCCCAGCCGGCCATCCCGATGTCGTGCTGGAGCGCCGCAAGGCGCACGGCGTCGAGTGGCTCGAACCGCCAGCGCCAGGCATCGGCCAGGCGGCCCGAGAGCCACGCGTGCGCGGGCTGTCCGATCGCCAGCGTGCCGCGCGGGTCGGGCCGCAGGATCACGCCTCACCCGGCAGCAGCGAGAACACGACGTGGTCGCGGGCCACACCCCGCGCCAGCATGCCCGATCGCATCACGCCCTCGCGCGTGAAGCCGGCCCGCTCCGCCACCGCCTGGGAGGCCGTGTTGTCAACATCGGCCATCAGGTGCAGGCGGCCGATCGGCCATTCCCGCAGCGTCCATCGGGACAGCAGCCGCAGCGCGCGGGTGGCGGCGCCGCGGCCGCGCGCCTCCGGAGCCAGCCAGTAGCCGATCTCGGCCATGCCCGCATCCCACGGCTTGACGCCGACGCCCACCGCTCCCAGCAGCGCGCCGGTGGCTCGGTCGGTGACGGCCAGGTTCAGCTCGCCCGCCGTCACGGTGCGGGCCACGAATGCACGGGCGTCCTCGGCCGTGTAGGGGATCGGGATCACGGGAATGAAGCGGCGGACGTCGGGGTCGTTGCAGCAGCGCACCAGCTCGTCGACGTCGCCGTCTGTCCAGGGCCGCAGTGCCACCGCCTCATCTGCCAGCGGCGGGTCCGGGGCTGCGTTCACGGTCGCTCACCCGGCAAAAGCGAGAACATGACCGCGTCGCGCCGCTCGCCGCGCAGGTCATACCAGTTGCGGAGCGTGCCCTCCCGTGCAAATCCGGCGCGCTCGGCCACCCGCATCGAGGCCGGGTTGTCGACGTCGGTGAACAGCTGTAGACGGATCAGGGGCAGCGTTGCCAGCGCCCAGCGGGACAGCAGCACGAGCGCCCTGCCGGCCAGGCCGCGCCCGCGTGCCTCAGGCGCCACCCAGTAGCCGGTCTGGGCAACGCCGGGAGCGATGGCGCGCAGGCCGATCGAGCCGCGCAGGGCGGCATCGGCGGCGTCGCCGATCACGAGCGTCACGGAGCCATCCTCGAGCCGCTGCTGGGCTGCGCCGATGAACGCGATCGCGTCGTCCTCCGTGTAGGGGATCGGCAGCGGCGGGATGAAGCGGCGGATCTGCTCCTCGTTGCAGCAGCGCACTGCCTCGGGCACGTCCTGCATCGACCATGGCCGCAGCGCGATGGCACCGTCCGTGAGCGGGGGATCGGGGTAGGCCATCGGCATCCGCCAAGCCTAGCCCCGGCGTTCAGCGTGCCCGCGCGAACCGTTCCACCGCGTGCAGCAGCTCCTCCGTTTTTGCCTCCGCGGCCTGCGGGTCACCGGAGCGCAACGCGTCGCTGACGCAGTGGTTGACGTGGCCGTCCAGCACCCGCAGCCCGACCTTCTCGAGGGCCGTCGAGACGGCGCTGATCTGGTCGAGGATGTCGATGCAGTAGCGCTCCTCCTCGACCATCCGCTCGATCCCCCGCACCTGACCCTCGATCCGGTGCAGCCGCTTTTTGATGGCGTCCTTCTCTCCGCTGTATCCCTGCATCAGACCGGCTCCTCTCGGCGGCTGCGGAAGCTCCGCAGCCGCAGGCTGTTGGTGACGACGAACAGGCTCGAGCAGGCCATGGCGGCCGCGGCGAGCATCGGGTTCAGCAGGCCGGCGAAGGCCAGCGGTATCAGAACCACGTTGTAGGCGAACGCCCAGAACAGGTTGCCCTTGATCACGGCCAGTGTGCGCCGCGCCAGCCGGATCGCGTCGCCGGCCGCACGCAGGTCGCCCGACACCAGCGTCAGGTCGCCGGCCTCGACGGCCACGTCGGTGCCGGTGCCCATGGCCAGGCCCAGGTCGGCCTGCGCCAGCGCGGGGGCGTCGTTGACGCCGTCTCCGACCATGGCGACGACCGCACCCGCTTCCTGCAGGCGCCGCACCTCCGTGGCCTTGTCCTCGGGCAGCACACCGGCCCGGTAGCGGTCGATGCCGACGCTGCGCGCGACCGCCGCCACCGCCGGGTCGTTGTCGCCGCTGAGCAGGAACGGCTCCAGCCCCAGCCGGCGCAGCTCGGTGATGGCCTCGGCCGCCTCGGGCTTGAGCGCGTCGGTCACGCGGATCTGGCCGATCGGAGCGCCGTCGCACATCACGCCGGCGACGGTGCCATCCTCGCCCGTCACGTGCGGCCGGTCGCTGCCGCGTCCGACCGCGATCGTGTGGCCGTCCACCTTCGCCTCGGCGCCGCGCCCCGGCAGCGTGCGCGCCTCGAACGCGGCCGGCAGCGGGCCCGCGGCGCGGGCATGCTCGGCGATGGCGCGCGACACCGGGTGATCGCTCGCGGCGGCGGCTGCACCGGCCAGCTGCAGCAGCCGCACGGCGGGCACGTCGCCGGTTGCGACCACCTCGGCCACACGCATGTGGCCGGTCGTGACCGTGCCGGTCTTGTCGAGCACGATCATGGTCACGCGTCGCGTCTGTTCCAGCACCTCGGGGCCCTTGATCAGCACGCCCAGCTGGGCGCCGCGGCCGGTGCCGACCAAGAGCGCGGTGGGCGTGGCCAGGCCCAGCGCGCACGGACACGCCACCACCAGCACGGCCACCGCGGCGCCGAACGCCTCGGCGGCACCGGCGCCGTCAAGCAGCCAGAACGCCAGCGCCGCCGCGGACAGTGCGATCACGATCGGGACAAACACGGCCGACACGCGGTCGGCCAGCCGCTGGGCGTCCGCCTTGCCGCTCTGGGCTGCGGTGACCATCCGGCCGATGCGGGCGACGGCCGTGTCCGCGCCGACCGCGGTCGCCCGCACGACCAGCCGCCCCTCACCGTTCACCGTGGAGCCGGTGACGCTGTCGCCGGGCGCCACTTCGACGGGCACGCTCTCACCGGTCAGGAGCGAACGGTCGACCGCCGACCGGCCGTCCAGCACCAGCCCATCGGTGGCGATGCGCTCACCCGGCCGCACCACGAAGCTATCGCCCACGACCAGCTGTGCGGTGGGCACGCGCCGTTCGCGGCCGTCCGCGAGCAGCGTCGCCTCCGGCGCGCCCAGCTCCAGCAGCGCGCGCAGCGCGGCTCCGGCCTGGCGCTTTGCCCGCGCCTCGAAGAAGCGGCCGGCCAGCACCAGGGTCGTGACCACCGCGGCCACCTCCAGGTACAGATCCTCTCCGGGCGAGCCGCCGGTTCGCAGCGACCAGTCGATCGACATGCGGTAGTGCAGTCCGCCCGCGTCCAGGAACATCATCGCGACCGCCGACCACGCCCACGCGGCCAGGGTGCCGATCGAGATCAGCGTGTCCATCGTGGCGGCGCCGTGGCGCAGGGCGCTCAGCGCCGCACTGTGGAACTCGGCGCCTCCCCAGAACACCACCACGGTGGTCAGCGCGAACGAGATCCACTGCCAGCCGTCGAACTGCAGCGACGGCACCATCGCCAGCAGCAGCACCGGCAGCGACAGCGTCGCCGACACGGCCAGCCGCACGCCGACGCTGCGGTCGGTCGCCGCCGGCGGGGGCACCGTGTCGGCCCCGGGCAGGCGCGCCCGGTAGCCGGTCTCCTCGATGGTGCGGAGGATCAGCCGCGGTTCGGCGCGGCCGGGGTCGAAATCGACAGCCGCGCGCTCGGTGGCGAAGTTGACGGTGGCGTGGACGCCGTCCAGGCCGTTCAGCCGCCGTTCGATGCGGCCGGCGCAGGACGCGCAGCTCATCCCCTCGACGGGCAGCTCGAGGTGCGCGCGCGTCTGTGCCATGCACCCAGCCTAGCATACCCCCATGGGGTATCTAGATGATTGATCGATATCTCTCGCGAGCCTGGCCGCTGCGTGAGGTTGGTCGTGGGACGGGGCATGGGTGGCTACGGCTGCGAACCGTCGTCTCGCGGCGTCCTCGGTCGCGCCAATATTCCCGATATTGACGCTCCCTGCGTCCTTGCGAGACTCGGTTCTCGCCGTCCAGGACACCACGGAGATATCGATCAATCATCTACGGCACGTCGGCGACGGCCGCCGCCAGCTCCAGCAGGTGCTGCGACCCCGGCACCGGTCGCCCCAGCTCGCGGTAGAGGCGGGGAGCGCGCGACAGCTCGACCAGCCCGGCCCAGGCGAGGTCCTCATCGCGGTCGTCGCGCAGCGTCTCGAGCACCGCCAGCGAGCGCTCCAACGTGCGCCGGCAGAACGTCAGCCAAACCATGCCGCGCTCCCGCTGCTCCGGCTCGGCGGGCACCTCGCCGTCATCCGCCTGGCGCAGGTGTGCGGTGCAGGACTCGGCCAGCATCTGCACGGCCTCGTCGGCCTCAGCCATCTCCGGATCGGGCGTTGTCTGGGAAGCGTACGCGACCTCCAGCAGCTCGTCCGCCACGACGAACAGCGCGGCCGAGACGCCGTCCACCTGCTCCAGGAAGCCGGCATGCAGACCGCGCTCGGCTGGGGTGGGTGCGACGGCAGGGCGTAGCCCGTCGCGGTCGAGCCTGATGTAGCCGCCGGCATCGACCCCGATCTGCGAGAGCAGGTCGGCGAACACCAGCGCCTGCACCGCGTCCTGCAGCCCGTGAACGACCTCGATCGTGACCGCGTCGCGCTCATGCGCAAGGGCGGCGGCGGTCATGCGGTCGTTGACGAAGCCGGCCAGCTTCCGCAGTGTTTGCTGCCGAGGCGACGGCGGCGATCCGGTCAGCCGCCCGGTCGCCCCATGCGCGCGGGCGCACAGCGAGAGCAGGTCGTCGGCGGTCAGTTGCTCGGAGGACATGCCGCCAGGGTACACCTGCGGCGGGTGCTCTGACCGCGCGGCTACCCTCTGCGCGTGCGCCGAACTCCGGACTCCGCGGATGCCATGCTGGTGCTCGCGAACGTCCTCTGGTCGTTGAACTACGCGACCACCAAGTACGCCTTCGGCGAGTGGCTGCCGCTGGCGTTCTCGGCCACGCGCTTCCTCTGCGCGGGCATCATCTTCGCCCTGTTCGTGCTGTGGCGCGAGGGCAGCCTGCGCATCCGGAGATCGGACGTGAAGCTGGTGGTGGCCACAGCGGCCGTAGGCATCCTGCTCAACCAGCTCACGTTCAACTACGCGGTCGACAAGACGACCGCCGGCAACACCGCCCTGATCCTGGCCTCCGCGCCCGCGTTCGCGGCGCTGTTCGCCTCACTCGCCGGTCACGAGCACGTGCAGCGAAAGCACTGGCTGGCGCTGGCGGTGTCGGTGGCCGGAGTGGTGCTGGTGATCCAGGGCGGCTCCGGCGTGGCCGGCGTGAGCCTGGTCGGCGACCTGCTGGCGGTGGGCGCAGCCATCACCTGGGCCGCCTACTCCGTGATGCTGCGACCGCTGTTCGGCCGCTACTCGGCGGCTCGCATCAGCGCGCTGATGGTGTCGATCGGCGGCGTCATGATCCTGCCCTTCGGGCTGCCCCAGATGCACGAGCAGGACTGGGCCGGCCTCAGCGACCTGCACTGGGCCGCCTGGGGCTACTCGACGATCTTCCCGGTGCTGGTCACCAACCTGCTCTACTTTCGCGCGCTGCGCACCATCGGCGCCTCGCGGGCGACGCTCTACATGTACCTGCAGCCGTTCCTGGGCGCGCTGTTCGCGGCCTGGCTGCTGGGCGAGCAGGTCACCGGCCTGCAGATCCTGGGCGGCGCCGTGATCGTGGGTGGGGTCTCGATGGGCCGGCTGATGCCGGGTGCGACGGTGCGGGAGTGACGGGCCGGCGCGCGACCCTGCCTCTGTACCTGGGCGGGTTCCTGGGGCCGTTCGGCGGCGCCGTGCTGGCCGTGCTGATCCCCGAGCTGCGCGACGCCTTCCACGCGACCACCGATCAGGTGGCGCTGGCGGTGCCGGCCTACCTGGTGCCGTTCGCGCTGCTGCAGGTCGTGTCGGGCACGATCGGCGAGCGGATCGGCCGCCGCCGCGCCGTGCGCGCCGCGTACCTCGCGTACGCGGTGGCGCTGCTGCTGGCCGCGGTGGCGCCCACGATCGGCGTATTCCTGGTGTCGCGTGGGCTGCAGGGAACGGCCAACGCGTTCACGACGCCGCTGCTTCTGGCAGGGCTGGCCGACGCGGTGCCGGCCGGCGAGCGCGGCCGCGCGGTGGGCATGTTCGCGGGTGTGCAGGCCGGCGGTCTGTCGCTGGCGCCGCTGCTGGGCGGCCTCGCCGCGGAGGGCAGCTGGCGGCTGGCGTTCATCCTGCCGGCGCTGGTGTCGCTCGCGCTGATGCTGATGCCGCCGCCCGATCCGATCCGGGCCGTGGGCGAGCAGCTGCCGACGCTGCGCTCGGTGGCGACGCCGCGGATGGGGCTGCTCTGCGCTGCCGGGTTCGCGGGCTACCTGGGCATGGCCGGCCTCGCCTTCCTGATCTCGCTGCGCGCGGACGACGCGTTCGCCCTGGGCGCCACCGGCCGGGGCGCGGTGCTGGCCGTCTACGGGGCCGCCGGCCTCCTGTTCGGGCGGCTGGGCGGGCTCGGCTCGGAGCGGCTGGGCCCGGCCCGGGCGGCGGTGCTGGCGGCGATCGGCTGCGCCGCGATGATCGCACCGCTCGGCATCGCTCCGTCGGTCGGGGCGATGGCGCTGCTGTGGTTTGCGGCAGGCGCGGTGTCGGCGCTGCTGTGGGCCGCTCTCAACACCATCGCCGTGGAGGCCGTGCCGGCCAACCGCGGCGGCGCCGTCTCGCTGTTCGCCGCGTTCAAGTTCTCCGGTACGGCGGTGGCCCCGCTGGCGTGGCTACCGGTCTACGACGCCTCGCCGGGGGTGGCCTTCCTGGCTGCAGGGATCGTGCTGCTGGCGATCGTCCCGCTGGCGCCGTGGTCGCTGCGCGTGCCCTAGCTCTGGGCGGCAAGCGCCCGCATCACCCACACCGCGAGCGCCCGCGCGCACCGCGCCACGTCCTCGAGCTCGACGTGCTCGTCCGGGGCGTGGGCCAGGAACGGATCGCCCGGGCCGTAGAGGACGGTCGGAGTGGCGCCCTCATTGATCAGCAGCCGCATGTCGGCGCCGTAGGGGACGCCCACGAAGGCGGGCAGCTTGCCCAGCACGTCGCGGGCGGCCTCTCCCAGGCCCCAGGGCAGCGCGTGGGTGTGGGGCACGACCGCCGAGGCGAAGCGCCCGCCGGTGATCTCGATCGAGGCGGGGTGGTCGCGCAGCCACTCGTCGCCGGCACAGGCGGCGGCCACGGCGTCTCGCAGCGCCTGCTCGGCCTGCTCAGGCGTCTCGCCGACGCGCACGCCGTAGCGCCCCTCGACGGTGACCCGGTCGGGCACCGTGGACGACCAGTCGCCGCCGGATATGCGGCCCAGGTTGGTGGGGTAGGGGAGGCCGAGATCGCGCATGGCGGGGTTCTGCTCGCTCTCGTTCCGTTCCCGCTCGTCGGCCAGCAGCCCGTCGTGGATGACGCGCAGCTTCTCGATGGCGGAGACGCCCTTGAGGCGGTAGGCGGCGTGGGCGGAGCGGCCGCTGACCGTCAGCAGGAAGGTGATCGCCCCGGCCTGCGCGGTCACGATCTCGAGCCGGGTGGGCTCGGTGATGACCGCCATCTCGGCCACGTAGCCGGCCCGGATCGCGGCCAGCATGCCGGCGCCGCCGTCCTCCTCGCTGGGCACGGTCACCAGCACCGCCTCGCCGAGGAGCTCCGTCTCGGTGTCGACCAGCGCCCGCAGCGCGGCCAGGCCCGCCACCACGCCCCCCTTCATGTCCAGCGAGCCGCGTCCGTAGAGGCGGCCGTCGCGCAGCTCGGCGCCAAACGGGTCGGTACTCCAGTCCTCGCGCTGGCCCGGCGACACCGTGTCGATGTGGCCTGCGATGATCACCCGGCGCGGCGCGCCGGCCAGTCCGACCGCGCCCGCCACCACGGGCAGCGTCGTGCGCGGCGCCTCCATGCCCGGGAAGTCGGGGTCGCCGGCCAGCTGCGACGGGTCGGTGTCGACGCGGGTCACCTCGAGGCCGGCGTGCGCCATCCGCAGGGCCGCCTCTGTCTGCACGGCGCCCTCCTCGCCGGTGACGCTGGGAATCCGCACCAGCGCCGCCAGGTCGTCGCCGATGCGGTCGCGGTCGACGGCCGCGACCACGGCGAGCTCCGCGGGCGTGAGGTTCTTCATCCGCGCAGGATGGGACGGGTCAGGCAGGTCGGCCCGCCGCTGCCGTTCACGCCCACCTGGCCGGCGGGAAAGGCATGCACCTCGGCGCCGGCGGCCTCCAGCCGCGCTCGCGTGACCGGGTTGCCGTCTGCGACAACGGCCACGCCGGGGCTGACGGCAAGGACGTTGCAGCCGAGTGAGAGGTATTCCTCCTCGGGCACCTCCACCAGCCGCACGCCCCGCTCGTGCAGCAGCTCCAGCAGGCCGCACGGGAACAGCGGCAGGAACACCACCGCCAGGTCGTCCGCGATCGGTGAGATCACGCTCATCAGGTGCACCAGCTCCCCGGCGCCCTTCCAGTAGGGGACGTCGAATATCTCAACCTCTACTTCAGGTTCAAGGATGGAGCCGAGCTGGGCGGCGCCCGCGCGGTTGGTGCGAAGCGTGCGACCCACGCACAGCGTCCTCTCGTCCAGCCAGAACGTGTCGCCGCCCTCCGCCGTGCCGGGCGACTTGATTCGCCCCACCGTCGGGATGCCGTGCTCGTTGCACCAGCGTTCGATCACCAGCTCCTCGCCGACCCGATTGGGCTTTCCGGCCAGCAGCGGCAGCACGCCGCGGTCGGTGACCAGCGCCGGGTCGAAGGTGTAGGTGAGGTCGGGGTCGTAATCGGAGTCCAACTCGTGGACGGTCGCGCCCAGGTCGGCCAGGATCGCCGTCAGCGCGTCGTGCTCGCGCTGGGCCGCGTCCAGGTCGACCGGGTGCAGGTAGCCGTGGGCGGGATCGTCGAAGGCGGCGCCGAAGGCCGCAGCGGGGCGCTTCACCAGGACGTCGCGCAGCTGCGCGGTCATGCTCTGGGCGCCGAAGGTGCGGGTGCTCATGCCTGCGAACAGTAGACTGTCGCGACGTCCCATGAGCGATGAACACGACTACCGCGAGCAGTACAACGAGGCCATCGCCAGGGCGGTCGCCGGGCAGGTTGGCGTGTACCCGGATTTCGACCGCCACCGCCAGGAGACGGTGTGGCGGGTGCTCTCGTCCGACCGCCAGGCGCTGCTCACGTTCTGCCAGCGGCAGGGCATCTCGGTGGGCAGGATGGACACCATCAAGACCCTGAAGAGCCCCAAGCCGCTCTACCAGCTGATGGCCGTTGGCCACGACGCTCAGACGATCGCGAAGTGGCAGGGAGCGCACTAGCGGCGTGGCCCTGATCGTCGTCGACTTCGACGGCACGATCACCGAGTCAGACAGCCTCGTCGAGATCGTGCAGACGCACGCGCCGCAGCTGTTCGACGAGCTGGAGGGCGACCTCGACGCCGGGCGGATCACGCTGCGCCAGTGCATCGAGCGCGAGTTCGCCGCGGTGCGGGGCGACCACGACACGATCGTGGCGGAGGCGGTGGGGCGGGTGCGGCTGCGGGCCGGCTTCGCGGAGTTCGTGGCGGTCGCGCAGGCGGCCGGGCACCGGGTGGTGGTGGTGTCGAGCGGGTTCGAGGCGATCATCCGGCCGGTGCTGTTGCGCGAGCGTGTGCCCGACGTGGAGCTGTTCGCGCACGAGGTGCGGTTCTCGCCGGAGGGCGGGGTGGTGGAGTTCCGCCACGGCGAGGAGTGTGACGTCTGCGGGCAGGAGTGCAAGCGGTCGGTAGTCGCGGCGCTGCGAGACGGCGGCGATGTTGTCTACGTGGGTGACGGCTTCTCCGACCGCTGCGCGGCGCTGGCCGCCGACCGCGTGTTCGCGCGGCGCGGCCTGGCCCGGAACATGGAGGCCGAGGGTGTCGCCTACGAGCCGTTCGACGACTTCGTGAGCGTGCGCGCGGCGCTGGGCCTGTAGCTACTCGGCGGTGGTGTAGGTGGCGGTGATGCCGCCGTCCACCAGCATGGCCGCGCCGTTCGTCCAGCTCGACTCGTCGCTGGCCAGGTAGAGCACGGCGTTTGCGATCTCCTCGGGTGTGCCAAGGCGGCCGTCGGGGAGGTGCACGGCGCGGCGCTGCCACTGGTGCTCGTCGGTCAGGAAGGCTCCCACCAGGCCGGTGTCGACCGGGCCCGGGCAGACGGCGTTGCAGCGGATGCCTTGCTTGGCGTACACGGCGGCCACCTCCCGGGTCATCGAGACGACGCCGCCCTTGCTGGCCGAGTAGGCGATCTGGGGGGTGGCGGCGCCCATCAGCGCGACGAAGCTGGCGGTGTTGATGATCGAGCCGCCGCCGGAGCGAAGCAGGTGGGGGATCTGGTGGTGCAGGCACAGGAACACGCCGGTCAGGTTGACCGAGAGGATCCGCTGCCAGGTGGCGGGGCTGGTTGCGACCGGGTCGGTGTCGTCGGGCAGCAGGATGCCGGCGTTGTTGTGGCAGACGTCGATGCGGCCGTGGCGGTCGGCGACGGCCGCGTAGAGGGCGGCCACGGAGGCGTCGTCGGTGACGTCGACCGGGAAGGCGGCGGCCTCGCCGGCCAGGTCGCCGGCCGCCCGCTCGGCGGCCGCGAGGTCGATGTCGGCGACGGCGACCAGGCCGCCCTCCTCGGCCAGGCGGCGGCAGGTGGCGAGGCCGATGCCGGAGGCACCGCCGGTGACGACGCAGACCTTTCCCTCGACGCGTGCAGGCATGGGGACATTAAACGCGAGAGGGGCGCCCGCGTGTCGCGGACGCCCCTCCGGCGGTCATCGGGCTACAGCCCTTCGTGCACCATCCGGCCGATCGTCTCGTACTTGGCGCGGTCGTTGGATTTCAGATACAGCGCGTATCCGATACCTCCCACGAACACCAGCACGTCGATCACCACCAGGTACCAGGCGTACGTGTAGCCGGCACCGAGGAAGTCGATCTTGTCGATCGCGACGAACAGCACCGCGAGCTGACCGACCACCGAGATGATCGGGGCGATCGTGTGGTTCCACATGCGGTGCTCACTCGGGTGGTGGGTGCGGAAGTAGTTCCAGATCGCCACCGACACCAGCGCCTGGATGAACAGGATCAACACCACGCCCATGAATGCGGCCAGGCCGTAGAGCTGCACGTAGGCCTGCGACGTCGCGGCGTCGGAGCCCGAAGCCGTCGTGGTGAAGAAGTAGAACGCCAGCACGATCAGGGCTGCGACCACGGACTGCGTGATCGAGGCGATGTGCGGGCTGCGGTACTTCGTGTGCGTCCGGCCCAGCGCCGACGGCAGCACCTTCTCGCGTCCCAGCGAGTAGAGGTAGCGGGCCGTGGTGTTGTGGAAGGCCATGCCGCACGCGAACGAGCCGGTGATGATCAGGTAGCTCATCACGTCGCTCAGGAACTGGTTGCCGAACTCCTTGGCCGGGGCGAGATAGAAGCTCGCCGGATCGGTGACGGCCACCAGCGCCGCGTCGTGGGTGGTGAAGTACGACGAGAGCGCCGCCCACGAGGTGATGGTGTAGAAGATGCCCAGTCCAATCACCGAGACGTACATCGCCCTCGGCACGATCTTCTTGGGGTTGCGCGACTCCTCGCCGTAGTTCGGAGCCATCTCGAATCCGACCCACGACCAGAAGGCGAAGAACACGCCCACTGCCCATGCGCCGGCCGCGACAGCGCTGTCGCCGCTGCCCGAGGCGGGCAGGTTCTTGAAGGCGTTGATCGGGTTGATGGCCGCCGCCTGGATGTTGTGACCGCCCTGGGCGAATACGACCAGGTCGAAGATCAGCAGTGCGACCACCTCGCTGATCAGCGCCAGGCCCAGCACGCGTGCCGAGATGTGCACGTCGAAGAAGGCCAGGATCGAGATCAGCACCACCATGAACAGCGCGACCAGCACCCATGAGGGGTGGTAGCCGTACTGGGCGAGCTTGAGAGTGCCGAAGTAGGCGAAGCCTCCGCACAGCGAGGCCTCGAACACGGAGTAGGCAACCACCATTGCGAGACCACTGGCCATGCCCAACTCGCGGCCGAGCCCGTGGCTGATGAAGCTGTAAAAACCGCCCGCTGCGGTGACCTTGCGGGCCATGGACACGTACCCCACCGAGAAGATGGCGAGGATGACGGTCGCGAATGCGAAGCCGGCGGGTGTCCCGATGCCGTTGCCGTATCCGACTGACAGCGGCGTGTTGAAGAGCATTGCGGAGATCGGCGCCGCGCCGGTCACCGTGAGGAAGAGAACGCCGGCGAGACCAACGGCGCCGCCGTGCAGCTTCTGGACATCGTCGCGATCGGAGACGTCGACGCTGTCGATCTGGATCATCCCCTGATGGCCAGGGGGTTCCATGCCTTCCACTTGTCCCTCCTTAGAGCATTGACCGGTATGGGCATCTGCCCGGGCTAGCTGACGGTCGCCACCTCCTTGGTCTCGCCCCCGTCACGCGTCTCGCCGGCGGCGAGCGTCGCGACCAGAATGCGCTCGACGAGCTCCCGCCACTCGTCCTGGCGGACTTCGACGCGATCGGGCAGCAGCCGGCGCCGCTTGACGTCGGCGTAGTGGTCCTTGGCCAGCACGTCGAAGGCACCGATCGTGCGGATCACGATGCCGTAGTCGCCGGCGCCGACGAAGCTGCCGATCCAGTCGCCCGGCCTGCCCTCGTCCGCGAACACGCCCTCCTCGACGCCCTGCCAGTACGCGTGCTGGAACAGGCAGCCGGCGACGCCGCGGTCCGTCCAGCATCCGGCGGTGACGGCACGGTCCCCCCGGCCGATGCCACGAAGCGCGAGCTGAAGGAGTTCGCGGCCGCGATCACTCTCGGCCAGGACGGCCAGATCGTCGCGCACCCTTTGCTCTTGCGGGTTCATGCTTGACCTCCGCTCTTCGGATCTGGCCACGATAATGCCAGCTTGAACGCTTAGATACAAGGGTCTGGACCGCATCGCCGCATGCGATGTGCCGCCAGCACAGTCAACACGCGGGACGCCGTGCAACCCGGCCAATGACCGTTCGCCAAGGGCCGCGTCGCTCGGGCGCCAAGCTCTCCGCCGACGGTCCCGCGGGTGGAACGGAGGTGCCGGGCACCGTCGTTACACCCGTTGCGCGTCCGTTACGCGCTCGCGACAACCTGACGCCAGGCCGTTGTCTTGCTGACGCCGAGGTGGTTCGCAATATCGGCGAGCGAATATCCGTTCGATCGAGCCGCCCGCAAGGTGTCCCTGGTCAGTGGCTGTCCAGGGCGCACGAGCGAGATCAACGGCTCCTTGATCGACGAGCGAATCTCGTGTCCACCCTCCTCGATCCATTCCCGGAGCAGGGTGCGGGCAACGTCGCGGTCGAACGAGAAGCGGTCGAGCGTCGGCCGTACGCTCAGGAAAGGCTCCCGAGGACCGTAACCGAGGGTGGCGCGGCAGCTCGACCAGGGCCAGTCCTCGGGTCGCTTGCACAACCCTGCCCTCACCGGGTTGAGCGGGATGTACCGGATCACCTCGTGCAGATGCTCGTCCGTGAGGATGATGCCGTCTGCGTAGCGCCGCTGAAACAGGTGGCCAATCCGCTCATACTTCTCGTTGAATCGATGCGCGTAGGTGCTGTTCAGCCACTGCATGCCGGCCGCGATGTTCGGCTCCGGAGTCTCGGTCAGCAGGTGGTAGTGGTTGGACATGAGGCAGTACGCATGCACCTTCCATCCATACTTCCGCTTTGCGCCTCCGATGACGTTCAGGAGCATGGTCCGATCCTCGTCGGAGATGAAGATCTCGGCGCGGTTGTTCCCACGCATCGTGACGTGATAAAGGCCGCCGGCGACCTGTGGTCTGAGTTTTCGAGGCACGTCTCGACGCTACTGGCATGGGGCGATCCTGTCTGTCACGTACACGTCGCAGATCTGTGTCGGGTGTAACGACGGTGCCCGGCACCTCCGTTCCACCCGCGGCCCCCCTTGGGCACGGCCCGACTTGTCGCTACGCACCCTCCTGCAGCGCTTCCAGCGCTGCCTGATATCCCTCCACGGCCTCTGCGTCGCGGCCGCTCATGATCAGCCGGCCGGTTGCGCCGAGTAGCGCCGCGTAGATCAGCTTCACCGGCGCTCGTTTCTCGGCCCGGTTGGCCGCCGTCGCGATGTAGGCCGCCGGTGTTGCCTCGATCAGGAACATGGTCTCGTCCTGCAGCAGCAGATTCGCCCCGCCCATCCGGTTGATCAGCTGCGCCTGGTTCGGATGCACGCGCGTCACCAGCTCCGACGCCACCACCTCCGGCCGCCTCGCGTCCGCCGCCGTCAGCTTCAGCCGCTCGAGCACCGCCCCCGCCGCCTCCCGGACCGCGACCGGGTCGCGCCCGTGCAGCTCCAGCGTCCCGTACTGCCGCTCCACCACCTGCAGCCCCGACCGCACGTCCGCGTTCTTCACCGCCGCGTTCACCAGCGAGAACACCTCGTTCGCCGGCGCCACCTCCACGTACAGCTGCGCGAACCCCGCCGCCGGCGGATCGCCCTGGCAGGTCTGCGCCACGTACGCCGCCCACTGCGGCTGCATGGCGTCGATCTCGACGAAGGCGCGGAGGTCGGCCACCTCTACCGGGACGGATCCACGATCGCGACCACCGCCGCGTCGGTCGGTACGCCGCGCGTCTGATCGGTCTCCCGTGCCGCACCGCCCATCGCGACCAGCACCATGTCGCCCTCTCCGGCGCCCACCAGATCCACCGCCACCAGCTCCCCGCCGCCCCCTACCGGCGTCACCGTCAGCAGGCTGAACCCGGTCAGCCCGGCCGCCTTCTGCGTCGCCACCGTGCTTCCCGTGACATGGCATCGCTGCATCTCGTCCTCCTAGCTTTGCGGCCGCAGTCGCACGGCGCCGTCGAGGTCGTTCCAGGGAATGATCGCGTCCACCGCCGCCTGTATCCGGTTCAGCGCCATCAGCAGGTGCTCGATCACGACCGCATACTCGCGCGACGTGTCCGGCCGCCATTCGGCCAGGATCGACGCCGCCCGCCGCAGCAGCTGCACCGTCTCGGGCATCTCCCACTTCGCCGTCCGCGCCGCCGTCCGCTCCAGCAGCATCGCCGTCACCGAGCACAGCTCCGGCAGCCGCAGGTCGCCGCCCAGCGCTGCCTGCCGCACCACCTGCAGCTGCTCCCCAGCCCAGAACAGGTCGAAGTTGCAGTACAGCACGCACGGCAGGTTGCCCATCGGCGGCAGCGTGAACCGCCGCAGCGCCGCCACGTCGGGCGGCTCGCCGATCCAGCGGTCGACCGTGAACTCGCGCAGCTCCTCCACCAGCATCGCCGCCGACACGTACGCCATCAGGCCAGCTCCATCCGCACCGGCAGCGATCCCGACTCGAGGATCTTGCGTCCGCACCGCGCCAGGCCCTCCAGGTTGCTCCGCACCCGTGCCACGTAGCTGACCTCGCCGAACGGCTGCGTCTCGCCGTAGAACAGGCACAGCGTCTGCCGCCCTGGGTAGTAGCCGATGTCTCCCGCGACAACATCGGTCTTGCCGTTCTCCTGCTCTGCGAAGAACGGCACCATGACGATCGTCTCCTCGCCCGCGAACTTGGCGTGAACCATCGTCGACTCGAACGGCAGGATGGAGCGGATGTAGCCGCACACGCGCGGCGCGTCGTCCACCAGCAGCTCGGCCTCGATCACCTCGCCGTCGCAGAGGATGCGGATCGCCGGCATCCTCAGCGCTTCGCCGCGGCCGGTGCCACCGCCGCCGGCAGCACCTTCATCACGTCCTCGTGCGGCCGTGGGATCAGATGCGCCGACACCAGCTCGCCGGTCTTCTTGGCCGCCGTCGCGCCGGCATCGATCGCCGCCTTGACCGCGCCCACGTCGCCTCGCACGGCAACGGTCACGTAGCCGCCGCCGATCGACTCGCGGCCCAGGATCTCGACGCTGGCCGCCTTCACCATCGCGTCCGCCGCTTCGATCGCGGCCACCAGCCCGCGCGTCTCGATCAGCCCCAGTGCTCCATCCATGTCTGCGTCCTCCTTTAGGACCCGTACCAGTCGAGGGTGTCAGTTCCGATGTTGAGGTGAATGTTCTTGGTCTCCAGGTACTCGCTCAGCGACTCCAGCCCCAGGTCGTAGCCGGTGCCGCTCTCCTTGTATCCGCCGAACGGGGCCTCCGACGGGTAGACCCCGTACTGGTTGACCCAGATCGACCCGGCCTCCAGCCTATGCGCCACGCGGTGTGCGCGCCCGACGTCGCTCGTCCAGATCCCAGCCGCCAGCCCGTAGCGCACGTCGTTCGCGATCCGCACCGCCTCCTCCTCGCCGTCGAACGGCACGATCACGACCACCGGCCCGAAGATCTCCTCCTGCGCGATCCGCATGTCGTTCGTGCCGGCGAAGATGGTGGGCTCGATGAAGTTGCCGCCGGCCAGCTCCGGATCCGGCGGCCGCACGCCGCCGGCCACCACCGTCGCGCCCTCGGCCTTCCCGATCTCGACGTACTCGTACACGCGCTGGCACTGGCGCTCGTTGATCAGCGCCCCCAGCTGCGTCGACCAGCGGTGCGGCATGCCGACCCGGATCCCGGCCGCCTTGTCGGCGAACCGCCGCACGAACTCGTCGTAGACCGGCCGCTCCACCAGCACCCGCGAGCCGGCCGAGCAGACCTCCCCCTGCGCCAGGTAGATGCCGAACACCGATCCGATCACGGCTCGCTCCAGATCGGCGTCGGCGAACACGATCGACGGCGACTTGCCGCCCAGCTCGAGCGACACCCGCTTGATCGTTCCGGCCCCCGCCCGCATCACCGTGCGCCCGGTCACGGTCGACCCCGTGAACGCGATCTTGTCGACCCCGGGGTGCTCCGCCAGCGCCGCACCGGCCGTCGCGCCCAGCCCCGGAACCACGTTCAGCACTCCCGGCGGCAGACCCGCTTCCAGCGCGATCCGTCCCAGCTCCAGGCACGTCAGCGGCGCCAGCTCGGGCGCCTTCAGCACCACCGTGTTGCCGGCCGCCAGCGCCGCCGAGCCCTTTCGGCAGGCGATGTGCAGCGGGAAGTTCCAGGGGATGATCATGCCGACCACGCCCATCGGCTCCTTGCGCACGTAGTCGAGCGAGCTGGTCGGCATTGCCAGCACCCGCCCGTCGATCACGCGCACCAGACCCTGGTAGAAGCGCCACGGGTCCCAGCAGGCCGGCAGGTCGACCAGCGCCGCCTCGCGGATCGGCTTGCCCACGTCGTGCGACTCGATCCGCGCCAGCCGGTCGCGGTCGGCCTCGATCAGCTCCGCGATCCGAAGCAGGATCCGCGACCGCTTCTCCGGCTCCATGTCCCGCCAGGCCGGCAGCGCCTCGCGTGCGGCCCGCACCGCCCGGTCGATGTCCTGGGGCCCGGCCGCCGCCACGTCCACGATCGTGTGGTTGGTGGCCGGGTCGATCGTGGGCACGGTCTCGCCGCCGGCGGCGTCGCTCCACCCGCCGTCGATCAGCAGCTTCGTCTGCAGCGAGCCGATGTCGGGCGGGCCCTCGATCGGCTCGCCGCCCGGAGCCGACGGCCGCGAGCCGCCCTGCTCCCGCCGCCCGGCCGCCGCCTGCTCGCGCACCAGCCCTGCCAGCGCCGGCGCCGGCAGCCCACCCGGCGTCACCGGCAGCGCCGCCACCGCGTCGCCCGCCGGCTGCGGCTGGGACGTCGCACCGCCTTCGACCAGCCGCACGCCGTGCATCCGGGCCGCGTCGAGCGCCGCGTCGGTCAGCGTCGTGTGCTCGCGCACCATCAGCTCCCGCTCTCCCTGCTCGGCCAACGCGCGGATGTCGTCGGCGGTGACGAACTCCTTCACCGCTGGATCCGCCCCACCAGAGGCACCCCGGTGATCGCCTCGCACTCGAGCGTCAGCGAGCGCAGATCCTCGGGCTCCAGGTTGTGCACGTCCGATTTTCCGCAGGCCCGCGCGAGCATCTGGATCTCCATGGTCATTGCGTTCAGGAAGTTCACCACACGCTCGGTGGCCGAGTCTACGTCCAGCCGCGCCATCAGTTCGGGGTCCTGTGTGGTGACCCCGACAGGGCAGAGGCCGGTGTGGCATTCCCGGCAGGTGCCCGGCGTCACGCCCAGCTTGGCGTAGTCCTCCTCGTAGAGCGGGGCATTGCAGTTGAGGGCGACCATCGCGGCCGTGGCGATGTAGACGGCGTCGGCGCCCAGCGCCAGCGCCTTGGCGGCATCGACGCCGTTGCGGATGCCGCCGGCGATCACGATCTGCACGTCGCCGTAGGCGCCGATGTCGATCAGCGCCTCGCGCGCCTCGACCACCGCCGCCAGCGTGGGCACGCCGGTGTGGTCGAACAAGAGCAGCGGCGAGGCCGCCGACGCGCCCTCGAGGCCGTCGATCACCACCACATCGGCGCCGGCCTTGACCGCCAGCCGCACGTCGTCGAACACCCGGCAGGCGCCCAGCTTGACCCAGATCGGCACCCTGTGGCGGGTGGTCTCGCGCAGCTCCTCGATCTTCAGGCGCAGGTCGTCGGCGCCCAGGAAGTCGGGGTGCCGCACCGGCGAGCGCTGGTCGACGCCGGGCGGCAGGTCGCGCATGCCGGCCACCTCGTCGGACACCTTGAAGCCGAGCAGCACGCCGCCGGTGCCGGGCTTGGCGCCCTGGCCGACAACGATCTCGACCGCGTCCGCCTCGGCCATGTGGTGCGGGTTGTTGCCGTAGTGGCTGGGCGTCACCTGGTACACGAGCGTCTTCGACGCCGCCCGCTCGCGCGGGTGCATGCCGCCGTCGCCGGTGGTGGTGGAGATGCCGACCTGCGATGCCGCGCGGCCGAGCGCCTCCTTCGCGTTTGCCGACAGCGCTCCGAAGCTCATGCCGGAGATCGCGATCGGCGTCTCCAGCACGACCGGGGTCGCGGCCCGCGTGCCCAGCACGGTGCGGGTCTGGCAGCGCTCACGGTAGCCTTCCAGCGGCACCCGCGAAAGCGTGCATGGGATGAACGTGAGGTCGTCGAAGTTCGGCACCCGGCGGGTGGTCGAGAAGGCGCCCATCACGTAGCGCCCGAGCTCCGCCTTCTGGCGGATGTCGGCCAGCGTCTCCTGCGACCAGACGTGGCTGGGGCGGGGTGGATGCTCGATCACAGCGCCTCCCTCCAGATCGAGAACTCCTTCTTGTCGTAGCGCCACAGCCTCCCGGCCGAGCGCACCTTCTGCCACTCGCCGGCGGGCGCCAGGCCGTGGCCGCCACACAGCTTGGCCAGCCAGGCCAGCTCCTCGGCGGACGGCGGCTCGCAGACCGTGTCCGAGCCCAGCTCGGCGATGCGGCCGCCGCAGAACAGCTCCCCCTCGTACATCGAGTCGCCGAACCCGGGTCCGGCGTCGCCGCACACCACGAGGCGCGTGCGCTGGTTCATGAACCCGGACATGTAGCCCGTCGAGCCGCCGATCACCAGCGTGCCGCCCTTGCCGGCGATCGCCGACCGCGCGCCGGCGTCTCCCTTGACGACCACCAGCCCGCCGCGCATCGATGCGCCGGTCGAGCTGCCGCTGTTTCCGCCCACGACGATGCTGCCGTCCATCATGTCGGCGCCCAGCGACCAGCCGGCGTTGCCGTCCACGGCAACGTCCAGTCCGTCGGAGAGGCCGCCGCAGAAGTAGCCGACGTCGCCGCGGAAGCGGATGGCCGCGCCCGGATGGTCGAGGAATCCCACCGCCAGGCTGTGCCGGGATCCGGGGTGCAGCACGTCCACCGTTCCGGCTCCGCCGTCCAGCAGTTCCCGCAAGCGGTGGTTGATCTCGCGCGTGCTGAGGCCGTGTGCGTCCAGCGTGGCCGGCGCTAGCGTGTCCATGCCCGCGCCTCGCCGCCCGCCAGCTCGTAGGTGTCGAAGTCGGCGCCGTCGCCGAACGCCTCGGCCAGGGCGATGCCCTCGCTGACGACGGCCACCCAGTCGTCGGTCTCGGCCACCAGGCAGGGCTTGGTGGAGAAGCGGTCGCGGGCGACGCCGAAGCCCTCGGCGGTCGACACCAGGTAGGTGAAGGATCCGTCCAGGTCGTCGATCGAGTCGCGCACCGCCTCGTCCAGCGGCACGCCGGCCGCGAGCCGGTCGGCCAGGTACACCGCCACGAACTCGGTGTCGTTGCCGGTCTGGAAACGATGGCCGCGCATCTCGAACAGGCGCCGGTTCTTGTAGTAGTTGGTGACGTGGCCGTTGTGGACGACGGTCACGTCTGGGAACGGCCGCGCCCAGAACGGGTGCGAATGGTTCACGTCGACGCGCGACTCGGTCGCCATCCGGGCGTGGCCGATGGCGTGGCTGTAGGTCGATCCCAGCACGCCGAACCGCTCCGCGAGCTCGCGGGCGTCGGACGTGTGCTTGAGCAGCTCCAGCGAGGTGCCGACCGAGAACACCCGCACGCCGGGTGCGCTACGCTCGATCGCGTCGGCCAGGGCTGCGACGTCGCCGTCGCCGCCGTCGCGCGCGAGCCCTAGCCGCCAGTAGCCGTCGCGGTACTGCTGGTCGGACAGCGCGAAACCGGCCTCCGAGACGCCCTCCGACACGGCCGCGCGCGTGGCCTCGCCGCCCGCCTCGCCGGCCCAGGCCGAAGCCACCAGGTCGCCCGGGAAGGGCGCGCCGTAGAGCGACATGCCGGTCGAGTCGGGCCCGCGGCCGCGCAGCGCGGCCAGCATCGCTGTCAGAGTGGCGGCGACGTCGACGCCGTCACGCTTCGCAAGGAATCCGGCGATGCCGCACATGCGTGCGACCTTACGCGTTCGGCGGCCGGTGCGCGATGTGCAGGCTGCACATCCTGCCGCTCACCGGGCCAGATCGGCGAAGGCCGGCGCCAGCGCGTCGAACAGCAGCCGGTAGCGGCGGTAGCCCTGCTCGTAGGCGGCCGCCGCATCCGGGTCGGGCTGGTGCTGTTCGGACGCCAGCCGGCACATCGCGGCGGCCGCCGCCGGGACATCCGCGTGCAGCTCGCCGCCCGCCGCGGCCAGCATGGCGGCGCCGCGGGACGTGGTCTCGACGTCCTCGCTGTAGCCGACCGGCAGCCCGGTCACGTCGGCGCGCATCTGGCGCACCAGGGCCGAGCGCGCGCCGCCGGCCACGCAGACCACGCGCTGACAGCCGAGGCCGGCGGCGGAGATGGCCTCGACGACGTCGCGCAGGGCGTAGGCCGAGCCTTCCAGCAACGCCCGCACCAGGTGGCCGCGTCCGTGCGCGGGCGTCAGGCCGTACCAGGCGCCGCGCGCGTCCGCCTCCCAGCGGGGCGCCATGGCACCGCCCATCCAGGGCAGGAACACCAGCCCTTCGCTGGCGGCCGGCACCGCCTCGGCCGCCCGGTTGAGCGCCTCGTAGTCGCCGCCACCGCCCAGCTCGTCCCGGAACCAGCGGTAGTTGGCGCCGCTCGCCCAGCCCGGGTTCTCGAGCAGCCAGCGACCGGGTGCGGCGTGCGGGTGGCACTCGGCCAGGCGACCCGGGTCACGCAGCGGCCGGTCGCTGACCGCGCACACCGGCTCGGCGGTGCCGAGCACGTCGCAGACCGCGCCCGGCTCGGCCAGTCCGGCGCCCAGCGTGGCCGCCATCTCGTCGCCGCAGCCGCAGATCACCAGCGCCTTCTCGCTGAGCCCGGTGGCGTCGGCGAACCCGGCGCTGACGGTGCCAAGCACCGCATCGGCCGATACGACTGGCGGCAGCAACCCTGCGTCGATGCCGAATGCGTCGAGCAGGGTGGTGTCCCAGCTGCCGGTGTCCGGATCGAGCAGCATGGTCGAGGACGCATTCGAGCGGTCGACCGCGTCGGCTCCGCAGGCGACGCGCACCATGTACGAGCCGGGAAGCAGCGCCCGTGCCGTGCGCGCGTAGTCGTCGGGACGCTCCTGCGCGACCCAGGCCAGCTTCGCGGCCACGTGCGACCCGTCCAGGTTGCAGCCCGACCGCCGGTACCACTCGTCGGCGCCGACGTGGGCCTCGGCCTGGCGGCAGAGCGGGTCTGCGCGGCGGTCCATCCAGATGATCGCCGGGCCCACCGGCTGGGCGTTCCGGTCGACGCAGACCAGGCCGTCCAGCTGCGAGCCGAACGAGATCGCCCGCACGCGGCGCAGGTTCACCCGTGCCGACAGGTCGCGGAACCCGTTCACCAGCGCCGCCCGCCAGTCGCGCGGATCCTGCTCCACCCAGCCCGGCCGCGGATAGCGCAGCGGGTGCGGCTGGTACGTGGTGGCCAGCCGTTCCCCTGCCGCATCGAACACCGACAGGCACGACCCCTGCGAGCCGACGTCGATGCCGCAGACCAGCTCCACGCGTCAGCCGTTTGGGGTGACGACCACCTTCAGCGCATCACCCGAGCGGATGCGCTGAAAGGCCGCCGGGGTGTCGTCCAGCGAGACGACATCCGATACGACGCCGCGGATGTTGTGGGTGTTGCGGCGCAGCATCTCCAGCGCCTGCACCTGGTCACGGTGTCGCGAGGCGTAGCTGCCGTGCACCGCCACCTCGCGATAGTGCAGCACGTTGGAGGGAAAGGCGATCGTGGTCGTGCCCTTGGGCAGCCCGCCGAAGTACAGCACCCGGCCGCGGGGCGCCGCCATCTCCATGGCCTGCTCTTGCGCCTGCACGTTCGAGCAGGCCACGATCACGCGGTCCGCTCCGTCGCCGGTCTCGTCCTTGACGAACTGCACGGGATCGATGCCGGTGGTGTCGACGTAGCGCACGTTCGCGTCGTTGAGCACGCCGCGGGCCAGATCCAGGCGCCCGGCCGAGGTCTCGAGCAGGTAGACGAGGTCGGCGCCCTGCGCCAGCGCCAGGGCCACGTGCGCGGTGCCGACCGGGCCGGCGCCGATCACGACCACATGCTGCTCGAGCCCGATTTCGAGGTCCTTGTGGCCGCAGATCGCATCCGAGAGCGGGTCGGCGAAGGTGGCGTGCACCGAGTCGAGGCCGTCGGGCAGCACGAACACGTTCTTCAGCGCGACCTGCGGCACGGCGACCAGCTCGGTGTACGCGCCCTGGTAGTCGAAGCCCATCAGGCCGCCGTTCTGACAGAGGTGCTCGTTGCCGCCGCGGCAGAGGCTGCAGTGGCCGCAGTAGAGCGTCGAGATCACGTGCACCGTGTCGCCCACCGCGGCCGCCAGGTCGGCGCCGGCCTCCGGCCCGATCTCGAGCACCTCGCCGCAGATCTCGTGGCCCAGCACGGCCCCCGGCTGGATCCGCCGGTCGCCGTTGAAGAAGGTGCGCACGTCGGTGCCGCAGATCCCGCAGGCGGTCACGCGCAGCAGGCAGCCGTCGGTCGGGCAGGTCGCGTCCGCGACCTCGCCCAGGTGCATCTCACCCGGCCCGTCCCATATCGCCGCCCTCATGCGCGGCTGATCGTATCCTGAAACCGCCCGTCCGGGCAGGCCGCATGGTCATCCGGCGTGGGCCGCGCCCCGGGCTGCGCCCAGGATCGTGGTCAGCTGGGCGGCCAGGTCGCCGCCCGGCACGAACTCGCCGTTGAGGGCGGCCGTCCCGACCGTGAAGGCCCACACGCCAAGCGCCGACAGCTCCTCGATCCGCGCCACCGAGTCGACCGAGCCGGCGCAGATCAGGGGCAGGCTGGTGGTCTCGGAGACCCGCCGCACCAGCTCGGCGACGTCGCCGTCGTAGCGGTATGCCAGCAGGTTGATCCCGTCCACGCCCTGCCCCTCGACGCGGCGGGCGTCCTCGCAGATCTCGTCGATCGTGCCCCGCAGCAGGCAGGGATGGCCGACGATGCGGCCGATGTAGGGGAAGTAGCGCATGCCGGATCCCTCGATGATGCGCTGCACGTCCTGCACCTGCGTTCCGCCGATCAGGTAGTCGGGGTGCACCCGCATCGCCGCCTGGGCCGAGCGCAGCTCGTCCTCGGGCGTGGCGGACACCACCTCGAGGTGGGTTGTCGCCCCGGCCGCGCGGGCCGAGTCCAGGAAGGCTGCGAGCTCCGCCTCGGGCAGGCCGATGTCCTTGCAACCGACATGGGTGACACCCACGGTTGCCACGTCTGCGAACACCTGCTGAGCATCCGGGAGCGTCCTGTCGTCTCGGGTCAGCATGAAGATGAACTCGGGCATCTCGTCTCCTCGGGTCAGGGTTGCACGGTGCTGCGGAACCGCACCAGCCGTACGGCCAGGCCCAGCTCGAACCAGCTGCCCGGCTCCCGCACGTCGCGGCCGATGATGTCTCCGATCCTGCGCAGGCGCTGGCGGAGGGTGTTGCGGTGGATGAACAGCGCCTCGGCCGAGCGGCGCGCGTTGCCATGCTGCTCGAGGTAGACCTCGAGCGTCCGGAACAGCTGGCTGCCGCGGCGGGCATCCGTCTCCTGCAGCCGCACCAGCGCCAGCTCCAGCGGGTCGGGATCGCCCTCGCGGGAGATCGTCCACAGGTGCCGCTGTGCGCCCAGCGCCTGGTAGCTGCGCACACCGCTGCCGCCGGCGCGGGCGATGGTGGCGGCGATCCGGGCCTGACGCACGGCCGTCTGGGGATCGTCGCGGGCGGGCTCGCTGATCCCGGCGCCGGCGCCCGCGGGCAGCGTCTGGGCCAGCAGCTGCTCGAGCCGCGGCCGCCAGCTCTCGCTGGCGATCGGTACCAGCGCCGACAGCTCGTGCGCGCGGGCGTCGATCACGGTCTGCGGGAAGCTGCCTGCGAGCTGCTCGCCGAGCGCGCCCCACAGTTGATCGGGATCGCCGCCCGCAGCGGCCTCAGCCAGCACCACCACGTGGGGCCGGTCGAGCGGCACCGACTCGCCGGCTCGCAGCGCCTCGAACAGCTGCCGTGCGCGCGTGCGCTGGGCCGCGGCCTCGCGCCGGCGGTCCTCCTCGAGCGCCAGGGCGGCGTGGTTGGCGATGGTCGCGATCAGCTCGGTGTTGTCTCTTGAGAGAACGCGCCGCTCGCCCGAGAAGCAGAGCAGCACGCCGGTGGGCCGGCCCTCCAGCCGCACCGGAGCGGCGAACAGGGAGCGGGCACGCGGGTGCAGCGCCAGCTCGGCCGCGTCGTCGAGCGCGATGCTGGCCGGCCCGCCGCCCAGCAGCCGTGCCCACGCGCCTGTCGCTGCGATCGGCTGGCCGCCCAGCCGGGCCTGGTCGCTCGACGCCCAGGCTTCCACCAGCAGCCGGTCGCGCGCCGGGTCGAACCGCAGCAGCGCTGCCATCGAGCCGTCCAGCAGCTCCATGGTCGCGATCGCCAGGCGGTGCATGGTCTCGCGGGGGCTGGCCGAGGTCATCCTGTGCGAGAGGTCGGCCAGCCGCCGGAACACGTCCACGCTGCGCAGCGCCCGCTCGTGCAGCTGGGCGTTCTCGACCGCGCCGGCGACGAGGCTGGCGATCGTCTCCAGCATCGTCACATCGGACTCGCTGAACTCGTGCGGCGCCTCGGTGTGCAGGGTCAGCACGCCCAGCAGCTGCCCGGAACGGCCCACCACCGGCACCGTCGCGACCGACTGGAAGCGCTCGTCGTTCAGGTCGGGCACGTACCGGTAGCGCGCATCCTCGAGCGGGCGCTCGGTGATGATCCCGGCCTGGCGGGTGAGCGCCGTCCAGCCGGTCAGGCCCTCGCCCATGCCCAGCGAGAAGCGCCCGATCCACTCGGTGTAGCCCTCGATCGCGCCCCGCACCACCAGCCGCTCCTGTTCGGGATCCCACAGGTAGACGAGAGCGCCCTGGCAGCGGGTCAGCTCGGCGCAGACCGCGATCGCCTCCTCCAGCACACGGTCGAGGTCGAGGCTGGAGTTGACGCGCGAGGCCAGCGCCGAGATCGCCTCGAGATCGCGCGCGTGCTCCTCGACCCGCACCATGACGCGAGCATATCGCGCCTGTGTGCACCCTGAACACAGGCGAATCAAGGGCGATTCCGATAGTCTCGCCACGTGAGCAGCACGACCGTCGTCACCGACTGGGCCGAGCGCACCGCCGAGCTGCACCGCGAGCTGATGCCGCAGAAGGACAACCTGTGCGGCGCGTTCTGGGGCGCCCTGGTGCTGACCGCGGCCGGCCTGGACGGGGTCGACCAGGATCTGGTGGCGCTGGAGTCGGGCACGCTGCTGCCGGAGGGCGGCGAGCCACCGCCGCTTGCCGGTGTCGAGTCACGGGTGAACTACCGCCTCGACCTGCCGCTGGCGCCGAGGGCCGAGTCCGGGACGTCCGGGCGGGGGCTGGAGATCGCGGTCGGGCACCTGTCGGGCGGCCGCCTGGCGGCGGTGCCGGTGGCCGGCCCCTGGACGGCCGAGGCGGTGGCCGATCTGGTGTCGCTGGACGCGCAGATGCCGCTGATCGCAAACATCGACACCGGCGCGCTGTGGGGCGCGTCCGCGGATCGCGGGCAGGTGCAGCGCCACCTCGACACCGGCGCCGACGACGGCCCGGCGGCCGACTGGGCGGTGGGCCACTTCGTCAATCCGGTGGCGGTTCAGCGAGGGCGCGGCGGCGCCCTCGTCACGGTCCGCGACACGTACCCGGCGCTGGGCGGCGGCGTCCACCTGCAGCCGGCGTCGCGCTTCGCCGCCGCGCTTCGCCGTGACGACGGACGCGAGGGCGGCGTGCTCTGCGTGTGCGATGCTGGTCGCGCCGACGGACTCCAGCACGAGCTGGCGACGCGCGGGTTGCAGGTTCGCCATTGGGACAACGGAACCCCCGAGCCCCCCGTCAGGGTGAGCGTGGGGAAGGAGGGGATAGGTGGCCACTGACACCACGACCGGCGCCGCCCAGGTGCTCGACGGATGGCGCGCCCAGGGGATCCGCTTCGTGCGGTTCGAGCTGCCCGACATGCACGGCACCAGCCGTTCCAAGATGGTGCCGATCGAGCGTGCCTACGGCTACGCCGAGTCGGGGCTGAACATGTACGGCGGCGTTGCCGTTCTGGACAGCAGGTCGGATGTGGTTGGTGGGACGCTCTATCACGAGGAGGTCGCGTACGGCGATCAGCTGCTGTTGCCTGATCTAGATACGGCCGCGGTGGTGCCCTGGCGCGAGGCCACGGCCCGCTGGATCTGCGACTCGACGTGGGCCGACGGCACCCCGCTCGAGGCGTTGCCGCGACGGGTCTGGCGCAAGCAGCTGGAGCGCGCCCGTGCGCTCGGCTACGAGCCGCTGATCGGGTACGAGCCGGAGTTCTACCTGCTGACCGCCGATCAGGAGCTGCTGTTCGAGGGCTACCACATCTTCAACGTCACGCGGAACACGTACGTGCCGTTCATCCAGGAGCTGGTCGAGCAGTTGAACGCCTACGGCCTCGAGGTGATCACGGCCAACTGCGAGTACGCCGGGTCGCAGTGGGAGCTGCCGTGCCTGCCGCTGCGCGGCATGGGCGGCCCCGACCGCTGCTTCTCGTTCAAGAACGCGGTCAAGGAGCTCGCCCACATGCACGGCTACACGGCCACGTTCATGAGCAAGCCGTTCGCCGACTCGGCTGGGTCAGGGCTGCACACCCATGTGTCTCTGCTGAACGCCGCCGAGGGCGGCAACGCCTTCGGCGATGGGTCGGACGTGGCCGGGATCTCGGCCGCCTGCCGCAGCTTCATCGCCGGCAACCTGCGCCACGCCGCGTCGATCTACGCGCTGCTCGCTCCGACGGTGAACTGCATGAAGCGCCGCCGCACGCACACGTTCAGCCCCACCAACGTGTCCTGGGGTCTGGAGGATCGCTCGGCGCTGATCCGGATCAAGGGCGGCACCACCGAGTCGCGGCACATCGAGCACCGCGCCCCCACCGGCCTGTCCAACCCGTACCTGGTGGGGGCCGCGATCCTGGCGGCCGGGCTGACCGGGATCGAGGATGGCCTCGAGCTGGAGCCGGCCGCGCATCCGCCGGCCGAGGAGGACGAGTCGCGGACGAAGCTGCCGACCTCCGTGCGCGAGTCGCTCGAGGCGCTGGAGGCGGACGAGCGGATCGCCGGCGCCCTGGGCGAGGACTTCGTCACCGCCTACGGCGTGATGCGCCGCCACGAGCTGTCCCGCTTCGACGATCACGTCACCGACTGGGAACGCAACGAGTACGTGGAGATCTACTGACGGGGGCGTGACCGGATCGTGAGGATCTCGGTCTTCATCACCTGCTTCAACGACACCCTGTTCCCGCAGACCGGCAGGGCGATGGTGGAGCTGCTCGAGCGGCTCGGGCACGAGGTCGAGTTCCGCCCGGAGCAGACCTGCTGCGGGCAGATGCACATGAACAGCGGCTACCGCGACGAGGGCCTGGAGCTGGCCGCGCGGATGCGGCGCGTGTTCGACGGCGCCGAGGTGATCGTGACGCCGTCGGCCTCGTGCGCCGGGCACGTGCTGGAGCATGAGCCGGGCCTGCCGGTGCACGAGCTGTCGCAGTTTTTGACCGGCGTGCTCGGGGTCGAGGAGGTCGGCGCCCGCTACCCGGCACGCGTCGCGTATCACCCCACCTGTCACTCGCTGCGCGCGCTGCGGGTGGGAGACGGTCCCGGCAGGCTGCTGGCCGCCGTCGAGGGCCTGGACCTGGTCGAGATCGACGAGGCCGATCAGTGCTGCGGCTTCGGCGGCACCTTCGCCGTCAAGAACGCGGAGGTGTCGATGGCGATGCTCGACGACAAGCTGTCTGCCATCGAGCGCAGCGGCGCCGAGGTCGTCACCGCCGTCGACAACTCCTGCCTGATGCAGATCGGCGGCGGGCTGTCGCGGCGCGGCTCGCCGGTGAGCACCCTGCACCTGGCCGAGATCCTGGCGGCAACATGAGCAGCGCCAGCCGCGGTGGCGCCACGTTCCCGCAGGCCGCCCACGTGGAGCTGCGTAATGCGCAGCTGCGGCGGAACCTCGGCCACGCCACCCGCACGATCCGCGCCAAGCGGGCTGCGGTCGTTGACGAGCTCGACAACTGGCAGCAGCTGCGCGAGGCCGGCGCGGCGATCAAGCGCGACGTGATGGCCAATCTGGACACCTACCTGGTGGAGTTCGAGCGGGCCGCCACCGAGGCAGGTGCGACCGTGCACTGGGCGGCCGATGCCGACGCTGCCAACGACCTGGTCGCGGGCATCGTCGCCGGCCACGGCGAGCACGAGGTGGTCAAGGTGAAGTCGCTCACGACCGACGAGATCGGGCTCAACGATGCGCTTGCGGCGCGCGGGGTGGAGGCGCTCGAGACCGACTTCGCGGAGCTGATACTGCAGCTCGACGGCGACTGGTCGTCGCACATCCTGGTGCCGGCCATCCACCGCAACCGCACCGAGATCCGCGACCTGCTGCGGCGCACCATCGGCCCCGCCGACCTGTCGGACGAGCCGGCCGCGTTGGCCGAGGCGGCCCGCGTCCACCTGCGCGAGCGGTTCCTGCGCGCCCGCGTCGGCATCAGCGGCGCCAACTTCGCGATCGCCGAGACCGGCACCCTGGTGGTGCTCGAGTCGGAGGGAAACGGCCGCATGTGCACAACGCTTCCGCAGGTGCTGATCAGCGTGGTCGGGATCGAGAAGCTGCTGCCCCGCTTCGAGCACCTGGCCGTATTCATGCAGCTGCTCCCGCGCAGCTCCACCGGCGAGCGCATGAACCCCTACACCTCGCTGTGGACGGGCATGACGCCCGGCGACGGCCCCGCCGAGATGCACGTCGTCCTGCTCGACAACGGCCGCAGCGACGTGCTGCGCGACCCGGTCGGGCGCGAGGCGCTGCACTGCATCCGCTGCTCGGCATGCCTGAACGTGTGCCCGGTCTACGAGCGCACCGGCGGCCATGCCTACGGATCGATCTACCCGGGGCCGATCGGGGCGATCCTGACGCCGCAGCTGGAGGGCATCGGCGCGGCCGCCAGCCTGCCCTACGCCTCCAGCCTGTGCGGGGCCTGCTACGAGGTGTGCCCGGTCAAGATCGACATCCCGCGCGTGCTGGTGCATCTGCGCGGCCTGACCCCCAAGCGCGGGGCCGAGCGGCGGGCGATGCGCACGCTGGCCTGGCTGTTCGCAGACGCCGGCCGCTACCGGCGGGCGCAGCGGCTGGCCCGCGTGCTGCCGGCGCGCGTGGCCGGCGCCGGCCCGATGAGGGCCTGGACGGCCGGGCGCGACCTGCCCGCCGTGGCCCCGCAGAGCTTCCGGGAGTGGTGGCATGAGCGACGCCCGTGAGGTCGTGCTGGGCCGCATTCGCACGGCGCTGGCCGACCGGCCGCAGCCGACCGCGGCCGTGCTGCCGCCGACGCCGCCCGCGCCGGCCGACCCGGTAGCGCTGTTCGCAGAGCGGGCGGGCGAGTACCGCGCCGCCGTGCACCGCGTCGATACGGCCGGCGTGGTCGCGCAGGTCGCCGAGATCTGCGCGGCGCACGGTGCCCGCCGACTGGCCGTGCCGCGGGATCTGCCGGAGGGCTGGCTCCCGCCCGGGGTGGAGGGAACGGGTGATGCGACGGTGCCGGCGCTCGATCGGGTGGACGGCGTGCTCACCGGCTGCGCCGCCGCCATCGCTGAGACCGGCACGATCGTGCTGGACGGCGGGCCCGGTCAGGGCATCCGCGCGCTGACGCTGGTGCCGGACCTGCACATCTGCGTGGTCGCGGCCGAGCTCGTGTGTGCCTCGGTCAGCGAGGCCTTCCAGCGGGTGGAGCCGTCGGTACGGCGGCGCCGCGCCCCGCTGACGCTGATCTCGGGGCCTTCTGCCACCTCCGACATCGAGCTGTCGCGAGTCGAGGGCGTGCACGGCCCCCGCCGGCTTGAGATCGTGATCGTTACCTGACCGGCCAGTCCGGCCGGTCGCGGATCGAGTCGAGGTCGCTGTCGCCGGCCGACCAGTTGCGGACCGCGTCCGGATCGCCGGCGAAGGCCTGCGACAGCAGCTCGATCGCCTCGTCGCCGCGGCCGGCCAGCGCGCGGTAGCAGGCCGCGTTGTAGAGGATCGACGTGTTGCCGGGGTGCTCGGCAAGGCCGGCCATCAGCAGGTCGTGGGCCCCGTCAAGATCTCCGCCCTTCGCGACCGCGTCGGCCGCGAAGTAGTGCTCCCACGCTGAGGGCGTGAAGGCTTCGCCCGGTTTTCCGCCGATCGCGAGCACCGTCGTGTTCGGCTCCGCCGCCACGGCGTGGCGCTTCAGCGCCGGATCGGCCAGGTACACGAGGGAGCCGGCGGGGACGTCGCTGGTGTCGCCGTCCACCGTGAAGGTCGCCCGGCCGGTCAGCACCAGGTAGATCTCTTCGTGCCCGAGCTGCGTCTCGGTGTGCTCCTCGACCACCTCGTCGCCGGCGTTGGCCGCCGTGTAGGCGTTGATGCCGAAGGCACGCACCCCGAGCGTGCGGCGCAGCGGCCGCCACTGCAGCGTTCCGTTCACCACCGCCAGGGACGGCACGTCGCTGATCGCGAGCACCTGATAGCCGTCGGTCACGTCCCGCACCATACCCTCCTAGCGGGCGCCCACATCTTGGGCTAGAGTTCGTTGCGATGTCAATCACTCTCTACTCAGCCGACATCTGCCCGTACTGCGTGCGCACCCGCTTGGTGCTGAACGGCAAGGGCATCGAGTACGACCTGGTGCAGGTCGACCTGCCCGACAAGCCCGCCTGGCTGCGTGAGCTGAACCCGCGCAACCGGGTGCCCGTGCTGGACGTGGACGGACAGGTGCTGTGGGAGTCCGAGGCGCTCAACGACTACCTGGACGAGACGCATCCGGAGCCGGCGATGATGCCGTCCGACCCGGCCGAGCGCGCCCGCGTGCGGATGGTGCTGCGCCGGTTCGAGGATCTCGCCGACGCGTTCTACGCGGCCCGTCGCGAAGAGGACGGGGCGCTCGAGGCGCTGCACGCGGAGCTTCAGTGGGTGTCGTCACAGCTCGAGCAGAGCGACTACCTGGTCGGCGACAGCTACACGCTGGCCGAGCCCGGCGTCTGGCCCTGGATCACGCGTCTGTACCGCGTCGGCGTCGACCTCGGTCAGTACCCGGCGATCGCCGCCTGGTGTGACCGCCTGGCCGAGCGGCCCGAGTACGCGGCCGAGCTCAGCCTGCTGGCCGCGTAGCGAACCGGGCGAAGCGTTCGGCCAGGGTGCGGCCCACCTGCTGGTGGGTCTCCAGGTGCTGATCCAGCGACTCCAGGAACCGGTCGCGGGGATAGCCGTTCGCGGCCAGGTCGTCGCCGCCCATCTCCAGCCAGGTCAGCAGCACCGGCCGCGTCACCTCGATGTGGAACTGGGTGCCCCACGCGGCGTCACCGACCCGCAGCGCCTGCAGCGACACCGGGTTGGTCATCAGCTCGACCGCCCCGTTGCTGGGACGGCAGGCGTAGTAGTGCCACTGCATCGCCTGGAACCGCCGCGGCAGATCGTCGAACAGGGCGTCCCCGGCGGCGGCCGGCGTCAGCTCCACCTCGTGCCAGCCGATCTCGTGCGGCTCGCACCGGTAGACGGTGCCGCCCGCGGCCTCGGTCAGCACCTGCGCCCCCAGGCACAGGCCCATGTACGGGGTGCGCCGCTCGAGCGCCTCGCGCACCAGTTCGATCTCCTGCGCCAGCCAGGGGTGCTCCCCGGCCTGGTGCGTGTCGACCAGCCCGCCGCCCGCGACCAGGGCGTCGATCCCGTCCAGCGACGCGGGCAGCTCGTCTCCGGCGTAGGGGTGCAGCGTGTCGACGGTGAATCCGTGCCGTTCGAGCGCGTCCACGAACAGGCCGGCCGGGTCGGTCGACTCGTTCTGGATGTGCAGCGCCCTAGCCACGGAACCTGGCCGCCTCGCGATACGCCTCCTGCTCGCGCCGGATCAGGTCGGGGTTGACGCCGCGTGCCACCGCCAGCTCGTGCGCCAGCCACTGCACGGCCGGCGCCGTCGCCAGCAGCGCCTCGGCGGCGGCCGGTAGCGCATCGGCGACCGGCGTGGCCACGCACCCGGCGGCGGCCATGCCCGCGTCCGGTGTCTGGCGGCCGATCACGGCGCACCGCACACCCACGCGAGCCGACGCCTGCAGCACCATCTGGCCGAGCTCGCGGCGGGGGCCGGAGCGGCGTCGGTCGTGCTCGATCAGCACCAGCCCGGTGCGCTCGTCGCAGGCCGGCAGGTGGCCGTGCAGGAACGTCTCGAGATCCCGCATCGCGGTCGGGATGTGAGCCGCCTCCTCGATCTTGAGGGTCAGCTCGCGGGCCGCGATGCGGTCTGCTCCCGACCCGACCACGATCAGGTGGTCGCAGCCGTTCAGGGCATCGGCCACCGCCGTGACGGAGGCGCGGTCGCTGACTCCGGCCGTGGCCAGCGTCTCGACCACGCCGGGCGACGGCTTCGCGGCCAGGGCCAGCGTGGCGGCGATCGGCGACGTGTAGCCGACCGTGTGGCACCAGCTGCGGTCGACCATGGGCGTGACCAGCACGGCGTCGGCCTGCTCGGTGGCCTTGCTCTCGCCCCGCGCGGTGATCAGGGCGGTGCCCGATCCGGCGCGGCGGGCCGCCTCGAGCGCCTCGATCGTGGCCCAGGTGCCGCCCTCGTGGGAGATGCCGAGCACGGCGCCGCCCTGCTGTGGGTCGAGTGCCGCCTCGTACGCCTGCCGTGATCCGGCCGGGGTGCCGGCCTCGGTCAGGATCTCGGCCGCGGCCAGCGCCGCGTGCTCGCTGGTGCCGCAGCCGACCACGGTCAGCGGGCCGTCCACCTTCAGCAGCAGCGCCAGCGCCGCCGTGTCGCTCGTGGTCGCGATCTGCTCGAGCAGCGCGGGCTCGGCCTCGATCATCTCCTGCATCACCCAGGGCGGGTGCGGGCGCAGTTCCGGGAAGTCCTCGGTGTGCCAGTCGTCGGTCATGTGGCGCAGTCTAGGCGTGCCCGGTCACGGCCCGGCGCCGGCTGCCAGCACCGTCACGCGGCCGCGGCCGATCTCGACCTGGCCGGCGCGCTGCAGCTCGTGCAGAACGCGGTTCACCGTCAGCCGCGAGGTGCCGGCGAGTCCGGCCAGGTCGTCCTGCGTGAGCGGGATCGTGGCCCGTCCGGAAGGCTCGCGGTACCGCTCGGCGAGCCCGTCCAGCATCAGCCGGACGCGCCGCGGCGCCGGCGTGTAGAGGGCTTCGACCAGGCGATCGGTCAGCTCGGCCACACGCTGGCCGAGCAGCTCCACCAGGAACGCATCGATCTCCCGGTGCTGCGCGCGCAGGCGGTCGAGGTCGGTACGGGACAGCGCATAGGTCTCGCTGGCCGAGACCGCCTCGACCTTGGCGCTGCGCACGTGCGCCCCGCCCAGCAGGGCCAGCTCGCCGAAGCACTCGCCCGGTCCCACCAGCTGCAGGGTGGCGACGCTCCCAAGCGGGGTGATCACCCGCACCGCCAGGCACCCGCTGCTGACCAGGTGCAGCGTGTCGGCCGGGTCGTCGCGGTGGAAGACGACCTCGCCGCGCTTGAACCTGCGCCGCCGCGCCGACGTCAGCACTCCGCGGGCCTCATCGTCGCCGAGTGCGCTCAGGATCGCCCAGTCGGACACCGCCACGCCCCTTCCGCTTGTGTATCAGATCATACATTGAGCGCGTATCCCGGGAGGTCGCGGGCGGGCCGCGCGGGTGCCTAGGTTGTGGCCAATGACATCGGGTCACCCATCCACCAAGAAGGAGAGCACTCCAATGCGCACCACCTCTCGACTGTTCCGCATCGTCCTCGTCGCCGCCGGCCTGATGGCCGTGTCTGCCACCGCCGCCCAGGCGATGGCGTTGGGTCCCGCGAACGTGACAGACCGTGATCCGCTCGGCTTCACGGCCGCTCACCATCAGCTGCCGGTCGTGTCGCATTCGTCCGGCGGCCCGGTGATTCTCCACAGGTCGGGCTTCGTGCTCGGCCACCAGCTCCAGACCGCACCGCCGGCCGTCGCCCAGCCCGTCTCCGTGCAGTCCGCGGACAACGGCTTCGACTGGGCTGACGCCGCAATCGGCGCGCTCGTGGCGTCCGTGGTGCTGATCCTGGCGGCCGTCGCCGCGACCCACGTCCGACCTCGGCAGACGGTTCAGCTGTAGCTGCCGTTCCTGCGCCCGGTGGGGTTTTCGAGCCCCACCGGGCGCTTGTCTGGGGCCCGGCGGGCCGCCTGCCTATGTATCGAGCAATACATTGCGGGGGTATCCCGGGATGTCGTCGGGCCGCTGCGGTCGGCCTAGGTTGTGCCCATGACTTCGTGCCTCACATCCACCCAGAAGGAGAGCACTCCCATGCGCACCACCTCTCGACTCATCCGCACCGTCCTCGTCGCCGCCGGTCTGCTGGCGATCTCGGCATCGGCCGCCCAGGCCATGCCCACCCGGCAGTCCACCGACGCCACCGACTCGGCCGCCGTCGCGGCGGCCAACCGCACGATCGTGTTCCACCGCACCGGCTTCCTGCTCGACAACAAGCTCCCGATTCAGGGAGTCAAGACCGTGTCGGTCATGCAGCCGGCCGCTGACTCTCCGACCAACCAGGCGCTCGTCTCCGTCATGCAGCCGGCCGCCGATTCTCCGACCGACCAGACGGTACCTCTGGTCATCAGCCAGCCCGTTCCGGCCGTCACCACCGTCTCCGCAAGCAGCGGCTTCGACTGGACTGACGCCGGCATCGGTGCCGCCGTGGCCGCACTGCTGCTGATCCTGGCAGGGTTCGCCGCGACGCGTGTGCGACCGCGTCAGACCGCGGCTCTGTAAGGGCTGAGCTCGCGCCCGGTGGGGGTTGTCGGGACCCCCACCGGGCGCTGGGGTGGTCCGGCCCAGAACCGGACAAGGTGTAAGATCGCTCCCGATGCGACCGAGGCTCCTTCTGCTGATCGTGGCCGCTGCTGTGGTCGCCCTGCTGTCGGGGACGAGCCGTGCCGGCGCCGGCACCGCCGCCTGCACCGCGACGGCCACGGGCAAACACGTACGCACCCAGCTGCTGAAGGTGCACCTGACCGGAACCTGTCCGGTGTCCGGCGTCGCGCACGGCACGCTGCGGTTCAGCCAGTGGCCGCGCATCCACGCCGACGGCGTGTTCGCGCTCGACTACGCGGCCGGGACGCTCTGGCTGCACGTGCCCCGCAAGCTCTCGATGAAGCCGGCGTGGACCGCGCACGCGGTCACGACGGCGCTCGACGTATCCGTCCAGGCCTCGCCGCGGCGCCGCCTAAGCGGCCGGGGTCGCTACTCGATCCGCGGCGGCTTCAAGGCGTCGAACGGCGCCGTGGTGCGCTGGCACCAGACCGTCACCGCCACGCCCAACCGCATCACGCTGGGATCGGTGCACGTCAGCGCCAGCCTGCCCGGGACCGGCTCGATGGTGGTCGCGGTGCACGAGGTGCGTCAGTTCTGTGCCACGAACAAGACCTGCCCGTTCGGCCTGAAGACGACCACCGACCGGGTCGCCTTCCCCGCCGCCTTCACGCACGTCACCGTCAGCTCGCCGCTGTGGTTCGTGACGGGGGATGGAACGCTGCTCTCCGGGCGTGAGCAGACGACGATCCTGCTGCGGTCGAAGCGGACGCACCGCATCCTCGGTCGCTCCGACTTCCAGGCCACCGTCCGGGTCCCGTGATCCGGCCCAGCCCTTAGACTCCTTGGATGGATACCCGCCCGATCGGCGTCTTCGACTCCGGCGTCGGCGGCCTGACGGTGCTGCACGAATGCCTGGTCACGCTGCCCCACGAGGACTTCATCTACTTCGGTGACTCAGCGTCGGAGCGGTTCCCGTATGGCACCAAGCCGGCTGCGACCATCCGCCGGTTCGCCCACGAGGTCGCCCAGCACCTGATCGAGCGAGACGTGAAGCTGCTCGTGGTCGCCTGCAACTCGGCCACGGCCGCCGCCCTGCCAGATCTGCAGCGCGAGTTCACGGTGCCCCTGATCGGCGTGATCACACCCGAGGCGCACGCCGCCGTCCAGGCCACCCGCGCCCGCCGGGTGGGCGTGATGGCGACCGAGGCGACGGTTGCGAGCGGCCGCTACCCGGCCGCGATCGGCGTGCTCGACGCCGGCGTCGAGGTGGCGCAGGTGGCCTGCCCGGAGCTGGTGCCGCTGATCCAGACCGGCGACGTCAACGGGCACGGCCTGCACGATGCCGCCAAGCGGTATGCCGAGCCGCTGAAGCAGGCGGAGGTGGACACCGTGATCCTGGGCTGCACCCACTACCCGCTGATCAAACCCATGCTGCAGCGCATCTTCGGCCGCGACGTCACGCTGATCACCTCCGCTGAGGAGATCGCACGCGAGGTCGCGGCCACGCTCGAGCGACGCGGCGTCGCCAACCTGGCCGGCCGCGAGGGCAGCTACCGCTTTCTCTGCACCGGCGACGAGCAGGCCTTCCAGGACGTCGCCGGGCGCTTTCTGCAGCTGCCGCTGACCGAGGTCGAGCGGGTCGACCCCGCGCGCCTGGAGATCGCCGCGTGAAGCGCGCCGACGGCCGCGAGGTCGACCAGCTGCGCCCGCTTGCGATCGAGCCGGGGTTCATCGGCAGCGCGCACGGCTCGGTGCTGTTCTCGATCGGCAAGACGCGGCTGGTGTGCACGGCCATGGTCGAGGAGTCGGTGCCGGGGTGGATGCGCGGGCGCGGTACCGGCTGGGTCACCTCCGAGTACGGGATGCTCCCGGGCTCGACATCCGACCGAAAGCCTCGCGACGCCAGCCGCGGCAAGCTGGACGGCCGCACGGTCGAGATCCAGCGCCTGATCGGACGCTCGCTGCGGTCGGTGGTCGACTTCAAGGCACTCGGCGAGCGCACCATCTGGATCGACTGCGACGTGCTGCAGGCGGACGGTGGCACTCGCTGCGCGGCCATCTGCGGCGGCTACGCGGCGCTGCACCTGGCGCTGTCGGGCCTGGTCGATGCCGGAAAGCTGGGCGAGCTGCCGCTCTCCGACTCGGTGGCAGCCGTCTCGGTCGGGATCGTCGACGGCAGCTCGATGCTCGATCTGGCCTACGCCGAGGACTCGCGCGCGGAGGTCGACATGAACGTTGTCATCTCGGGCAGCGGCCAGATGATCGAGGTGCAGGCGACGGCCGAGCGCACCCCCTTCGGTCGCGCCTCGCTGGATGAGCTGCTGAGCCTGGCCGCCGCCGGGATCGAAGAGATCTCGGTACTACAGACGCGGGTGCTGCATGAAGCTCGTGCTGGCGTCGCATAACCCGCACAAGGCGCGGGAGTTTGAGCGGCTGCTCCCCGGCTTCGAGGTCGAGCCCTACGCGGGCGACCTGCCCGAGGAGACCGGTGTCACCTTTCGTGACAACGCAGAGTTGAAGGCTCGCCACGTGCACGCCGCGATCGGCGGCTCGGCCTGGGTGCTGGCCGACGACTCCGGGATCGCGGCCGCGGCGCTGGACGGCCGGCCGGGGGTGCGGTCGGCCCGCTTCGCCGGCGAGCACGCGACCGACGCCGAGAACCTGAACGCGCTGCTGGCGGCGCTAGCCGGCCGGGACAACCGCTCCGTGGCCTACGTGGCCGAGCTGGTGGCGATCTCCCCGGAAGGCCGCGAGCTGCATGCGCGTGGCGAGCTGCGCGGCCGCATGGCCGAGCGGCCCCGGGGTAGCGGCGGGTTCGGCTACGACCCGGCGTTCGTGCCGGAGGGCGAGTCGCGCACGGTGGGGGAGATGGAGGCCGCGGAGAAGGATGCCATCTCGCACCGCGCACGCGCCGCCGCGGCGCTCCGTGCGCTGCTGGCGGCGGAGCTGCAGGAGCCCGGGCGGTAGCCGCGCCGCCCACCACGGAGCAGGCGCTGGCCGCGCTCAACCGCGCGCACGACTGCGGCCTGCGGGTGGTGGCGGCGATGCCGGACGGCGAGGCCAGCCATGCAACGGTGGTGGCCGACGCCGCGGGCAACCGGTCGCTCTTGAAGTGGTGGCAGATGGCGGGCGGCGAGTCGGACTCGCTGGATCACATCGAGCGGGTCGTGCCCCTGGTGGAGCGGCTGCGCGGCCGCGGCTACCCGTCGCCGCGCCACCTGCTGACCGCGAGCGCGGAGTCGCTGCTGTTCGTGCTGCAGGAGCTGCTGCCCGGCCGCCCGCCGGTGCCGCTGTTGCCGGTCCACGTCGAGCAGCTGGTCGAGCTGAACCGGCTTCAGGAGGAGGAGCGGGGCGACGGTGGTGGGTGGGGCACGTTCCTTCGCCGGACGCTCGTCAGCGGCGCCGACGGCTACTGCCTGCACGCTCCGCTGCGGCGGCACTCGCCGGCCGGCGCGGCCCTGCTCGACCGCGTGATCGCGATCGGGGAGGCCACCGATCCCGCCGCGCTGCCGGTGGCCGGCATCGCGCACTTCGACTTCCACCACCTGAACGTGCTGGCGGAGGGCGATCGCATCACCGGCATCGTCGACTGCGAGGGCGCGCGGGTCGGGGACCCCTGCTTCGACCTGGTCACGCTGCTCTACTGCAGCGCCGAGGGCGGCCTCGGCGACGACTCGCAACTCCGGCTGTGGCGGCTGCTCCGCGGTCGGCGCGATGCCGCCCCCCTGCGCGCCTACCTCGCGCATATGTCGCTGCGGCTGAGCAGCTGGTCGGCCGTGCACCACGACGAGGCCACCACCGCGCGCTGGCTGGCGCACTCACGGATATGGCTGGAAAGGGTCTAGCCCAGATTGGCTAGGCCAGGCCGGTCATGGTGTCGTCCTGCGGCGGCTGGTGCCGCGACCAGTGCCGCCAGTTGATCTCGGCGCCGAGCACGATCACGTTTGCCATCAGGTACAGCCACACCAGCAGCAGCACCAGGCCGCCGAAGGCGCGCATGGCGAACAGCAGGTCGGCCCGCTGCAGGTACAGCGGCACCGCCTGGAACGAGATCTGGAACAGCACCGTCCCGAACAGCGCGCCCGGCCACACGTCGCCGCGGTGCAGATCGACGTTGGTGAGGACGCGGTAGACCACCATCAGGAACAGGAACGACCCGGCGCTGGAGAAGGCCAGCGAGATCAGATAGGGCACGAAGCTGGAGCTCAGCTCGCCGGGCTCGTGCCGGTGCAGCCAGCCGTTTGCCAGTGTGGCAACAAACAGCGATGTGAAGAGCACGGTCAGCGAGCTCAGCACCAACACGAAGCTGATCCACTTGCCGGCCACGAACCCGCGGTTGCCGACCCGAAACACGATGTTCAGGGCCGACTCCAGCGCCGAGTAGAAGCCGAGCGCGCTCCACAGCATCCCGACCAGGCCGATCACGAAGAACTTGCCGGCGTTCGACTGCACCGAGCGCGTCAGGCGCACCAGGTCGGCGACCGACTCGCTGGGCAGGATCCGCTCCATCTCGCGGATCAGGTAGCTCGACTGCGAGACGTGGCCAAGCAGACCGATCGCGGACAGCACCAGGAAGATGAACGGGAACAGCGACAGCAGCGCGTAATAGGCGACCATGGCCGCCAGGTGCGGGCCGCGGTCGGCCAGGTACTTGCCCAGTATGGAGCCGGTCTGGCTGGCGACGTTGCGATATGGGCTCATCCACGTCGGGGCGGTTTCATTGGCCATCGTGATGAGAATATCGGCAGGGATCACCTGTGCTAGCGTGGAATCGTGGATGCGACCGCCGCTATCGCCGAGTTGCGTGAGCTCTCGACACAGATCGAGACGGTCGTGGTGATCGCCCGCGACGGCTCGCTGGTTGCCTCGAGCGTGCAGGACGAGGCTGCCAGCCGCATCGCCGCGGCCGCTCGCGATCTGGCTGAGGGCGCCGACCAGGTGCGCCGCGACCTGGGCCGCGAGGCGCTGGCGCAGCTGCAGGCGGCCACGCCCGAGGGCAGCGTGTTTCTGGTGGTGGACGACCACCGAACAGCCGTAGCGACCACCGGCGCCGACCCCACCGTGGGGCTGGTCTTCTATGACCTGAAGACGCTGCTGCGCCAGATCGCCGAGGGCGACGGCAAGGCCGCCGACGAGGAGCAGGAGCGGACCGATGGCTCGGCGTAAGCTCGTGATCCCGGTTGTGATCGGCGCCGGCTCGTTCCTGGGCACGGTGCTCTACCGGCGCCGCTCGGTGCGCAACCGCACCCGGCTCGACATTTATTTCGACGACGGCTCGATGGTGTCTCTGGCGGCGGGATCGCCGGATGCCGACCGGCTGATGCCGCACGCCGACCTGGTGCTGGCAGCCGCCCGCGAGGGCGCGTGAACCGCGACCAGCTGGCGGCGAGGCTGCTCGAGCGGGCGTACCTGGAGGGCGATTTCCTGCTCCGATCCGGGCGCCGCAGCCGCTACTACCTTGACAAGTACCGGTTCGAGACCGATCCGCAGTTGCTGGCCGGCCTCGGCCGCGAGCTGGCCGCCCTCGTTGCCAGTGTTGACGGTGAGCCGCCCGAGCTGCTGGCCGGCCCCGAGTTGGGCGCCGTGCCGCTTGCGGCGGTCACGTCGATCGAGACCGGCCTGCCCTTCGTGATCGTGCGAAAGGCGGCGAAGGAGTACGGCACCGGCAATCGGCTGGAGGGTGTTTTCGAGCCGGGGATGCGCGTCTGCGTGGTCGAGGACGTGGTCACGTCGGGCGGCGCGCTGCTGGCCGCGGTGGAGGCGCTGCGCGAGGCCGATCTGCACGTTTCCGCTGCAATTTGCGTGGTCGACCGCGAAGAGGGCGGCCCTGAGGCCATCGCCGCAGCGGGCGTCCCCTTCAAAGCGCTCTATACCAGTTCTCAGCTCGGCGTCGGCGCCGCCTCTGCGAATGCGTGAAATCCCTTTGCTGAAGCGGATTGTTGACGTCCGACGACCGTGCTAGGGTAGCCTGATTGACCCATTCCGGCCCACGAAACGACCAGGAGGAATAAGGGTGACGAAGAGCGATTTCATCGACGCGGTTGCGACCAGATCGAACCTGTCCAAGAAGGACGCCGGTGCTGCGGTCGACGCCGTGCTCGAGTCCGTCAAGGACGCGCTTTCGAAGGGTGACGACGTTGTCTTCACCGGTTTCGGAAAGTTCACGGTGCAGAACCGCAAGGCCCGCACCGGTGTCAACCCGCGTAACCCTGGCCAGAAAGTGATGATCCCGGCCAGCAAGGTGCCGAAGTTCTCGGCGGGCAGCCAGCTGAAGGCCGCCGTCAAGTCGTAACTCCGGCCACCGGAGGTCTCTCGCGCACGCCCGCCGCCCCGTAGAGGCGCGGCGGGCGTGGTGCGTTAAGGGCGGTCTCCAGCGCACGTCCGTTCCGTGTGCGAACATATGTTCGCATGACTGCGCCCGCAGCCCAGCTCTCGCTCGACGGGGCCGACCGGCTGGTCGCCCGACTGGCCGACCGTCGCGCGCCCCTGGGCATGGCCGAGGCCGCCTCCAGCCTGTTCGCGCTGCGAGGCGCGCCGCCCTCGGCCCTGGTCCACCAGCTGGTCGACGAGGTGGTGCGGAGCGACCACCGCCTGGTCTGGCGGTCTCCCACCGAGGTGGCGCTGGCCGAGTGGGAGGAGGTGGCCACCCTGTACGACCTGGCGCTCGAGCAGGCGCCGTTCGTGGTGTTCGACCTCGAGACCACGGGCACCCGGCCGGGCGTGTCGCGGATCGTCGAGATCGGCGCCGTGCGCCTGCAGGGGTTCGAGCAGGTCGGCGAGTTCGAGCGACTGGTCGACCCGGGCGTGCCGGTGCCGTCCACCATCACCCGCATCACCGGCATCCAGACGCGCGACCTGCGCGGGGCTCCCCGGATCGCGAGGTCGCTGCCGCAGTTCCTCGAATTCGCCGAGGGGGCCGTGCTGGTCGCCCACAACGCCCGCTTCGACGTCGGCTTCGTAGACGCTGAGCTGTCGCGGCTCGAGGGCCGCCGGCTGGCCGCGCCCGTGATCGACACGGTGGCGCTGGCGCGGCGGCTCCTGGAGGGGCGCCTGCCGCGCATGAACCTGGGCACACTGGCGGAGCGGTTCGACACCACCGTTCGCCCCTGCCACCGCGCGCTGGCCGACGCGCAGGCCACCGCCGAGGTGCTGGTGCACCTGCTGGGCATGGCCCAGGAGCACGGCGTTCGCACCGTCGCCGAGGCGGTCGCCTTCGCCGCTCCCCAGCGCCGTCGCGTGCGGCTGCGCCGTGAGCTGGCCCGCGACGTTCCCGCCGGGCCCGGCGTCTACCTGTTCCACGACGCGCACGACCGGGTGCTGTACGTCGGCAAGGCCACCGACCTGCGCGCCCGCGTGCGCTCGTATTTCGCGGGCTCCGGACAGCGGCGGGCCGTGGAGCACGCCCTGGAGGCGACCGCCCGCATCGAGACGCGGCCGCTGGGCAGCGAGCTGGAGGCGTCGTTGCTCGAGCTGGAGCTGATCCTGCGGCTGCGGCCGGACGCGAACCGCCGCTCGGTCAACCCCGAGCGCAGCTGCTACCTGACCCTGACCACGGATGAGCGGGTGCCGCGGGTATCCGTCACGTCCGAGCCGCGGCCGGGTGCCATCAGCGCCGGCCCGCTGCGAAGCCGCGGCGAGGCGCAGGCGGCGGCCGCGGCGATCCGCTCGTCGTTCCGGCTCCGCAGCTGCCGGCCTGCCCTGCCGGAGGACGACGGCAGCTGCCTGGCCGGGCTGCTGGGCCGGTGCGCGGCACCGTGCCGCGGCGGCGCCGCGGTCGGGGAGTACGCCCGGTCGGTGGCGGCTGCGGCCGGTTGGCTGTACGGAGAGGACGGCGGCACGGCGGTGTCCGGCCTGCGGATGCGGATGGCGACGCTGGGAGCGGATCAGCGCTTCGAGGAGGCGGCCCAGCTGCGCGACCAGCTGGAGGCGCTCGAGCGCGTGCGAACCGCGCTGGGCCGGCTGCGCGCCGCGGCTGCCCGCACCGGGGTGCTGCTGGCGGCAGACATGGACGATCGCTTCGTGCAGGCGTTTGCGTGCGCCGGCGGTCGCGTCGTGGCCCGACGGCGCCTGCCGCGCGCAGGCGATGCCGCGCTCGAGTGCGCGCCGTTGATCGCCCCGCTACGGGCGGCGCTGACGGCCAGGCCGGCTCCGCTGCGACCCGACCAGGCCGACGTCGCGCACCTGATCTCGGCCGCCTTCGCGCGGCCCGGCCGCAGCGTCGTGGCGGTGCCGCTGGACGCGGATGCGGTTGCTTTGGCCGTCACGCACATCGCCGCCCGCCGGGGCCGGGTACCCTTACGTCGATGAACTTCGCCGACCGCCTGGCAGCCGCCGTTGTCCGCAAAGGCACCAGTCTCTGCGTCGGCCTCGATCCCCGGATCGATCTGTTGCCGCCGGAGCTCGTCACGGGGCTCAAGGCGGGACCCGCCGGGCGAGCGCGAGCCTACGAGCGTTTCTGTACGGCGCTGATCGAGTCGGTGGCCGAGGAGGCCGTGGCGGTGAAGCCTCAGGTGGCATTCTTCGAGGCGCTTGGCGGCCACGGGCTATCCGCGCTCGATCGGATCTGCGCCTTCGCGTCCGAGCACGATCTGATCGTGATCGCCGATGCCAAGCGCGGCGACATCGGCTCCACTTCGCAGGCCTACGCCGAGGCCTGGCTGGCACCTCGCGACGGCGCCCCGCCGGTGGCCGACGCGATGACCGTGAACCCGTACATGGGCGGCGACTCGCTGGAGCCGTTCCTGCTCGCCTGCGGAGCCGGCTCCGGGCTGTTCGTGTTGGTGCGGACGTCCAACCCGGGTGCCGCCGACCTGCAGGAGCAACGGCTGGCCGATGGGCAGCGGGTGTGGGAGCGCACGGCCGAGCTGGTGGCCGGCTGGGGTGCGGAGCTGGTCGGCGAGTCGGGGCTCTCCAGCGTCGGCGCGGTGATCGGCGCGACCAGCCCCGAAGCCGTCGAGCGGGCACGCGAGCTGATGCCCCATCAGATCTTGCTGCTACCAGGGGTGGGCGCGCAGGGCGGTCGCGCGGGCGATCTCGCAGCGGCGTTCAGGGACCACCCGGCCGGCGGCCTGGTGGTGGCGGCCCGCTCGGTGATCTACGCCTGGCGTGAACGCCGCGGCGATTGGCAGCAGTCGGTCCGCCTGGCCGCCGCAGAGCTGCGCGCGGCGACGCCGGTCGCCTGAGGCGCGACCTCCGGCTCTACGGATGCGTGGACGCCGGCGAGCGCCGGAAGGGCAGCCTGCGGTCGGGCCGCACCAGCCAAGCCGCACAGGCCAGGGCGGTGATCGCCGCCAGCGTGATGTCGGCGCTTGCGATCAGCAGTACCGCCAGCGCCACGGCCAGCTCGAGCCCCGCCAGGTCGGCGATGACGCCCCTGCGCGTCATGCCCCACGCCGTGTCGGCGGCCGTCACGGCGGCGATCGCGACCAGCAGCCCCAGCCATCCCGCGCCCAGCGCCCAGCCGGCCAGACCGGCCTCAATCACGGCCGTCACGGTCACGATCGAACGATTACGTCCCGCGAACACACATCAACTCTACGTGGGTCGACCGGCGGGTCAAGTGTAGACTCCGGAGGGCCGATGAGCGAGATGTGCAGGGTCACTCAGTGTCTTCGAACAGCTCGCGAGTCGGCATCAGAATGATTCTCACGGTCACTGCCAACGCTGCGGTCGACAAGACGCTGACGGTCGCCAACCTGCAGCTCGGGCGGCGCCACCGAGCCCAGCAGGGCCTGGTCATGCCCGGCGGCAAGGGCATCAACGTGGCCCGCGCCCTGCGCCGCCTGGATGAGCCGGTGATCGCCACCGGCCTGGCCGGCGGCCGGGCCGGGATGCAGATCACCGACGGGCTGGACTCCGAGGGAATCCTCAACGACTTCGTGCGGATCGCGGCCGAGTCGCGAACATCGACGGCCGTGGTCGACCCCACCAGCGGCCTGCAGACCGAGATCAACGAGTATGGCCCGGAGGTGACCGCCGACGAGGTGGGGGCACTGGTCGACCGCGTCCGCTACCTGGCCGGGGCGGTGTCGACGGTCGTGTTTGCCGGCAGCCTGCCCCGCAGGATGGAGACCTCGTTCTACGCCGACGTGACGCGCGAGATGAACCGGCGCAAGGTCAGCACCGTGATCGACACCGACGGTGAGCCGCTGCGTCTGGCCCTGGCGGCCGAGCCGACGCTGGTGTTCCCCAACCAGCGCGAGGCGGAGGCGCTGGTCGGCAACGAGTTCCAGACCGACGAGGATTTCCAGCACGCGCTCTCGGCGATCGAGGCGATGGGCGCGCACGGCGTGGTGATCACGCTCAAGACCGGGTGCTACGCGCTGCTCGCGGCCGGCAAGACCAAGGCCCGCATGTTCCGGGCGTGGATCCCGCGCATCGAGGCGGTGTCCACCGTCGGCTCCGGCGACGCGTTCCTGGCCGGGTTCCTGTCGGCCCACCAGGCCGGCCAGGCGGCTGACCAGTGCCTGAAGATGGGGCTCGCCTGTGGCGCCGCCAACACCCAGACGGTGGGGGCGGGTGTGTTCGAGTCCCGCGAGGTGCCGCGCTTCGCGGCCATGGTCGAGGTGCAGGAGATCGCACCCACGGCCGCACGCGCGTCCTGACCCGCGGTGGCCGGGAGGCTTTGACCGGAGCGGTTGGTAGACTGCAAAGGACATTGAACTTTCGTCATCATCGGTGTGATTCCTCTCCCGGCCCGCAAGGGCCGCGTGTGTTTTTAAAGGGGGTTGTGCGGGTTGGAGATTGAGATCGGGCGCGGCAAGAAGGCGCGCAGGGCCTATGGATTTGACGACATCGCAATCGTGCCCAGCAGGCGCACCCGTGATGCCGAGGACGTCGACATCGCCTGGCGGCTGGGGCCGCATCTGCTCGAGCTGCCGCTGCTGGCGGCGGCCATGGACGGCGTCGTGTCGCCGGCCACCGCCATCGAGCTGGGCCAGATGGGCGGCCTCGGCGTGCTCAACCTGGAGGGCATCTGGACGCGGTACGAGGACGCCGACGCCCTGCTCGAGCGGATCGCCACATTCGACAAGGCCGAGGCCACCCGCGAAATGCAGAAGATCTACGCGGAGCCGATCAAGCCCGAGCTGATCGGCAAGCGGATCAAACAGATCAAGGACGCCGGTGTGATGGCCGCGGCCTCGCTGACGCCGCAGCGCGTGCGTGAGCACTGGCAGCTGGCGCTCGACGCCGGGCTGGACGTGCTCGTGATCCAGGGCACCGTGGTCTCGGCCGAGCACGTGTCGACGGTGGTGGAGCCGCTCAACCTGAAGGAGTTCATAGCCACGATGCCGGTGCCGGTGATCGTGGGCGGATGCGCTTCCTACCAGGCCGCTCTGCACCTGATGCGCACCGGCGCCGCCGGCGTGCTGGTCGGAGTCGGGCCCGGCGCCGCCTGCACCACCCGCGGCGTGCTCGGCGTGGGAGTTCCGCAGGCCACGGCCATCGCCGATGCGGCCGCGGCCCGCGTTCAGCACCTGCTCGAGACCGGCCAGTACGTGAACGTGATCGCCGACGGCGGCATGCGCACTGGCGGCGACATCTCCAAGGCGATCGCCTGCGGCGCCGATGCCGTGATGGTCGGCTCGCCGCTGGCCCGCGCCAACGAGGCGCCCGGCCACGGCTACCACTGGGGAATGGCCACGTTCCATCCCAGCCTGCCGCGCGGCGCCCGCGTCAAGACCGACCAGGTCGCCACGCTCCAGGAGATCGTGACCGGCCCCGCCCGTGAGAACGACGGCACGCTCAACCTGATGGGTGCACTTCGCACGTCGATGGCCACCACCGGCTACGACACGATCCAGGCCTTTCAGAAGGCCGAGATCATGTTCGCGCCGGCGCTCCAGACCGAGGGCAAGAAGCTGCAGCGGGAGCAGGCGATCGGGATGAGCCGTTGACCGAGCGCCGGACGCGGGCTGAGCAGGCGGGGGCGGCGCTGGCCGGTTCGCCGGCTCCTCACCGGCCGGTGCTCGTGATCGACTTCGGCGCGCAGTACGCGCAGCTGATAGCGCGGCGGATCCGTGAGAGCCGTGTCTACTCCGAGATCGTCCCCCACGACATGCCGGTGGCCGAGATCGCGGCCCGCGATCCGATCGGGATCGTGCTGTCCGGCGGCCCGGCGTCGATCTATGAGCCGGGGGCGCCGTCGGTCGATCCCGAGCTGTTCGCCCTGGGCGTGCCGGTGCTGGGCATCTGCTACGGCATGCAGGCGATGGCGGCGGCACTGGGCGGCGAGGTCGGGAACACCGGCCTCGGCGAGTTCGGCAAGACGCCCGTATCTCTGGCCGAGGGCAGCCTGCTGTTCGGCGACATCGCCGCCGAGCAGTCGTGCTGGATGAGCCACCGCGACAGCGTGGTTCGCACGCCGCCCGGTTTCACCGTGACGGCCGTGACACAGACCACCACGATCGCCGCGATGGAGGACCGCGAGCACGGGTTCTTCGCCGTGCAGTTCCATCCCGAGGTCGCGCACACCCCGCACGGCACCGAGATGCTCGGGCAGTTTGTGCTCGAGGCCTGCCAGGCGCCCCCCACCTGGACACCGTTGCAGTTCATCGAGGAGCAGGTGGCCCTGATCCGCGAGCAGGTCGGCGACGACCAGGTGATCTGTGCGCTCTCGGGTGGCGTCGACTCGGCCGTGGCCGCGCTGCTGGTGCACAAGGCGGTGGGCGATCAGCTCACCTGTGTGTTCGTCGACCACGGCCTGCTCCGCAAGGACGAGGCCGAGCAGGTGGTGGAGGCGTTCGAGGAGCACTTCCACGTGCCGCTCGTGCACGTGCAGGCGCAGGACCGGTTTCTCGACAAGCTGGCCGGCGTCTCCGACCCCGAGACGAAGCGCCGCATCATCGGCGAGGAGTTCATCCGCCTGTTCGAGGACGAGGCGCAGAAGCTCGGCGAGATCCGGCACCTGGTGCAGGGCACGCTCTACTCGGACGTGATCGAGTCCGGCAGCCGCACGGCGGCCAAGATCAAGTCCCACCACAACGTGGGCGGCCTGCCCGAGGACATGGACTTCGACCTGGTGGAGCCGCTGCGCATGATCTTCAAGGACGAGGTGCGGCGGGTGGGCGTCGAGCTGGGGCTGCCCGAGCGGATGGTGTGGCGCCAGCCGTTCCCGGGGCCTGGCCTGGCCATCCGCATCATCGGCGACGTCACGCGTGAGCGGCTGGAGGTGCTGCGCGAGGCCGACGCGGTGCTGCTGGAAGAGATCCGGCGGGCCGGGCTCTACCACGAGCTGTGGCAGACCTTCGCCGTGCTGCCCGCGATCCGGAGCGTGGGCGTGCAGGGCGACTCGCGCACGTACGCCTATCCGATCGTGATCCGCGCGGTCAGCTCCGAGGATGCGATGACGGCCGACTGGGCGCGGCTTCCCTACGACCTGCTGGAGCGGATCTCAAGCCGCATCATCAACGAGATCGCCGGGGTCAACCGGGTGGCGCTGGACATCTCCAGCAAGCCGCCGTCGACCATCGAGTGGGAGTGACGCAGGCTCAGCCGTACGCGCTGGAGCTCAGCCTGAACGTGTAGCTGGCCGGCTTCGCGTCCTTGTTTCCGGCGAAGTCCACGGCCCGTGCCCGTACCCGGTAGCGGTGACCGGGACGCAGGTGGTAGAGCACGAACGAGCTGCCACCCGTGGCCATCTTCCAGCGGCCGTTACCGACGCGGTACTGGAACCGAAGCGTCGAGAAGGCCGATGCCGGGTCGGCGTCCCGCGCCGCCAGCGAGAAGCTGACGGTGGCGAACCTGCTGGGGCTGGGCGGCTTCGACGTGAAGTGCGTGCGGGTGGGCGCGATCCGGTCGGTGGCCCACCACAGCGCGCGGGCGATCAGGGGCGCGGCCTGCGGCGACTCGGCCGGGTCGTATCCGCCGCCGCCGCTGGCAACGTCGGTCGACCACGGGTCGAAGCCGAGGTCGACGACACGGCCCGGGAAGTCCCTGGTCTCCCAATGGACCGCGAGCAGCGACTGACCCACTCCACCGTAGTCATAGGCTGCCGTCGGCTGAAGCGACGCCAGCACCTCGGAGTTCCATCCCGTCTGGATGTACTCCCTGCCCGAGCCCGCTCCGTGGACGTGAAACGAGGTCAGGTGCTGGGTCAGGAAGTGCGGCTGCACGCTGCTGGCTTTGAGCGTTCCGCCCTCGAGCGCGGGTGGGTCGACATACGCCAGGGGGCTCCAGCTGGTTGCCCAGGGGCTGCCCGCGGATCCGATCGCGCTCTGCTGCGTCCACAGGCCGCCGCTCGTCCAGTGCGTCTGGCCGCCCAGCACGACGCCGTGACCGTGTGCTGCGAAGCTGGTGAGCGCGCTTGCGGCCGCGAGCTGGTTGAAGACGTCCTGGTCGGTCACGACCAGCGCGGCCTGGTAGCCGGCCAGGTCGGCGTTGCTGAGCGCGTGCGGCGCGGCCGCGGCGGCCGAGATGTCGACCAGGTCCGCGGCCCGTGGTACGGCCAGCAGGTTGGCGCGGTCGAGGCGGTGGGCGATGTCGTAGACCGCGTCCGGGGCAAGGGCGGTGATGATCTTCACGTGCAGCGTGGGGTGGGCCGGCGCGGCTCGCGTCTTCCAGCTGACGGTGTCGGGCGGTGTGCCCGGGTGGTCATCGGGTCTGACGCTGGCCGTGTACGTGGCTCCCGACGCGAGCGTGCCGGTCTGGGTGACGACGATGGTGGTGGTGCCGGAGCCGGTCACCGTCACGGCCAGCGGCGTGACGCTGCCGGTCCTGTGGAAGCTGACCTGCGTGGACGGGTCGGTGACCGAAACCGGGACGTCGTAGGTGAAGGTGACCTGCGACTGGTAGCGGTCACCGGTGGTGGTGGTCGAGAGCAGCTCGGAAGGAACGCTCGCGAACGCCGGCGGTGCCTGCCCAGGCATCGCCGCAAACAGCGCCAGGACGATAAACGCCTTGCGGTACATCCTTTTTGCTATATCGGAGTTGCGGCCGAGTGGCTTGAGTACGCGCCTAACTCCAGGCCCAGTCGCGCACCCACCACCCGGCATGCGGCATCCCACTCGCAAACGCCGCCCCGGTTACCGCGCCCACGTCCACCGGCACCCGCCGGAACTCGACCTGCGCTCCGTCCACGATCGCGTACTCGGCCCAGGGCGGGTTGCGGAAGGCGCCGCCGTCGGCCGCCGCCTCGAACGGCATCCCCACGCTGCCCGGGTTCACCAACAGCGAGGGACCGTGGCGGCGCAGCATCGCGACGTGCGTGTGCCCCCCGGCCAGCACCGTCTGCGTGTAGGCGCCGAGCATCCGCGCGACCTCCGCCTCCGGGGTCGTCGCCAGCAGCGTCTCGGTGTTCGACCGCGGCGTTCCGTGGAAGCAGACCAGGTCTTGGAGCTCCACCACCGGCCGGTAGCCGGTCAGCAGCTCCAGGTGCTGCGGCCCCAGCTGCTGCGACGCCCACAGGTCGATCTCGAGGATCCGGCGCGTCTCCTCGTCGGCGTCCTCGTCGAGCTCGGGGTCGATCAGCCACTCGTCGGCGTTGCCCATCACGACATCACAGCCCAGCGCGGCCACGGCCTCGATCGTCTCGACCGGCTGCGGGCCGGTGGCCGCCACGTCGCCGAGGCAAACGATCCGCTCCACGCCGCTTCGGCGCGCGTCGTCGAGCACTGCTTGCAGAGAGACCAGGTTTCCGTGGATGTCCGCGATCAGTGCGGTGCGCACGCAGGCAGGGCCCTCACCGGGTCACGGCCTCCGGGTGAATCCGACCCGGTGCCTGCGAGAGGCGGCCGCCGCTGCGGCCGGCCCTGACAGCCAGCACCTCCGCCAGGATCGAGACGGCGGTCTCGGCCGGGGTGATCGCCCCGATGTCGAGACCCAGCGGGCCGGAGATGCGTGTCAGGTCGGCTTCGCTGTAGCCGGCGTTCAGCAACCGCTCCCGGCGCTTGTCCTGCGCCCTGCGGCTGCCCAGCGCACCGATGTAGGCGGCCGGACTGCGCAGCGCCGGGCCCAGTGCCGGCTCGTCGAAGCGGGCGTCGTGCGTCAGCACCACGACGTAGGTGGCCTCGTCTGCGGGGTGCAGCTCGTACGCCAGCGCCGGCCATCCCACCACGATCTCGTCGGCATCGGGCAGGCGCTCGGCTCGTGCGAACTTCGCGCGGGCGTCCGACACGATCGTGTGGAACCCCACCTGCTTGGCGGCCCGGCACAGCGCCTGCGCCGTGTCCACGGCGCCGAAGATCATGATCACCGGTGCCGGTGCATAGTGCTCGACGAAGGTCTCCGGCGTCTCCCGCACCGCCGCCGAATGGGCGTCGCCGTCGCCGTAGCTCTTGGTGCCCGCCTCCGGGCCGGACAGGACCGTCGTGACCGACAGGCGCTCGTCGTTCTCGACCGCCTGCCGCACGCGCGCCACCTCGTCGCCGTCGAACGGGGCGATGAACACCTCGATCTCACCGCCGCAGGGCAGGCCCACGTCGAACGCGTCGTCGTCGGTGATCCCGTACTGGACGAGCGCCGGTGTGCCGTCGCGCAGCACCTCCTGGGCGCGCAGCACCACATCGCTCTCGACGCATCCGCCGGAGACCGATCCGCGCATCTCTCCGGACTCCGTCACGAACAGCCGCGAGCCGAGAGGGCGCGGCGCCGAGCGCCGGGTGTCGACGACCATCGCCACCGCCACCCGTTCCCCCTGGCCGCTCAGTTCGGCGGCGTCGTCGAGCATGTCTCGCATGCCTGAAGCTTATCCATTGAGCGCAAGCGCATAGATACGGTCGGCCGGTGATGCCGACCACCACAAATCGGGGATGGCGGCCGCCACCGAGGGGCACGACCATTCAGCGGTGATGCCAGTCTTGACACGAGAACGTCGCCGTCTCGAGGGCGGGGTCGGCACCCGTGAGCTCTGCTCGCAGCTGTGTGAGGCGCTGGCCGACGATCTGCATGCATCAGACTGCCTGGTCTCCAGGGTCGGTTCCGAGCGCGGCATGCTCGTCGACCTGGCGGGGTTCACGCGCGCACCTCAGCGTTGGCTGTCGGCGGCCGCCGAGCTCCCGGTTGGCCGGGATCCGGCATCGCGCGCGGTGCTGGAGCAGGGCCGCCGGTACACGACCTGGGTCGCTGACCCCGGCGCCGGGCTGGTGATGCGCATGGACGGTCCGGGTGGGCCGTACCTGGTCGAGGTCTGGTCGGAGATCCGCACGCAGGCCTACAGCCGCGCCGAGATCCGCCGCTCCATGCGGCTGGTGGGCCAGGCCGCGGCGCTGCTCGACGGCGCCGTGCGGTGCGACGGCGACGAACGGCTGCGATTCCTGCAGGCCGCTGCCGAGGCGCGTGAGATCGGCGCCGCCGACCTGGAGTTGCCGGCCCTGGCCGAGGCGATCGGCGAACGCCTGCTGCTGGACGAGGACGAGCTGCGCGAGGTGCGGCTGGTGGCGCTGGTGCACGAGGCCGGCCGATCGCACATCCCGGGCGCCCTCCATGAGAAGGTCGAGCCGCTGACGCCGGTCGAGTGGGCTGTGGTACAGCGCCATACCCTGATCGGCCAGCGGATGCTGTCGCGGATGCCCTACCTGCGGCCGGCGGTTGCCGGCGTGGGCGCGATCCGCGAACACTGGGACGGGGGCGGATACCCGCACGGCTTCGCCGGCGAGGAGATCCCGCTCAGCTCCCGGATCGTCGCGGTGTGCGCCGCGTACCGCGCGATCAGGCGTGGCCGGCCGGGCCGTCTGCCGCTCGGCCACGACCAGGCGATCGCCGAGCTGCAGCGCGCCGCCGGCATCCAGTTCGACCCGCGGGTGGTCGACGCCGCCGTTGCGACGATCGCTCCGGCCGGCGCCAAGCCCACCGTGCGACTCCGCGTGGCGGCGATCTGAGCTAGCATTCGACGCTGTTTGCGCCGCCCGGGCCGCTGCATGCCCGTGGCGGCCTGTCCGCTTCACGCCCGAGGATCGATGAAGACCTACACCGCAAAACCACGCGAGATCGAGCAGGCCTGGCGCCTGGTCGACGCCGACGGCCAGATCCTGGGCCGGCTGGCGACCGAGATCGCGGACACGCTGCGCGGCAAGAACAAGCCGGCCTACACGCCGCACGTGGACACCGGCGACTTCGTGATCGTCGTCAACGCCGAGAAGGTGCGCGTGACCGGAAACAAGCTCGACCAGAAGATCTACTACCGGCACAGCGGCTATCCTGGCGGGCTGCGTGAGCGGACGCTGGCCGAGCAGCTGGCGCGCCGGCCAGAAGAGGTCATCCGCAGGGCCGTCAAGGGCATGCTGCCGAAGAACAAGCTGGCCGCTGCGCAGCTGCGCAAGCTGAAGGTCTACGCCGGCCCGGAGCATCCCCACGCCGCCCAGAATCCCGCACCGTTGAAGGAGAGCTCGTAGTGGCCACAACCGCAGTCGTATACCGCGCCACCGGCAAGCGGAAGACCTCGGTCGCCCGCGTCGTGCTGGTGCCGGGCTCCGGTCAGGTCGTCGTCAACGGCAAGGCCCTGGCCGAGTACTTCCCGCGGCCGACGCTGCAGTCAGTGGCCATGGCCCCGCTGCGCGTGAGCGGCACCGAGGCCAGCTTCGATGTGCGCGCTCGAATCGTGGGCGGCGGCATCGCCGGCCAGGCAGGAGCGCTCCGCCACGGGATCTCGCGTGCGCTGATCGAGGCCGACGAGGCGCTGCGCCCCGAGCTGAAGAAGTCGGGCTTCCTGACGCGGGACGCGCGCCAGGTCGAGCGCAAGAAGGCGGGCCTGAAGAAGGCGCGCAAGCGGCCACAGTTCTCGAAGCGCTAGCCACGCCGGGGTTGGCGCACGTGCGCAAGTTGTTCGGCACGGACGGTGTCCGCGGCCAGGCGGGCGTCGACCTGACCGGGGCGCTGGCTCGTGACCTGGGTGCCGCTGCGGGGCGGTTCGCGGGACCGGGTCGCTCGATCCTGATCGGGCGCGATACCCGCGAGTCGGGTGTGGCGCTGGAGGCGGCGCTGATCGAGGGCGTGGTGTCGGCGGGGGCGGTTGCGGTCAGCGCGGGCGTGATCCCGACCCCGGGCGTGGCCGTGCTGGCGCGCGAGACCGGCGCGGCGCTGGGCTGCGTGATCTCGGCGTCGCACAACCCGTTCCAGGACAACGGCATCAAGTTCCTGGGCGGTAACGGCCGCAAGCTGGCCGATCAGGACGAGGCCGAGATCGAGCGGCTGATGAACGACGACGCGGGCCCAGGCCGGGGCCATGCGGAGCAGCTGGCGGACGCAGGCGGGCGCTACATCGCCTGGCTGGCGGAGACCTACGGGGACGGGGTGCAGCCCGGGTTCTCGATCGGCATCGACTGCGCCAACGGCGCCGCCTGGAGCTGTGGGCCGGCGCTGTTCGAGCTGCTGGGCGAGCGCGTCGACCGGATCGGCTGCGAGCCCGACGGCCGCAACATCAACGCCGGCGTCGGCTCGACGCACCTCGATGCGATCGCGGCGCTGGTGGCCGACCACGGCCTCGACCTGGGGATTGCGTTTGACGGCGACGCCGACCGCTGCCTGGTCGTGGACGGTCGCGGCCGGCCGGTGAACGGAGATGTGATCCTGGCGGTGCTGGCGATCGACCTGCACGGCCGAGGACTGCTGGCCGCCGATACCGTGGTGGTGACCTCGATGACCAACCTCGGGTTCCACCGGCTGATGCGCGACAACGACATCGCCGTCGAGGTCACCGACGTGGGAGACCGCTACGTGCTCGAGCGGATGCTGGAGACCGGGGCGACGCTCGGCGGCGAGCAGTCGGGGCACGTCGTCGACCTGGCGCACCACACGACCGGCGACGGTTTGGCGACGGCGCTGATGCTGCTGGCGTCGCTGCACCGGCAGGCGTTGAGCGCCGCACAGGCGAACGACATGCTGCGGCCGTTCCCGCAGCGGCTCGTGGCCGTGCCGGCCGATCGATCCCTGCTACCGTCCGCGAACCGCATCTGGGAGGAGGTGGACGCTCTGAGCGAGAAACTTGGGAACGACGGTCGGATCGTCCTCCGCGCGTCCGGTACCGAGCCGCTGGTGCGGGTCATGGTGGAAGCCGAGGACGAGGCCGAATGCGAGCGCATCTGCGGATATCTCGCGGGCCTCGTCGAAACCGAGATCGGAGCGTAACCTCTCCGTATGTGTGGAATCGTCGGATACGTCGGTGACCGGGAGTGCAAGGAGCTGTTGCTGACCGGCCTCGAGCGGCTCGAGTACCGCGGGTACGACTCGGCCGGCATCGCGCTGGTCAACGGCAGCATCGATGTGACGCGCCGGGTGGGGCGGGTGCAGATGCTGCGCGACGCGGTCGGCGACGGCAGCCATCCGGCGACGCTGGGGCTGGCGCACACGCGCTGGGCGACGCACGGCGGGGTGACCGAGTCGAACGCGCACCCGATCGAGGCCTGCGAGGGCTCGGGCGTGACCGCGGTGCACAACGGCATCATCGAGAACTACGTCCAGCTGCGAACGCGGTTGCTGGACCAGGGCCACGAGTTCCACACGGACACCGACAGCGAGGTGATCAGCCACCTGGTCGAGGACCACTACGACGGTGATCTGGTCGAGGCGGTGCGGCTGGCCTACAACGAGCTGCACGGGCACTTCGCGTTCGCGGTGGTGCACCGCGACCACCCCAACGAGATCCTGGCGGCGCGTCGCCAGTGCCCGCTGGTGGTTGGTGTGGGCGACGGGGAGACGTTCATGGCGTCGGCGATCCCGGCCTTCATGAGCGAGACGCGCCGCGTGCAGTACGTGCTGGACGACGAGATCGTGGTGGCGACGCCCGAGGGTGCGACCTTCCTGACGGGCGAGGGCGCGGTGATCGAGCGGCCGATCGAGCATGTGGACTGGGATGAATCGGCCGCCGAGAAGCAGGGCTTCGAGACGTTCATGCTGAAGGAGATCCACGAGCAGCCGGACGCGATCGCCGAGACGATCGGCGAGCGGCTCTACCACGGCGAGCTGCAGCTTGACGGTCTCAACCTGGACGAGCAGCAGATCCGGGAGCTGTCACGGGTGGTGATCCTGGCCTGCGGGACGGCGTACCACGCCGGGCTGATCGGTCGCTACCTGCTCGAGGAGTGGGCGCGGATCCCGAGCGAGTCGGACATCGCAAGCGAGTGGCGATACCGGCGGCCGGTGATCGACGAGCGGACGCTGGTGATCGCGGTCTCCCAGTCCGGTGAGACGATCGACACGATCGCCGCAATGAAGGAAGCTCGCGCGCACGGCGCGCACGTGCTCGCGGTCACGAACGTGATGGGCAGCCAGGCAACCCGCGACTGCGACTCGGTGCTGTACACGCGGGCCGGGCTCGAGGTCGGGGTGGCGGCATCGAAGACGTTCACCAGCCAGGTGGTGCTCATGTACCTGCTGGCGCTGAAGCTGGGGATCGTGCGTGGCACAATCGACGCGACGCGGGCGGAGACGCTGCTGGCGCAGGTGCGTGCGTTGCCGGAGCTGGCGCAGCAGACGCTGGATCGGGGCAACCTGGTGGAGCCGATCGCGGACAGGTTCTGGGAGAGCGAGTTCTTCCTGTACCTGGGGCGCTACATCGGGCTGCCGATTGCGCTGGAGGGCGCGCTCAAGCTGAAG
>Ga0075424_100000059_pt1 | contig 59562 bp, 44 predicted proteins | sample SoiMethybrSBSTD3_FD_75301 | JGI IMG/M metagenome (GOLD analysis project Ga0075424, IMG submission 75301) | Bulk soil microbial communities from a Populus tree surrounding site in Tennessee, USA - Soil MetaG P. TD hybrid SBSTD3 | ecosystem: Environmental > Terrestrial > Soil > Tree plantation...
CGCGGCGCGCGCGCCGCGGCAGCTCGCGTGGCTGTCGCTCGCGATGTTCCTCGGCATGACGCTGTGGTTCTCCGCGACGGCCGCGAACGCCGCGATCGTCGCCGAGTTCCATCTCGCCGGGGCCACGACGGCGTGGCTGACGATGGCGGTGCAGGGCGGCTTCGTGATCGGCACGCTCGTGTCGGCGGCGCTGAACCTGCCGGATCTCGTGAGCGCGCGGCGGCTCTTCGCCGCCGGCTGCGTGATCGCCGCGGCCGCGAACGCGGCGCTCGTCCGCGCGGACGGCGCCGCCGCGATCATCGCGCTGCGGCTCGCAACCGGCGCGGCGCTCGCGTGGGTCTACCCGCCGGGGATGAAGGTCGCGGCGGGCTGGTTCGACAAGCGCCGCGGCGCCGCGCTCGGCGTGCTGATCGGCGCGTTGACGGTCGGCTCGGCGTTCCCCCACCTGCTGGCGGCGGCGTCGGCGGCCGTGCCGTGGCGGACGCTGATGCTCGCCGCGTCGGCGCTCGCGCTCGCCGGCGGCGCGCTCGTCGTCACGGTGGTGGGCGACGGCCCGTACGTCGCGAAGAGCGCGCCGTTCGATCCCTCCGCGATCGCGCGCGTGTTCCGCGATCGCCGCACGCGGCTCGCGACCTTCGGCTACCTCGGACACATGTGGGAGCTCTACGCCGTGTGGACGTGGATTGCGGCGTTCGCGTCGGCGGGCTTCGGACGCCCGGGGCCGACGCCGAGCTCGCCCACCGGATCGGCAGTGGCGTTTGCGACGATCGGCAGCGGCGCGATCGGATCGGCCGCCGCCGGTTGGTTCGCCGACCGCATCGGGAAGGCGCGCATCGCGTCGTGGGCGATGATCGCCAGCGGGATCTGCTGCGCGGGTGCGGGGCTGATGTTCGGCGCGCCGGCGCCGGCGCTCTTCGCGTTCGCGATCGTGTGGGGCGTGGCGGTGGTCGCCGATTCGGCGCAGCTGTCGGCGCTCGTCGCGGAGTACAGCCCGCGCGATCACGTGGGGACGGCGCTGACGGTGCAGACCTGCGCCGGGTTTCTGTTGACGATGGCGTCGATCCGGCTGCTGCCCGTCGCGGCGGAGGCGATCGGGTGGCGGTGGGTGTTTCTGTGCCTGGTGCCCGGGCCGGTGCTGGGCGTCGCCGCGCTGCGGGGACTGACGGACGGGCCGGGCGGGTCGGGCAGGCCAGGCGGGTCAGGCGGGTCGGGCGGGTCAGGTAGGTCGGGTGGGTCGCAGAGGACGCAAAGGATCGCAGGCTTGTCGCGCCGTAGCTCGCTCGATGCACATGCGAGCGAAGGCGGATCGGGTGGGTCAGAGGACGCAAGGATGGTTTGACACGATTTTGAATACTACGATATCGTAGTAATTATGAGCACGACGGACGTCGAGTTGGCGCGCGCGCTCGAGCGTGGCGAGGTCGCCAACGCGGGCTTCCGCCACGCCGACCACCTGCGTGTCGCGTGCGTCTTCCTCGAGGAGTCGCCGGACGTCGATGCCGCGCTCGGCCGGATGGCGGCGGCGCTCCGGCGCTTCGCGGCATCGGTCGGCAAGCCGGAGAAATACTCAGATCGCGTCACCGCCTTCTGGATGTATCAGCTGGCAGCCGCCCGCGCCGTGCTGCCCGACGCGGACGCCGACGCGCTGTTCCAGGCGTTTCCGCAACTGCTCGACAAGAATCTGGTCGTGCCGTGTCATGCCGCTGAAACTCGTACCGCCGATTCACCGCGCGACACACCGCATCGGGCTCTATCTCGCGACCCTGCGTGAGGGCGGGCTCTCGCAGGGCGAAGCCCACATCCTCGCCCTGCTGGCGACGGCGGCGCCCGCGACCGTCGCCGACCTGCACCGCGGCCTCGCGCACAAGCGATCGACGTTGACGAGCATCCTGGATCGCCTCGTCGATCGCGGCCTGGTGACGCGCGCCGTCGGGGCGACCGATCGGCGCACCTTCGTCGTCACGCCGACTGCGCGAGGCCGCGTCGTCGCCGCTCGCGTCAGCCGGCATCTCGCGGCGCTCGAGCGCGCCGTCGCGCGCCGCGTCACGGGCACCGAGGTGCGTGCGTTCCTGAAAGTGCTTGCCGCGGTTGAAGCCGAAGCGCATGCGCGGCTGCCGCAGCGACCCTGATCCGCCTTCGCTCCCGCGCGCATCGAGCGAGCTACGGCGTGACAAGCCCACCTGACCCACCTGACCTACCTGACCTGCCAGACCCGCCAGGCCTGCCAGACCCACCTGACCTACCTGACCTGCCAGACCCGCCTTACTGCGCGCGCGGGCCCTGGTTGTCCCGCGCCGGCGCGTGATCGAGGTTCGCCACGCGGACGCCCGTCTCGTAGATCATCTGCGCAATTCGCGTCATCTTCTCGAACTCGATCTTCGACACCTCGTCGGTGTTCGCGTGGTAGTCGGCGTGCAGCCCGGTCGTGAAGAAGATGATCGGCACGCCCTTCGCCGCGTAGCTGTAGTGATCGCTGCGGAAATACAGCTGCTCGAGATCCGCCGGGTCGTTGAACTCGTAGTCGAGCGTCAGCGGGCGCGGCAACGCGGCGTTCGCCGCGCGATTGAGCAGGTGCAGCTCGGTGCTGATCCGATCGGAGCCGACCAGATAGACCGTGTTCGCGTCACCCGGCTTGTCGTCCCGGTTGCGGCCGATCATGTCGATGTTCAGCTGCGCGACGACGGCGTCGATCGGCACGGTCGGGTAGTCGGCGAAAAATCGCGATCCCCACAGGCCGCGCTCTTCGCCCGCGTGCCACACGAAGAGCAGCGAGCGCTTCGGCTTCGCGCCCTCGGCGAACGCGCGAGCGATCGCCATCACCGCGACCGTGCCGGATCCGTCGTCGTCGGCGCCGTTCCAGATGCGATCGTTTTCGGCGCCGGGCGTTACGCGGCCGGGCGCGCCGGGCCGGCGCGGGCCGCCCTCCATGGTCGTCGACTCGTTCTCCGCGTAGCCGACGTGATCGTAGTGCGCGCCGAACGCCACGAACGTGCGCTTCAGCTGCGGATCGCTGCCCTCGACGACGCCGACGACGTTATGCGTCAGCTGCGTGCGGACGATCTCATACGCGGGATCGACGTTGAACGTGAGCGCGACATCCGCGAGGCGAAACGACGGCAGCGGCTCCTGCGCGGCCGCCTTCCGCTTCAACTCGTCGTACGCCGACGGCGCGCCGCTGAACAGGAACTCGAAGAACGCGTCTGTCGCGGTGACGTTGGGCGGCGCCGGCGTCTCGAGCCGCTGGACCGTCGTGAAGTCGACGTTCGCCCCTGCGCCGGCGGCGCCCGCGCGCCCCGCCCCGCCGGCGCGCCCCGTTCCCGCCGCTCCCGTCGGGCCGATGCTCGCGGCGGCGCCGAGCTGCTCGGTCGCGTAGCGATTGCGGCCGGCGAGCAGCCGGCGGTACTTCGACGGGTCGAGATCCTTCGGGCCGGCTGCGCCCAGCCACACGACCGCCGCGCCTTTGACGTCCTTCCCGCGATAGTCGGCGTGGCTCGCGCGCGGCGCGTCGACGCCGTAGCCGACGAACTCGACGCGGTCGAGCGTCAGCGTCCGCCGGCCGCCCATGTTCTTCGGGAACGTGACGCCGTCGCCGTCGGGGAACGTCTTCGTCTGGCTGCCGACGCGCACGGTGACGGTCGAATGCGACGTCGTCTTCACGCCGAGCACGCGCACGGTCTGCAGGTACTGCCCGGGATCGCCGGCCGGCTTGACGCCCCACGCGCGGAGATGCTCGGCGATGTACCCGCCGGCGAGGCCGAAGCCTTCGGTGAAGACGGCGCGCCCCTGCAACTCGTCGGACGCGATGTAGCCGAGCCACTCGCGCAGCTCCTGCGGCGTAATCGACGACGGACGCCCGCTCGCCGCCGCCACCGCGGCAGCCAGCGCGGCCGTCAGCGCGACGGCGGGCCCAACACGCGGCATCGCGCTACGGCGTCGGCTCATCATGTTGATCCTCGGAACCTCGGAAGGGTGGAAGCTTTACTATAGCCTCCGCTTGCAGGATGATGGGGTGTTCAGGTAAGGTTTTTCCCACTGAAAACCGGCTGCCTTTCGTGTGTGCGCCTGCCCTGCATTTCCTTCCCTTTTTTTAGGAGAGAGTTGATTGGCCGTTCGTCTGTTCGTCGGTAATCTCGCCTACAGCACCACCGAAGCCGACCTGCGGACCTACTTCGGCGCCATCGCCCCGCCGTCGCAAGTGGTGCTACCCGTCGATCGCGAGACCGGGCGGCCGCGCGGGTTCGCCTTCGTGGAGTTCCTCGACCGGGCGCACGCCGAACAGGCGATTCAGCGCTTCAACGGACAGGTGTTCAACGGACGGCCGCTCGCGGTGAGCGAGGCGCGCGCGCGCGAGGATCGGGGCCCGGGCGGCCCGCCGCGCCCCGGCGGCTACTCGGGTCCGCGGCCCGGCGGCTTCTCGCCGCGTCCGCCCGGATCGTTCGGCGGCCCGCGTCCGTTCGACTCCGGCGGCGGCGCGCCGGGCGCGCCGGCGCGCAATCGCAACTTCGGTCCCGACGCGAAGCCTCAGCGCGGACCGGGCAGCGCGAAGAAAAAGAAGACGGGCGAAGACAAGCCGCGCGGTCCGATTCCGATGAAGCAGACCGGACGCTCGTTCAGCCTCGACGACGTCGACGCAACCGACGACGTGATGCCGGACATCGACGACATCGCCACGAGCAAGCCGCATGATGAAACCGAAGATGAATAGCGGGCAAGGCAGGAAGGGTTTCCGCCTTTCTGCCTTCCTGCCTTGCCGATTGCGGTTTACCAACTCCCCGAGACGAAATCGAAGTTGGCCGTTGTCGTGGCCATGATGTTGTGGCTGACCGCGGCGAGGCCGATGTACACCGACGCGCCCATCGGGATCGTGTCGGTGCCGACGAGCGTCCATGCGGCGCCGTCGGGTGATTCGTACGCGTTGAACGTGTCGCCGATTCGTTCGAGCTTCACCCACCACGCCGCGCGCGCGGTGGTCGTGCCCACCTGATTCACCGTCACGCCGCCTGCAGTCTGGCGCCGCTGGAAATCGGTGCCCTTCCCCTGCGTCACCAGCATGTACGCGTTCGGCGCGTTGGCCGCGAGCGACGCGCGGATCATCACGCCGGCCTTCGCCGACGTCGACGTGTTCTGCACGCTGCGCACGCGCGCGACGATGACGCCGTCGCCGTTCAGGACGCGATACGCGTAGTGGAACGCGTCGGCCGTGTTCCACACGTCGTTGCCGGCGCCTTTCACCGCGAACGTGCCGCTCGCGGCGTCGAACGTCGTCCCGCCGGTGAACCCGACGGCGCCGATCTCCTGATCGATCCATCCGTCGGGCAGGACGGGTTGCGCCGGCGGCGCCGCGGGCGGCGTGGGCGTGCCCGGCGTCACCGTGACGTTGTCGAACGTGGACGCCGACGTCTTGAGCGCGTTGGCGCTCGCGCCGCCGAGGCCGACGAGCACCGTCGGCGCCATCGCGATCGTGTCGCTCCCGACCCACGTCCAGTTGACGCCGTCCACCGACTGATACGCCGTGAACGCGTCGCCGGCGCGATCGAGCCGGAGCCATCGCGGCGCGAGCACGTTGGTTGATCCGAGCGTCGCGAACGTCGGGCCGCCCGCGGCGAGCCGCCGCTGGAACGCGCTCACCTTCCCCGGCGCCCAGTACATGAACGCGTTCGCCGCGGTCGATGCCATCGACTCGCGGATCATCACGCCGGCGCGCGCCCACACGTTCGTGTTCTCCGCGCCGGCGAGCCGCGCGACGATCGATCCGTCGCCGGTGAGCGGCTGATACGCGAAGTACATCCCGTCGCCGGTGCCCCAGATGTCGCCCGCGTCGCCGATCACTCTGAATGCGGCGCTCGCGGCGTCGAAGCTCGCCATGCCGTTGATCGACACGACGCCGATGTCGCCGCGCTGCCACGGATCCGGCAGCGGCGGCGCCGTGCCGCCGGGCGCGCCGCTGATGGTGCTCGCGAGGATCGTCGCGTCGTTCTTCGCCGCGCCGGGCGACGAGCGGACGTAGGTGTCGGCGCTCACGACGATCTGATCGAGGATCGTCCCGTCGGTCCGCACCTGGACGCGGATCGTGTGCGAACCGGTCGTGGCGAAATAGATGTCGGGCCCGAAGTTGCCGAAGCCGTTGTCGGCCCATCCCCAGCCGCTGATCGATCCCGACGCGCCGTCCTGCAGCACGAACTCGGCGCCCGAGGGCGTGCCGACGCGGTAGTTCGGCGAGCCGAACGCGTCGACCGAGTCGCTGAACTGCGCGCTCACCGAATCGCTGTTGAGCGAGTTCGCCTGCGCGCGCATGCGCATCCAGATGTGATACGGGACGTTCGCGGTCGCGTCGAACGTCGCCTCGAAGAAGGCCACCGGCGAGGCGAGCGCCGGCGAGATCTTCGACTTGCCCTTGTCCGGATTCCACAGCGCAGCGCCGCCGGCCGCCGTCGGGTCGCCGATGAACTGCCACGCGCCGACGACGGCCTGCCCCGGGACGTCCTTCGCCCAGATCACCTGCGTCACCGCTCCCGGCGGCGGAGGCGGCGGCGTCGGCGGCGTGCCCTTCGTCGTGAAGCTCCAGACCGGCCCCTTCGAGACGAGCCCCGCCATCGTCTTCGTCGCGATGCGCCAGTAGTAGGTCGTTCCCGGCTGCAGCGCCGGCAGCGTCAGCGTCTTCTTGGTCTTCGGCGTCTGGTAGTCGATCGGGCCGAGCGCGAGATCCGCCTTGAACAGCGGCGGGTTCGGATCCTGGCCGAAGTAGACGTCGTAGATGTGTCCGAAGTAGCCCGGATCCCACTTGAGGACGATGCCGCTCGTGGCGAGGTTGATCGCGGCGTTGGCCGGCAGCAGGTTGATCGGCTTGTCGGCGGGCAGCGGCGCGAAGTCGGTCGTCTCGATCGATCCGACGGGATTCTGATGATCGGCGCAGCCGTCCGGCATGCCCGCGGCCCACGATCCCGAGCACCACTTGCGGAGGAACTGGCTCTCGAAGAAGTCGAAGATCCACGGCTTGGTCGTGAAGTAGTTGTGCTCCTGCTGCTGGTTCGCCGACGGCGTCGTCCAGTTCGACGAGCCGAAGACGGCGAGCGGCCCGGCCGTGCCGACTGTCGGCTGGTTGTGGTAGAAGAGCACGACCTTCTGGTGGTTCAACCCGTCGTGCCCGCGCACGCGCAGCGGCACGCCCGACGCCCACAGCTTGTCCAGGTTGTAAGACACCCACTGCCGGTTCGGGAAGCGGTACTCCTTCATGTCGCTGATCAGGCGCACGGGAATGCCGCGCTGCATCGCCGCGATGAGCGCGTTGGTCTCACGCTCGTCGGTGATGCGGTACATGATCACGTCGATCGCCTGCAGCTCCTTCGGGTAGCGCTTCAGGATCCGCAGCGCGTAGTCTTCGGCCTGCGGGAAGTTCAGCGCGGAGTCCTTCGTGAAGATCGGGTAGATGCGCGCCGGCGGGCTCGTGATGTTGGCGTAGTCCTGGTAGTTCTGCGTCTCGATCCAGTGGGTGTCGTACTCGGTCATGAAGCTCTGCACGACCGAGATGTCGTCGGTGAAGTAGATGGTCTCGTCCTCGTAGTCGGTGTACGGCGTCTGCGGCACGAACGCCGTGGGGCTGAAGTTCGCGCCCGAGAACTCGACGATGTTCTGCCCGGCGAAGAGCATCATCTTCCAGTGCAGGATGCCCGGCGCAGTGGGCTTCCGCATCCGCATCGGAATGCCGGCGGCTGCGAAGCTCGCGAGCATCTGGTCGTTGCCCGTGTAGGTCGGGTTCGCCAGCGGGTCGACGAGTATCCGCACCGGCACGCCCGCCTGCCAGCGCTTGACGATCTCCGTCGCGTAGCGCGCGTCCTGCATGAACCAGAACGCGACGTCCAGTCCGGCGTTCTCCTGCTGGATCAGCCTGATGAGCGGCGTGCGGCAGTCCTGATAGGACGCGTCGCACAGCCACTCGTTGGGTCCTTGGGGTGTGGTCTGGGCGGACAGCTTCTGGGCCGCGGCCGCCAGCATGAGGAGCGCCAGCAGCGCGCGGAGTACCCACTGCGGACTTCGTGGTGCCACCATCGACGGAACGCCCTCCTTCGCACGCCGACCGTATTGCGTCGGGCGTGCCGGATGCTCGACCGGTGAGGCATCGCGATTTGCGGGCGAATTCGCGCACGCGGCGCGAACTCTATCGCGAGGTATACGCTCGAGATTGCCGGAAAACGGAAAACGGATGGGCGGCGAGCGACGCTATTTCACGCGCGTCACGAGCAGCGCGACGCCGCCGCCCGGCACGCTGACGGGCGTGAAGGCCCAGTAGTCCGAGGCGTGGTGGACGACGGTCCGGCCCGCGATCGATCCGACGCCGGCGCCGAAGATCACGTCGCTCAGGTAGTGCCGGTTGTCGTGGAGGCGCGACGCGGCGACGTAGGAGGCGATCGCGTAGCCGAGGAGGCTCTTGCGCCATCCGAGATGGCGCTCGATGACGGTCGCCGTCGCGAAGGTGATGGCCGCGTGGCCCGACGGAAACGATTGACGGTTGCTGCCGTCCGGCCGCTCGCGGCGCGTCGCGAACTTGATCGGCTCGACGAGCATCTCGGTGAGCAGCTGCGCCTGAATCAGGTCCATGCCGAGGTGAGACGCCTTCGGCTGATCGAAGACGCGGCCGAACGCAAACGTGCCGAGCGACAGCGCGACCTGCTCCGGCGTGTTGCCGATGTATTTGCCCGGCGCGAACGCGGTGTTCACGGCGTCGTAATGGCTTCGGAGACGCACGTTGAACGTCTGGTCTGCCGGGTGCGCGGCGACGGCGAGGCCGCCGGCGATCGCCGCGAGGTAGACGTTCTGCATCGCGGGCAGATGCTTGACGTCCTCGACCATGTTGCCGAACAGCGCGTGGATGCCGGTCCGCGGCGGCGTCGGCGGCTCCTTCGCCTCGGCTTTCTGATCGCCGGGCTTCTGCTGGGGATCGGCCGGCTGAGCCTGTGTCGGCGGCGGTGGAGGTTCAGTCGCGGCCGGCGCCTGCGGAACGGCAAGCTGAAGCGCAAGCGCGCCGGCGATGAGGAGCATGCGGCGCGAGGTCCAAGAACGGTGCCATCGGCGCGACGGCGACCCTGAAAAGTGGTCGCCCTCCCAAACCTGGTTAGAACCTGGTTGCAACCTGGTTAGAACCAGGATGGAACCTGGATATCCCGGGCGCCGCGCGTCAGCGCGAGTCGGCGTCGTAGACGCTGGTGATCGTCCGCGGCTGATTCGAGCGCCCGCCGCGGCCTTCCATCTGCACGGTAATTTTCAGCTGGTGATGCTCCGGGTCCACGGCGAACGTCTGCGTCGCCTTCCCCGGACCGAGGCCGCTGATCTCGCTGACGAGCTTGCTGCCGTCCCACTTCGTCTTCCGCTCGATGCCGGTGTTGTCGTCCTTGATCTTCTTGCCGTCGGGCGAGAGGCGCGTCGTACGGCCGTCGGCGCCGGTGACGACGATCATCGAATCGGTCTGCGCGATGGTGAGACGATCGGATGGGTTCGTGAGATCGCGCATCGCGTCGCGCATGCGCTGCATCTCTTCGGGGTTCATGTTTCCGCCGCGCATCCCGCCGCCGCGGCCCATGCCGCCGCCGCCGTAGCGGCCGCCGCCGAACCCGCCGCGCCCGCCGCCGCCGCCGTAGCCGCCTCGACGGCCGCGGTCGCCGCGATCGTCTCCGGTGTTGTCGCCGCGATCCCGCGCCCCGCTGTCGCTCAAATCCTTGTTCAACGTCCAGACGCCAGCCATGGAGGGTTTCTCGGCCGCCTGCGCCGGCGCCGGCGCAAGCGCGATCGTCAGGAGTGCGATGGTCAGCATGAGTCGATTATCCAAAGCCGGCGGCGCCGCGCGCGGTGAAAAGAGTGTGACAGGACGCCGTGGGGGTTGGGGATTGGGGATTGGGGATTAGCATCAGGATGAACGCTGAACTCACGTGCGCTGGTACCGCAGCCTCTACTTCCGGATCGCGCTCGGCGTCGTCGGCCTGCTGGCCGCGATGCTCGTCGTGCAGGCGATGCTGTTCACGTGGGCGGTGTCGCAGTCGGGGCGCAGCCTGCCGGGCCAGTCGCCGGTGCGCCTGGGCATGAACGTGGCGCTCGATCTCGCCAACGTCCTCGAGCGCGACCCGCAGGCCGATCTCCAGCGCTACGTCCACGACCAGTACGCCCAGTACACGCACCCGTTCTTCGTGCTGCTCGCCGACGGCCGCCTGGTGACGAGCGGCAGCTCGTCGTTCCCGGATCCGCTGCTCCGAATGGCGCGCGAGCAGCTCGCGCGGCGGCTCGAGCGTCCGCGCGGCGATCGTCCGGAGTGGTGGCGACTTGACGGCCCTCCGAGCGAGCGAAGCGAGTCGAGGGGCCCGCGGCCGGAGCCCGGCGATCGCGATCGTCCGGAGTTCTTCGGCCGCGGCGGCTTCGAGCGCGGCCCGGGCGGCGTCCCGTTCGTCCGGCCGGCGCCGATCATCGTCGGCGGCCGGCTCGCCGGCCTCGTCGTCGTGCCGCCGCAGGCGCCGTTCGGATTCCTGCTCGGCCGCTTCGCGCCGATGCTCGCGCTGGTCGCAGGCGGCGTGCTGATCGTCGGGACGATCGTGACCTCCGCGCTCATCTTCGGCCCGGCGCGCCGCCGCCTGCGCGCGGTGGAATCGGCGGCGCGGCGCCTGGGATCAGGCGACCTGTCGGCGCGCGCGCCGGATCGCGGCGGGGACGAGATCGCGGCCGTCGCCAGCGCGTTCAACGCGATGGCGGCGGATCTCTCCGCGCGCGCCGAGGCGCTCTCCGCGTCCGACCGCGCGCGGCGGCAGCTGCTCGCCGACGTCTCGCACGAGCTGACGACGCCGGTGACGGCGATGCGCGGCTACCTCGAGACGCTCGCGATGCCGGAGCTCGCGCTCGACGAGGCGACGCGCACGCGCTACCTCGGGATCATCAGCGACGAGACGAACCGGCTGGAGCGGCTGATCGGCGATCTGCTGGAGCTCGCGCGGCTCGAAGGCGGCGGCGGGACCTTCGCGCACGATCGCGTGCGGGTCGCCGAGCTGTTCGACCGCGTCGCGGCGCGCCACGAGCCGGCGTGCCGCGCCGCCGGCGTCGCGATCCGCGCGGAGGTCCAGCCCGGCGCGGAAGCCGTCACCGGCGATCGCGATCGGCTCGAGCAGGCGCTGCAGAATCTCGCGGCCAACGCCATTCGCTTCGCGCCGTCGGGAACCGCCGTTCGCCTGACTGCCGCGCGGCGTGGCAGCGCCGTGGTCATCGCCGTGGCCGACGAGGGGCCGGGCATCCCGCCCGAACACCTGCCGCACGTCTTCGATCGGTTCTACAAAGCCGACACGTCGCGCGAAGGCGTCACGGGCGGAAGCGGACTGGGCCTGTCGATCGTGAAAGCGATCGTCGAACGCCACGGCGGCACGATCGCGGTGAAGAGCGAACCGGGGAAGACGGTGTTCGAGGTCGTGATCCCGACAGGTGAAATTAAGAATTAGAAGAATTAAGAATTAAGAATTCGTCGAGGAGTGTGACAACGCATTCTTAATTCCAAATTCTTAATTCTTAATCGTGCCGGCCGCCGTCAGGCGGCCGACTTGGTGTCCTGGCTGGCGGAGCCGCGCACTTCTTCCTTGATCCGGTCGCGCAGCCAGTTCACCGGCTGCGGCTGACGCGCGACGAACGCCTGCCATTCGGCTTCGGACAACGTGATGGAAATCACACGATCGCGTTCGTTGCTCATGATGGCAATAGCATACGAACGGCCCAGGTATTCTCGAAAATAGAATGATCTGATAGAACCCATCTCATTCGATCATGCATGCGGCCGGCGGCCGCGCGGGAGCGTCAGCCGGAGCTTGTCCTTGACCGACTGGAAGGCCGCCAGCAGCTCCTCGATTACCCTCGGGACCCGGTTCGCGCGCGCGTAGACCCAGCCGGTTTCGCGGACGAGCTCGTGCCCCTCGATGCGCGCGCAGAACAGCTGACCTGCCTTCACCTCCCGCGCGATCGCCTGATACGGCACGATGCCGATGCCCAGGCCCGTCTTCACCATTGCCTTGATGATCTCGACGTTCTCGGTGTCCATCACCACCGTCGGCTCGATGCTCTCGCTCGCGAAGAAGTTGTCGATGACGCGGCGCGTCGCCGATCCCATCTCGAAGAGCACGAACGGCAGCCCGGCGAGGTCGCGCGGCGCGACCGTCCGCCGGCGCACGAGCGGATGCGTCGGCATCGTCACCAGCAGCAGCTCCTCGCGCAGCACCGGCACCGTCACCATGTCGGCGTCCTCGACCGGCAGCGTGAGGAGGCCGGCATCCACCCGCCCGGCGCGGATCTCCTGGACCGAGTGCCCCGCCATCGCCACCGTGAGCCGCACGTCGAGCTGAGGGTGCACGCGGCGCAGATGCTTCAGGAGCGGCGGGAAGACGTACAGGCACACGGTCATGCCGCCGGAGAGCCGCAGCGTCCCGCGCAGCTCCCGCGTGCGATCGGTGATCGCGCCGACCGTCTCGCGGACGTCGAGGAACACGCGCTTCCCGAGCTGCACGAGGCTCTCGGCCGCCGGCGTCATCCGCACCTGGCGCCCGACGCGCAGGAACAGCGGCTCGCCGAGCTCCTCCTCGAGCAGCAGAATCTGCCGGCTGATCGCCGACTGCGAGACGTGCAGCTTCCGCCCGCACGCGGTGAACGATCCGGTCTCGGCGATCGCCTGAAGGATTTCGAGCTGGCGGAGATCCACGAACGCGGGGGCTGGGGGCTTGGGGCTCGGGGCTAGCTGTATCCGAAACGGCTAGCCCCCAGCCCCCAGCCCCTAGCCCCGACCTCCTTTACGGAAGGACACGCCCTTCGCCTCGGGCCCCGTCGCGGTGACGACGAACGCGACGATGAAGACGAGCGTGACGAGGCCGCCCATCGCCTGCGTGTACGTGAAGCGCTCGCCGAGCGCCGACTCGACGTACGGGATGCTCGCGGCGAACATCACGCCGAGCTGGTACGCGAAGCCGGGGAAGAAGCCGCGCAGGTGGTTGGGCGAGAGCTCGTTGATGTGCGCGGGAATCACGCCCCACGCGCCCTGCACGAAGAACTGCATCAGGAAGACGCCGACGAGAATCCGCCACGGGCTGTGGCCGGCGATCCAGAAGGGCACGACGACGAGGCCGCAGATCATCGCCGTCAGCATGGCGCGGCGCCGCCCCGACATGTCGGAGTAATAGCCGAACGCGAGGCCGCCGAGGATCGCGCCGATGCCCGAGAGCATCGTCACGTCCGCGATGCGCGCCTTGGTGTAGCCGAGCGTGCCGAGCAGCGTCGGATACATGTCCTGCGTGCCGTGCGACATGAAGTTCATCATCGTCATCAGCACGACGAGGTACGCGAAGCGGCGCCAGTACAGCGGCAGCGACTTGCGATACGTCGCCCAGTCGGTGCGGTGCTCGTGCCACGCGTCGGACTCCTTCACCTTCGCGCGGATGAAGAGCGAGAGCAGCGCGGGCGCGCCGCCGAGGAAGAACATCAGGCGCCAGCCGTTGCCCGGATAGAGGGCGTTGAAGTACGGGTACACGAGCCGGAACGCGACCGCCGAGAGCAGGTTGCCGAGCGCATAGCCCTCCTGCAGCAGGCCCGAGAGCAGCCCGCGCAGCCGCGGCGACGCCGACTCGAGCGCCAGCGACGCGCCGACGCCCCACTCGCCGCCCATGCCGATGCCGAACAGCATGCGCAGCAGCAGGAACACCTGATAGCTCGGCGCGAGCCCCGAGAGCACCGAGATCACGGCGTAGAAGATCACGTTGAGGATCAGCGGCAGCCGGCGCCCGAGCCGGTCGGCCATGATGCCGAACACGATCGCGCCGATGGGCCGCATCGCGAGCGTCACGGTGAGCGCGAAGGCGACGTCGGGCCGCGAGCGGCCGAACGACTTCGCGATGTCGTCGACAACGAGTGTGAGGATGAAGAAATCGAACGCGTCGAGCGTCCAGCCGAGGAATCCGGCGAGGACGGCGTTGCGCTGGTTCGCGCGCTCGGCCGGCGTCAGCTTCGGCGCGGCGACCGCAGGGAATGAGGCCATCGAGAGCGAAGGATAGCGTACCGCAGACGGACGACGATCAACGCAGACCTCGCGGAGCTCGCAGAATGTCTTTTCCAAGAATGATTCTGCCGGTTCTGCGGGTTCTGCGACGTACGTCGTCCGCCGGCGGATCAGCGGTCGCCGACGCGCGACACCGCCAGCTGGCCGACGGATCCGAAGTGCGCAAACGCGAGGTGCGCGGCGCCGGCGACGAAGAAGCCGACGAACCACGCGTAGTCGTACAGCGGCTTGAGGGCGGGCACGACGAGCCCGCCCCAGGCGAGCGCGCAGCCGAGCGCCGTTGCGGCGATCGCGCGCGCGTTCCACCCGCGGTACGCGCCGTCGGCGAGATACAGATCCTCGAGCCGCAGCTCGCGGCGGCGCACGAGCCAGTAGTCGGCGACCAGGACGCCCGCGATCGATCCGAGCCCGCCCGAGTAGCCGAGCAGCCACGTGTAGATGTAGCCCGATGGATCGGCGAGCAGCTTCCACGGCTGGATCGCGATGCCGAGCAGCCCCGTGATGAGCCCGCCGGTCTTGAAGCTGATCGCGCGCGGGAAGGCGTTCGCGAAATCGTTCGCCGGCGAGACGACGTTCGCGGCGATGTTGACGGCGACCGTCGCGACGACGACCGTGAACATCGCGATGGCGACGATGAGCGGCGAGGTGAAGCGGCCGACGAGCTGCACCGGATCCCAGATCGCCTGGCCGTAGATGATCGCCGTCGCGCTCGTGATCATCACGCCCATCGCCGCGAACACCGACATCGTCGTCGGCAGCGCGACCACCTGGCCGACGATCTGCTCGCGCTGGCTGCGGCCGAAGCGCGTGAAGTCGGGCATGTTCAGCGAGAGCGTGGCCCAGAAGCCGATCATGGCGGTGAGCGACGGCACGAACACCGGCCAGAATTCGGCGAACGAGTGGAACTTGCCCGGCTGCGACAGCAGCGGGCCCACGCCGTTGGCGCGCGCGATCGCCCACCACAACAGGATCGCCGTCATCACGAGGACGAACGGCGCCGCCCAGTTCTCCACCGCGCGCAGCAGATCCATGCCGCGGTAGATGATGTAGACGTTGATGCCCCAGAACAGCAGGAACGAGATCCACTCGGTGGTCGTGTGGCCGCCGAAGCCCGCGCCGAGCAGCGTCGGCCACGCCGGGACGATCGTCCTGAAGAAGGTGTGCAGCGCCTCGCCGCCGATCCACGCCTGGATGCCGAACCAGCCGCAGGCGACGAGCGCGCGCATCAGCGCCGGCACGTTCGATCCGAGCGTCCCGTACGCGGCGCGCGCGAAGACCGGGAACGGAATGCCGTACTTCGTGCCCGGATGCGAGTTGAGCAGAATCGGCACGAGCACGATCGTGTTGCCGAGCAGAATCGTGACGAGCGCCTGCGCCCAGCTCATGCCCGACGCCAGCAGCCCGGACGCCAGCATGTAGGTCGGGATGCAGTGCGCCATGCTGACCCACAGCGCGGCGTAGTTGTAGGTGGACCAGGTGCGGGCGGCCAGCGGCACCGGCGCAAGATCGTGGTTGTAGAGCGGGCTCGCCTCCACCCGGCGCGTGTCCACGAGCTCCACGCGGCCGTCGGCGAGGCGCCGTTCGTTGCGCACGCCGCAGTATAGCGCGCGGCTTCGGCCCGCGTTTCGCGTTGACGCCGCGCGCGGCGCCGCCGTAGAGTCGCGCGCATGCCTCGCCGTTCGCCGCCGCTCGTCCTCGTCGCCCTGCTCGCCGGCGCGTCGATGGCCGCCGGGAAGCTCCAGCCGCGCCACGTGTTCGTCCACGTCGTCGACGAGCGCGGCGCTCCGGTGACGGATCTCGCTGCGGGCGATTTTCAGGTGAGCGAAGGCGGCGTCGCGCGCGCCGTCACGCACGCCGGGCCGGCCACCGATCCGATGCGCATCGCGCTCTTCCTCGACACGAGCGACGCGGCGGCGACGGCGCTCACGCACCTGCGCGCCGCGGCGGTCGGTTTCCTCGACGCGCTGCCGCCGGAGGACGAAGTGCTGATCGTCACCACCGGCCGGCAGGCGCGCGTGCGCGTGCAGCCGACAGCCGATCGCCGGAAGCTGAGAGAGACGGCGGGCGGGCTTTTTACCGACGGCGCCGGCACGGTGCTCATGGACGGCCTGCTCGAGGTCGACGACCGGTTCTTCAAGAAGGCCGACGATCGCTGGCCCGTCTTCGTGATCTTCACGAGCGACGGCACCGAGAGCAGCGCCGGCGCGCACGAGAAGGCGTTCAACAAATGGGCCGTCGGCCTGGGCGCCCGCGGCGCCACGGTGCACGCGTTCGTGCTCAAGGCGAACAGAGGCGGCGGCGGAACGCCCGACGTCATCGCGATGACGCTCACACGCAACACCGGCGGGCGCTACGACATGATGAACACCACCAACGCGCTGCCGGAGAAGATGAAGGCGCTCGCCGAGCGGCTCGCGCTCGATCACCGGCGCATGACGGCGTGGTACCGGATCGACTTCCAGACCGACACGGCCGAGTTCACGCCGATCAACGTGGGCGTCGCGCGCGGCGGCGTGCGGCTCGAGATCTCGGATCGGCGGCGGATCGAGTAGCGCTAGAGCTCGAAGATCTCGCGCCGCGCGAGGTGGCCGATGATGTGCGCGTCGGCGGTGGCGAGGCGCCACCGGCGGAAGCGGGCATGCGCGACGAGCAGCCGATCGAAGACGTCGCGCGTCCAGCCGATCTCCACGGCGGCCTCGAACCAGGCGGCGGCCGCCAGATCGTCCTGCGCCCAGCGGTCGTCGCGGAGCAGCTGCTGGGGCGTCGCGCCGCCGCCGTGGACCCAGAGGACGGCGTTCGTGTCGAGCAGATTCACCGCTTCTTCGTCTTCTTCAGGCGGCTTCTGAAGCGCATGCGCCCCGGCGACCTGTCCCAGGTCCATTGCCCGGCCTCGACGGCCGGATCCATCCAGGCGATGAGCGATCGCCGCGGTTTCCGGGCAGGATGCGATCGCTCCGCCGCGATCGTGAAGCGCGTGCCCCGCCGCTCGACGATCACTGGCTGGCCGCGCTCGGCGGCGTCGAGCACCTCCGAGAGCCGCGATTTCAGCTGCGAGGCCGTGGAGCGTTTCACATGAACATTGTAAAACCTTCGCTATACTCCGCCGCATGGCCGACACGTCGATCCCCGACAACGCGCTGTCGTCGATCCTCGATGCGGTCGACAAGGCGAACGCCGCGACCGTGCGCCAGTTTCCCGGCGACTCGCCGCGCCGGCAGCCGGTGCACGTGGTGTACGGCGGCGCGCATCTGTTCAAGGCCGACGCGGTGCAGAAGCTCGGCGCGCTGGCGCTCAAGTCGCTGCAGGATCACGCGCCCGACGCGCGGAGCTTCGCCGCCGCGATCGGCCTCGACGCCGCGCTCGCCGATCGCGTCTACCTCCGCGTCGTCGACAAGCTGACGCGCGAGCCGATCGAGGACTACCGCATCGACTTCGAGGACGGCTTCGGCAACCGCGCCGATCACGAAGAGGACGAATACGCGCAGCGCGCGGCGAACGAAGTGGCGGCGGCGGCGCGCGATCGCACGCTCCCGGCGTCGATCGGCATCCGGATCAAGCCGCTCAACGAGGAGCTGAAGCGGCGCGCATTTCGGACGATGGACCTGTTCTTCACGCGGCTGCTCGCGCGGACCAACGGCGCGCTGCCGCCGAACTTCGTCGTCACGCTGCCGAAGATCACCGCGCCGGAGCAGGTGAGCGCGCTCGCGCAGTGGTGCGAGGCGTTCGAGTACTGGCGCGAGCTGCCGTCCGGCTCGCTGAAGTTCGAGGTGATGGTCGAGACGACGCAGTCGATCGTCCTGCCCGACGGGAGCATCGCGCTGCCGAAGCTCGTCGCGCTCGGCGGCGGCCGGCTCGTCGCGGCGCACTTCGGCACCTACGACTACACCGCCGCGTGCGGCATCACCGCCGCGCACCAGCACATGCGCCACCCGGTGTGCGATTTCGCCAAGCACGTGATGCAGGTGAGCCTGGCCGGCACCGGCATCTGGCTCTCGGACGGCGCGACGAACGTGATGCCCGTCGGATCGCGCGAAGCGGTGCACGCCGCCTGGCGCCTCCACGCCGAGCACGTGCGCCACTCGCTCGTGAACGGCTTCTACCAGGGGTGGGACCTGCATCCGGCGCAGCTGCCGTCGCGCTTCGGGGCGGTGTTCGCCTTCTTCCTCGAGGGGCTCGGCGCCGCGTCGGAGCGGCTGCGCAACTTCGTCGAGAAGGCGGCGCAGGCGACGCTCGTCGGCGACGTGTTCGACGACGCGGCGACCGGACAGGGGCTGCTGAACTATTTCCTGCGCGCGATGCAGTGCGGCGCCATCACCGAGCACGAGGCGATGGACAAGAGCGGCCTGACGCCCGAGGAACTGCGCAGCCGGTCGTTCAGCGCGATTCTGCGCGCGCGCCGCGGTTGAGAAACGCGTCGATCCCGTCGGCCGCGTCCTCGATCATCATGTTCCGCGCCATCGTCTCGCTGGTGACGTCGTACGCGGCCGCCAGCGGCCGGTCGATCTGCGCGTAGAAGGCGGCCTTGCCGAGGCGGATCGCGCCGGGGCTGCGCGCGACGATGACGTCGGTGTAGCTCTTGACGGCCGCGTCGAGGTCGGCCTCCGGCACCACGCGGTTGACCAGCCCCCACTCGAGCGCCGTGCGCGCGTCGAACATGCGGCCCGTCAGCAGCATCTCCATCGCGCGCTTGCGGCCGACGTTGCGGACGACGCCGACCGCCGGCGTCGAGCAGAAGACGCCGATGTTCACGCCGGGCAGCGCGAACTGCGCGGCATCGGACGCGACCGCGAGATCGCACATCGCGACGAGCTGGCAGCCGGCGGCGGTCGCGATGCCGTGGACGCGCGCGACCACCGGCTGCGGCAGCTCGGTCAGCGCGATCATCATCCGGCTGCACGCGTCGAACAGCTGCCGCTGCCACGCGCGATCGCCCGCATGCGCGCGCATCTCCTTCAGATCATGCCCCGCGCAGAAGCCGCGGCCGTTCGCCGCGAGGACGACGGCGCGAATCCCCGGGTCCGCGGCGATCCGGCGGAGCGCATCGTCGAGCGCCGCGATCATCTCCGAGGACAGCGGATTGAATCGCGCCGGCTGATCGAGCACGAGGCGGGCGATGCCGGGTTCGGGATGCTCGAGAACGACCATGGAGCCTCTCTTTTAACTCTTGATTTCGACGCGCGCGCTCTCGTCCTGTGCGTACCCTTCGGCGTCGTATCCTCCGCGGTAATCCTTCTCGTCCGGCCGCCGGATTTTCGACTGCGCGACGACGCGGTCGCGGCGGACGCCGCGAAAGTCGTCCACGCGCCGCCACCCCTTCGCCGCGTTCGCGTCGAGGAACTGGCGCAGGCCGTTCGTGAGCTCGCGAATCACGTTCGGGCCGACGGCCGAATCGAGCATCGCCGCCGTGCAGACCTGCACCGTCCCGCAGCCGAGAAGGAAGTAGTTCAGCGCGTGCGCGAAGGTCGAGATGCCGCCGATGCCCGAGAAGCTCTTGTCGGGAAACGCCTGCGTGAGCTGCGACATCTTCGCGAGCGAGAGCGGCAGGATCGCCGGGCCGCCGAGGCCGCCGGTCGACACCAGCCCGTCGACGTGCACCTCGAACTCGAGCGTCTCCGAATCGATGAGCGGCAGCGACGTGAAGGTGTTCGACGACACCACCGCGTCGGCGCCGCCGAGGAACGCGCCGCGCGCCTCGACGACGATGTCGGTCGTCGACGGCGTAAGCTTCGCCCAAACCGGGATCTTCGCGATCTCCTTGACGACCTTCGTCACGATCGACACGAGCTCCTTGTCGCGGCCGACGTTCGATCCCATATCGGGCCGATCCATGTGCGGACACGAGAGGTTCAGCTCGAGGGCGTCGCACCCCTGCTCCTGGCACGCGACGGCCAGCTCCTGCCAGTGCCGCAGCTCCGTGTCGTTGCCCGAGCCGGCCATGATCGACGCGACGAGCACGCGATCAGGAAACGCCGACTTGATCCGGCCGAGCCGCGGCACCCACCAGTCGAGCGTCTTGTCGGAGATGAGCTCCCAGTTCCACGAGGAATGCAGCGCCGCGCCCGGCCGCTTCTTCATCGAGAGCCGCGGCGAATCGGCGTCGGCGCGCAGGAACTTCGTCTTCGGGCCGACCACGTTGACGACCGGATGCAGCCCGATGGTCTTCGTCACGACGCCGCCCCAGCCCGCCTCGAACGCGCGGAGAATGTTCGACTCCGATTCGGTCGGCGGCGCCGACGACAGCAGGAACGGATTCGCGAAGCGAACGCCGGTGAACGTCGTCGAGAGATCGGCGGCCATGGGTATCTCCTGGGGCGCGGACCGGCCTGACGGCCGGCCCCACGATCGCTACGTCCGCCTGATCGTAGCCTCGATCAGCCCGAACGGCTGATCCGTCGCGACGAAAACTTCGTTGGGGTTGTCCAGGCCGAAGGGCTGCAGATCGACGAGCAGATGATGGCGGTTCGGCAGCGTCAGCGTGATCTCGGTGATGTCGGCGCACGCCGCGAGCGCGGCCTCGCCCATCGCGTAGAGCGTGTGCTGCACGGAGCGGCTGGCATGGCCGGCGAAGGTGTCGACGAGCGTGCGCCGGACGAGGTCGCGCGCGGAGAAATCGATCGTCGGCGCGCGGTAGCGCCACGACGCGGTGATCGACGTCGCGAGAATCCGGTCCTCCGTCTCCGGCAGCGTCGTCAGCTCGTCGCGCGGAAAGCCGGCGAACGCGGAGTCGGCCGTCTTCAGCACGACGAGGTTCGCAAGGCCGGAGGCGACGCACGCCGGCCCGTGCGCGTCGCGCGTGACGACGGTCGTCCAGTGTTCGCCGCCGGGCTGCGTGAAGGCATGCGGATGAGGACGGCCGCCGACGGCAATCCGGTCCCAGCGATGCTCGCACGCGCTGATGCGCGCGCGCGAGACGGCCGGCATCGCCGCGAAGTGATCCGCGAGCCGGAGCGCGAAGGCCTCGACGTACGCGATCGGATCGCGGCGCGCGAGCGCGTACACCGTGTTCTTCATCGTGTCGGTCGCGACGCACGCGCTGTTGTCGCCGGCGACGTACACCGCGTCGAACGCGCCCTCGAGCTGCACGTCGATCGTGAGATCGACGACGTCGTGCGGGTCGCCGGGCCGCGCGCCGGCGGGCGGACGCCGCACCTTCACGACGCGGACGCGCGATTTGCCGTACCGGTTCCAGGCGAGCACGCTACGCGCCTCGATACGTCGTGTAGCCGAAGGGGCTGAGGAGCAGCGGGATGTGGTAGTGCTCCTCGGTGTCTTTCACGTTGAACGTGATCCGGACTTCGGGAAAGAAATTCACGTTGAGCCCCATGTCGCGCTGATACGCGGCGACGTCGAACGTGAGGCGGTACGCGCCGGGCGAGATCGGCCCGTCGGTGAACGTCGTGACGCGTCCCTTCGCGTCGGTGACGCCGCGGCCGACCGGCGCCCACTCGCTCGCCTGGCGGAGCTCGAGGATGACGGTGACGCCGACGGCCGGGCCGCCGCGCGCGACGTCGAGGACGTGTGTCGTGATCATGATCGTCCGTTCCCGCCCGCGTCGACGAGCTTCGCGAGACGCAGGCGCGTGATCTTGCCCTGCTCGTCGGCTGCGATCCGCAGCTCGCGCTGCGGGTCGTGCGTCAACCGATCCTCGAGCGCGGCGAGCATCGCGTCGGCCGACTGGCCGGTCGCGCAGACGATGAAAATGTAGCCGAAGCGCGCCTCGTAGTCGCGGTTGGCCGCCGCCAGCCGCTCGCGGACGTCCGCGGACGCCTGCGCGGCGCCGGCCTGCTCCTGCGACGCCCAGGCGGAGCTGGTCCGCTGGCCGATGCGCGGGTGCGCCGCGAACGCCTCGAGCCAGTCGCCGGGGTCGAGCGCGCGCCAGGCGGCGTCGGCGCGATCCAAGAGGTCGTCGAGGTCGCGAAACGGCCGCGCCGCCGCCATCCGCGCCGCCCACCGCGTCGATCCGCAGCAGCGCAGAAGGTCGCGCGCCGCGGCATCCACGTCGAGGGTGTTCAATTCCTCCAACGTCATCCGCTCAACGCCATCGCAATTCTCGCCCGCGCCGAGTGGTCAGGCACGTGCCTGACACCATCCCATAACCTGGTTCTAACCTGGTTCTAACCTGGTTCTAACCTGGTAAGAACCTGGTTCTAACCAGGTAAGAACCAGGTAAGAACCGGGGTCTTGACCGCCGCCGTTACTTCGGGCGGCCGAACAGGCGCAGCCGGGCGACGCCGCCGTCCGGGTAGATGTTGAGCCGCACGTGCGTCGCGGCGCCGACCGCGCCCAACTCCTCCTCGAACCAGTGCCGCGTGTGCGGCTGGAGCGGCGTCCGCGCCAGCATTTCGCGCCAGGCGGCGCGGTCGCCGAGGACCGCGGCCGTCTCGCCGGCGCACGCCTCGAGGCTGCACGCTCCCGGCGCGTTCCCCTTGAAATGACGGGTGTCGACCTCGACGCGCCGGATCGTCCCCTCGGCGCCGAGCCTGACGATCGTCCAGTCGTGGCCCGCGCCGCGCCGCCGCTTCGTCTCCCAGCCGTCGCCCATGTACGTCGCATCGCCCGGCATGATCAGGTTGTGCCGGGACCCGAAGAACATGTCGCTGCACGCGACGACGACGCCGCCGTGCTCGGCGGCGGCGAGATCGACGTCGCCCTGCCGCCGCAGCCGCTCCCAGTCGGCGACGACCTCGCCGTACGCGCGCAGCCGCGCGACGCCGCCGTCCGGAAAAATCCGCAGGCGCAGATGCGTGGCGGGCGGCGCCGCGTCGATCGCGATCAGGTTGTGCGTGCCGCCGCGCAGCGGATGGCGCGCGAGGATCTCGCGCCACGCGCCGCGCGCGAGATCGTCGGGCGACGCGCTGCCGCGCGCGTCGCAGCCATCGAGCGCGCACGACTCGGGGTAGTTCCCGGTGAAGAACGACGTATCGACGTCCACGCCGCGCACGACGCCGCGCACGCCGAGCCGCACGATGCACCAATCGTGATCGCCTTCGTCGCGGCGGCGGCGCGTCTCCCAGCCGTCCATCCACTTGCCGCGCTCCGTGTACTCGCCCTCTCTCCAGATCGCCGCCGCGGCCTTGATCAGATTCTCTTTCGGCGCGAAGAACTCGTCGTTCGCCGCCACGACCGCGCCGCCCAGCCGCTCGGCGGCGAGATCGAGCAGATCGACGAACGGCTCGCTCACCGCAGCCGCCCGCCCGCCGGGCGCACGAGCGCGCCGGCGTCCCAGACGCGCTCGCCGCGCAGGTACGTCGTGTGCACGACGCCGCGCAGCGCGAGCCCCGCGTACGGCGTGAGCTTGTGCCGCTGCTGAAGCCGCAGCGGATCGACGGTCCATTCGGCGCCTGGATCCCACACGACGAAGTCCGCGTCGTTGCCGGCCGCGATTCGCCCCTTGCCCGCGAGCCCCGCCAGCGCCGCCGGCGCCTCGCTCAGCCAGCGCGCGAGCGCGCGCAAGCTGCGATCGACATCGCCGGACGCCGTTCCGGTCCACACCGCAGGCAGCGACACTTCCAGCGACGCGATGCCGCCCCACGCCTTCAGGAAATCGCCGGCGCATTTCATCGCCGGCGGCGCCGGCGAATGATCGGTCGCGACGAAGTCGAGCGCGCCCGACTGCAGCGCGCGGCGCAGGGCGTCGCGATGCGCGCCCTCGCGGATCGGCGGCGCGCACTTGAATTCGGTGGCGCCGTCGCGAATCTCCTCGGCCGCGAACGTCAGGTAGTGCGGGCACGTTTCGGCGGTGATCCGCACGCCCTCCGCCTTCGCGCGCGCGATCGCGTCGGCCCCCTCGGCGCACGCGACGTGGACGATGTGGACGTGGACGCCGAATTCACGCGAGAGCCGAATCATGAGGTCGATGGCGGCGACTTCCGCCTGCGCCGGACGGGTGGCGAGATAGGCCTGGTAGGCCTGGTGGGTCGGGTGGGTCGGGTGGGTCAGGTGGGTCAGGTGGGTCGGGTGGGTCGGGTGGGTCGGGTGGGTCTGGCAGGCCGGGCGGGTCGCAGAGGTCGCAGAGGGCACAGAGGTCGGGGCAATCAAGCAAGCGGGCGACTCCGCATGAACGAGAAGGGGTACGTTTCGGCGCGCGAGAATCGGGAGCGCCTCGCGTAGATCGTGCTCGTCGACGTGCGGGAACTCGTCGACGCCCGACGGCGCGAGGAAGCACTTGAACCCGCGCACGCCGGCGTCCACGAGCGCGTCGAGCTCGCCGGCGTTGCCCGGCACGACGCCGCCCCAGAACGCAACGTCCACGTGCACGCGGCCGCGCGCCGCCCTCCGCTTCGCCTCGAGCCCTTCCACGTCCGTCGTCGGCGGGACCGCGTTCAGCGGCATGTCGACAATCGTCGTCACGCCGCCGGCCGCCGCCGCGCGCGTCGCCGTGTCGAATCCCTCCCACTCGGTGCGGCCCGGCTCGTTGACGTGCACGTGCGTGTCGACAATGCCAGGCGAGACGACGAGGCTGCCGGCGTCGATCGTGCGATCGCCCACGGCGCCGCGCGACGCGCCCGGCTCGACGCGCGTGATGCGTCCGTCTTCGACGTGAATCGACGCAGGCCGCACACCATCCGGCAGGACGACGCGGGTGCTGCGGAGGATCAAGCGCGCGTCGACCTCTTGAGGAACGATCCGCTGCCCTTCCGGCCGACGAATTTGCCGCCGGCGATCACCGCGCGCCCGCGCGACAACACCGTGTCGGCGGCGCCCGTCACCTGGCGTCCCTCGTACGGGTTGTAGTCCACCTTCATGTGGAGCGTCTTCGCCGAGAGCGTGACCGTCCGGTTCGGGTCGAAGACGACGATGTCGGCGTCGGCGCCCGGCGCGATGGTGCCCTTGCGCGGGAAGAGGCCGAAGATCTTCGCCGGCGACGTCGACGTCAGCTCGACGAACCGGTTGAGCGAGATGCGGCCCGCGCGCACGCCGCCGTCGTACACGAGGCTCATGCGCGTCTCGATGCCGGGTGCGCCGTTGGGGATCTTCGAGAAGTCGCCGCGCCCGAGCTCCTTCTGCTCCTTCATGCAGAACGGGCAGTGGTCGGTGGAGATGCACTGCAGATCGTTGAACGCCAGCCCGCGCCACAGCTCCTTCTGCTTCGCCTGATCGCGCAGCGGCGGGCTCATCACGTACTTCGCGCCGTCGAAGCCCGGCTCCTCGTAATTGTCGTAGGAGAGGAAGAGATACTGCGGGCACGTCTCGGCGTACGCCGGCAGGCCGCGGTCGCGCGCCTCGGTCACCATCTCGAGCGCCTCGGCCGCCGAGAGATGGACGATGTAGATCGGCACCTCGGCCATCTCGGCAAGCGCGATCGCGCGGTGCGTCGCCTCCGCTTCCGCGCGCGCGGGCCGCGTGAGCGCGTGGTATTTCGGCGCCGTGTGCCCGGCTTTGAGCGCGCGCTGCACGAGCACGTCGATGACGTCGCCGTTCTCGGCGTGCATGCAGATCGTGCCGCCGTTCTGCCCCGTCCGCAGCAGCGCGCGGAAGATGCTGCCGTCGTCGAGCATGAAGATGCCGCGGTAGGCCATGAACAGTTTGAACGAGGTGACGCCCTGCCGCACGAGCGCGTCCATCTCGCACTCCACCTGATCGGTCAGCTCGGTGATGATCATGTGGAAGCCGTAGTCGATCGCCGCCTTGCCCTCCGCTTTCTTCATCCACGTCTCCCACGCGTGGTGCAGCGTCTGGCCGCGATACTGAATCGCGAAGTCGACGATGGAGGTCGTGCCGCCGAACGCGGCGGCGATCGTGCCGCTCTCGAAATCGTCGGCCGAGTTCGTGCCGCCGAACGGCATGTCGAGGTGCGTATGGACGTCGATGCCGCCCGGCAGCACGTACTTGCCGGCCGCATCGATCACGGTGTCCGCGTGGATGTCGGCGAGCGAGGACCCGATGAGCGCGATCTTCTCGTCCTCGATCAGCACGTCGCCTTGGTACTGATCGACCGCCGTGACGATCGTTCCGTTCGTGATCAGCGTCCGCATGCGGCTCAGCTCACCCCTCTGTGTCCTCTGTGCCTCTGTGACCTACCCGACCTACCTGACCTACCCGACTTACCTGGCCCGCCCGCCCGGCCCGCCCGGCCCGCCCGGCCTAGAACCAGCGCGAGATCGTCACCTTCTTGTCGGTGTAGAACTCGATCCCGTCGCGCCCGTGCGCCTTCAAGTCCCCAAAGAAGCTGTCCTTCGCGCCGCCGAACGGAAAATACGCCATCGGCGCGGCGACGCCGATATTCACGCCCACCATCGACGCCGTCGCGTGCTTCGCGAACTCGCGCGCCGCCTTGCCGCTCGACGTGAAGATCGACGTCGCGTTCGCATTCGGATGCGCGCGCATCACCGCGATCGCCTCGTCGAGCGTCTTCACCGGGCAGATCGACGCCACGGGCCCGAAGATTTCGTCGGCTCCAATCGCCATCTTCGGCGACACCTCGTCGAATACCGTCGGCCCGACGAAGTAGCCGTTCGGCCGCTCCTCGACGCGCGCGCCGCGGCCGTCGACGAGCAGCTTCGCGCCTTCGGCGACGCCCTTGTCGATGTACCCGACGACGCGGTCGCGGTGCGCCGCGCTGATCACCGGCCCCATCGTCACGCCCGGGACGGTGCCGTCGCCCACCTTGAGGCGCTTCGCGGCCTCGACGAGGCGATCGCGCGCCGGCGCGTGCGCGCCGCCGATGGGCACGAGCATGCTGCCGGCGAGGCAGCGCTCGCCCGCGCAGCCATAGAACGACTCGGTGATCACGCCAATCGATCGATCGAAATCCGCATCCGGCATGACGACGACGAAGTTCTTCGCGCCGCCGAGCGCCTGCGCGCGCTTGCCGGCATTCGTCGCGCGCTGGTAGACGTGCTTCGCGACGGGCGTCGAGCCGACGAACGACACCGCGCGAATGCCCGGGTGATCGCAGATCGCGTTCACGACGTCGCGTCCACCGTTGACGAGGTTGACGACGCCCGGCGGCAGATCGCACCGCTGCAGGAGATCGACCATCTTGCGCTGCGACAGCGGCACCTGCTCGGACGGCTTCAGCACGAACGTGTTGCCGGTGACGATCGCGAAGGGCAGGAACCACATCGGCACCATCGCCGGGAAATTGAACGGCGCGATGGCCGCGACGACGCCAATCGGCTGGCGGACGACGTGGCAGTCGATGCCGGCGGAGATGTCCTCGAGGCCGAAGCCCTGCATGAGCGAGGGCGCGCCGCACGCGACCTCGACGCACTCGATGCCGCGGCGCACGCTGCCGCGCGCTTCGTCGAGCGTCTTGCCGTGCTCGGTCGTCACCGTGCGCGCGAGCTCCTCGAAGTGCTGCTCGCACATCTGCTTGAACTTGTAGAGCACCTGCGCGCGCGCGTTCACCGGCGTGTCGCGCCAGGCGGGAAACGCCTGCGCCGCCGCCTGCACGGCGGCGTCGACGTCGGCGCTGGTCGAGAGCGGCGTGCGGCCGATGACGTCGCCGACCGCCGGGTTGTGGACGTCGTAGAAGTCGGTGGCGCGCGCTTTCACCCAGCGGCCGCCGATGAAGTTGTCGAGCGTGAGGACGTCGGGGCGTTCGGCGACGTCGGGCATGGGCTCCTCCGGAAAAGAGCCCATTATAGTGGGCGGCGCTGCCGAGGTTCTATTCGGCGCGGAGCGCGATCACCGGCTGCACGCGCGCGGCGCGGCGCGCCGGCACGTACGCCGCCGCGAGCGTGGCGGCGAAGAGCGCGGCCGCGGCGCCTGCAAACGCGCCGGCGTCGCCAGGCGCCACGCCGTGCAGCATGCCGGCGAGCGCGCGCGTCAGCGCGATCGATCCGAGCAGCCCGAGCGCGACGCCGAGGACGCCGACGCGCAGCGTCTCGCGCATCACCATCGCGAGCACGTCGGTCGAGCTCGCGCCGAGCGCCATCCGAATCCCGATCTCGCGCGTGCGAAGCCCGACGGCGTGCGCCGTGACGCCGTACACGCCGACGGCGGCGAGCAGCAGGCCGACCGCGGCGAACAGCCCGAGCATCGTGACGTCGAAGCGCGGCGTCGCCTCGGCGATCGCCTGCTCCATCGTCCGCACGTTCGACACCGGCTGATCGGGATCGATCGCGGCGAGCTCGCGCTGAATCGACTGCGACACAGCGTCCGGCGGCGCGTCCGTGCGAGCGATGACGTACATGAAAGACGACGCGAACTGGCGGTGCGAGACGTACATGAGCGGCCGCGCCTGCTCGTTGAGACGGAACTCCTTGATGTCTGCGGCCACACCGACAATGGTGAGCCAGCGCGCCGGCGCGTCGACCGCCCACGGCACGTCGGTCGGCGCAAAACCCGGCCGCAGCCGCTTCCCGATCGGATCCTGATTCGGCCAGTACTGCCGCGCCATCGACTCGTTGATCACGACGGCGCCCGGCGCCTCCTCGGTGTCGCTGTCCGCGAGATCGCGGCCGCGGACAAGCGGCTGCCCGATCAGGCGCAGATATCCGGGCGTGACGACGTCGTAGCCGGCGAACGCGCGATCGTCGGGCGCCGCCGCGCGCCCTTCGACGTCGATCGGCGTCGACATCGCCATGCCGAGAAACGGCCGGAAGCTGACGGCGCCGGCGCCGCGCACGCCCGGCAGGCGCTCGATGCGCTGCAGGAGCCGTTCGTAGAAGTTGCGGATCTGCGCGGGCGCGGGATACTTCGTCTTCGGCAGCCAGAGCTGCATCGTGATCAGATGATCCGCGCGGAAGCCGGGCCTCACCTCCTGCAGGCGCCAGAAGCTCTTCACGAGAAGCGACGCGGAGACGAGCAGCACGATCGCGAGCGTCAGCTCCGCGCAGACGAGGGCGCGGCCGGCGCCGGCGCGCGCGGAGGTTGCCGCCGACAGCCGCAGGAACTCCCGGCGCGTCGTCTGGACGGCGGGCACGACGCCGAAGGCGACGCCGGTGACCGCCGCCGCGGCGATGCTGAAGGCAAGCACGCGCAGATCGAGCGTCGGCATCATCGGGCCGAACGTGCCCATGCCGACATTCGTGCCGGCGTGCGGCAGCAGCGGGACGAGCGTCCGCACGCCGATCCGCGCGACGATCACGCCGGCCGCGCCGCTCGCCGCGGCGAGGAGCAGGCTCTCGGTGAGCGTGTGTCGAATCAGCTGCCACCTCGACGCGCCGATCGCCGCGCGGATCGCGATGTCGCGCTGCCGCGCGATGGCGCGGCCGAGGATGAGATTCGCCGCGTTGGCGCACGCGATCAGAAGTACGAAGCCGGAGGCGGCGAGCAGGACGATCAGCGCCGGCCTGACGTCGCGCACCTCGCTGCTTGGATAGAGAGGCGCCGCGCGCGCCCCCCAGCCGGTATTCGTGTCCGGGTGTTCCACGGCGAGCCGCCGCCACGTCGAATCGAGCTCGTCCTGCCCCTGCGCGAGCGAGACGCCGGGCGCGAGACGCGCGAACGCCATCACCGAATGGTTCTGGCGGTCGCGCAGCCCCGCGTCTTCGGCGAGCGGCATCCAGAGATCGAGATCCGGCTGGTAGAACTGAAAATCCTCGGGGAGAACGCCGATCACGGTGAACGGCCGGCTGTCGATCAGGAGCTCGCGGCCGATGGCCGACGGGTCGCCGCCGAACCGGCGCGCCCAGACGCGGTGCGTGAGCACGACGACGCGATCGCGGCCGGGCTGCGATTCCTCGCTGCGGAACGTGCGGCCGAGCGCCGCGTCGACGCCGAGCATCGAGAAGAACAGCGGCGACACGCGCACGCCGCGAACCGACTCGGGCGGTCCGGCGGCGGCGCCGGTGTTGCGAATCGAGAAATACCAGTTGCGCCACATCGTGATCGCGTCGAACGAGCGCGTGCGCTCTCGCCAGTCGAGCACGTTCGCCGGCGACGGCGGCGGCTCGACGCCGGGCGGCACTTTCTCCGCGTTCGTCTCGAAGACGTAGACGAGTCGCTCGACGTGCCGGAAGCGCGGGGGACGGAACAGGAGGTTGTCGATGACGCTGACGATCGCCGTGTTCGCGCCGATGCCGACCGCGAGCGTGGCAATCGCAATCGCCGCGAAAGCCGGCGCGTGCCGGAGCGTCCGAATGGCAGACCGCAGGTCGTTCAGCATCTTCCTGCCTTCACCTTCCTGCCTTCACCTTCCTGCCTTCACCTTCCTGCCTTCACCTTCCTGCCTTCACCTTCCTGCCTTCACCTTCGCTCCTTCGATCCTCCGGCCTTCGTCATTTCTGCCTTCCCTCCTTCCTGCCTTGAATTGCTGCTCTCCTGCCTCTCTGCCTTCCTGCCTTGCGGAGTCCGGCGGATATCTGTGATCGGCATAGACCGGATACGCTTCCGTTCGAAGCTGCGCAAGCATCGAATGTCCTCGCCTCGTCGCCCGCTCGTGGCGCAGCGCCGAGATGTCGATCGGCGCCACGACGATCCGCTCGCCCGGCCCGGGCGTCGCGTCGGCGAGCAGCCGTCCGTCGAAGTCGACGATCTGGCTGCCGCCGGGCCAGGAGTACGGCGGATAGTGGTCGAGCGACGCGCCCTGGTTCGCGGCCACGACGTACGCCGTGTTCTCGATCGCGCGCGCGCGGTTGATCGTCGTCCACCAGTTCATCGGCTCGGCCGAGCCCCACGGATCCATGTACGCCGAGACGCGCGCGAGCACTTCGGCGCCGTTCGCCGCGAGCTGACGGATGGCTTCGGGGAACAGCCAGTCGTAGCAGATCGCGCAGCCGATGCGGCCGATCTCGGTATCGGCGACCGGAAAGAGCGGCTCGTCGTAGCCGGGCACGTCGTGCGGGCTCGCGTGCACCTCGAACGGAATCCACGGGTTCACTTTGCGGTACCGGTACAGCATGCCCTCCGGGCCGATGAGGCATGTCGTGTTGAAGACGACGCCCGGCCACGCGCGGTCCTGCTCGATCATCGAGCCGCTCTGGATGTAGACGTCGTGCTCGCGCGCCTTGCGCTCGAGCCGATCGGTGTGCTCGTTCGGAATCGGCACCGCGAGCTTCTCGGCGAGCTCGCGCACTCCGGCGTACACCGGCGCCGCGTGCGCGAACTCCGGAAACACGACGAGCCGCACCGGCAGAAACGGCGCGCTGCCGGCCACGGCGTGATCGATCATCGCCAGCATGCGATCGGTGTTGCCGCGCATGTCCGATCGCGTGCGCGGATTCGGCAGGTCCGTCTGGCACGCCGCGGCCGCATATCTGATGTATGACATAGGAGAGTCGCTCCCAGGCCCTTCCGCCTTTCCGCCGTCCAACCCTCGTCGTTTCTACCTTCCTGCCTTCACGCCTTGAATTTCTGCGTTCCTGCCTTCCTGCCTTCCTGCCGTGGCACGATCGGTACGCGGCAGCAGCGCGATCGCCGCCGCCCCCGCGGCCGCGAGCGCGACGATCACGGCAAAACCCACGGTATAGCTGCCGGTGCGATCGCGCAGCATCGCCACGCCGAGCGGCACCACCGCCTCCGCGATGCTGTCGGTCGTCAGGACGAGGCCGAGCAGCCGCCCCATCACGCGGATGTCGAACAGCTCCGCCGCGACGAGCGGGATGATCATGTAGTCGCCGCCGAGGCCGATGCCGAACAGAAACGCGCAGACCCTGATCGCGTCGGGCGACTCGAAGAAGGCGAGCGGCGGAATCACGCACGCGACGATCGCGTAGATGAGCAGCATCACCCACTTCTTCGGCCACCGGTCGGCGAGCCATCCCATCAGCAGCCGTCCGACGATGCTGCCGACGAGAATCAGCGACAGCGTCACGGCGATCTGCGCCTGCGTCAGATGGCGATCGAGCCCGAGATACAGCTTCAGGTTCTGCGTCGTGCCGCCGATCGCGCCGATCGACGCCAGGCTGCCGAACGCGAGCAGCCAGAACGCCGGCTGCGCGAGCGCGGGCGCGAGCGACGGCGGCCGGCCGGCGCGCGCATCGGCATCGAGCCGCGGCGGCTCGTGAACGACGAACGCCGCCGGCAGCGCGACGACGATCATCAGGACGCCGAGCACGCGCAGCGCGCCGCGCCAGCCGAGCGCCTGCGTCAGCGCGACGGCGAGAATCGGCACGATCGCGCCGCCGACGCCGATGCCGAGATACGCGACGCCCATCGCCTTGCCGCGCGCGTCGCGGAACCAGCGCGTGAGGAGCACCTGCACCGGCAGCGGCCCGCCGCACACGTACCCGAGCGCGTTGAAGAAATAGAAGACGTAGAACGCCGTCAGTCCGGCGACGCTCGCGAAGCCGACGAGCGCGGCGCCGGCCATGACGATGCCCGCCATCATCAGGCGGCGGGGGCCGAAGCGATCGATCAGCGCGCCGGCCGCGAAGCCGAACAGCGGCCCGACGACGAGCTTGCTGAGCGCGTTGCCCGAGGTCACCTGCCAGCGCGTCCAGCCGAGATCGCGGACGAAGAAATCGTAAAAGAAGGGCATCCCGTACAGCGCGAAGCCCACGATCGAGAAGAGCGACAGGAAGGCGGCGGCGAGGGCCCGCGTCTGGGAAGCGCGCACTGAGGTCTGGCTACCCTTTCATCCGGCGGTAATGATATATCCCTGTGGTCTCACCCATGGGAACGGGCTCTGCCGCGCTACTCGCCGGCTTCGTGATTCTGCTGCTGAACAGCGCGTACCTCGGCGCCGCGGCGACGCCGTCGCTCTTCTACGCGCTCAACGTGCTGCTGCACATCGTGCTCGGCGCGGCGCTCGCGGTCGCCGGCGCGTGGCGTCTGCGCGGCGCGCGCGCCGACGCGGTGCTCGCGGTGGCGGCGCCGCTGCTCGCGGTCGCCGCCGTCGCGGGCGCGTACTTGAGCATCGCCGGCGCGTCGGGCGCGAACCGCGGTCTGCTGCCGGTGCACATCGGCTCGGCGGTCGCGGGATCGGCGGCGCTCGTGTGCTGGATGATCGTGCGCGCGCGCGCGAGCCGGCACCAACTCGCGCGCGCGGCGGCGCTCCTCACCGCGCTCGTGCTCGCCGCCGCGAGCACCTGGGCGCTCGTCGAGGCGAGCGGCTACGACGGCGGCCGCCGCGCGGCGTTCCGGATCGTGAACCCCGGCACGGCGCCGCTGCGGATGGAGGACGAAGGCGCCGGCGCGGCGAGCCCGTTCTTCCCGTCGGCGGCGAACACGAACGTCAACGGCACGATCCCGGCGCGCTTCTTCCAGACGAGCGAGATGTGCGGCCGCTGCCACCGCGACATCTACGAGCAGTGGAAGTCGTCGGCGCATCACTTCTCGTCGTTCAACAACCAGTGGTATCGCAAGTCGATCGAGTACATGCAGGACGTCGTCGGCACGAAGCCGTCGAAGTGGTGCGCCGGCTGCCACGACCACGCGGTGTTCTTCAACGGCCGCTTCGACCGGCCGATCCGAGAGCAGATCGACACGCCGGAAGCGCAGGCGGGGCTGGGCTGCACGTCGTGCCATGCGATCACGCGCGTCAACAGCACGATGGGCCAGGGCGACTTCGTCGTCGAGTACCCGGCGCTGCACGATCTCGCGACGAGCGACAAGCCGTGGCTGCGCCTCGCGCACGATCAGTTCACCTACGTCGATCCGCAGCCGCATCGCGAGACGTTTCTGAAGCCGTTCCACCGCGAGCAGACGGCGGAGTTCTGCTCGAGCTGCCACAAGGTGCACCTCGACGCGCCGGTGAACGGCTACCGCTGGTTCCGCGGCTTCAACGACTACGACAACTGGCAGGCGTCGGGCGTCTCGGGGCAGGGCGCGCGATCGTTCTACTACCCGGCGAAGCCGCAGCGGTGCGCCGACTGCCACATGCCGGAAGTGCGCTCCGACGATCCGGCCGCGAAGAACGGCGTCGTCCGGTCGCACCGGTTTCCCGCCGCGAACACCGCGCTGCCGTTCGTCAACCACGACCGCGCGCAGCTCGATGCCGTGCAGTCCTTCCTTCGCGACGGGCAGGTTTCAGTCGACGTGTTCGGCATCGTGCGCGGCGGCACGCCGCCCGCCGCGGAATCGCGCGTCGAGCGGCCGGCCGAACCGCAGCTCTCGAGCACGTTCGCGGTCGGCGAAGAGTCGATGAACTTCGGATCGGCGGTGGCGAGCCTGCGCGGCGCCGACGAAGTGATCGCGCCGCTCGATCGCGTCAACACCTCGGTGCGCCGCGGCGAATCGGTGCGTGTCGAGGTCGTCGTGCGCACGCGCAAGGTGGGACACTTCTTCCCCGGCGGCACGGTGGACGCGTTCGACGCCTGGGTCGAGCTCGAGGCGGTGGACGATCGCGGCCGCGTGATTCTCCACAGCGGCTCGGTCGCCGACGACGGCACGGGCCCGGTCGATCCGGGCGCACACTTCTTCCGCAGCCTGCTGATCGACGAGCACGGCAACCCGATCAACAAACGAAACGCGTGGGCCGCGCGATCGGTCGCCTACGTCCGCCTCGTGCCGCCCGGCGCCGCCGACACCGTGCACTACCGCCTCGACGTGCCCGCCGACGCCGGCGATCGCATTGTCCTCAAAGCGAAAGTGAACTACCGCAAGTTCGCGTGGTGGAACACGCAGTGGGCGTATGCCGGCGTGCGCGATCGCTCGCAGCCGTCGTTCGCGCTCGCCCCGGGGTACGACGACGGCAAGTGGGTCTTCACCGGCGATACGTCGCATGTCTCCGGCGACGTCAAGGCGATCCCCGACATCCCGACGACGACCATGGCGGAGAGCACGGCAACGCTGCGCGTCGTCGACGGCGGCGCGCCGGCGGAGACGGCGTTCGAGGACAAGACGGTGCGCGAGCGGTGGAACGACTACGGGATCGGGTTGCTGCTGCAGGGCCACCTGAAAGGCGCGGAAGCGATCTTCGAGCGGGTGACGAAAATGGATCCCGCGTACGCCGACGGATGGGTGAACGTGGCACGCGCGCGGCTGCAGGAAGGGAATCTCGCCGGCGCGGAGGAGATGCTCCGCGCGGCGCTCGACGTCGATCCGCGCCTGGCGAAGACGCATTTCTTCCTCGGCACGGTGATGAAGAACGACGGCCGCTACGACGAGGCGATCACGCATCTGCAGATGGCGGCGTCGCAGTATCCGCGCGACCGGGTGGTGCGCAATCAGCTCGGGCGCGTCCTGTTCCTGCAGCGGCGGTTCGGCGAGGCGATCGCGCAGTTCAAGCAGGCGCTCGACGTGGATCCCGAGGATCTGCAGGCACACTACAACCTGATGCTCTGCTACCAGGGCACCGGTCAGGCGGCGCTCGCCGAGCGCGAGCGTCTGCTCTACGTGCGCTTCAAGGCCGACGAGTCGTCGCAGGCGATCACCGGCCCGTACCGCAGCCTGCATCCCGACGACAACAACGAGCGGCAGGCGATCCACGAGCACCGGTCGGCGGCCGACGCGTCCGCCCGCGTGCGGCGCTGATGCGGCGCGCGCTTCTCGCGGCGGGCGCTGCCGCGTGCATCCTCGCCGCCGACAGCAGCGCCGCGCGGGCCGGCGCGAGCGCCGCCGCCGCCGTGTTCACCGACGCGACGGCGGCCGCCGGCATCCGTTTCCGGCACACGAGCGGCGCGTTCGGCAGGAAATACCTGCCCGAGACGATGGGATCGGGCGTCGTGATGTTCGACGCGGACGGCGACGGCTACGTCGATCTCTTCTTCGTCAACTCGAAGAACTGGCCGGGACATCCGGGCCCGCCGTCGCGGCACGCGCTCTACCGCAACAGCCACGACGGCGCGTTCGCCGACGTCAGCGCGCAGTCGGGGCTCGGCGTCGAGATGTACGGGCTCGGCGCCGCCGCCGGCGACTACGACAACGACGGGCGCACGGATCTCTTCGTCACGGGCCTGAACGGCAATCGCCTGTTCCACAACGCCGGCGGCGGACGCTTCGTGGACGTCACGGCGCGCGCCGGCGTGGCGTCGCCGGCGTTCTCCACGTCGGCGGCGTGGCTCGACTACGATCGCGACGGCCGCCTCGATCTCTTCGTCGCGAACTACGTCGAGTGGTCGATCGCCGCCGATCTGACGTGCACGCTCGACGGCAAGACGAAGTCGTACTGCACGCCGGAGTCGTACAAGGGCCACAGCCCGGTGCTCTTCCACAACCGCGGCGACGGTACGTTCGAGGACGCGACGCGTGCGGCGGGCCTGTACGATCCCGCGTCGAAGGCGCTCGGCGTCGCGCTCATCGACTACGACGGCGACGGCTGGATCGATCTCGTCGTCGCGAACGACACGCAGCCGAACCGGCTGTATCGCAACCGGCACGACGGGACGTTCGCCGACGCCGGCACGACGGCGGGCATCGCGTTCAACGAAGCGGGCGTCGCGCGCGCCGGCATGGGCGTCGACGCCGCCGATTACAACGGCTCCGGCCGCGCGAGCATCGTCATCGGGAATTTCGCGAACGAGATGATGGCGCTCTACACCGCCGACGCGAACGGGCTGTTCATCGACGAGGCGCCGAGGTCCGCCGTCGGACGCAACTCGCTTCTGACGCTCACCTTCGGCTGCTTCTTCTTCGACTACGATCTCGACGGCTGGCTCGACATCTTCGCGGCGAACGGCCACGTCGCCGACGACATCGAGCGCGTGCAGAAGCGCGTCACCTACGCGCAGCCGCCGCACCTGTTCCGGAATCAGGGCCGCGGACGCTTCGAGGAGGTGACCGCCGCCGCGGCCGGCGCGCTCGCGCAGCCGATGGTCGCGCGCGGCGCCGCGTACGGCGACATCGATCTCGACGGCGATCTCGATCTCGTCGTCACGACGAACAACGGCCCGGCGAGGCTGTTTCGGAACGACACCGCCGGCAACCATGCGCTGCGCGTGACGCTTCGCGGCCGCGAGTCGAACCGCGACGCCATCGGCGCGCGCGTCGTCGCCAGGCTCGCCGACGGCACGTCGCAGTGGCGGATGGTGAAGAGCGGATCGAGCTACCTGTCGCAGAGCGAGCTGCCGCTCACCTTCGGCCTCGGCGCCGCCGACGCCGTGCGCGGCCTCGACGTGACGTGGCCCAACGGCCGCAGCGAGACGCTGCCCGGCGTCGCGGGCGATCAGCGCATCACGATCGAGGAAGGACGCGGCATCGTCGATCGCGCGCCGCTGGCGAAGCGCGCGAACGCGCGCTGAGAGAACCACGAAGACACGAGTGTGGTTGCCTTCTCCGTGTCCCCGTGTCTCTCACGGCGCGAGCACGCGCGCGAGCGCATGCCAGGGATCGGTCTGCCAGTCGCCGCGCGGCGCGGCGGCGGCGCGGGCGAACGTCCACAGCCGCACGCGCTCGCGATCGACGCCGGCGAGATCGGCGAAGCGGTGAATCGTGCCGTCAGGATCCATGCGCACCCGCGCCGTGCAGTTGAGCAGATGCTGCGTCGCGTCGTAGGCCGGATCCCCGACGAACGGCTTGGGATCGACGACGAGCCACGGCGCGCGCTCGGCGCGGAGGATGTTGCCCGCGTGCAGATCCGTCGCGAGCAGCACGTCCTGATCCGACGTCCGGATCAGCTCCTCGAACACGCGGAACCCTTCGTGCACGAGGCCGGCGTCCGGCGCGCGATCGATCTGCGCGCGCGTCTCGTCGATCCAGCTCGCGATCATCGCCGACAGCGGACGAAAGGGACGCGGCGGCGCCGGCGGCCGCCACAGCCGCCGCAGCAGTCCGGCGACGACGCAGTCCTGCTCGGGCTCCGGCGCGGCGCCGAGCGGCGTGCCGGGATCGCAGCGCTCCAGCAGCATCGCGCCGAGCGATTCGTCGCCTTCGAGCAGCCGCACCGTCGGATCGCCGCCCCAAAACCGCAGGCCGGCGATCTCGTGCTCGCCTTCCATATGCGGCATCGCGACCTTGAGCACGAGGGCTGTGCCGTCGGGCCGCGCGGCCGGCGCCACCCACGAGGCGCTCGCGCCGCGGCCGTCGAACGGCGCGCCGAGCGTCAGCGACCACCGCCGCTCCACGTCGCGCAAGATCGCCGGCAGCCGGGCGCGCCACGCGTCGCGTCGAGACGTCACCGGATCGATACTATGCCGCATGCGCACGGACGCAGCCGCCCAACCGCCTTCGATTCTGCAGATCTATCGCGAGCGGCTGAAGGCCGGCGCGGACGCGGCGTACGAAGCGATCGAAGAGGAGACGGCGCGCGTCTCGGCGTCGCTCGGGTGCCCGCATCCATATCTCGCCGCCGAACTGCTCTCGGGCGCGACGGAAGTGTGGTGGTTCAACGGCTTCGCGTCGATGGCCGATCGCCAGCGCGTGGCCGACGAGTACGCGGCCAACACGCGATTCATGGCGGCGCTCTCGCAAAACAGCGCGCGCAAGGCGAGCCTGACGCTCGATCCCATCGACGTCGTCGCCACGTACCGTCCCGATCTCACGATCGGCGCGCCCTGGATTCTCGGCCGCGGCCGCTTTCTCGTCGTCGCGATCACGACGAGCGACGAGGCGGTCGGCGGAACGGTCTTCGAGGCGGGTGACGGGCGGCGATACGTCGTCAACGCAGCGCAGACGCGCGGCGACGCTGACGCAGTGCGCATGAAAGGCGATGGAGAATTCTACGTTTGCGCCGTGCGTCCGTCCTTCAGCTTTCCGGCGCCCGCGTGGGTCGCGGCCGACCCGTCGTTCTGGCAGGCCTCGTGATTCACACGTTCGCGAAGGCCGGGTGGTACCGGATCGTTCCCGACGTGCCGCGCAAGCTCCCGGAATCGAGCTCCATCGCCATGAATACATCGTCCGGCACGTCGTATTCGCACGAGAGGCCGAAGCGCGACGCCGCCGTGAAGCCGAATCGCGGGTAGAACGCCGCGTGGCCGAGGACGACGACCGCGCCGGCGCCAAGCTCGCGGCACACGGCGAGGCCCTCGCGCACGAGCGCGCTGCCGATGCCTTCGCGCTGCCGCGCGGGAACGACCGCCATCGGCGCGAGCCCCATCATCGACGGAGACGCGCGGCCCGCGACGGTCACCGGCGAAAACATGATGTGGCCGACGACTTCGCCGCCGGCGTCGGCGACCAGCGACACGAGCGGCATCGCCTCCGCGCGGAGCGCCTCGACCAGATCGGCTTCGGCCGCCGTGCGGAACGCGGCGACGTTCACCGCGCGGATCGCCGGGACGTCCGCCGGGCGCTCGCGCCGTATTTGAATGGTCATTCACATCGGCGGCACGTCGATGCCGTGCTTCTGGGCGATCGCGACGATGCGCTGGAGCTCGGCCATCTCGGGCGGCGCGGGGCGCGACGAGGGATCGGTTGCCGGCTTGCCGGCTTCTTCTATGAACCGCTCGACGCCGGCCGGCGACTGAATGACGACCGCCTTCGCCGGCGCTCCGCCGCCGGCGCGGTGCGTGTGCACGACGCCCTTCGGCAGATGCACGAACGATCCGGGCCCCGCCGTGAAGGCGCGGCCGGCGAGCGAGAACTCGAACGTGCCGTCGAGCACATAGAAGCTCTCGTCGTGATTTCGGTGAATGTGGGGCGGCGGCCCGAGCTCGGGTCCCGCGGTGAGCTCCGCGACGGTGAACGCGCCGTTCGTGTCGTCGCCGACCACCTTGAACGTGTGAAGATCGGTGAGCAGCCAGAACGATTTGCCTTCGCCTTTGCCGAGATGAACGCCGCCCTGCGCCAGGTGTGACATGGTTGTCTCCTTTTCGCGATGTGTCGGACGCCAGCAAGCGGCAATTAAGAATTAAGGGAATTTGGAATTTAGAATTCGTCGTCACGCTGCGTCGCGAATTCTTAATTCTCAATTTCCTAATTCTTAATTTCACCACCCTCCAACAGGACCGGCTTCGCCTCCCTCGCCCACCCTTCTTCCCACGTCGGCCGCGCCGACTTGCGCGCGCCGCTGCGCAGCCGATCGAGCAGCGTCTGATCGCGCGGAAACGTCTCGAACAGATCGAACAGGACGTCGGCCAGCTGCACTGCCGTCGAGAACAGCACGCCGTTGTCGCCGTGGCGCACGCGTTCGCCGAGGCCGATGCCGTAGTCGAGCGCGCAGACCGGCACGCCGGCGCCGAAAAGGTCAGCGACCTTCATCGGGATGTCGAGGCCCGACGAGGAGCGGTGCAGGCAGAGCCCGAGATCGGCCGACCCGACGACCTTCGGGTAGTCCTCCGGCTCGAGCCAGCGCGCGCGCAGCTGGATGCGCCGCGCCGGCAGCCCGGCGAAGCGGCGCTCGAACTCGGCGCGCCGCGCGCCGTCGCCGGTGACGAGGATCACGATGTCCGGGAAGCGTCGATCGACCGACGCCGCCTCCCAGCCGCGGATGCGCTCCTCGAGGCGCGGCACGGCGTCGATCACGAGATCGAAGTCCTCGTCCTCGGTCCAGCTCGTGGGGCAGACGATGAAGGCGACGGTGCCGGCGTGGACGCCGAGGCGCGAGAAGAGCGCCTGCCGCAGCCGCTCGCGCTCGGCGCGCTCCATCGGCACGAAGACCGACGCGGGGCGGTCGTAGAGCACGCGCGCCTCCGGCACGTCCCAGCGGCTCGCCAGAAAGCCGGCGAGGCTGCGCGACACGGTGAGGTTCGCGTCGGCGCGCCGCGCGTCGCGCCGCTCGGCCCACCGCGCGAGCCTGACCGCCGGATGCCAGCGGCCGAGCCGCAGCCGCAGCAGCGTGTAGCCGAGGTTGTGCCAGTCGATGACGAAGCGCACGCCGCGCCGCCTCAGCGAGAACCATGCGACGGCGAGCGTGGGAAACGCCGGCGGATTCTGGATGAGCACCAGGTCGGGCCCTTTGAGCCTGCGGAGCGTGCGCCAGAGGCGCACCGCGATCCGCGCGGCGTCGACGAGGCCGGCGGCGGCGTAGCCGGCGCCCGACGACCGGCTGCGGAACCTGAGCGTCGCCGGGTTCAGCCGGCGCACCGTGATCCGCGGCTCGTCGCGGACCGCTTTCGGCAGGGGCGTCCCTTCGAAGCCGACGAGATCGACGTCCACGCCGCTCGCCGCGAGGGCGCGGGCGTGGTAGAGCATCCGGGCGCTGCGCCCGAGATCGCCAAGCGAAACGACGACAGCTCGCATCTGGGAAACGGTCGCTGAGGGGCAACGGAATTATATTACGGGCGGTCGGCGAGCATCCGCGCGAGGAGGTTCGCGGCGACGCGGCGCCGGTACTCCGCGGTGGACCGCAGATCGTCGATCGGCGCAATCTCGTCCGTGAGCACGCGCTGCGCGTCGGCGACCGATGCGCCGCGCGCGAGCGCCGCTTCCGTGCGCGACGCGCGCACGACGGTCGGCGCGACGCTGCCGAGCGCGAAGCGCACCTCGTCGCCGACGACGCCGGCGACGACGACCTTCGAGATCGCCTGCGCCGCGCGGGTGCCCACCTTGCGGAACCACTGCCGCCCGACGACCGGCGGAATCTCGAACCCGACGATGAGCTCGTCCGGGCGCCGCACGGTGCGGCGATAGCCGGTGTAGAACGCGTTGACGGCGACGCGCCGCGTCCCCGCGGCGCTCTGCAGCAGGACGAAGGCGTCGGCGGCCGCGAGCACCGGCAGCGTGTCGCCGGCGGGCGAGGCGTTCGCGACGTTGCCGCCAATCGTGCCGCGATTCTGAATCTGCACGCCGCCGATCTCGCCTGCCGCCGAGGCGAGCATCGGCAGCGCCCTGCGCACGTGCGGCGAGCGGAGGAGATCCGTGTAGGTCGCGAGCGCGCCGATCGCCAGCATCCCGCGGCGGCGCTCGATCCGCCGCAACGCGTCGAGGCGCCAGAGATTCAGGAAGCGCGTATCCGGGAGCGTGCCGAAGTTGAGCGCGACGTACAGATCCGTGCACCCGGCGAGCGGCGTGAGCGGCCCCTCGTCGCGCAGCATCGTCAGCGCCTCGCGAACAGATCGGGGCTCGAGCAGCGTGCGGTGAGCGATCGACGATCGCATCACGACGGGAAAGCAACCGCAGAGAACGCAGAGACCGCAGAGTCTCTTTTATTTGTCTTCATTCTGGAAAGGGTCCCAACGCGCGGTGCACAGCGATCGCGGAGGCGATGATCGTGTCGGTCGTTGCGTTCAGACGGTCCTTCATGCGAAAGCGCCGAGGCAAACGACGGGCCAGCGTGACATCGTGCGCTTTCCCACAGGTTTCCGCGTGCTCTGCGTTCTCCGCGGTTGCTTTCCTCGCGGTTTTTGCCGCGTGACAGCCGGTGCAGCTTTGCATTTTTTCTCGCACCTACGCCTTTTGAATCGACCGATAGATCGCCGCATAGCCGGTGCAGCGACACAGGTTGCCCGCAAGGCCGACTCGGATCTCGTCGAGCGTCGGCTTCCGGCCGAGCGCGACGGCGGCCATGATCATCCCAGGCGTGCAGATCCCGCACTGCGCGCCGCCGTGCGCGACGAAGGCGCGCTGCAGAGGATGGCGGCCGCCGAGTCCTTCGATCGTCGTCACGCGCGCGCCCTCGACGTGCGCCACCGGCACGAGGCACGAGTTCACCGGCGCGCCGTCGACGAGCACGGTGCACGCGCCGCACTCGCCTTCCCCGCACCCCTCTTTCGTGCCCGTCAGGGCGCAGTCCTCCCGCAGAAAATCGAGCAGGCGTCGCAGAGGGTGAGCGGCCAGCTTCACGCGCCGCCCGTTCACCGTCAGTGACAAGGACACAGAGGTGAACAGAGGACGCAGAGGAGGACGCAGAGGAGGACGCAGAGGAGGACGCAGAGGACGACGCAGAGGAGGACGCAGCGCACGGCCCTTGGGCCGTACGCCTTTCACGATGCCGTCCTTTCCTTTGTGTCCTCTGTCGACCTTTGTGTCCTCGACGCCCTTTCGATCTTTTCGGGCGTAGCGGGGATCTCGGTCACCTCGTACCCGGCATGTCTCAGCGCGTTGATCACCGCCGGCGCCGGGCCGTCGATCGGCATCTCGCCCACGCCTTTCGCGCCGAACGGACCGTGCTCGTACGGGTTGCCGTGCATCACGATCCGCATCGGCGGCGTGTCGAGCGTCGTCGGGATGATGTAGTTGGTGAGCTGCGCGTTGGCCATGCGGCCGTCGCGCATCGCCACCTCCTCGAGCAGCGCGTAGCCGAGGCCCTGCGCGCTGCCGCCCTCGATCTGCCCGGCGGCGAGCAGCGGATGGATCGCCTTGCCGATCTCGTGCACGGTCGTGAACGATGTCGGCCGCGCCTGCCACGTGTCCGGATCGACTTCGACTTCGACGACGTCGCACGCCCACGCGTACGCGCCGTAGGCGTCGCCGCGATAGCTGGCGTCGTCCCACGACATCTCCGCCGGCCGCTCGTACGCCTTCGTGACGACGAGCGGTCCGTGCCGCTTGAGATACTGCCGCGGCGTGAGGCGCCCGAGGCGCGCGCGCATCTCCTCCGCGCAGCGCTGCAGGATGCGGCCGACCACCATGCACGTGCGCGACGCGACCGTCGGTCCGCTGTCGGGCACGACGGCGGTGTCCGCGGCGTGCACCTCGACGCGGTCGTACGGCAGCCCGAGCGTGTCGGCGACGATCTGCGCGTGCATGGTCCGCGTCCCCTGCCCGATCTCGGTGCTCGCGACGAGAATCCGCACGCCGCGCTCGGTGAGCTCGAGCGACGCCTTCGACGCGAGCCGCACTTCGCCGCCGCCCGTGAACCCGGATCCGTGGAAGAACAGCGAGAGCCCGATGCCGCGATTGGTGCCGGCGAGCGCCTTGCGCCGCCGTCTGAAGTCGGTGCGCCGCACCGCTTCGCGGAGCACCTCGAGCGCGCTGCAGTCGCGGCCGAGGCGCTGACCCGTCGCGGTCGTGTCGCCTGGACGAAGCGCGTTGATTTCGCGGATGCGGACCGGATCGATGTCGAGCCGCTCCGCGATGCGGTCCATGTGCGCCTCGACGGCGAACTGCGTCTGCGGCGCGCCGAAGCCGCGGAACGCGCCGTTCGGCGGCGTGTTGGTCATCGCCGCGCGGCCGCGAATGCGGACGTGATCGCACCGGTAGGGGCCGCTCGCGTGAATCACGCCGCGCGACAAGACGACGGCGCTGAGCGTCGCGTACGCGCCGCCGTCGAGCGTCGCGTCGATCTCCATCGCGAGCAGGCGGCCGTCGCGCGCCACGCCGGTCCGATGGCGCACGATCGCCGGGTGCCGCTTCGTCGTCGCCAGCATGTCCTCGACGCGGTCGTACACCAGCTTCACCGGCCGGCCGGCCTTGCGCGCGAGCAGCGCCGCGTGGCCCGCGATCATCGACGGGTACTCTTCCTTCCCGCCGAAGCCGCCGCCGGTCTCCGTCTGCACGACGCGGACTTTGTCGTCGGGCAGATCGAGCAGCACCTTCAGCGCGCGGTGCACGTAGTACGGGCACTGCAGCGATCCGTAGACCGTCATGCTGCCGTCGGCTCCCGGCACGGCGATGACGCCGTTGGTCTCGATGTAGAGCTGCTCCTGGTGCCCGCAGCGGTACTCGCCTTCGACGACGACGTCGGCGCGCGCCATGCCGGCCGCGACGTCGCCTTTCACGATCGCGATGTTCTTGAACGTCGTCGCGGACGCTTCGGGGTCGTAGTTCGGCGTTGTCTCGCTGTAGTCGACGCGCACCTCGGCGGCGAGCAGCGCATCGCGGTCGGCGTGCGCGAGCAGCAGGATCGGTTCGGCGACGTGGCGGATCTCGCGCTCGGCGAGCGCGGGCTGGTCGTCGTCGATCAGCGCGACGACGTTGCGGCCCGGAATGTCGGTGGCGTCGACGACGGTGAAGCCGGACGATTTGAGATCGAGCGTGACGCCGGCGATGCGGCCCGCGGGAATCGTCGATCGGATCGTGCGGCCGTGCAGCAGCCCGGGGAACGTGAGGTCGTCGACGTAGCGCGCGGCGCCCGTTGCTTTGTCGGCGCCGTCCTTGCGGAGGACGTTGCGGCCGACGGACCGTTTCGCGCGCGCCATCGCGCGATTATATCGAGGGTGTCTTGGACCTATGCGGTCTTGCGCAGACGCCGCTCCAGCATGCCGACCACAGCGGTTTCTTCCGCGGTCAGCGCGCCGCGCGATCGCGCGAGCTTCGCGGCGCGCGCCTTCACGGTCTGGATCGTCGCGCCGTCCATGTAGGCGTCGAGAATCGCCGGGTGGATGTAGCACTTGCGGCAGACGGCCGTCGTGTTCCCCAGCTTCTTCGCCACCGACTCGATGGCGGCGACGATGTTGCGCTTGGCTTCGGTCGGCGACTTGAACGTCGCGGCCTCGGCGAGCGCCTTCGCGGCGAGCACCGTGCCGGCCCACGTCCGGAAGTCTTTCGCGGTGAAATCGTGGCCGCTGATCTCGCGCAGGTACTCGTTGACGTCGGCGGAATCGATCGTCTGGCGCGATCCGTCGTCGTCGATGTACTGGAACAGCTCGTAGCCGGGCAGCTCGCGGCACGCCTTCACGATCCGCGCGAGCCGCGCGTCCTGCAGATCGACCGCGTGCTGGATGCCGCTCTTGCCGCGGAACGCGAAGCGGACCGTGCGGCCCTTCACCGTCGCGTGCGTATCGCGCATCGTCGTCAGGCCGAACGAGCCGTTCTCCTTCGCGTACTCTTCGTTGCCGACGCGAATCAGCGTCTTCTCGAGCAGCTGGATCACGGCGCCGAGCACCTTCTCGCGCGACAGGCCGTTCTTCCGCAGGTCGGCGCTCGTGCGCTGGCGGATCCTCGCGAGCGCCTGCGCGAACGCGATCAGCCGGCCGTACTTCACCTCGTCGCGGACCTCGCGCCAGCGCGGGTGATAGCGGTACTGCTTGCGGCCGCGCGCGTCGCGGCCGGTGGCCTGCAGGTGGCCGCGCGGATCGGGGCAGATCCAGACGTCGGTCCACGCGGGCGGAATGGCGAGCGATCGAATGCGCTGCAGCTCCGCGCGATCCGCAACCGTGCGGCCGTGCGGCGACACGTAGCGGACGCGCGTCTTCGAGCCGATGCGGCGGATGCCCCGCGTGCGTCGATCGTCGACGTAGCGCAGGCCGGCGAGCCGCGCCGTTTCGGTGGGCGGCATCTGCGCCTTGCCGTTCTTGTGGACGATGGATCGAATGCGCGCGTTGGCGCGGTGCGCGGCCGCACGCGTACCATGCAGCGCGCGCCACGCCGCAGGCAGCTTTTTCGGATCAGCTCGTCGGTTCGAACTCGGCCGCATGCCCTCGGTCCTTGATCCCTCGCTCCGCGTGGACGACATGCACATGAGTGCATCGATCCTCCCGCGAACGCATGCGCCGTCCCGCGGCGCAGACCGCCGGGCCGGACGCTCCCGAAATGCGGCCGCTGCAAATTACCAGCCGACCATCGCCTCCTCGAAAAGCCCCGAGAGCTCATCGGGACCGGCGGGCCGGGGCGACAGTTTCGTAACCCGGTGTTGCGGGAGCGTGCCTTCGACGAGGGCGGGGATGTCGGCCGAGGAATACCCGATCGCCTGCAGCCCGTTCGGGACGCCGAGGCGCTGCATGAACCAGGTGATGCGATCGGCGAGGATGCGGCCGGCGTCGTCGGGGCGCGCGTGCGACACCGCCGCGCCGAGCGCGTCGGCCGCCTGCAGATGCCGCGACGGGTTCGCGCACGCGGTGAAGCGAAAGACCGCCGGCGCGTTGAGGATCACCGAGAAGCCGTGCGGCACGAGCGGATGATCGGCGAGGTAGCCGGGCGCGCAGTAGCTCTTCACGTTGCCCGACACCGGATACGACATGCCGTGCGGGAGATGGACGCCCGCGTTGCCGAAGCCGACGCCGGCGTACGACGCGGCGAGGATCATCTGCGCACGCGCCTCGTCGTCGCCCGGATCTTCGACGGCGCGCACGAGATACTGCGCGACCATGCGCAGCGCCTGCAGCGACCAGATGTCGCTGATCGGATTCGATCCCTGATACGCGGGCCGCAGCGCGGGACGCTCGGGCCGCGGGCGATCGGTGAACGGCATCGCCGTGTACGATTCGATCGCGTGGCTCAGGATGTCGAGGCCCGTCGACGCGGCGACGGCCCGCGGCATCGTGCGCGTGTTGTCGGGATCGAGATAGCCGAGCGTCGGCTTCAGCCGGCGGTTCGCGATGCCGGTCTTCGCGTGCAGCGCCTTGTAGTCGAAGATCGACACGCCCGTCGTCTCGCTGCCGGTGCCGGCGGTCGTCGGAATCGCCATCAGCGGCTTGAGCGCGCCGGGAACCGGCAGGCCTTTGCCGATCGGCGGGTTCACGTAGTCGAGGAAGTCGTCGGGCGGATACGTCGTGTAGAGATTGACGGCCTTCGCCGTGTCGATCGTCGATCCGCCGCCGACGGCGACGATGGCGTCGATCGGATGCTCGCGCGCGAACGCGATCGCGTCGAGAAACGATTCGTCGCTCGGCTCGATGCGCACGCGATCGTAGACGACCGCGCGCACGCCGCTGCGCTCGAGCGACTCGAGCACCGTCTGCGCCGGAGGCAGCCGCGCGACGATCGGATCGGTGACGACGAGCGCGAGCGTCGCGCCGATCTCTTTCAGATCCATGCCGACCTCGCGCGTGACGCCGGCGCCGAAGCGCACGCTGGAGACCGCCATCTCGAACGCGATGTCCTTGTCCATGGGATGCCGGATTATAACCACCGAGGCACGGAGACACTGAGAAGAGAGGCGCGGAGACGGCAAAGGCGTAAGACGGCGGAGATCCAGATTCGGGGGCGCGACGTGGGCGCGTCGCACGTCGGCGCGCGTTCCGCACCCGGTTCCTGCCGGCCCCTGTCTTCTCGGTGTCTCCGAGTCTTTGTGGTTACCACTTCCCGCGACCGATCGCGTGATAATGACGTCTAACGCTGATGCGGGGGGGACGCGATGCTCGCGACGACGGCGTTGATGGTTGCGCTGGCGATCAGTCAGGCGGCGGCAGAGCCGACGGGGCGTCTCGCGGGCCGCGTGACGGTCGAGGGAACGAACGCGCCGATTGCGTCGGCGCGCGTGATGCTGCTGCCGACGGCGATGCCGACTGGGCCGTTCGGACCGCCGCCGCAGGGGACGACTGATCGGGACGGCCGGTTTGCGTTCGATCGGGTCGCGCCCGGCGAGTATCACCTTCAGGTGCAGAAGTCCGGCTACGCGCCGGTGTCGGATACCAATCTCGGACGCACGGTGCGCGTCGCAGCCGGTCAGGCGGTCGACGTCGAACTGCATCTGCAGAAAGGCGCGGCGATCTCCGGGCGCGTGCTCGACGCGAACGGCGAGCCCGTCGCGGAGGTGCGCATCATGGCGATGCGCCGTCCGCCCGAGCGCGCGGCCGCCGCCGGCGCGCCGCGCCTGATTCCCGCGTTCGGCGGCAGCCAGCAGACCAACGACCTCGGCGAATTCCGCCTCTCGGGTCTGCCGCCGGGCGAGTACCTGATCGCCGCGATGCCGATGGGATTCGCGGCGTTCGGCGCACCCGGCATGCCCCTGCCAGCCGCGACCGCGCGCGCCAGCCGCCCGCAGACGACGACCACCGCCACCTACTACCCAGGCACGATCGATGAGGCGGCCGCGCTGCCGGTTGCCGTCACGGCAGGCGCCGAGGTCGGCAACATCGTGTTCACGATGCAGTCCGCGCCCGCCTACCGCGTGAGCGGCGTCGTCGTCGACGAGAACGGCTCGCCCGTCGCCGGCGCGATGGTGATGCTGATGTCCGACCCGCGCGCCGGCATGATGATGGGCCCGGCCGGCAGCGCGCGCTCGGAGGCCGGCGGACGGTTCGTGATCGACGGCGTGGTCTCGGGCAGCTACCGCGCGACGGCGTCGACGCCGATCGTGACCGGTGGAATGCCGGTCACAGGCGGAGTCGTCGGCGGGGTCGTCGGCGGCCTCGTGAATGGCGGCATCACGACCACGTGGAGTGTGGGCGGCGGCGCGGCCGCGATGCCGCAGCAGACCGATGTCGTCGTTGGCGATGCGAACGTCAGCGGCGTGCGAGTGGTGGTGCGGCGTCCGTCGTAGCGGCGTCGCGCAGGCCCGTAATCAGGCGGACGCGGCGCTGCAGCGAGAAGTACGCCCACGCCCACTCCGTCATCACGACGAACCGGTTGCGGAACCCGATCAGCCAGAAGATGTGCAGGAAGATCCAGAACAGCCACGCGAAGAAGCCTGAGATTTTCAGCCCGAAGATGTCGCCCACCGCGGACCCGCGGCCGATCGTCGCCATGATGCCGTAGTCGCGGTACCGGAACGCTTCGAGCGGCCGCCCCGCAATCGCGCGCAGGATGTTCTTCCCCGCGCGCGTTCCCTGCTGCATCGCGACCTGCGCGACGCCCGGCAGCGGGCGGCCGTCCTGCACGAACGCGCACAGATCGCCGACGATGAAGATGTTGGGATACTGCGCGAGCGCGAGCGTCGGCTCCGGCGTGACGCGGCCGGCGCGATCGAGCGGCACGCCGAGCGACTTCGCGATCGGCGACGCCGCCACGCCGGCGCCCCACAGAATCGTCGCGGCCGAAATCCGCTCCTGCGCGTCGCCGTGCCGGAACGTCACGCAGTCCTCGTCGATCCCGACGACGATGGAGTCGGTGCGCACCTCGACGCCGAGCCGCTCGAGCGCGCGCCGCGCCGCGTCGCGCAGCGGATCGGGAAACGTGCCGAGCACGTGCGGGCTGCCCTCGAGAAGGACGATGCGGGCCGACTCCGGCCGGATGCGGCGGAAGTCCTTGACGAGCGACTGCCGCGCGATCTCGGCGAGCGCGCCGGCGAGCTCGACGCCGGTGGGACCGCCGCCGACGATCACGAACGTCAGCAGCCGACGCTGCCGATCGGGATCCGTCTCGCGCTCGGCGGCCTCGAACGCCAGCAGCACGCGGCGACGCATCTCGAGCGCGTCGTCGAGCGTCTTCAGGCCGGGCGCGCGCGGCTCCCACTCCGGGTGGCCGAAGTACGCGTGCGCGGCGCCGGGAGCGAGCACGAGATAGTCGTACGGAATCGAATCGCCGCCGTCGATCGCGACCGTGCGCCCGACGGGATCGATCGAGCGAACGTTGGCGAGCAGCACTTCGACGTTCTGCTGCCGGCGCAGCACCCACCGGATCGGCGACGCGATGTCGCCCGGCGACAGCGCCGCGGTCGCCACCTGATACAGCAGCGGCTGGAAGAGATGATAGTTGTGGCGATCGAGCAGCGTGACCTGGACGTTCGCGCCGTCCAGCGCGCGCGCCACGTTCAGGCCGCCGAATCCGCCGCCGACCACGACGACTCTCGGTGATCCGGGATTCGTTCCGGCTTCGGGATTCGCGACTCGGGATTCGAGCGGCACGGTTCTGATATCGTAACGGTATGTCTCGTCAGCCCGGAAAACTGGACGCCCCCGCCCGGGAGCCAATCCTCGGCGGCCCTGCGACGGTCGTCGAGACGGCGTGCCCGCTCGACTGCCCCGACGCGTGCAGCCTCGCGGTCACCGTGCAGCACGGCAAGGTCCTCACGATCGACGGATCACACAAGAACCCGGTGACCGAGGGCTACATCTGCGCGAAAGTGCGCAAGTTCGGCGAACGGCTCTACGGCCCCGATCGCCTGCTGTATCCCGCGGTGCGCACGGGCCGCAAAGGCGAAGGGCACTTCGAGCGCGTGCCGTGGGAAGAGGCGATCGAGCGCGTCGCGTCGCGCTTCGAGGCGGCGAAGGCGAAGCACGGCGGCGCGTCGATTCTTCCGTACTCCTACGGCGGATCGAACGGCCTGCTGACGCAGGACAACATCGACGCGCAGCTGTGGCGGCGGTTCGGCACGTCGCGGCTCGCGCGCACCGTGTGCGCGGCGCCGACCGGCGCGGCCAACATGGCGCTCTACGGCAAGATGGCGTCGACGACCTATCAGGATTATCCCGAAGCGAAGCTGATCGTGCTGTGGGGTGTCAACCCATCGGCGTCGGGCATCCACCTCGTGCCGTTCGTGCGCGAAGCGCAGAAGCGCGGCGCGACGCTCGTCGTCGTCGATCCGCGCGCGACGGCGCTCGCCCGATCGGCGGACGTGCACCTGGCGGTCAAGCCGGGCACCGACGTCGCCGTCGCGCTCGCGATCCACCGGTACCTCTTCGAGACCGGCGGCGCCGACGAGGCGTTTCTGCGCGCGCACACCCGCGGCGCCGACCGCCTGCGCGAGCGCGCGGAGCCGTGGACGTTCGAGCGCGCGGCGGAGACGGCGGGGATCGACGCGAGCGCGCTCGCGCGCGTCGCCGAGCTCTACGCGTCGAGCTCGCCGGCGCTGATTCGCTGCGGCTGGGGCCTCGAGCGCAACCGCAACGGCGGCAACGCGGCGATGGCCGTCCTCGCGCTGCCGGCGGTCGGCGGCAAGTTCGGCGTGCGCGGCGGCGGCTACTCGATGAGCAACTCGGCGTCGTGGAACATCGACCGCACGTGGATCGACGCGCCGGAGCCGGACACGCGCGTGGTGAACATGAATCATCTCGGGCGCGCGCTCACCGAATACGACGATCCGCCGGTGGACGTGCTGTTCGTCTACAACTGCAATCCGGCGGCGACGGTTCCCGATCAGCGGCGCGTGATCCGCGGCCTCGAGCGCGAGGATCTCTTCACCGTCGTCTTCGAGCAGGTGATGACCGACACGGCGCTCTACGCCGACGTCCTCCTGCCGGCGACGACGTTCCTCGAGGGGTACGACTTCGCGAAGGCGTACGGGCCGATCAATCTGGATCTCGGCCGGCCGGTCGTGGAGCCCGCGGGCGAAGCGCGATCGAACGCCGACGTGTTCGGCGAGCTGTGCCTGCGCCTCGGGCTCCTGCGCGAGGAGGAGCCGACGGGCGAGCTCGATCTGATGCTGCACGTCCTCGATCGCTTGCCGGGCGCCATCGGCGACGACCTGCGCGGCGGCACGCTGCCGGTGCCTCCCTTCGGCACCGCGCCGGTGCAGTTCGTCGACGTGTTCCCGAACACGCCGGACCGGAAAGTGAATCTCTTCCCCGCCGATCTCGAGGCGTCGGCGCCGATGGGCCTGTATCGCTTCCAGCCCGATCCGCAGACGGACCGCTATCCGCTGGCGCTCATCTCGCCCGCGAGCGAGCGGACGATCAGCTCCACGCTCGGCGAGCTGCCGCGGCCCGACGTCAAGCTGACGATGCACCCCGCGGACGCCGCAGCGCGCGGCCTCGCGGACAGCGATCAGGTGCGGGTCTTCAACGAGCTCGGCGAGGTGCAGTGCACGCTGAAGGTGGCGCCGTCGATCCGCCCGGGCACGATCAGCCTGCCGAAAGGCATCTGGCGCCGGAGCACGCGCAACAGCACGACGGGCACCGCGCTCGTCCCCGACACGCTCACCGATCTCGGCGGCGGCGCCTGCTTCAACGACGCGCGCGTCGAGGTGGCGTCGCTCCCCAACGCCTGACGGACGACGATCAACGCAGAGCACGCAAAAACGCAGAATCATCTTTTGAAAAAGACATCTGCGAGCCCTGCGAGTTCTGCGTTGGACGTCGTCCGGCGCGCGCGCTCTCTCAGTAGCTGAAGAAGAAGAGCAGATCCGCTCCCGAGCCTTGCTGCCGCTGGAAGAGGCTCGCCTGCGTGCTGGAGCCCTGCAGGACGTTGGTGCGCAGGCGCAGCCATTTGGTCAGCTCGTACTCGAGGATGAAGTTGGTCTGGCCGATCTCGCCGATGCTCTGCTGCACCTTGACGTAGAGGTTCTCGCCGAGCTGCTGGCCGACGGTGACCTGCGGGCCGCCGCCCTGCTCGGGCGCCATGTTGATCTCGAACTCGTCGAGGTTCAGCGCGTTGCCGATCGACTTCGCGAACTGGCTCGCGACGGCGCCGGTCGCCATCGCCTGCGCGCGCTGCATCAGCGAGATCTGCTGCCCCTCGCCCACGGAGTTCAGCGGCTGGTTGAACACGATGAGCGAGAGGATGTCGGCCTGCTCGAGCGGCGGCGTGCTGCTCAGGACGATCTCGGGCTGCTTGAGCGTGCCGCGTACGTTCACGTTCGCCGTCACCGCCTGGATCACCCGCTCGGTGCGGATGTCGAGCGTCGGATCGAGATCGTCGAGCCCGTCGAAGCGCACCGTGCCGTCGCGCAGGATGTCGAAGCGGCGGCCCTGGAAGTCGTAGTGGCCGCGCACGGTGTTCACCGCGCCGGTGAGCCGGATCTGATCCCACGGCGCCTTGCTGACGTAGAGATCGCCGCCGAGCGTGACGAGCAGCGCGCCCAGGCCGATCGGCGCGCCCGGCGCCTTGAGATCGTCGGCCTTCACGACGAAGTCGTTCGGCACGGTGAGGTGCAGATCCACCTGCAGCGCCTCGTACGGGCTCGGCTTCGGCGACGCGCTGGGGTTCGCCGCCGTCTGGTACTGCGTCTGCTCGGTCGCGTACGCCGAGTCGCCGACCTCCGCCATGATGCGGTCGAGATCGACGCGGCCCGTGGTCAACCCCAGATCGCCTTCGACGCGCGGCGCGCTCAGCTCGCCCGTCAGGCGCATGTCGCTGTGGATCCGGACGTTGCCCATCTTGTTGTCGAGCACCTTGAAGTCGTCTGCATTCAGAGCGATCGAGACTCCGCCGAGTTGACGCTCGTGCATGGCGAGATCGCCGGTGATCGACAGCGGGCTTTTGTGGTTGTCGATCAGGCTGATCTTCTCGATGTGCACCTTGTCCGGCTGCAGATCGATCTTCCCCTCGAAGTTCGTGTAGGCGACGCCGGTCGGCTCGACGGTGAACCCCGCGTTCGCGATCGTGACGTCGCCGGTGGGGTGCGGATCGTACGCGGATCCGCTGACGTCGATCTTCGCCTGCAGCGTGCCGGTCACGTTCGTCAGCGCCGTGGTGAAGCCCTGCACGATGCCGAGATCGATCGGCGTGCTCTCGACGTGGAAGTCGATCGCGTCGCCTTTCGCGACCGGCGCCTCGTGCCCGCCGGTGTGCTCGCCCTGCGCGCCGCCGAAGAGCGCCTTCGGCAGATATCCCTTCGCCGTGATGAACGTCGTCGGGTTCTGCTGCAGCGTGGCGTCGAGCGTCACACCCGGGCCTGCATACGTCGCCTTGCCGCCGAGGCTGTCGTACTTGAACTGGCGGAAGCCGCCCTGCTTCACGTCGAACTGCGCGTCGACGTCTGGCGCATCCTTCGTCCCCGACAGCGTCGCGGACGCGTTCAGCCGGCCGGTGAGCTGCGGCGGCCGGAGCAGCATCGCGTCGACGGTTGCGAGATCGACGTTCGAGAGGGTCACCTTCAGCGCGTCGCCCGGCCGCCCGAAGGTGCCGTCGGCGCCGATCTTCTGATCGCCGTTGACGAGCGTGAGGTTCTCGACGCGCACGGCGTCCGCGGCGTAGTTGATCGTCGCCTCGGACCCGGACGCGAGCTGCCACTTCTGGCCCTGCGTGTCGAGCGCGAGCTGCTTCAGGTGCACCTCCTGATGATCGGGGTGCATCACCACCTCGCCGCCAACGCCGAGCGAGCGCTGCGGCTGCTTCGCCGTGAGGTCGAACGTCACCTGCTTCTGCTCGTAGGTCGTTTTGGCGTCCAGCTCGTTGATGTTCTGGCCGGCGAGCGTCACGAACGTCGCGTGCGTCTGCGACGTCACGCTCGCGTTCGCCGCGTCGAGATCGCGTACCGTCGCCGTGAAGTCGTTCGACGCCGTGAGCGCGCCGTTCTCGCCGTACTTCACGCCGTCGGCCGTCAGGTTTCCGGTCGCCTTCAGCTCGCGCTTGTTGCCCGTGACGTCGGCGTCGATCTTCGCGATGCCCGAGAGCGGCTGATCGACGAGCTTGCCGAGCGTCGCGAGGCTCGGCGAGTCGGCGTGCAGCTTCAGGTTCGACTGCCCGGTCTCGTTCAGCGCGAGCGTGCCGCTCGCTTTCACGTTCAAATCGCGGCCGACGACCTCGAGCGTGCGGATGTCGCCGGTCGAATCGTGGTAGGTCGCATCGAGGTTCGCGCGCGTAATCTCGAGGCCGTCCACCGTCGAGGGATCGAGTGTCAGCATGGCGTCGCCGTCCACGCTGTTGGGCGTGACGCCAGCCGAGACGTTCGCAATCGTCGCGTCGACGGTGATCGCGCCGCCGACCTTGCCCTCGAGGTCCTTGCGCCCGCTCGCGACTGCCGGATCGAAGTCGGCGAAGCGCCCGTCCGCCTTGACGCGCGCGGTATCGCCGCCGAGGCTCGCCTCGAAATCGAGCTGCGGGATCGTGCCGCCCATGAGCGTCGTGTCGGTGATCGAGCCTCGCGCCTCCAGATCCATCTCCTTCGGCGTCGTGCCGCGGCCGTTCGCGACGAGGTGCGCGTTGATGCGGCTCTTGTAGCGATCGGAGGCGAGCGCCGACACCTCGAACGCGCCGCCGATGCGCTCGAGATCGACGTCGCTGACGGTGGCGTCGGCGGAATAGCCGATCTCCTTGCCGTTCATCGTGAAGCCGGCCGTGCTGCCCTCGGCGATCGTGGCGCCGGCGAGCGTCGACGGCAGGAACTTCGCGTCGCCCTTCACGTTCTCGGTCGCGTTCTTGCCCGTCGTCACCGATCCGGCGACGTGGTAGTCGGCGTTCACGTTCGTGTCGGCCGGCGGAATCTTCAGCTCGCGCGGCATCTTCCGGAGATCGACCTTGCGCAGCTGGCCGCTGAAATCGAACGGGATCGTCGAAGACGAGGCGCGCTTGTCGGCGAAGTCGGGCAGCGTGACGCGGCCGCTCGCCGTCGCGCTCGCGCCGTAGGCGTTCCCCTTCGCCGACAGCGCCACGCGCCGCCCCTCGAACTGCGCCTTCGCGAAAATCGGCCCCGCCGTGTACCCGGCGGCGACGATGCGCGGCGAGTCGATCGAGAGGCCGCCGCGCAGCGAATCGATGTTCTGGAACGAGTCGCCGTGGATGTCCATGTGCGCGTTGCCGGTGATGTCGCTCTTCTGCTTCGGATCGTTCAGCAGCTGCGCGAGATCGATGTGGCGCACGGTGAGATCGCCGCGCACCGCCTGCCCCGGCTCGACGACGTCGGCGACGATCCTGCCGATCGCGTCGCCCGCCGACGAGCGCACGTTCATGTCCACGCCGAGCCGGTCGAGCGGCCCGTTCAGCTTGATCTCGAACGCCGGCTGCAGCTTCACGCCGGCGAGCGCCGGCACCAGCCGCGCGATCTCGGGAATCGACAGCTTGTCGGAGGAGATCTGCAGGTTGAGATTCGGCGTCGTCAGATAGTTCTGCACCGCGCCGTCCACCGACAGCGACGTTTCCGCCGTCCGCAGCGCCAGCTTCTCCACGTGCACCGCATCGTCGTGCACGGCGATGCCGCCCGACAGCGCGTTCAGCGCGAGCGACGGCTCGGTGCCGCGGAACGAGACGTGGGTGATCTCGATCGAGTAGCGCACCGGCTCGTACTTGAACGACAGCTTGGCGTCCAGGTGCTCGAACTTCTTCGGGACGTCCACGCCGCTCGTGCCGACCGGCGACTCGATGGCGACCTCGCCGTCGGCGATCTCGATCGCGTCGATCGCGATCGGCTTGGCCGGGCCGCTGCGATCCGCCTCGGTCTCCTGCTTCTTCACCAGCCGGCTCAATTCCCACGTGTCGCCGTCGCGGCGCAAGTAGATCACGGGCTTGTCGAGCCGGATCTCGTCGATGGAGAGTCCCTTGGTGATCAGCTCGAACACGTTGTATTTCAGCCCGAGATCCTTCATCGCGACGATCCGGCTGCCGCCCATCGACACGCCGATGTTCTCCATCTCGACGCCGAAGAACAGGTTGCCGCCGAGCCGCTCGATCGACACCGTGCCGTTCAGATACTGGTTCGCCTGAGCGACGATGACGCCGCGCAGCCAGTTCTTGAACCACGCGGTCTGCGACACGATGATCGCGGCGGCCGCGGCGCCGATGATCAGCGTCAGCACAATCACGAGGACGTGAGTAAGGCGTCTGACTAGTTGCATACCGGGTTCAGGTTCCGCAATCCGCAATCCGCAATCTGCATTAGAAAGCCTGGCCGATGCTGAAGTGCACGCGCCATCGCCGCGTCTGCAGCTTGCCGTCGACCTGCAGGCCGGGAATGGGGTTCAGCTGGTAGCCGAAGTCGAAGCGAATCGGGCCGATCGGCGTCTGGTAGCGGAGGCCGGGACCGATCGCGTAGCGCAGGTCGCTCAGCACGAAGGCCATCGACTTCGCCCACACGTTGCCGCCGTCGAGGAACAGCACGCCGCCAAGGTTGCCGTGCAGCCGCGCGCGCAGCTCCTCGCTGAAGGCGAGCATGCTGTCGCCGCCGATCGGGAAGCCCGATTCGCTCAGCGGGCTCACCTCGAAGCGTCCCCATCCGCGGATGCTCGTGGCGCCGCCGAGGAAATAGCGCTTCGCGAACGGCACGTTGGCTTCCTCGTCGCCGTACGGGCGCAGGTTGCCGAGCTGCAGCCGGCTCGCGAACGTGATGTTGTCGCCGAGCGGCAGGTAATGGCGGCCGTCCGCCGACCACGCCGTGTATTGAAACGAGCCCGGAAGAAGGCGTCCCGCCTGCTCGGTGTGCAGGGCGAGCTGATACCCGTGGTGCGCGTTCAGCAGGTTGTCCGCCGTCGAGTGCTGGAAGTCGAGGCCGACGGCGTTCAGCGTGCCGTTCTGCTCGCCCGTCTGCGGATTCAACCCGAGCGCGATGAGCGCGTTCCTGAGCGTCGGATCGGCGAGCGTCGTCGCCGACACCAGGCTCGAGTCGTGCTCGCTCGTGATCGACATCGCCCACGACGTCTTCTCGCTCGAGCGGTGCGTCAGCGTCGCCTTCGCGCCGCTCACGACCGAGCGGTACGCGGGCGTGTAGGTGTACCACTGCTGCCCTTCGCCGCCGAGCGAGAAGTGCGGGCGGAAGAAGTATGGCTGGTTGAAGTCGAGGCGCACGCCGCGATCGAGCGACGACCAGCGGACGTGCGCGCCGGCCGATCGCGCGCCGCCGAGGAAGTTCAGGTGGTGGTACTCGGAGTCGATGCGCGCCTTCTCCTCCGTGCCGTAGCCGACGCCGAAGTTGAGGCGCTGATGGTTGCCTTCGGCCACGGTCACCCTCATCGGCACGTCTTCCGCCTGCTGCTCCGGGTTGAGCGGCTCGATGTTCGCGAACTGAAAGAGCTCGAGGCCGTACAGCCGGCGCTGCGAGTCCTGCACGATGCTGCGGCGATAGAGATCGCCCGGCTTGAAGGTGAGCTCGCGCGCGATCACGTGATCGCTCACCGTCTTGTTGCCCTGGATCTGCACGGCGCCAAAATGCGCGATCTTCCCGGGCTCGGCGTTGAAGGTGATCGTCGCTTCCTTGCCGCTCGCGCCGTCGTCTTCCTGCGTGGAGACCTTCGCGTACGGGTAGCCGTGATCCTTGAGCTCGTTCTGCGCCATCTCGTGCGTCGTCACCACGAGCTGGCGATCGCGCGGCTGGCCGATCTTCAGCGGGATCTGTTTTTTCAGCTGCGCGAAGTGGTCGGGCGGGATCACGTCGAAGCCGTCGAACTCGATCGCCGCGACCTTCACGGGATCGCCCTCGGCGACGTTCAGCGTGATGTCCACCTGATCCTGCTTGTCGTTGAGCTTCACGTCGAAGCCGGTGACGCGCGCGTCGGGGTAGCCGCGGTCGGCGTAGAAGGCCTGGATGCGCTTCAGATCGGCGTCGAAGCGCGACCGGTCGAAATAGGCTTTCTTTCCCCAGGGAATCTTCGAGCTCTGTTTTGTGGCGAGCGCGTCTTTCAAACGGCCGGCGTCTACCGCCTTGACACCGTTGAACTTGAGGCTGTGGACCTTGATCGTCCCCTCTTCCTTGCACGCCGCCGCGGAAATACCGAGGAAAACGAGGGCAAGGGCGCAACGGACACGCATGGCTGAACAGGACGGAACCATATTGCATGCCATGGAGCCTTGCGGGTCGGGCCGGCCAGGCGGGCCTGGCAGGTCGTGAATTGAGGGAGGAAGATCGAATGACCCAACAGCGAGCGCCGGTGTCGAACCGGCCTGACCTGCCCGGCCCGCCCGGCCTGCGCGACCTACTCGCGCGTGATCGTCGGCTTGGCGGCCGTGACGGCCAACATGATGCCGAGGCCGAACACGATCAGCGTCCCGATCGCGAGCCACGTCGCGCTGATGCGCGCGAGCACGCCCGCCTGCCACAGAGCGAGCACCGCGCCGACGACGAGGACGAAGTAGCCGATCAGGTAGAGGTGAATGAACCGCATCTCTGTGTCCCGAGGGGATTGGGGGTTGGGGATTGGGGATTGGTTAGATCACAGCTGTCACGCCGTCAAAAAACCGTCCCTCTTGTCTAATCCCCGATCCCCATTCCCTCTAATCCCGAATCCCTAATCCCCAATCCCCAGTTACTGCCGCAGATTCACCGTGAGCGCGGCGCGGCGATTCAAGCGGCGCGTCTCCTCGCGCGAGTTGTCGTATTTCGGCCGCTCCTCGCCGTAGCTCACCGTGCGCAACCGATCGGCGCTGATGCCGCGGCTCACCAGGTAGTCCTTCACGGCGTTGGCCCGCCGATCGCCCAGCGCCAGGTTGTACTCCGCCGTCCCGATGTTGCACGTGTGGCCCTCGACCTCGAGCCGCAAGGTCGTGTTCTCGCGCATCGCCGTCACCGCTTCGTCGAGCACCCGCGTCGCCTCCGGCCGCAGCGAGTAGCGGTCGAAGTCGAAATACACGTCCTCGAACGTGTAGGTGCGCACCGGCGGCCGCGTCACCGCGATGTTCACCGTGTCGGTCGCCGTCTTGTTGTCGCTCGGGCACGTCACCGTGACCGTCACCGGCACCGAGCCCTCCTGCTGCCCCGCCGTCCACAGCGTCGAGCGCTCCGCGGGCTGCGCCAG
>Ga0075424_100000060_pt1 | contig 59522 bp, 53 predicted proteins | sample SoiMethybrSBSTD3_FD_75301 | JGI IMG/M metagenome (GOLD analysis project Ga0075424, IMG submission 75301) | Bulk soil microbial communities from a Populus tree surrounding site in Tennessee, USA - Soil MetaG P. TD hybrid SBSTD3 | ecosystem: Environmental > Terrestrial > Soil > Tree plantation...
GCTTTCATCTCTCGATCTCATGCGGTATTAGCCAGTCTTTCGACTGGTTATCCCCCACAAGAGGACACGTTCCGATGCATTACTCACCCGTTCGCCGCTCGCCGCCAGGGTTGCCCCCGCGCTGCCGCTCGACTTGCATGTGTAAGGCATGCCGCCAGCGTTCAATCTGAGCCAGGATCAAACTCTTCAATTAAATTTGACCTGATGTCCCGGCATTGCTGCCGGAACGAATTGCTAAAGCTAATGTTCACTCAAAGTAAACGAGGTTTACTTCTTCGTGAGCACTTGATGCTTGGAGCCGCAAAAAAATGCCTTGCGGTTACGCCGTAAGCTCAAGCGCCCACACCTATCGGCTGCGAATTTTTAAAGAGCTGGTTGCGGGGAGAGGATTTGAACCTCTGACCTTCGGGTTATGAGCCCGACGAGCTGCCAGACTGCTCCACCCCGCGCCCGAAGAGACAAAGATTATAGCGGGCGCCGCAACATCGTGTCAACGAAACCCGACGCCGCAGAGCGACGGACACGATTGGAGCCGCACGATTTCCCGAGCGTTTCCGCGAGTTTCCCCGCAAATGCACGGCTAGACTCGCGCGATGCGCGAATTCGGGCCTTCGCTCCGAGGCCATTTCCACCTCGAACCGGGGGTTGACTTCATCAACCACGGCTCCTTCGGCGCGGCCCCGGCCGAAGTGCTCGCCGCGGCGGCACGCTGGCGCGAGCGGATGGAGGCGAATCCCGACCATTTCTTCCGCGAAATCCTGCCCGGAGCGCTCCGCGAGGCCGCCGCCGCGCTCGCCGCTTTCATCGGCGGCCGCCCGTGCGACGTGGCGCTCGTAGAGAACGCCACCGCCGGGATGAACGCCGTGCTGCGCTCGCTGCGCTTCTCGCCGGGCGACGAAATCCTCGCCAGCTCGCACATGTACGGCGCGGTGCGCCAGGCGATTCGGCACGTATGCGAGGTTTCGGGCGCCCGGCTCGTGGAGGCCGCGCTCGCGCTGCCGGTCGACCGTGAGGATGCACTGCTCGCGCCGCTCGCGGAGAGGCTGAGCGGGCGCACGCGGCTCCTGGTCATTGACCATATTGCCTCTCCCACAGGTCTGATATTTCCCGTCGCGCGGCTGGCCGCCCTGGGACGCGAAAAAGGCGCGCGCGTGCTCGTCGACGGCGCGCACGCCCCGGGCCAGATCGCGCTCAATGTGGATGCGCTAGGCGCGGACTGGTACGTCGGCAACTGCCACAAATGGCTGTTCGCGCCGCGCGGGTGCGGATTCCTGTGGGCCCACGAGCGCGCGCAGGCCGGGGTGCATCCGCTCTCGATCTCGCACGATTACGGACAGGGCTTCGCCGCCGAGTTCGACTGGACCGGCACGCGCGACCCGGCGGCATGGCTGGCCCTGGTCGACGCCTTGCGCTTCATTGAAGCGGCCGGCGCCGAGCGCGTGCGCGCCTACAACCATGCGCTCGCGGCGGATGCCGCTCAGCGCATTGCCTCAGCCTGGGGAACTGCGATCGACGGGCCGGCGGCGCTGCACGGATCGATGATGGCGATCCGTATGCCGGCGCGACTGATGCGCGCTCTGCCAGCTGATCGCAACGGCGCGCGCGAGTTGCAGTCGCGGCTCTTCGCGGAGCAGCGCATCGTGGTCGCGGTGATGGCTCTCGGCGGCGCGCTGTGGGCGCGCATCTCGGCGCAGATCTACAACGCTCCGGAGGATTACGAGCGCCTTCGCGCGCTCGGCGTCTAGATTTTCGGCCGCACGCGAAAACAGAGCTCGGCTACCGTGGCGCGGTACCGCCGCGGCACCCAGATCAGCGCGTCGAGAATGATGACGGCGTGATAATCGCGGCGCTTCGCCATCACGGCGAGAACCTCATCCAGCGACGGCCAAGTCTGGTAATTGAACGGCGGCGGCGGCGGCGCGACGAAGGCGCGTGCGTCGTCGACGAAAACCAAATGCTCAAGCGGCGACATCGCCACCGTTTCGAGCTCGGCCAGGAGTGGGCAGCGATCCTCCGGCGCAAAAAACCCCGCGCCCGCATGAGCATCGAGCCAGAAGACGGCCGGGCCGACGAGACGCTCGCAGATCCTTGGCAGTTCGGTCGTCGAATCACCTAGGAAATAGGTGATGTTGGTCAGCTGCCGATAGCGCTCCCGGGCATTACCCAGATAGGTAGCATCGATTTCCACCGTCCAGACGCGCTCGAAATGGTGCGCAGCCCAGCCTAACGTGTCGCCGAGATAGGTTCCGGTCTCGACGAAGTCACGCGCACCCGAGGAGCGTGCGAGTTGCAATACCAGCGGGCTGAAAGGCTCTAGATGGATGGCGGCCATCGGCGTCGGCGAACTTGAACTAGCGCTTCGACCGGCGCGCCTTGCCGTGCTCGCGCACGTGCCGCTCGAGGGCTGCGCCGACTACCGAGAGCACGCCGTCCCAGTCGTTCCGGCTTTGCTGGCGGAACACGCGCATCGTCGGATACCAGGGCGAATCATCACGGTGCAGAAGCCAGCGCCATTCGCTCTCGAACCGGTTCAGCAGCCAGACCGGCTTGCCGAGCGCGCCGGCAATATGACCGATCACGGTGTCCACGGTGATCACGAGATCAAGCGCATCGATGAGGCAAGCGGTATCGAGCAGATCGTTGCATTCCGGCATCCAATCGACGGGCTCAAGCCCGGTTTCGCGCCGGTCGGTCTCGCTCGCGCCCTTTTGCAGACTGACGAACCGCGCTCCGCGGAGCGCTCGAAAGGCCGCGAACTTGGCCGCGGGAATGCTCCTCAGTCGGTCGCGGGGGTTCGATTTGTTGCCGGCCCAGGCGATGCCCACGTTGAGGCTCCGGTCTTTCCCTAGTCGCTCACGCCACTTGAGCTTTGGCTCGGCGGGAAGCGCGAGGTAGGGAACCTCGCCAGGGATCGTCGTCAGCCGGGTGCCGAACAGAAATGGCAGGCTCATCATGGGGCAGTGAAGATCGAGTTCCTCGCGCTTGATCAGGTCCTCGCCACTGAAGACCTTGTGCACTTCGCAAGCTTCGCGCACCAAGCGCGCCAACTCGGGCTGCGCGTACACGATCAGCGCGGAGACTCCACGCGCCTTGAGCAACGGCAGATAGCGCAACGCCATCACCGTATCGCCGAGGCCCTGCTCGCTCCAGACGAGCAGCTTCTTTCCATTCAGCGCCTCTCCCTGCCACCGCGGAACGCTAGCGAGAGCTCGTAGGATGGTCTGCTCTCTCGAGCCGATCGGCATCACCGCCGTGACGGTGAAACGGGCTTCGTAAAGGCGCAGACCCTGCTCGTAGTCCCCGAGCAGGAGCTTCAACAACGAGTAATTCCATTGCGTGAGCGACGAGCCCGGCGCAAGACTGAGCGCTCGCCGAAAACTAGCCTCCGCCTCGGCGATCTGGCCCAAGGCCTGCTGAGTCAGGCCCAGGTTGTCATAGGCGGGAGCGAGGTTGAGGTCCAGGGCGAGCGCCTTCCGGCAGGCCGCTTCGGCCTCTTCCAGGCGTCCGATCGCGTGGTACATCCCCCCTAGATTCTTGTAGGCAAGGGCGAAGTCGGGCTTCAACGCTATCGCGCGAAGGAAATGTGCCTCAGCCTCCTCATGCCGGCCTCGCTGGTGTAGTGCAACCGCCAAATTGTTGTGCGCGTCAGTCATCGTCGGCGCGAGCTCCAGCGCCTTGCGGCAGCTCGCCACCGCTTCGTCCATCTGGCCGAGCATCCTCTGCGTGTTTCCCAGATGGCTGTAGGCTGGCGCGAAGGTCGGATCCAGGTCGATCGCGTTCAGACAGCTCCTGCGCGCTTCAACGAGTCGCCCGGTAACGCGGAACAGCTCGGCGAGGTTGCTGTGCGCGAAGACGAGCTTCGGCTTCAGCACGATCGCCTGGCGATAGCACTCCTCGGCCTCCCGAAACTCGGCGGCCTCGTGGTGAAGAATCCCGAGGTTGAGGAAGGCCTCCGCGTAGTCGGGAACGATCTGCAGCGCGCGCCGGATGACCTCGCGCGCCTGCGCGGGCTTGCGCGCTTGCCGGTACGCATCGCCCAGGCTGTTGAGCAGCAGCGCATTGCCAGGCTGGCGTTCGGCAGCGCGCTGGAGCAGCTGAATCGCCTCCTCGAGCCGGCCCGACTCGGCGACCAGCACCGCCAGCCGGTGCAGGATCTCCGCGTTCTCGCCGTCGTTTTCAAGCATGCGGCGGTACAGCGCCTCCGCCGCCCTCGGCTCGCCGGCGCGGAGGCGCGCAGCCGCCTGTGCGGCCAGGTCATTCGACGGAACCGGGTCGCCCAAGGTCATTGTGTCGAGCCACGCAATGCCGACGAACCGTTCAGCAGCTGATCGAGCCGGGCCGCGAGCGCCTCTGTGCTCCGCCTGACCCGCGACTTGTAGGCCGCCACGGCCTCACGGGGCACGTCAAAGAACGTGTCTTCTGGCCATGTGCGCCCGAAGACATCCAGCAGCATCGAACGGAACTTGCCGGAGAGCGCCCCCTGCGCGCGTTGCTCGGTATAGGCAACCTGCTCTGCGCTGGTGAGGGCGCAAATAAGCGGGTGGAGGCGCGTCGAATGCACGCGCCTGAAGGACTGGATTTCCTGGATCACCCTGTCGAGCGCAAGGTTCTGCCAGATCTCGTCGCCCACCTTCAAAACCGAGTCCGCGCGGCTGCCGCGCGCAAGCGGAAAGGCGTTGATCAACCAGTCGCCGAGATGGCGGACGTTGTTTTTGCCACGCCCGTACAAAAGCGCATCCTCCTCGTAACGCGCGAACCAGCAATCGAGGCCGTCGATGAGCGCCCCGATGCGCGTTGCGTCCACGAACTCGCGATACTGGGTGCCGAAAATGCCGATGCTGCGGGTTGAGCGCTCAATCAGCTGCAACAGCCGGTCGGTCAGCAACGGGGCGAAAATGCTGTTGCCTACCCCCACGACCGCGAGATCGAAGTCCCCCTCAGGCACATCCCACGGCTCGAAGTGAGCGAAGGTCACACAGGCGTTGGAAGGCAGGACGCTGCTGATGACGTGAAAGCCGAGGCGGTCGCCGAAGTTCCCCACGTTGTTGTAGGAGAGCACCAGGACCCGCTTCTCCGCGGCCTCGCGGCGAGCGGAATCGAGGCGGAACAGGACCTGGATGGGATCGATGCGCAGCTCGAGGCTGAGGGCGAAGCCGGCCTGCTGCAGCATGCCGCGCAGTTCCTGCAGATCGAAGTGGTTCAGCCAGCCCAGCCCTTGGCGATTCAGGTGCGCGGTGAACTCCCGCGGACAGTAGCTCAGCAGCACCGGCCGCTGGAGGCGCGCCAAACGCGCAAGAAAGGCCGGCGGATCGATCACGTACTCGAGAACGCCGAGCATCGTGACCAGCGTGGCGTCCGGACGATCCGGCAGGTCGCCGCGGTTGAGGTCGCAGACGATGGTCCGCTCGTCGCGAGCCACTAAATCGGAGGGAACATAGGTGCAGCCGCCGGGCAGGTAACGCTCCAGCGTCATCGCGCCGCAACCGAGATCGAGCACCACCGATCCCGCGGGTACGAGCGCCGCGGCTGTCCGAGAGCGCGGCTCCCACTCCGGACGGAGCTGCTGGCGGTCCTGCCAGCGCGCGTTATCGGTGACGCTCATCTGCAGGCAATGCGCTGCGCCTCATGGGGCGCAGTTTATCAGCGAGGCCCGTACGCCCTAATCGACCTTCGCGCCGCTCGTCCGGATAACTCGCGACCACTTGTCGGATTCGGCGCGGATCCAGCGCACAAACTCCGTCGGTGATCCGGCGACGACGTCGAAGCCCTGCTTCCCGAGGAGCTCGCGCACCTCCGCCGAGCGCATCCCGCGCGCTGTCTCGCTGACCAGCCGCTCGACCACTTCCTTCGGCACGCCAGCGGGTGCGCCCAGACCGATCCAGGCGAGCGACTCGAGCTGCGGATAACCCAGCTCCGCTACGCTCGGAACGTCGGGCGCCAGCTCGCTGCGCTTCAGCGCCGTCACCGCGAGGCCGGTCATCCTGCCGGCCCTCACGTGGGGCAGCACACTCGGCACGATCGCGAACATCGCGTGGATGTTGCCGCCCAGCATGTCGGTCACCGCCGGAGGGAATCCCTTGTACGGCACGTGCACCAGGTCAGCGCCCGCGTCGCTCTTCAACAGCTCCATCGTGAGGTGTGAGGCACTGCCTGCGCCCACTGAGCCGTAAGAAAGCTTGCCCGGATTGCGCCGCGCGTACTCGAGGAATGCCTTGAAGTCGGTCAGGCCGAGTGAAGGAGTCAGCACCAGCATCTGCGGTGCCGTCGCCAGAAGCGAAAGCGGCGCAAGGTCCTTGTCTGGATCGAAGGGCATCGACTTGTAGAGCGCCTTGTTGATCGCGAACACGCCGTTGGTGCTCACCAGCAGCGTATAGCCGTCCGGTGCCGCCTTGGCCACGGCATCGGCGCCGACGTTGCCGCCCGCGCCGGCGCGGTTCTCCACCACGAAGGGCTGCCCCATCGCGTCCTGCAGCCGCGCGGCGAGCGCGCGGCCGACGATGTCGGGTGTCGATCCCGGCGGGAATGTGACCACCACGCGCACCGGCTTCGAGGGATAGGGCTGCGCCCACGCCGGAATGGCGAGCGCCGCCACGAGCAGAAGCCAGGATCGCATCAGATTTTCTCCGTCTCGCCGCCGCGCGGCTGCCACACCAGCAGGCGCCGCTCGGCGAGCGTGACGCCCCAGTCAAGCAGCAGCGCAAAAACCGTGAGCACGACGATGCCGGCGAACACCGCGTTGATGTCGAAGGTGCCCTCGGCCTGCAGGATCAGGTAGCCGACGCCGCGCGAGGAGCCGAGGTACTCGCCGACCACTGCGCCGACGAAGGCCAGGCCGACCGAATTATGCAGGCTGGCGAACACCCAGCTCATCGCGCTCGGCACATAGACGTAGCGCAGGAGCTGCCGGTCGCTCGCACCGAGGATGCGGGCGTTGGCGAGCACGGTGTAGCTCACCTCGCGCACGCCCTGGTAGACGTTGAAGAACACGATGAAGAACACCAGCGTCACGCCCAGCGCCACCTTGGAGGCGATGTCCAGGCCGAACCACACGCCGAAGATCGGCGCGAGGATCACGCGCGGCATGGAGTTGAGCGCCTTGATGTACGGATCGAGCAGCGCCGAGGCCGTCGGACTGAGCGCGAGCCACAGGCCCATCGCCAGCCCGAGGGCGGTGCCGATGACGAAGGCGAGCGCGGTCTCGACCAGCGTCACCCACAGGTGCGGGTAGATGCTGCCGGAGGCAAACCAGCTCCACATGCGCTCGAGCACCTTGAGCGGCTCGCCGAAGAAGAACGCCGCCTTGTTCGGGTCGTCGAAGTACAGCGGCGGCAGCAGCGTCGGGCTGGTGCCGACGTACCACAGCAGCAGCACCGCGCCGAACAGCGCGAGCTGCCACCCGCGCAGCGCGCGGCTACTGCTTCTGCCGGGCATAGCTCTTCAGCACTTCCGCCTTCATCGCGTGCCAGATCAGGGTATGCAGCTCGATGAAGCGCGGCGTGAGGCGGATCTCGGCGACGTCGCGCGGCCGCGGCAGGTCGATGTCGAACTCGCCGATGGGATGCGATTCGGGCCCGGCCGACAGCACCACCACGCGGTCGGAAAGCGAGATCGCCTCCTCGAGGTCGTGGGTGATGAACACCACCGACTTGCGGTTCGCCGACCACAGCTCGAGCAGCTCGTTCTCCATCAGCTGGCGGGTCTGGATGTCGAGCGCCGAGAACGGCTCGTCCATCAGGATGATCTCGGGGTCGAGGATCAGCGTCTGCGCCAGCGCGACGCGCTTGCGCATGCCGCCCGAGAGCTGGTGCGGGTAGCGCTCGCCGAACCCGCGCAGGCCGACGCGCTCGAGCCAGCGCTCGCCCTGGGCGCGCGACTCCTGCGCCGGCACGCCGCGGAACTCGAGCCCGGCGGTGACGTTGTCCAGCGCCGTGCGCCAGGGCATCAGCGCCTCGGTCTGGAACAGGTAACCCGCCTTGCGGTTCAGGCCCCCCAGCGGCTCGCCGAAAACCTCGGCGCGGCCGGCGGAGGGCTCGAGCAAGCCGACCGCGACGTTGAGCAGCGTCGACTTGCCGCAGCCGGTGGGGCCGACCACCGAGACGAACTCGCCGGGAGCGACGCGCAGCGTTGCGCCGCGGATGGCGGTGTAGCGCTCGCCACCCTGCGAGACGAAGGTGACGGTGACGTCTTCGAGCGCGAGCGCCGCGAGCGCCATGCCCGGCTAGTGCTTGCTGCCGAGCTTGACGTGCGCCTTCTTCACGAACTCGTTGGTGTAGGTCTGGGCGAGGTTGATCTCGGCCGGCTTGACCGCCGGATTGAACGACGCCAGCGCCTTGAGCGTGGTCTTCGCCCCCGCGTCGCTGAAATAGCCGTCCTTCGAGTACGCGGTCTTCACATTGTTGAACGCGAAGAGATACATCGCCTTGTTGCCGAGCAGGTATTCCTCGGGCACGGTGGCGAGGATCTGCTGCGGCGAGGCATCCTGCATCCACATCAGCGCGCGCACCGCGGCGTTGGTGAGGGCCTGCGCAGTCTGCGGATTCTTCCTCACAAACTCGATCGGCGCGTACAGGCTCGCCGCCGGCATCGGCCCGCCGAACAGCTTCTGCGTGCCCTCCGGGGTGCGCGTCTCGGCGATGATCCTGATCTTGCCGTCCTTCTCGAGCATGGTCATCGCCGGGTCGGTCTGCGACAGCACGTCGACCTTGCCCTGCTCCATCGCCGCGATCACGGTGGCGCCCTGCCCGACGCCGATGATGGCGACATCGGTCGGCTTGAGCCCACCCTGGGCGAGCACGTAATTGATCACCATGTTGGTGCTCGAGCCGGGCGCGCTGACGCCGACCTTGAGGCCTTTCAGGTCCTTGGGCGACTTGTAGCTGGGCGCGAGCTTTGACGAGATGCCGACGCTGATCTGCGGCGCGGCGCCCATCAGCACGAAGGCCTGGAAGCTCTGCCTGCGCGCCTGCATGTTGATCGTGTGCTCGTAGGCGCCGGCGACGACGTCCGCGCTGCCGCCGACCACCGCCTCGAGCGAGCGCGTGCCGCCGGCGAAGTCGCTGATGCGGACGTTGAGCCCCTCGTCCTTGAAGTAGCCGAGACGCTCGGTGATCACGAGCGGCAGGTAGTACAGCGCCGACTTGCCGCCGACCGCGATATGCACGTCGCGCTTCTCGATCTGGGCGTACGTCGCGCCCGAGGCCGCGAGCGCGAATGCCGCGGCAATGCCTGCGATGGTCTTCATTTGGGTAACCTCCGGGTAGCGGAATTTACTAGATTTCTCGCCGCTCCAGCAGCGCCTGCGAGAGAGTGCCGGCGTCGACGTACTCGAGCTCCCCGCCCAGCGGCACGCCGCGCGCGATGCGGCTCACGCGCACGCCCCGCGCGCGCAGCATCTCGGCGATGTAGTGCGCCGTCGCCTCGCCCTCGTTGGTGAAGTTGGTGGCGAGGATCACCTCGCGCACCTCGCCGTCGGCGGCGCGCGCCTGCAGGCGCTCGAGGCCGATCTCGCGCGGCCCGACGCCGTCGAGCGGCGAGAGGCGTCCCATCAGCACGAAGTACATGCCCGAATAGGCGAGCGTCTGCTCGACCATCGACAGGTCGGCGGGCGTCTCCACCACGCAGAGGAGCGACGCGTCACGGCGCGCCGAGCGGCACAGGGTACAGACCTCCTCCTCGGTGAAGTTGTTGCAGCGCGCGCAGCGCCGCACCGAGGCGAGCGCGGCGGCCAGCGCCTGCGCCAGCCCTTCTGCGCCCTCACGCTCGCGCTGCAGCAGGTGGTAGGCCATGCGCTGCGCGGAGCGCGGGCCGACGCCCGGCAGGACGCGCAGCGCCTCGATCAGCCGCTCGAGCCCTTTGGCGGTCGGAACGCTCCGGCTCAAAACGGCAGCTTGAAGCCGGCGGGCAGGCCGAGGCCGGCCGTCATGCCGCTCATCTTCTCGGCGATGGTCGCCTCGACCTTGCGCGCGGCATCGTTGAACGCGGCGACGACCAGGTCCTCGAGCATGTCGCGCTCCTCGGCCGCGAGCTTGGGATCGATGGCGACGCGCTTGACCTCGTACTTGCAGGTCATCTGCACCTTGACCATGCCGGCGCCGGCCTGCCCTTCCACCTCCAGCGTGGCGAGGCTCTCCTGCATGCGGCGCATGTTCTCCTGCATCATCTGCGCCTGCTTCATCAGCTGGCCAATGTTGCCTTTCATTTGCGCTCTTCCTTGATGGTGGAGTCGACGACCTTCGCGTCGAACAGATTCACCAGCTCCTTGACGAAGCCGTCGGCCTGCACCGACTGCACTGCGGCAGCGTGCCGCGCCTCGCGCTCGCCCGCCTCCAGCGCCGCCGCGCTGGTGCCGCTTGCTTCGCCGAGCGTCACCTTCACCGTGACGGCAGCACCGAGATGGCTCTCGAGCGCGCTTTTCAGCTTGTCCGCGTAGTTGCGCTCGGCGAGATAGGCCTTGGCTTTGGGCACCCGCAGCTCGAAGCTGCTGCCGTCGCGCCGCGCGAGCTCCGCGTTGCGCGCGAGCTCCCGCGCCGCGCCGGCGACCGGGAGCTGCGCCACGAGCTCGGGCCAGCCCAGCGATTTCCCGCCAGGACCGCCACTGGAAGTCGAGCGCGCCATCGGCTTGGGCTGGGCAGCCCGCGCCTGTCCATCGTCGGGGCGAAAGGCAAGCATGCGCAGCAGCGTCATGACGAAGCCGCCGTGCTCGTCGGGCGCGAGCGGCAGGTCGACGCGCCCCTGCAGCGCGATCTGGTAGTAGAGCTGCAGCGACTCGGCGTCGATGCGCGCCGCGAGCGCCTCGAGGCGAGCGCGCTCGGGGTCGTCGTCGAGCGCGCCGGCCACGCTCTGCGCGAGCGCGAGCCTGAGCGCGAGCGCGGCCAACTCGGCGAGCGCGGCGTCGAACGAGAGGCTGCGCGCCTGCATCTCGTCGGCGATGCGCAGCGCCGCAGCCGCGTCGCCTGCGCTGACCGCCTCGAGCAGCGCGACTAGGTGGGCGCGGTCGACCGCGCCGAGCATGTCGCGCACGTCTGCGCCCGAGAGCCGGCCCGCGCCATGCGCGATCGCCTGGTCGAGCAGCGACAGCGCGTCGCGCATGCTGCCGGCGGCGGCACGCGCGATCAGCGCCAGCGCTTCCTTGTCATGTTCAATTCGTTCCGCGGAAAGCACCTTGTCGAGATGCGCGACGATCGCCGCGGGCGGCATCTGCTTCAGGTTGAACTGCAGGCAGCGGCTGAGCACCGTCACCGGGATCTTCTGCGGGTCGGTGGTGGCGAGGATGAACTTGACGTGCTCGGGTGGCTCCTCGAGCGTCTTCAGCATGGCGTTGAAAGCGTGGCCGGAGAGCTGGTGCACTTCGTCGATGACGTAAACCTTGAAGCGGCCGCTGGTCGGCGCGTATACCGCGCGCTCGAGCAACTGGGTCATCTCGTCGACGCCGCGGTTCGAGGCCGCGTCGAGCTCGAGGTAGTCGGGAAAGCGTCCTTCGTCGATCTGTAGGCAGGCCCCGCACTTGCCGCAGGGCTCGGGCGTGACGCCTGTTTCGCAGTTCAGGCATTTCGCCAGGATGCGCGCGAGGGTGGTTTTGCCTACGCCCCGGGTACCGGTGAACAGGTAGGCGTGGTGCAGCCGCCCGCCGGCGAGCGCGTGGCGCAGTGCGCGCACCACGTGCTCCTGCCCGACCAGGCTGGCGAAATCGCGCGGCCGCCATTTGCGCGCAAGTACTTGATAGCTCATCGCTTAGAGAGGTGTGAGAGGCGAGCCTGACCCCCGGCACTTGCAGGATCCAGCTGTGGCTGCTTCCTTCCGGACCTGACCAGGTTCACCAGGCTGCAATGCGGGGAGGCCCGCCGGTGCCCATTGTAAGTCATCGGCCCCTCTTACAGTCGTGCGTCAGGCCAGCGTCAGTCGAGCGTCAGGGCGCGGAATGCCGTGTTCGTTACTGTGGAGGGATCGAATCCTCCTCCATCGCGCACAAACGCGATGGTTCACACGCCCGCGGCCTAAATCCCCGCGGGCGTTTTTCTTGGGCGTCTGCGGGCGTCTGCGATTTGGCGGAGAGAGTGGGATTCGAACCCACGAAGCGCTATTAACGCTTACACGCTTTCCAAGCGTGCGCCTTAAGCCGCTCGGCCATCTCTCCTGGGCGACCATTCTAGCGCGCGCAAAAAAGAAGCCCGCCTTGCGGCGGGCTTCGATTCGATGCGCCGGCCGGCGGTCAGCGCGTCGCTGGCGCCACGCCCTCGGCCCAGATGCTGTTCTTCCTCGTTTCGGGCATCAGGAAGACGCCGAGCACGAAGCACACTGCGGGCACGATAATCGGGTAGAGCAGCGCGTTGCCGACGCTGCCGGTCGCCGCGAAAGCTGCCGAAGTGATGAAGGGCACCAGTCCGCCGCCCCAGCCGTTGCCGATGTGGTAAGGCACGGAAACCGAGGTGTACCGGATCCTTCCCGGAAAGTACTCGGCGAGGAACGCGCCGATCGGTCCGTACACCATGCCGACGTAGGACACCAGGATGGCGACGATCAGAATCGCGATCGGATAGTTGATCGCGCCGGGCTTCGTGACCGATCCCAGCCACATGTAGAGCGGGTAGTAGGTCAACGCGGCGAGCAGGAATCCGCCAAGGATGATCGGCTTGCGTCCCACGATGTCGGACAGCCACCCGTAGAGGATCAGCGTCGGCGTTCCGATCAGCAAGCCGGCGCCAACGATCCATGCGGTGGTGATCGGGTCGACCTTGGACACCTGCTGCAGGAAGTAGAGCGCCCAGAACTGGCCGCTGTACCACACCACGCCCTCGCCGATGACGATGATGGAGGCGATCAGCACGAACTTGATGTTCGCGCTCATGAACGCTTCCTTCCAGGGGTTCCGGGTCATCTGCCCCTTGGCCTTGATCTCCTGGAAGATCGGCGTCTCCTGCAACTGCAGCCGGATCCAGATCGCGATCGCGACCAGCAGGAAGGAGGTCAGGAACGGGACGCGCCACGCCCAATCGTTGAACACGTCGTTGCCCCAGTAGGTGCGGCAACCGAGGATCACCGCCAGGGAAACGACGATGCCCAGGGTCGGCGAGGTCTGCAGCCATCCCGTGTAGTAGCCTCGCCGCTCGTCGCTGACGTGCTCCGCGACATAGGTGATGGCGCCGCCGTACTCGCCGCCGAGGCACAGGCCCTGGATCATGCGCAGCGCGAACAGGATGAACGCGGCGGTCAGGCCGATGTCCTGGTAAGTCGGCAACAGGCCGATGCAGCCGGTGCCGACGCCCATACCGGTCAGCGTGATAAGGAAGGTGTATTTCCGCCCGACGCGATCACCCATCCAGCCGAACAGGAAGGCCCCTAGTGGCCGGATCAGGAATCCGGCAGTGAAGAGCGCGATCGTGCTAAGGAGCGCGGCGACCGGGTGGGTCTTGTCGAAGAACTTGACCGAGAGAACCGCGGCCAGGCTGCCGAAAATGTAGAAGTCGTACCACTCGATGACGTTTCCAACCGCGGCGGCGACGATCACCGTGCGGAAATTCTGCGGGACTGCGGCAGCCATGTGTTTGTCCTCCCCTTTTTGTCCGTCGGTTCCCGGCTTTACTGCTGTGCGGGATATTTACATCAATCCCGCAATCTCGCAAACGAGCCAGGTATTGCGGCGCCGCACCAAATTCGGGCCCATCCCTTAACGCGACTGCTTCAGCTGCTCGAGGATGGCCGGGTTCTCCAGGGTCGACACGTCCTGCTTGATCTCCTCCCCTTTCGCGATCGCGCGCAGCAGGCGCCGCATGATCTTGCCCGAGCGCGTCTTCGGCAGGTTGTCGCCAAAGCGGATGTCCTTCGGCTTCGCGATCGCGCCGATCTCCTTGCCGACCCAGTCGCGCAGCTCCTTGGCGATCTTCTGCGCCTCCTCGCCCGAAGGCAGCGAGCGCTTGAGCACCACGAACGCGCAAACCGCTTCGCCGGTGAGCTCGTCCGGGCGGCCGACGACCGCGGCCTCCGCGACGAGCCTGGTGTGCGCGACCAGCGCCGACTCGATCTCCATCGTGCCGAGGCGGTGGCCCGAGACGTTGAGCACGTCGTCGATGCGGCCGACGATGCGGAAGTAACCGTCTTCGTCGGTGCTCGCGCCGTCTCCGGCAAGGTAGAGCTTGCCCTTGAAGTCGTCGGGCCAATAGGTCTTCTTGTAGCGCTCGGGGTCGCCCCAGATCGTGCGCAGCATCGAGGGCCACGGCCGCTTGATCACCAGGATGCCGCCCTTGCCCTTGCCCACGGGGTGGCCGGTCTCGTCGACGATGTCGGCGAAGATGCCCGGCAGCGGCAGCGTTGCCGAGCCGGGCTTGGTGGGCGTTGCGCCGGGCAGCGGCGAGATCAGGTGGCCGCCGGTCTCGGTCTGCCACCAGGTATCGACGATCGGGCAGCGGCCGCCGCCGACGGTCTCGTGATACCACATCCACGCCTCGGGATTGATCGGCTCGCCGACGGTGCCGAGGATGCGCAGGCTGGAGAGGTCGTATTTCTTCGGCAGCTCGCCGCCCGCCTTGATCAGCGAACGGATCGCCGTGGGCGCGGTGTAGAACACGCTGACCTTGTGGTCCTGGATGATTTTCCAGAAGCGGCCCGCGTCGGGATAGGTCGGCACGCCCTCGAACATCACCTCGGTGGCGCCGACCGCGAGCGGCCCGTAGGTGATGTAGCTGTGGCCGGTGACCCAGCCGACGTCGGCGGTGCACCAGAAGATGTCGGAGGGCTTGTTGTCGAACACCCACTTCATGGTGAGCGCGCACCACAGGATGTAGCCGCCGGTCGAGTGCTGGATGCCTTTCGGCTTTCCGGTCGAGCCCGAGGTGTAGAGGATGAAGAGCGGGTGCTCGGCGTTGACGCCGACGGGCTCGCACGTCTCCGGCTGGCCCTTGATGACCTCGTCCCACCACTTGTCGCGCGGCGCCTGCATCGGCACGCCCGAGCCCGAGCGCTTGTAGACGATGACGTCTTTCACGTGCTCGCAGCCGCCCATGGCGAAGGCCTCGTCGACCACCGGCTTGAGCGGGATCTCCTTGCCGCCGCGGAACTGGCCGTCGGCGGTGATCACGGCGATGGCGCCGGCGTCGATGATGCGCTCCTGCAGTGATTTCGCAGAGAAGCCGCCGAACACCACCGAGTGCGTCGCGCCGATGCGCGCGCAGGCCTGCATCGCCACCACGACGTGGATCGACATCGGCATGTAGATCAGGACGCGGTCGCCCAGCTTGATGCCGCGCGCCTTGAGCGCGTTGGCGAACTGGCAGACGCGCTTGTGCAGCTCTCTATAGGTGATCGTCGTCACCTTGCCGTCGTCGGCCTCGAAGATGATCGCGGTCTTCTCGCCCTGCGTCTTCAGGTGCCGATCGAGGCAGTTGTAGGAGGCGTTCAACTCGCCGTCGTAGAACCAGCGGAAGGAAGGCGCCTTGGACTCGTCGAGCACCTTGGTGAAGGCCTTCGACCAGTGCAGCGTCTCTCTCGCGAGCCGTCCCCAGAAGCCTTCGAAGTCGCGCTCGGCCTCGGCGACGAGCTTCTTGTACGCCTCCATGCCGGAAATGTTCGCCTGCTTGACGAACGCCGGCGCCGGCGGGAAGACGCGCTTTTCCTGCAGGACTGACTCGATGGTCGACGCCATGCTGCTCCTCCTCTAGGGCTTAGAATGCTACATCGGATGACGATCCTCAAGCGCGAGCACCTGGTGCAGAGCGTGGCCGACGCTCTGCAATTCATCTCCTACTATCACCCTGCCGACTACATCCGCGCGCTCGGCCGCGCCTACGAGCGCGAGCGCTCGCCCGCGGCGAAGGATGCGATCGCGCAGATCCTCACCAACTCGCGCATGTGCGCCGAGGGGCACCGGCCGATCTGCCAGGACACCGGCATCGTCAACGTGTTCCTGAAGGTCGGGATGCAGGTGCGCTTCGATTTCGACTCGTCGCTCGAGGACGCGGTCAACGAAGGCGTGCGCCGCGGCTACAACGACCCCGACAACAAGCTGCGCGCGTCCATCAGCGAGGACATCCTCGGCTCGCGCAGGAATACGCGCGACAACACCCCGGCCGTGATCCACGTTCAGCTCGTGCCCGGCGACAAGCTCGAGGCCGACGTCGCGGCGAAAGGCGGCGGCTCGGAGGCGAAGTCGAAGTTCGCGATGCTCAATCCCTCGGACTCGATCGCCGAGTGGGTGCTGAAGACCGTGCCGACCATGGGCGCGGGCTGGTGCCCGCCGGGCATGCTCGGCATCGGCATCGGCGGCACCGCCGAGAAGGCGATGCTGATGGCGAAAGAGTCGCTGATGGAGCCGATCGACATGGCCGAGCTCAAGGCACGCGGGCCCAGGAGCAAGGCCGAGGAGCTGCGCGTCGAGCTCTACGACAAGGTGAACGCGCTCGGCATCGGCGCGCAGGGGCTCGGCGGCCTGTCCACGGTTCTGGATGTAAAAATAAGAACGTATCCGACGCATGCCGCGAACCAGCCGGTGGCGATGATCCCGAATTGCGCGGCGACGCGACACGCGCACTTCGTGCTCGACGGCTCCGGTCCCGCCGAGTTCGAGGAGCCCAAGCTCTCCGACTGGCCGGCGGTGACGTGGACGCCCGATGCGAAGTCGCGCAAGGTGGACCTCGATACGCTGACCAAGGCCGAGGTCGCCTCCTGGAAGCCGGGCGAGCGGCTGCTGCTGAGCGGAAAAATGCTGACCGGCCGCGACGCCGCGCACAAGCGCATCCAGGACATGCTGGCCAAGGGCGAGAAGCTGCCTGTCGACTTCACCCACCGCGTCATCTACTACGTCGGCCCGGTCGACCCGGTGCGCGACGAGGTCGTCGGCCCCGCCGGCCCCACGACCGCGACGCGCATGGACAAGTTCACCGAGACGATGCTGGCGAAGACCGGGCTCGCGGCGATGATCGGCAAGGGCGAACGCGGCCCGGTCGCGCTCGAGGCGATCCGCAAGCACAAGGCCGCCTCCCTCATCGCGGTCGGCGGCGCCGCCTACCTGGTGGCAAAGGCGATCCGCAAGTCGCGGGTGCTCGCGTTCCAGGACCTCGGCATGGAAGCGATCTACGAGTTCGAGGTCCAGGACATGCCGGTGACCGTCGCCGTGGACGCGAGCGGCAGCTCCGTGCACGAGGCGGGGCCCGCCGAGTGGTCGAAGAAGATCGTTGAGCTGAAGCTCCCGGTCAGCGCCGCGTGACCACGAACTGGCGCGGCATCTGGGCCGTGTTCTGCGGCGGCCTGGTCGCCGGCGCGTATATGACCAAGGTGCCGCCGGCGCTGCCGCAACTGCGCGCCGAGCTCGGCCTGACGCTCGTCGAAGCGACGTTCATCGTCACCACCTTCAACGTGCTCGGCATGCTGGTCGGCATGCCCGCCGGCGTGGCCGGTGACCGCTTCGGTCGCAAGCGCCTCTCGCTCGCGGGTCTTGCGCTGATGGCCGCGGGCGGCGTGCTCGGCGCGGCGATCGACGGCTTCGGCGCGCTCCTCTTCTCGCGTTTCCTCGAAGGCGTGGGATTCATCCTGTTCGCCGTGCCGGCGCCGGCGTTGATGAGCGCGATGAGCGGCACCGACGGCGAGCGCGCCCGCGCGCTCGGGCTGTGGAGCTCGTACATGCCGAGCGGTGGCACGATCGCGCTCCTCGCGGCGCCGGTCTTGATCACCGCGGGCACCTGGCGCGCCCTCTGGCTGGCGATCGCGGCGGCGGCCATTCTTGCCGCGATCCTCTTCGCGCGCGCGGTGCCCGACACGCCGCCCGCACGCGTCGGCTCCATGCGCCTGATCGCCGAGTCGCTCGCCCAGCCCGGCAACCTGCTGCTCGGGCTGCTCTTCGCCTGCTACGTGGCGCAATGGACTTCGGTAATGGTCTGGCTGCCGACCTTTCTCGGCGAGCAGGGCGCGAGCACGACACTGGCGGCAACCGCGACCGCGGTGATGGTGCTCGTCAACGTGCCGGGCAATCTTGCCGGCGGCTGGCTGCTGTCGCACGGCGTGCGCCGCATGACGCTGATCGTCACCGCATCGGCGATCGCCGCGCTCTGCGAGATCGGCATGCTCAATGCCGCGCTGCCCGGCGGCGCGCGCTTCGCGCTGGTGCTGGTGTTCTCCCTCTGCGCGGGGCTGCTCCCCTCCTCCATCTTCGCCGGCCTGCCGGTGCACGCGCGCTCGGCGCAGCACATCGCCACCGGCACGGGCATGGTGCAGCAGTTCTCAAACCTCGGGCAGTTCTTCGGCCCGCTCGCGATCGCCTGGATCGCCTCGCGCTTCGGCGGCTGGGAGGCGGCGCTCTGGGTGATGCTCGCCTTCGCCGCGGGCGGCGCCGCCTGCGGTGTCGCGCTCGGCGCCATCGAGACTAGAATCCGCTCATGGCCCACGTCCACATCTGCGAAGTAGGCCCGCGCGACGGGTTGCAGAACGCGAAGCACCTGATGCCCACCTCGGCGAAGAAAGCCTGGATCGCCGCGCTCGCCGCCGCCGGCGTCAAGGAGATAGAAGTCGGCTCGTTCGTGCCGCCGAAGCTGATCCCGGCCATGGCCGATACCGCGGACGTGGTTGCATTCGCCCGCACCCTTCCCGGCGTCAAAGTCGTGGCGCTCGCCCCGAACCTCAAAGGCTTCCAGCGCGCGCTCGAGGCCGGCGCGCACAAGGTGACCTTCCCCGTCTCCGCGAGCCGGCTGCACAGCGAGTCCAACGTGCGCATGAGCCCCGAGCAGATGGTCGAGGAAGTGCGCAAGTGCGCCCGGCATCCGCATCCGGGCGTCGAGATCGAGGGCGCGGTGTCGACCGCCTTCGGCTGCACCCTGCAGGGCGAAGTGCCGGAGGACGACGTGCTGCGCATCGCCACCGCGCTCGCCGCGTTCTGCGACAGCGTGGCGCTCGCCGATACCGTCGGCTATGCCAATCCGACGCAGGTGAAGAGAATTTTCTCGCGCGTGCGCGGCGCGATCGGACACAAGCTGGAAGGCGCCCATTTCCACAACACCCGCGGCCTCGGCCTCGCCAATGCGCTCGCCGCTTACGAAGAAGGCGTGCGCAGCTTCGACAGCTCGATGGGCGGGCTCGGCGGCTGCCCGTTCGCGCCGGGGGCGAGCGGCAACGTGATCACCGAGGACCTGGTGTTCATGTTCGAGGCGATGGGCATCACCACCGGCATCGACCTGCAGAAGCTCTTCGCTGCCCGCAAGGTGCTGGTCGAGGCGATCCCCGAGGAGCCGGTGTACGGGCATACGCCGCTCGCCGGGCTGCCCAAAGGATTCCGTGCCGCTGCTTGAAGGGGTGCGCGTAGTCGAGTTCGCGCACATGGTGATGGGCCCCTCCTGCGGCCTGATGCTCGCGGATCTCGGCGCGGAGGTCATCAAGGTCGAGCCGATCGAGGGCGACAACACCCGCCGCCTCGAGCACGCCGGCGCCGGCTTCTTCCCGGTCTTCAACCGCAACAAGAAAAGCCTGGCGGTCGACCTGAAGCATGCGGAGGGCCGCGAGCTCGCGCTGCGCCTGGTCGACACGAGCGATGTGCTCACCGAGAACTTCCGGCCCGGTGCGCTCGACAAGCTTGGCTTTGGCTATCAAAGCCTCAAAGCGAGCAACCCGAAGCTGATCTATTGCTCCCTCAAGGGTTTCCTCAAAGGCCCCTACGAGCACCGCGCGGCGCTCGACGAGGTGACCCAGATGATGGGCGGGCTCGCCTACATGACCGGCCTGCCCGACCGGCCGCTGCGCGCGGGCTCGTCGGTGATCGACATCATGGGCGGCACCTTTGCCGCGCTGGGCATCGTCGCGGCGCTGCGCGAGCGCGAGCGCACCGGCAAGGGCTGCCGCGTCACCTCGGCGCTCTTCGAGACCACCGCGCTGCTCGTGGCGCAGCACATGGCGCAGTACGAGCTCACCGGCGAGGCGCCGCCGCCCATGTCGGTCAAGCGGCCGGCGTGGGGCATCTACGACATCTTCGAAACCAAGGACGGCGGAAGGCTTTTCGTCGGCGTGGTGACCGACACGCAGTGGGAAGTGTTCTGCCGCGAGTTCGGCGAGAGCGAGCTCGCCGGCGATGCGCGCCTCAAGAGCAACGGCATGAGGGTCAGGGAGCGCGCCTGGCTGATCCCGCGCCTGGAACAGACGCTGAAGAAGTTCGCGCAGCGCGACCTTGCCGCGAAGCTCGAAGCGATCGGCCTGCCGTTCGCGCCGATCGCGAAGCCATGGGACCTGCTCGACGACCCGCATCTCAAGGCGTCGGGCGGGCTGCTCCCGACCAGGATAGGGAAAAAGACCATCAACGTGCCGGCGCTGCCGCTCGAGTTCGACGGTGAGCGCCTCGCCAAGCGCGCCGATCCTCCCGCGATCGGCGAGCACGGGCGGGAACTCCTCGCGCAGCTCGGCTGTTCGCCGGAGCAGATTGCGGGGCTGGTGGCCCGGCGGGTCGTCGCTTTCCCCTGAAGCTGCGCTACTTCATCTTGCACTGATCGACGTACGCGTCGCCCCTGTTGGTCAGCACCGTGCCGAGCGTCTTGTGCATGATGCGGCCGTCGGCGCCCTTGCCCACCACCTGCAGGTAGTAGTTCTGCACCGGGAACTGGTTGCGGCCGAACTTGAACCCGCCGCGCACGCTCTGGAAGTCGGCGGCGCGTAGCGCGCTGCGCAGCGCGTCCTTGTCCTCGATCTTGCCCTTGACCTTGCGGACCGCGGAGTCGATGAGCAGCGCGGTGTCGTAGCCCGACGCGGCATAGCCGGTCGGCAGGCGCTTGTACTCCTTCTCGAACGCTGGAACGAATTTCCGGTTGGCGGGGTTGTCGAGGTCGATCGACCAGTGGCCGACGCTGAAGAGGCCCAGCATCGGGTCGCCCACCGCGCGGATGATGTCCTGGTCCGAGCCCCACAGCGGCACGACCAGCTGGATGTCCTTCGACATGCCGGCGGCGACGAACTGCTTGATGAAGTTGATGCCCATGCCGCCGGGCAGGAACACGTACAGCGCCTCGGGCTGCTTGGCGCGGATCTGCGAGAGCTCCGCCGCGTAGTCGAGCTGGCCGAGCTTGGTGTACATCTCGTCGACCAGCCTGCCCTTGTACATCCGCTTGAAGCCGCTCGCCGCATCCTGCCCGCCGACATAGTTCGGCGCGAGGAACACCGCGCTCTTGATCCCCTTGGAGGTCATGTACTGGCCGGCCGCCTCGCTGTAGGCCTCGCTTGGCCAGGAGGCGGCGAAGAAGAACGGGCTGCACTGCGCGCCGGTGAATTGCGCGGGACCGGCATTCGGCGAGATATAGAACACCTTGTTCGCGATCGCGTCGGGCGCGATCGCGATGACGATGTTGGAGAACACGCCGCCGGTCAGGAAGTCGACCTTGTCGAGCTTGAGGTAGCGCTCGGCGAACTGCTTGGCGAGCTCGGGCTTGAGCTGGTCGTCGCCGATCAGCACCTCGGCGCTCAGGCCGCCCAGCCTGCCGCCGTTCATCTTGATCGCGAGGTTGAAGCCGTCGCGGATGTCGCTGCCGATCGAGGCGTTCGGTCCCGAGAGCGTGCTGATGAAGCCGATCTTCACCTTGTCCGCCGCCAGCGCCGCGCCGCTCACGGCGAGCGCCAGCACCATTGCCAAGCTTCGCATCGTTCCCCCTATCTGGTTTCGCGCTTGACGCGCATTCGCTCGTCCACGATCCTGCCGCCCTCGACCACCATCTTGCCGTCGAGCGCGATGGTGCAATCGCGCATCGGCACGTCGTAGTGCCCGCGCGTATTGCGCTTGCCGCCGCCCTGCGTGTTCGGCCCGGTCGAGAACAGGAAGTTGCCCGGGAAAGTGCGCGCCGCCGCTCGGTGGCGCTCCGGCGCGTCGCCGTGCAGCGCGATGCCGTACCACAGCGCCTGCGGGTTGAGGCCCCAGCCGAGGTGCGACACCGCGTAAGGATCGCGATCCTTCGCCGAGGATTTGCCGTCGTCGAGCCAGTCGCGCATCAGCTTGGCGTCGATGCCGCCGTCGATCCTGACGATGTGGCCTTCGCGCACCTCAAGCTTCACCGGGTCGGCCACGTAGCGGCAATAAGGAAGGATGACGATGTCGCCCGGCTGAAAGACCACCGTGCCCTGGGTGCTGCCCTCGTTCGGGAAGGTGTGGATGTGGCCGCCGCCCCAGTGGTCGAAGTGGCCGCGCTCGTCCGCGTAGCCCCATTGCGTCATCACCGGGTACTCGCCGCACTCGTAGGTGAGGTCGGTGCCGGCTTCGCTCGTGATGCGTACTTTCTTCGTCTTCTTGTACAGGGCCTCGGCATGCTTGCAGGCCTCCTTGAGGCCTTCAGGCGCCATCAGCTGCTCGAGATCGTCGGGCGCGTCGATGATCATCAGCACGCGCGTGCCACCGTCCATCACCTGCTTGAGCCACTGCGTGAAGAGCGGCACGTGGAACACCACCACCAGGTCCGCGGCCTTCACCGCTTCGAGCGTGCCCTTGCACTGGCCGATGGTCGGCACCCCGACCTTGGTCCACGACGGCAACGAATTCACGCACAGCTCGTAGATGTCGACGCCCAGGTCGTCGGCGGCGGCAAAGGCGGACTGGATGTATTCGCGGCGCGTCGAGAGGTCGCTCACCACCGCAATCGTCTCGCCTTTCTTCACCTTGCACAGCCCGAACTCGCGCCGGTAGAGCTGCGCGAGCTTGGCGGGGTTGACTTCCTGGGCACGGAACGCGGCCTGGATCATCTCGCCGCCATTATGGCGCGCCAGATCCTGTGCGGCGTAGCCGGCATCTCGAGCTCCTTCACTCCATAGGACGCGAGGGCGTCGAGCAGCGCGCTCATCACCGCGGCCGGCGCCGCGATCGCGCCGGATTCGCCGCAGCCTTTGGCGCCGAGCGGATTGTGCGTGCAGGGCTGGCTCTCGTCGAGCTCGGACGCGAAGAACGGCAGGTCACCCGCGCGCGGCAGCGCGTAGTCCATGAAGGAGGCCGAGAGGAGCTGGCCCTCTTCGTACACCGTGCGCTCCCCGAGCGCCTGGCCGATGCCCTGCGCGAGCCCACCGTGCAGCTGGCCCTCGACGATCATCGGGTTGATCACCGTGCCGATGTCGTCGACCGCCCAGTAGCCGCTGATGCGCGCCGCGCCGGTGTCCGCGTCGAGCTCGACCTCGCATACGTGCACGCCGTTCGAGAACGCGAAGTTGGGCGGATCGTAGAAGGCATTCTCGTCCAGCCCGGGCTCGAGTTCGGCGAGCGGGTAGTGGTGCGGCACGTATGCCGCGAACGCGACCTCGCCAAAGCTCTTCTTCCGGTCGGTCCCGGCCACGCGGAACTCGCCGTGGCGAAACTCGATGTCGCGCGCCGACGCTTCGAGCAGGTGCGCGGCGATGCGCTTGCCCTTGTCGATGATCTTGCGTGCCGCCACCTGCAGCGCCGAGCCGCCCACCGCGATCGAGCGGGAGCCGAAGGTGCCGGTGCCCACCGGCACCTCGGCGGTGTCGCCCTCGTGGATCGAGATCTTCTCCAGCGGCACGCCGAGCTGCGCCGAGAGGATCTGCGCGTAGGTCGTCGCGTGCCCCTGCCCGTGGTTGTGCGTGCCGAGAAACGCGGCGAGGCTGCCGTCGGCATTGACCCTCACCTGCGCCGACTCATAGAAGCCCACGCGCGCGCCCATCATCCCGGCAAGGCGCGACGGCGCAACGCCGGAGGATTCCACGTAGCAAGCGACGCCAATTCCCCGCCCTTTCGGCCGCCGCTCATTGAATCTGGAGATCTCCAGCGCGCGCTCGAATACTTTCGGAAAATCGCCGCAGTCGTAAGTCGGCCCGACCGGCGTCTTGTAGGGCATCGCGGCTGTGGCAATCAGGTTGCGGCGGCGGATCTCGGCCCGGTCGAGACCGAGCTCGCGGGCGGCCTTGTCGGCGAGCCGCTCGAGGACGTAGCACGCCTCCGGCCGCCCCGCGCCGCGGTAGGCATCGGTCGGCACCGTATTGCTGAAGACGCCGTTCACCTCGACGAACACGGCAGGCGTTCGATAGACGCCGGCGAGCAGCGCGCTGTAGATCGGGCCCGGGATCGCCGCGCCGAAGCTCGAGACGTAGGCGCCTAGGTCGGCCGTCGTCCTGACCCGAAGACCCTTGAAGATTCCGTCTTCCGTGAGCGCGAGCTCCGCATGCGTGCGGTGGTCGCGTCCCTGCGTATCGGAGAGGAACGATTCGCTGCGGCGCGCGATCCACCTCACCGGCCGGCCGAGTCTGCGCGCCGCCCAGACGACCAGCGTCTCCTCCGGGTAGTGCTTGCCCTTGTAGCCGAAGCCGCCGCCCATGTCGCGCGAGACGACACGCAGCGCGCCCTCGTCGATTCCGAGCTCCTCGCAGACGTAGCGCCGGATGTGATGCGGCGCCTGCGTGCCGACATGGAGCGTGTCGCGCGTGGCCGCCGCGCCGCGCGTCTCGATCGCCGCGCCGCAGAGCCGGTTGTTCACCAGATCGATGGAAATTTTCTTCGGCGCGCTGGCAAAGGCGGCATCGGTTGCCGCGCGATCACCCCGCGACCAGGTGAACGCCTTGTCGCCTTCGATGAGCGGCAGCGCCTCGTAGTCGACCTCGATTCGCTCGGCGGCATCCTCCGCGGCGAAGCGCGTCTCGGCGAACACCGCCGCCACCGGCTCGCCGACGTGGCGCACGGTGCCCCGTGCCAGCGCAAAGCGCGGCGGCTCGACCATCCCGGCCAGCACCCAGCCGCAGCGCATGGGCCGCACCCCGTCGCGGGCCATGTCCTCACCCGCGAGCATCACGACCCCGCCCGGCGCCCGGATGGCGGAGATCCTGGCGTGGGGATGAGGCGAGCGCACGATCGCGCAATGCAGCGCGCCGGGCAGCACAAGGTCCTCGATGAAGCTGCCTTCGCCAAGGAGGAATTTCTGGTCCTCGACCCGCAGGACCGGCTTGCCGATCACTGGAATTCTTCGCGCAGCAGGTCGAGGTGCTCGTAGATGGCGCGATCGGTCACCATGAACAGGTCGGCTTTCCCCTCGTGCGCCGCCCAGGTCCAGTGCGGGATGGTGAAGACGTCGTGCCGGGACCATTCGAAGGTTTGCTCGCCGAGCCTCGAGCGGCCCTGGCCGGAGACCACGAGGCACACGGCGTTCCACGTCGCGCGCACCGGACGCGTCGGCTTCTCGATCCGCTTGAGGTAGAGATCGAGCGTCGGCATCACCGCGCCGCCATTCCTCGTGTAGCGGTGGGTGCGCGCGCCGTCGGCGCCGACGGGCGACTCCGCGAGCCCGGCGCGCGCCTCGACGCCCGGAAAGCGGTATGCCTCGGAGCCCTCGCTGCCGACTTCCCAGAAGCGCTCGTCCGCGCGAGTGCCGGGCTCGAAGAAGCTCGCGTCGAGCGCGCAGATCGCCGGCATGTTCGCGGCGTCGAACCAGTAGGTGCGCCGGCCCGCCTGGTTGATGTGACCGTGCCAGCACATGGGCGGCGTAAGCACCAGGTCGCCCTCCTTCATCTCGCAGCGCCGGCCGTTGACGATGGTGACCGCGCCCTCGGCGCGCGTCGAGAAGCGGATCGCGGCCGCGGTGTGCCGGTGCGGCACCGCCTTGTCGCCCGGCTCGAGCACCGTGAAGGCGCCGATCAGGTTCTGCGTCGTGACCGTCTCGCCGCCGAACGCCGGATTGGCGAGGATCAGCGCGCGGCGCTCGACGTCCTCGATGCCGACCTCCTTCGCCGCGCGCTCGGCAAACGGCTCGAGGTCGCGCCAGCGCCAGTGCATCGGCGCATCCCTGGCCCGCGGGCTCTTCGGCGTAATGCGCTGGTAGCGGTCCCAGAGCGGATGGATGTTGGCCCGCTCGAGCGCCTCGATCAGCGAAGCGTCAGCTCTTGCCAATGGAATAACGTCCCGGGCCGAGACTGCCGATCACGAGCAAGGCGCCCGCAAGTGCGACGTTCTTGAAGAAATGCGCCATCTGGTTTGCCGCGTAGGCGGGATCGTATTCCCAGAAGCGGTGTGCGGTAAGGGCCGCCGCCAGCACGTAGGCGAGGAGCACCCATGCCGCCCAGCGCGCACGCCAGCCGAGGGCAAGCATAGCGCCCGCGACCCCCTGGATGAGGACCGCGAGGCCGACCGCGAGGTAGGGCTGAGGCAATCCCATGCGGGCGAAGCTCGCGGCGGTCACGGCAAACGTTTCGGCGTAGCGCACGGCGAAGACGACGAACAGCGCCGCAATCAGCAGCCGGCCGACGAAAAGCGCCACCTACAGCTCGATGCCGATGCGTCGATCGAGCGAGTACGGACCGCCGCCGCGCCACCAGATCGCCATCGCGAGCAGGCCCCACATCAGGACGAACTCATACCCGCGGTTCGTCCAGGCGAACCCGTTCGGCAGGTAGTGCGCGAACATGATCACGGCCATTTCGATCGTGACCATGGCGGCGAAGAACCTGGTGAAAAGGCCTAGCGCGATGCAGAGGCCGCCGACCAGCTCGACGAACGCCAGGAACCAGATCAGGGCCGTGGGGTTGGCGTAGCCCATCTTCACGAACACGCCGACGTAGGCCGCGGCTCCTTGCGAGACCTTGCCCCAGCCGTGCACGGCGAGGATCAGGCCGCACGCGCAGCGCACGAGCGGCCACGACAGAAGCTCCAGATGCGCGTAAAGGGGCCTCAGGGGCGGAAACAACAACCGCGGCTCGGTGCTGGCGTGCATGGCTGCCTCCTGCGGCGATTATGACTGAATGGGCTGCGCGTCGATGAGGATGAAGGCGATGCGGCAGCTCGCGCGGCCGCGGTTTTCCCAGGCGTGCTCGGTGGCCTGCTGCACGAGCACGTCGCCCGCGCGGAGATGCACCTCGCCCTCCGGGAGCAGCATGTCGATCTCGCCCTCGATGACGATCCCGTAGTCGACGCTGCGCGTGCGGTGCATCTCGCCCTTTGCCCCGGCAGGAAAATCGACGACGCGGAAGATGCTGCCATCGCGCGGCGGCGGAATGCCGATTTCCTTGCTGCCGCGATCCGTGTCGGCAAGGGATGCAGGAGACTCCTCGGTGGTCCACAAAAGCGTCGACACGAGGCCGGAGGGCCGCAGCTTCGCGTTCGGCGCGGCACCGTCGTAGACGATCACCGCCTTGCCCGCGCGATGCCCGGTCACGACGCGCCGCACCGGCTTCATTCGGGCTTCACGCCTGCCGAGCGCAAGGCGGCGCCGTACTTGTCGTAGTCGCGCTTGAGGATTTCGCCGAATGCCCCGGGCGTGCCGCCGGTGACCTGCAGGCCGGTCGCCTCCATGCGGCTGCGCACCTCGGGCCGCTCGAGCACGGCGTTCAGCTCGCGATTGATGCGCTCAACGAGCACGCGTGGCGTTGCGGGCGAGGTCATCACGCCGTGCCAGGTGACGAGCTCGAGGCCGGGAACGGTCTCGTTCATCGTCGGCACGTCGGGCAGCGGGCCGGTACCGCGGCGTGGCGCGGTCGAGGCGATGGCGCGCACCCGTCCGGCGCGCACATGGCCGGCGGCGACATTGACCACGTCGAAGAGCAGGTTGATCTCGCCGCCGATCACTGCCTGCAGCGCGGGCGCGTTGCCCTTGTACATGACCATCAGCAAATCGGCGCCGGCGTGGGCGCGCAGGAGCTCGCAGCCCACCGAGGGCAGCGCGCCGGAAGCGCCGCAGGTCACCTGGCCGGGGTTCGCCTTGATGCGCGCCAGGACCTCGGCGAGCGTGGTCGGTGGAAAGGCGGGATTCGCCACCAGCACCATCGAAGCGCTGTCGAGGTGGATCAGGGGCGCGAGGTCGTGGAACGGGTCGACCGCCGCCTTCATATAGAACGGGTTGGTGATCACGCTCGGCACGACGAACACCACGGTGTAGCCGTCGGGCGCCGCCTTGGATGCGGCCGCGTGCGCGATGTTGCCGCCCGCGCCGGCCTGGTTCTCGACCACGTTCGGCTGTCCGGTGCGCTCCTGCAAGCCGCCGGCAACGATGCGCGCGACCACGTCGGCCGGGCCGCCGGGTGCAAAGGGCACCAGCCAGCGCACCGGCTTGGTCGGCCAGTCCTGCGCCTGCGCGCCGAGCGCCATGACCGCGAACAAAGCAGCGACGAATCTCATAGCTTCCTCTCCTGCATCAGGCGCCAGAGGCGCTCCGGGGTCGCCGGCATCGGCACGTCCTCGACGCCGAGCGCGTCGCACAGCGCGTTGATCACCGCGGCGCTCGCCGGCACCACGCCGCCTTCGCCGCCGCCCTTCACGCCGAGGATATTGCCGCGCGTCGGGTCTTCCGCAAGCGCGGTTTCGAGCGCCGGCAGATTGTCGGCGCGGGCGATGCCGTAGTCCATGAACGATCCGGTGAGCACCTGGCCCTCCGCGTCGCGCGCCACCCCCTCGAAGAGGGCCTGTCCCACGCCCTGCGCGATGCCGCCGTGCGTCTGCCCGTGCACGATCAGCGGATTGACGGCGCGGCCGACGTCGTCGACGCTGACGTAGCGCAGCACGCGGATCGCGCCGGTGTCGCGGTCGACCTCGAGCTCGCATACCGCGGCGCCCCCGGGGCACGCGGGGATCCGACCGCTGAACTCCTCCTCCGCCGCGAGCGGGGCGAGCTCCAAGAGGGCCACCGAGCGGTCGGTGCCGGCAATGCGGAACTCGCCTTCCCGGTATACCAGGTCCCCGGCCTGCGCCTCGAGCCTCGCCGCGGCAGCCTCGCGCGCCTTCTCGATCAGCCGCGCGGCGGCGGCGACGATGAGCGTGCCGGCGAGCCGCAGCGAGCGGTCGGAATGCGAGCCGCCGCCGGATTTCACGAACGCGGTGTCGCCGGTGCGCAGCCGCAGCTTCTCGATCGGCAGCTGCAGATGATCGGCGGCAACCTGCGCGAACGACGTTTCGTGTCCCTGCCCGGTCGACTGCGTGCCGGCGATGATCTCGAGGCCGCTCTTCGTCAGGTGCAGCTCGACGCGCTCGCGCGGCGCGCCGACCGGCGACTCGACATAGTTCGCGATGCCGATGCCCCGCAGCCGTCCTCCCTTGCGCGAGGCGAAGCCGGCGTAGTCCGACATCTCCAGCGCGCGCTCCATGTAGCCGGCGAAGTCCCCCGAATCGAGCACCAGGCGCATCGGCGTGCGGTACGGCAGCTCGCTCTTGCGCACCAGGTTGCGGCGCCGGATCTCGGCGCGGTCGATGCCGGCGCGCCGCGCCGCCAGGTCGAGCAGGCGCTCGATGACATGATGCGCCTCCGGCCGGCCGGCGCCGCGGTACGGCACCGACGGCACGCTGTTGGTCGCCACCGCCTCCACGCGCAGCGACACGGCGGGCACGCGGTACACCGTCGTCAGGATGTTGCGGAAATTGGCAGCCGGCACGAACGACACCGTGTGCGCACCGATGTCGTGGCGCGCGCGCACCTCGTAGCCGACGATACGGCCGTCGCGGTCGATGCCGAGGGCCGCCTGGACGCGCGCATCGCGTCCCTGGAAGTCCGCGAGGAAGGCCTCGCTGCGGCTCGAGGTCCAGCGCACCGGGCGACCGAGGCGCTTCGCCGCCCATACCACGACCACCGCTTCCGGCTGCAGGTAGTTGCGCGGCCCGAAGCCGCCGCCCACATCGCGCGCGATCACGCGCACCCGGTCCGAGGCGAGGATCTTCGACAGCAGCTGCTTGTGCAGCACCGAGCCCTGGCTGCCCGACACCAGGGTATGGCCGTCCTCGCCGAAGACGCCGATCGCGGAGCGCGGTTCGAGCTGGCAGTTCACCACGCGCGGGATGGCGAACTCGTGCCGCACGACGTGCGCCGCGTGCGCAAAAGCCGCCTCGACTGCCGCCGCGTCGCCGAACGAGTAGTCGAAGCAGGCCGTCTCTTCGAGCGGCAGCGGCTGGTACTCGACCTCCACCCCCTCGGCCGCGTCGCGCGCCTGCTCGGCCGTCGCGGCGATCACCGCGGCGAGCGGCTCGCCGACGTGGCGCACCTTGTCGCGAGCGAGCGGCCAGTGCGGCCAGTGCCGTGGGTTGTCGAACGCGCGCCGCTGGATGTCGTGCATGTCGAGCGGGTTCGGCACATGATCGATCGGCTGCAGGCCGTCGGCCGCGTAGTCCGCGCCGGTCAAGACCGTCAACACCCCGGGGGTGCGCAGCGCTTCATCCTTCCTGATTGCGAGAATTCGCGCATGCGCGTGCGGCGAGCGCACGAACGCGCACCACGCCTGCCCGTCGTAGCGCTCGTCGTCGGTGTAGCGGCCGCCGCCGGTCAGCAGCCGCTGGTCTTCAACGCGCGCGAGCGCCCGGCCGATGTACATAGCGTCCTTCGGCGTCGCGCTCCAGGCCGCCCGCCTGGCGCAGCCGCTCGAGATCGCGCACCACCTCGCGCCCGTCGCGGCTGCCGCGCGCGGCCATCAGCTCGACGAAGAACTTCGGCCCGTCGGCGAGCGCGGCCTCGAGCGAAGCGAAGCGCGGCCCGTCGTAGCTCGGCGGCCCCGGCGTCTTCGCCTCGATGCCGGAGGCGGCGCCGAGCGGCAACGTCAGATCGAAGCCTGCCTTGGAGGTCGTCCGCTCGCCGCGCAGCGACGGGTCGAGCGGCATGGCGCGCAGGCCGCTGACGAGGATGAGGTCGCGGCCGGCCTGGAAGCGGGTGGCGAGCGCCCAGTCGATCTGCTCGTCGGAAAAGACGTCGACGTCGGCATCGACGACGAACACGTGCTTGACGTTGGCGAGGCAGCCGAGGACCGCGGCGATCGCGTTGCGCGCCTCGCCCGGGACGCGCTGGCGGAGCGAGACGCGCATGTTGAAGGCGCCGCCGCTCGCGGGCGTCGCGTACACCGCGCGCGGCTCGCGCACCGCGGTCTCGAGCGCGCGCCAGGCGGTGACCTCGGCGCGCAGCGCGTTGAGCTGCGCGGTGTCGGTGCGGCTGAGCGCGCGGCCGCTGATGGTCGAGGCCTGGAATACCGCGTCGCGCCGGTGCGTGATGGCGGTGAGGTGGAAAACCGGGTTGGTCTTGAGCGCGCCGTAATAGCCGAGGAACTCGCCGTACGGGCCCTCGGGCTCGGCATAGCCGCGCTCGTCGAGGTAGCCCTCGAGCACGTATTCGGCGTCCGCCGGCACCCGCAGGTCGCAGCTCACGCACTTCACGACCGGCAGCGGCGCGCCGCGCAGCGCCGAGATCAGCGTGAGCTCGTCGCCCGCAATGCGCATCGTCGCCGCCACCTGGTCGATAGGGTGCGAGCCGACGACGAACGCGATCGGCAGGCGCTGCTTGCGCGCCGTAGCCGCCTGGTAGATCGCGCGCAGGTCCGACGGCGAGTTCAGGTCGATGCCCGCCTCGCGCCGCCCGCGGAGCATCAGCCGGCGAATGCCGACGTTCGAGAGCCCGCTCGCCGCATCGCGCGTGAAGTCGACCGACGCCGAGATGTACGGCGCGCCGTCGTAGGCGTGCTGCAGGTGGACCGGCAGCGCAGTCAGGTCCGGATCCTTTTCCACGACCTCCTGTGCCGGCGACTGCTTTACCTCGACCACCTCGCCCGCGTGTCCCAGGCGCTGCAGCACTTCGGCGAGCAGCTTCTCGGGCGTGGTGTCAAAGGCGCGCGCCAGCCGGGAGCGGCTTGCCGCGACGTTGGCCGCGAGCTGCGCGCGCTCGGGCCCCGCCTGCGCCAGCCACACGGCCTTGGGATTGCCCTCATGCAGGGCGGCGACGTCGCCCAGCTCGACCGGCTTCTCGATGCGCTCGAGCTCCTCAGGCGGCAGCGACTCGAGGAAGCGGCGCAGGCGGAAGCGCTCGAGATCCATGGCTCTAGAGCTCCGCCGCGGTGGCGTCGTAGCGGAACAGCCACTCGTAGCGCTCGGCGATGCGCTGGCTTGCCCACTCGCGGTCGATGAATTCGTGCGCGGCGGCGGGATCGGCGAGCGCGCGGTTGTGAAAGCGCTGGATGTTCGCCGCGGAGCCTTCCACCGTGCGCCGCGTGCGTTCGCGGCGCGCCGCCTCATAGTGCTGCAGCGCTACAGAGACCGGAAATTCGCTGAGGCAGCGGGCGAGCACACAGCCGTCCTCGATAGCCATCACCGCGCCCTGGGCGAGGAACGGGAGCATCGAATGCGCCGCGTCGCCCGCGAGGGTGACCCGTCCGACGCTCCAGCGCTCGAGCGGCGGCCGCACCATCAGCGCCCACTTGTAGGGGACCTCGATCGCGTCGATGAACGCCTGGATGTCGGCGTGCCAGCCGCGGAAGTCGGCCTTCAGCTCCTCGCGCGTGCCGCGCGTGCTCCACGACTCGACGCGCCAGTCGCTGCGCTCGACGACGCCGACGAAGTTCATCAGCCGCCCGCCGCGCAGCGGGTAGTGCACGATGTGCCCGCCGGGGCCGACCCAGTTCGAGCCGACGATGCGCGCCATGTGGCGCGGCAGGCGCTCCATCGGCACGATGCCGCGCCACGCGATGGTGCCGGTGAAATCGGGCTTGTCGGGCCCGAACAGCCCCTGCCGCACCGGCGAGTGCACGCCGTCGCAGCCGACGAGGGCATCGCCCTGCACCGTCTCGCCATCCTGCAGGCGAAGCCGCACCTGCTCACCGGACTGGTCCAGGCCCGCAACCTTGGCGCCGAGCTGGATCGCGTCCGGCTTCTCGCGCCGCACGGCGCGCACGAGGACGTCGAGCAGATCGGGCCGATAGACCGTGAAGTAGGGATAGCCATAGCGCTCGATCGAGACCGGACCGAGGTCGAAGAGCTTCCAGGTCTCGCCCGTGTTCCACAGCCGGATCTCCTTGCCCTGCGCTTCGCACGAGAGCGCCTTGAGCTCGTCGCCGACGCCGAGCGCGTACAGCACGCGCGTGCCGTTCGCCGCGAGCTGCACGCCGGCACCGACCTCCTTCAGCGCCGGCGCCTGCTCGAAGACCTGGACGTCGATCCCGGCGCGCAGCAGCGCCAGGGCGGCGGTGAGCCCGCCGATCCCGGCGCCCGCGATCAGGACGCGAGTGATGATTACTTGAGCGCCGCGACCCCGGCGCGCGCGCACTGGCCATCCTGCGCGCCGCTGCCGCCTGAAAGGCCGATCGCGCCGATCACTTTACCGTCACGCATAAGCAGCTCGCCCCCCTCCGCCGTCACGAAGCCGCGCAGATTCAAGTAGCGCAGACCCGCCCCGCCCTTCTCCATCTCTTCGTAGACGCTCTTGGTAGCGCGGCGGGCGCCCACGGCCGCGTGTGCCTTGTCCTGGGCGATGGCAATGCTGCCAAGCTGCACGGTATCCATGCGCTCGAAATACGCGAGGTGGCCGGTCGAATCGACGACCGCGACTGCCATGTTGAAGCTGTTCTTTCGTGCCTCGGCAAGCGCTGCCGCGGCGACCTTCTTCGCGTCCTCGACGGAAATCGGCGGGCCGTACAGCGGTTGTTGAGCGAGCGAGGCGAGCGCGCACAAGGCGGCGAAGATTCCGACGGCGGCGCGGATGATCCCGGACATGGGTGCTTTTCCTCCTTTGGTTGAAGACAGTGGGCTAACAGTCAGCCCAGCGCGGCGATTCCGGCCTTGGCGATCTGCTCGTCCTCGTGCGACTGCACGCCGGAGACGCCGACGCCGCCGACGCAGGTGCCGTCGACGACAATCGGCAGGCCGCCCTGGACGGGCGTGATCTTGGGCATGCCGAGCATCGAGTTGCGGCCGGCCTTGATCCGCTCTTCCCACACCAGGGTGGAGCGCCGCGTCTCCGCCGCCGTCTTGCCCTTGGCGATGGCCGTGCGGGCGTTGAACGGGGACGCGCCGTCCATGCGCACGAGGTGCAGCAGGTGGCCGCCGTCGTCGAGGATCGCGATCGAGACGATCCAGTTGTTCTTTTTCGCTTCCGCCTCGGCTGCTGCGGAGATTTTGCGGCAGTCGTCGAGGGTCAGCATCGGTCGTTGCTTCATGGGTGCAGGGCCTGTTTGATTTGTTCCAGAGCGTTGGGATCTTCGATGGTGGTCAGGTCGCCGGGGTCGCGGCCCTCGGCGAGGGCCTGGATCGAGCGGCGCAGGGTCTTGCCCGAGCGCGTCTTGGGCAACAGGCCGACGAAATGCACGGCCTTGGGCCGCGCGATCGCGCCCAGCTGCTTGTCCACGGTCTGCATGACCTCTTCCGCGGAAGTTGCTTTCGACGAATCTTTCAATACGGCAAAGGCGAGAGGCATCTGACCTTTCAGCTCGTCGTGCACGCCGACCACGGCGCATTCGGCGACGTTGGGATGCATGTTGACCGCCTCCTCGATCTCGCGCGTGCCGAGGCGGTGGCCGGCGACGTTGATCACGTCGTCGGTGCGCCCGAGGATGAAATAGTAGCCGTCCTTGTCGCGGATCCCCCAGTCGAAGGTCGAATAGATGAGCTGGCCCTTGAAGTCGCCGAAGTAGGTGTTGACGAAGCGCTCGTCGTCGCCCCACACCGTCGACATGCAGCCGGGCGGCAGCGGCGGAGCGATCGTCACCACGCCTTTCTCGCCATCCGCGACCGGCGCGCCCGTACCTTCATGCAGCAGGCGCACGTCGTAGCCGTAGACCGGGAAGCTGGGCGAACCCATCTTGACGGGCATCTTCTCCACGCCGGGATGCGCCGAGAGGAGCGGCCAGCCGGTCTCGGTCTGCCAGTAATGGTCGATCACCGGGCGGCCGAGGCTTTCGCTGATCCACTTGTGGGTCGGCTCGTCGAGCGGCTCTCCGGCGAGGAACAGGTGCTTGAGCGACGAGACGTCGTATTTGCGCAGGAACGAGACGTCGTGCTTCTTCAGCACGCGGATCGCGGTCGGCGCCGAGAACATCACCGACACCTTGCAGTCCTGCACGATCTTCCACCACACGCCCGCGTCCGGACGGACCGGCACGCCCTCGTACATGACGGTGGTCATGCCGGCGAGCAGCGGCGCATAGATGATGTACGAATGGCCCACCACCCAGCCGATGTCGGAGGTGGTGAACATGGTCTCGCCTGCCTCGCCGCAAAAGATGTGCCTCATCGACGCGGCGAGCGCGACCGCATAGCCGCCGACGTCGCGCTGCACGCCCTTCGGCCGGCCGGTGGTGCCCGAGGTGAAGAGGATATAGGACGGCTCGTTCGATTCGAGCCAGGCGCAGTCGACCTTCACGCCCGCGAAGTCGCGGGCGAACGAGGCCCAGTCGACGTCCCGGTCGCGCGCGGTCGGCATGCTCGGGTCGAGCCCGCGCCGGAAGATCAGCACCTTCTTCGGCGGGTTCTTCGCGAGCTTGAGCGACTCGTCGACCAGCGACTTGTAGAGCACGCTTTTGCCCATGCGGCTGCCGCCGTCGGCGGTGAGCATCAGTACCGGGCGCGCGTCGTCGATGCGCGCCGCCAGGCTCGCCGCGGCGAAGCCGCCGAACACCACGGAATGGATCGCGCCGAGGCGCGCGCATGCCAGCATCGCGAACGCCGCCTCGGGGATCATCGGCATGTAGATGATCACGCGCTCGCCGCGCTTCACACCGAGCGCCTGCATCATCGCCGCGACGCGGTTCACTTCCGCGTCCAGCTCGCGGTAGGTGAAGGTCCTCGTCTCGTTGACTTCGGTGGAGATCCAGACCAGCGCCTTCTGCTCGGCGCGCGCGGCGAGGTGGCGATCGATCGCGTTGTAGCAGAGGTTGGTCTGGCCGGCGACATACCAGCGCGCGAAAGGCGGCCGCGAATAGTCCAGCACCTTGGCGAAAGGCTTGTGCCAGTGAATGAGCCCCGCCTGCTCTCGCCAGAAGCCTTCGCGGTCCCGGATCGAGCGGCGGTGGAATTCCTGGTACGTCGTCATTCGCTGCAGTCCACGACCACGCGGCGGTTGATCTTCGCGTTGATGAAGTCGTCGAATACGCCCGGCAGCTCGGCCAGCCGGATCGTGCGCGCCATCTCCTTCAGGTGCGGCGGCTTCAGGTCAGTGGCGAGGCGCCGCCAGACCATCTCGCGGATGTCGTTAGAGCTGTCGCCGGAGTTGATGCCGAGCAGGCTCGCGCCGCGCAGGATGAACGGCATCACCCAGGTGTGCAGCTCGGCGCTCGCCGCGAGCCCGACCGCGCCGATGACGCCGTTGTCCTTCATGGTGCTCGCCATCCACGCCAGCACCGGCCCGCCCAGGTTGTCGATCGCGCCGGCCCAGGTAGCCTTGTCCAGCGGCTTGATCTTCTCCAGGTTCAACCCGCTGCGCAGCATGACCTCTTTTGCGCCGAGCTTCTTCAGCCACTCTGTCTCGCTCTCCTTCCCGGTGAGCGCGACGACGTGGTAGCCGAGCTCGGCGAGCATGGCGATCGCGATCGAGCCGACGCCGCCGGTCGCGCCGCTGACGACCACCGGCCCCTTCGCGGGCTTCAGGCCGTTGTGCTCCATGCGAACCACGGCGATCCCGGCGGTGTAGCCGGCGGTGCCGTAGGCCATCGCCTCCCAGAGCGACATTCCCTGCGGCACGCGCGTGATCCAGTCGCCTTTCACCCGCGCGTAGGGCGAGTAGCCGCCGTCGTTCGAGACGCCGACGTATTCGCCGCTCACGGTCAGCACCGCGTCGCCCTTCTTGAAGCGCGCGTCGGTCGACGAGATCACCGTGCCGGCGAAGTCGATGCCACCAATGCACGCGGGGCGGCGCAGGATCCTGCCCTTGCCGGTGGCGGCGAGCGCGTCCTTGTAGTTCACGCTCGAGTACGCGACGCGCACGGTCACGTCGCCGGGATCGAGCTGCTCTAGGGTGTAGTCGACGAACTCGGCGCGGATCTTCCTGTCCGGCGTCTCGCTCAGCTTGTAGGCCTTGAACTTCTCCATTGCGCTCCTATTCCGCCTTGATGCCGGCGTCCTTCACGACCCGCGTCCACTTTGCCGTCTCGGCGGCGATGTGTGCCCCGAGCTCCTGCGGCGTCATGCGCAGCGCCTCCGCACCCTCGAGCTGGAAGCGCTTCTGCATCTCGGGCGACTCGACCACCGCCGCGACCTCCTTGCCGAGGCGCTCGACGATCGCCGCCGGCGTTCCCACCGGTGCCACGACGCACCACCAGTTGCTCGCCTCGGCGCCCGCGAGCCCGCCTTCGGCGAAGGTCGGCACGTCGGGCAGCGCTGCAAGGCGATTCCTGCCGCCGACACCGAGGGCGCGAAGCTTGCCGGAGCGCACGTGCGGAATGTTCTGCACGGCGCTGCCGACATTCATCTGCACCTGCCCGGCGATGGTATCGGTGAGCGCCGGGCCGCCGCCCTTGTACTGGACGATGACGATGTCGATGCCCGCCTGCAGGCGGAAGAGCTCGGTGGCGAGGTGCTGGAAGCTGCCCGGGCCGGCGGAGCCGGCGTTGAGCGCGCCGGGCTTTGATTTCGCGAGCGCGATCAGCTCCTGCGTCGAATGCACCGGCAAAGAGTTGGGCACCACCAGCAGGCTCGGCCCGGTGCCGATCGCCGCCACCGGCACGAACCACTGCAGCGACTCTTCCGGCATCCACTTGAGCGCGATGCTCACCGGCCAGCCGACCGAGGTCAGCAGCAGGGTGTAGCCGTCCGGCGGGGACTTCGCGGCGGCATTGATGCCGATCGTCCCGCCTCCGCCGCCGCGGTTGTCGACGAGGATGCTCTGCCCGAGGCGCTCGCCGAGCTGCACGGCAACGGCACGCCCGATCAGATCATTGGAGCCGCCCGGCGGGAACGGGATGATCAGCCGCACCGGCTTCGTCGGATAAGCCTGCGCCAGCGCAGCCGCGCTGCACAATGCAAACAGGACGCCCAAGAGCCATCGCATCGCTATATTCTTGCACTGGCCATGGACAAATTGCCCAACTATCGGACGGACTTTCGCAGCATCCGCGACGAGGTCAGCCCCGCGGAATGGCAGGCGCGGGTCGAGCTAGCCGCGTGCTACCGGCTGGTCGACTACTACGGGATGAGCGACCTCACCTACAACCACATCACGGCGCGGGTGCCGGGTCCCGAAGAGCACATCCTCATCAACCTGTACGGGCTGCTGTACAAGGAGATCACCGCTTCCAGCCTGGCCAAGATCGACCTCGACGGCAACGTCATCTGGAAGCCCGACACCGATTACTACGTCAACAAGGCCGGCTACGTGATCCACGGCTGCATCCACCGGGCACGTCCCGATGTGCGCGCGATCATCCACACGCACACCCGGGCCGGCATGGCCGTCGCGGCGATGCAGTGCGGCGTCATGCCGATATCCCAGACTTCGATCCGCTTCGAGGGCCACATCGGCTACCACGACTATGAAGGCCCGGCCATCGACCTCGGCGAGCAGGCGCGCCTGGTGCGCGACCTCGGCGCGCACAACGCCCTCGTCCTGCGCTCGCACGGCCTGCTCACCTGCGGGCCGAGCATCCCGGAAGCATTCAACCTCATGTACCAGCTCGAGCTCGCGTGCCGCACGCAGGTCGACGCCATGGCCGCGCGGACGGAAATAGTCGTCCCGAAAGAAGAAACCTTGGCGAAGACGGCCCATCTCTACCAGCCGGGCACGCGCCGCCCGTACGGCGTGCTGGAATGGCCCGCGATGATGCGGCTGCTCGAAGCCGAGCAGAAGAACTCGGCATTTCCGCCTTACTGGAGCTAGCCCTTGCGGCGCTCCGTCTGCAGGTACGCGACCGACTGCATCTCGTGCAGCCGGCTTACCGTGCGCTGGAACTCCGCCGCCTGCTCGCCTTCGCTGAATAGCGCCTCGGGCTCGGCCTCGGCCGAGACGATGAGGTTGACGCGGTCGTCGTAGAACACGTCGACCAGCCAGGTGAAGCGCCTGGCCGCATCTGAATTCTTCGGGGACATTCTGGGGATGCCAGACAACATCACCGTGTGGAAGCGCTTCGCGAGGTCGACATAGTCGGCGTACGAGCGCGGCCCGCCGCACAGCACCCCGAAGTCGAACCACACCAGGCCGCCGGCGCGGCGGCGGTAGCGAATCTCCCGTCCCTCGACGTCGAGCGGCTGCTTCTCCTCCTCGACGTCGCGCAGCTCCTCGAAGATCTTCGCGAGCGGCGCGTCGCTGCCAACGTGGTAGACCTTCAGCCGCTCCATCTTCAGGCGCCGGTAGTCGGTGCCGTTGTCGACCGCCACCACGTCGAGGCGGCGCTTGATCAGCTCGATCGCCGGCAGGAAACGCTCGCGCTGCAGCCCGTTGGGGTAGAGGCCGTCGGGCGCGTAGTTCGAGGTCATGACGAACTCGACGCCGCGCTCCATCGCCTGCTCGAGGAAGCGGCCGAGGATCATGGCGTCGGCGATGTCCGAGACGTGGAACTCGTCGAAGCAGATCAGGCGATGGCGCCGCGCGGTGCGCTCCGCCACGGCGGCGAGCGGGTCCTCGGTGCCGCGCAGCTCGTCGAGCTCGCGGTGCACCTCGCGCATGAAGTGGTGGAAGTGCACGCGGCGCTTCCTCACCAGCGGCACGCAGAGGAAAAACGCGTCCATGAGGAAGCTCTTGCCGCGACCGACCGGTCCCCAGAGATAAACGCCCTTGGGCAGCTCGGGCTTGACCAGCAGCCGCTTGAGCGCGTTCGAGCGCTTCGCCTTGTAGGCGCGCCACTCCTCGTAGAGCCGCTGCAGGCGCTCGACGGCGCGCCGCTGCGCCGGGTCGGAGATGAAGCCCCGCTTCGCCAGGTGCTCCTGGTAAAGCGAGGCGACGTCGGGCATCTAGATGTTCAGGGCGCGCTTGTCGACCGCGAGCGCCGCGTCCTTCATCGCCTCCGACAGCGACGGGTGCGCATGGCAGATCATGCCGATGTCTTCGCTCGAGCCGCGGAATTCCATCGCGACCACCGCCTCGGCGATCAGCTCGCCCGCAAAGGGCCCGATGATGTGCACGCCGAGGATTTCATCCGTTTCTTTTTTTGAAATGAATTTCACCATCCCGCTGGTGTCGCCGAGGGCGCGCGCGCGCGCGTTGGCGGCAAAGGGGAACACCCCGGCGCGATACTCGACTCCCGCCGCCTTCAGCTGCTGCTCGGTCTGGCCGACCCAGGCGATCTCGGGAGTGGTGTAGATCACCCACGGCACGGTGTTGAAGTCGATGTGCGGCTTCTGGCCGGCGATGCGCTCGGCCACCGCCACCCCCTCCTCCTCGGCCTTGTGCGCGAGCATCGGCCCGCGCACCACGTCGCCAATCGCCCAGACCCCAGGCAAGTTGGTGCGGCAGTCCGCGTCGACGGCGATGAATCCCTTCTCGTCGACCTTTAAGCCGACTCCGGCTGCGTTCAAGCCCTCCGTATTGGGCAGCCGGCCGATCGAGACGATGAGCCGGTCGCACTCCAAGGTTTTGGATGAGTTATCAGTTCCAGAATATTGAACTTTAACAGTTTTCTTTGACTCTACTTTGCTGATCTTTACGCCCAGCTCGATCTTCAGTCCCTGCCTGGCGAAGATCTTCGCCGCCTCCTTGGCGAGCTGCTCGTCGGCCGCTCCCAGGAGGGCCGGCAGTGCCTCGAGGATGGTCACGTCCGACCCGAGCCGCCGCCAGACGCTGCCCATCTCCAGGCCGATCACCCCCGCCCCGATCACCCCGAGCCGCTTGGGCACTTCCGGGATGGTCAGCGCACCGCTGTTGCTGAGGATCAGCTTCTCGTCGAAGGGGGCGCCGGGAAGTGGACGAGGGTTCGAGCCCGTCGCCACGATGACGTTCTTCGCCTGCAGGACTTCGCTGCCCACTCTGACTTCGTTAGGCGTGCTGCCGAAGCCCGCGCGGCCATGGAAGAACGTCACCTTGTTCTTCTTGAAGAGGTAGAGCACGCCGTCGTTGCTCGCTTTCACCACCTTGTCCTTGCGGCCGAGCATCTGCCTGAGGTCGAGCTCGAGGCCCTTCAACTTGATGCCGTGATCGGCGAAGTGGTGCCCGGCCTGCTCGAAGTTCTCGGAGGACTGAAGGAGCGCCTTGGAAGGAATGCAGCCGACGTTGGTGCAGGTGCCGCCGAGCGCGGGCTTGCCGTCTGCGCCCTTCCACTCATCGATACACGCCGTCTTGAGCCCCAGCTGCGCGGCGCGGATCGCCGCGATGTAGCCGCCCGGCCCGCCGCCGATGACTACGACGTCGAAGGTGTCCATTGCCGGGTCTCCCTATATTTCCAGGATCAGGCGGGCGGGATCCTCCAGCGCGTCCTTGATCGCGACGAGGAACAGGACCGCCTCGCGGCCGTCGATGATCCTGTGGTCGTAGGAGAGCGCTAGGTAGTTCATCGGCCGCACCACCACCTGGCCGTTCTCGACCACGGCGCGGTCCTTGGTCGCATGCACGCCGAGGATCGCCGACTGCGGCGGGTTGATGATCGGCGTCGAGAGCATCGAGCCGAACACGCCGCCGTTGGAGATCGAGAAGGTGCCGCCGGTGAGCTCCTCGAGCGCGAGCTTGCCGTCCTGCGCGCGCTTGCCGAAGTCGCCGATCTTCTTCTCGATCTCGGCGAAGCTCATGCGGTCGGCGTCGCGCAGGATCGGCACCACCAGGCCGCGCGGGCTGCCGACGGCGACGCCGACGTCGAAGTAGCCGTGGTAGACGATGTCGGTGCCGTCGATCGAGGCGTTCACCACCGGGTAGCGTTTGAGCGCGTGCACCGCGGCCTTGACGAAGAACGACATGAAGCCCAGGCGCGTGCCGTGCTCCTTCTCGAAGCGCTCCTGGTACTTCTTGCGCATCTCGATCGCCGGCGCCATGTTCACCTCGTTGAAGGTGGTGAGGATGGCGGCGGTCGACTGCGACTGCACCAGGCGCTCGGCGACCCGCTGGCGCAGGCGCGACATCGGCACGCGCTGCTCGGGCCGGCCCGAAGTGAGCTGCTCTATGTTGATCGGCGGCGTGGCTTGCGGCAGCGGAGCCGCCCGGGCGGTTTGAGAGAGAACGTCCCCCTTGGTGACGCGCCCGTCGCGGCCGGTGCCGGCGAGCTTCGAAGTGTCGATGCCCTTCTCGGCGGCCATCTTCTGCGCCGCCGGCATCACCGCTGGGGCGGATTTCGCTTTCTCCGGCGCCCCGGGCGCGGGCTTGGCCGCGGCAGGCGCGGGAGAAGCCCCGGCCTTGGCCTCGGTGTCGATCTGGGCGATGACGTCGCCCGAGCCGACCGAGTCTTTCGCTTTTTTCAGAATCCTGACCAGCACGCCGTCGGCCGGCGCGGGCAGTTCGAGCACGACCTTGTCGGTCTCGATGTCGATCAGGTTCTCGTCGCGCTTGACCGGCTCGCCTTCCTTCTTGTGCCAGTCGAGCAGCGTGGCTTCCGAGACGGACTCGGAAAGCTGCGGCACCTTCACTTCGATGATCATGGATTGTCCCGTTCAGTTTTTCCCCGGCTTCCGCTGAGCTTCCACCGGGTTATGAAAAACCAGCGAGTAACTCGCCGGGCTAGCTGCAGTTACTTGTATTTAGCGAATGCCTGCTCCACCAGCGTCTTCTGCCGCTCGTTGTGCCGCGCCATGTAGCCGCCAGCGGGCGAGGCCGACGCCGGGCGGCCGGCATAGTACAGCTTCTGGTCCTCGCGCATGTTCTCGCGGAAGTAGTGCGCGGTCTGGTACCACGCGCCCTGGTTCTGCGGCTCCTCCTGGCACCAGACCACTTCGTGCGCGTTCGGGTAGCGCTTCATTTCCGCTTCAAACTGCTTGTGAGGGAAGGGATAGAGCTGCTCGACGCGGATGATGGCGACGTCGCCGCGCTGCATCTCGATGCGCTTGGTGGCGAGGTCGTAGTAAACCTTGCCGCAGCAGGCGATGATGCGCTTCACGCCCTTCTCGTCGACCGTGGTGGCGTCGGGGATCACCGTCTGGAAAGAGCCGCTCGCCAGCTCCTCGATCGACGACCCGGCCTCCTTCTTGCGCAGCAGCGACTTGGGCGTCATCACCACTAGCGGCTTCCGGAAGGGCCGCAGCATCTGCCGGCGCAGCAGGTGGAAAACCTGCGCGGCATTGGAGGGCACGCACACCTGCATGTTGTGCTCCGCGCAGAGCTGGAGGTAGCGCTCGAGACGCGCCGAGGAATGCTCGGGCCCCTGCCCTTCGTAGCCGTGCGGCAGGAATTGCGTCAGGCCGCAGACCCGACCCCACTTGGTTTCGCCGGAGCTGATGAACTGGTCCATCACCACCTGGGCGCCGTTGGCAAAATCGCCAAACTGCGCTTCCCAGATCACCAGGGCATTGGGTTCGGCAGTCGAGAAGCCGTACTCGAAGCCGAGCACCGCCTCTTCCGACAGCACCGAGTCGATGACCACGAAGGAGCCCTGGTCCTTGCTGATGTTCTGCAGCGGGATGTAGCTGCCCTGGTCCCAGCGCTCGCGGTCCTGGTCGTGCAGCACCGCGTGGCGGTGCGCAAAGGTGCCACGCCCCGAATCCTGGCCCGAAAGCCGCACGTCGTAGCCGTTGGAGAGGAGCGAGGCATAGGCGAGCGATTCGGCCATGCCCCAGTCGACGGGGAGCTTGCCCGCCGCCATCTGCTTGCGGGCGTCGAGTACGCGCTGCACCGTCGGATGCACCTTGAAGCCCTCGGGCACGCTCGTCAGCGGCTCGGCCAGCCTCTGCAGGTCACTTAATGGAACATGGGTATCGGCGGCATCGGTCCACTTGGCGCCGACGAAGGGCGCCCAGTCGACGGCGAACTTGCTCTTGAAGTTCGACAGCACCGGGCTCACGGTCTGCTGCCCGGCATCGAGCGTGTCGCGGTAGCGCTTGATCAGGGCCTCGGGCTCTTCCGCGCCGACCACCTTCTGCGTGACGAGCTTCTCCGCGTAGAGGCTGCGCGTGCCGGGATGCTGGGCGATCTTCTTGTACATCAGCGGCTGGGTGATGAAGGGCTCGTCCTGCTCGTTGTGGCCGAGCTTGCGGAAGCAGACGATGTCGATCACCACGTCCTTGTGGAACTTCTGCCGGAAGTCGAGCGCGAGCTGGGTGACGAACAGCACCGCCTCGGGATCGTCGCCGTTGACATGGAAGATCGGCGCCTCGACCATCTTCGCCACGTCGGTGCAGTAGATCGTGGAGCGCGCGTCGCGCGGATCCGAAGTCGTGAAGCCGATCTGGTTATTCACGATCAGATGGATGGTTCCCCCCGTGCCGTAACCACGGGTGCCGGAGAGATTGAGCGTCTCCATCACCACGCCCTGCCCGGCGAACGCCGCGTCGCCGTGCACCAGGATCGGCAGCACCTGGTCGCCGGTCTTGTCGTCACGGCGTCGTTGACGCGCGCGCACGCTGCCCTCGACCACCGGATTCACGATCTCGAGGTGCGAAGGGTTGAACGCGAGCGAGAGGTGCACCGGCCCGCCGGAAGTCGAGATGTCGGAGGAGAAGCCGTTGTGATACTTGACGTCGCCCGAAGGCAGGTCCTGGGCTGCCTTGCCTTCGAACTCGAGGAACAGGTCCTTCGGCATCTTGCCGAGCACGTTGACCAGCACGTTGAGGCGGCCGCGGTGCGCCATGCCGATCACGATCTCCTGCACGCCGTTGGCGCCGGCGCGCTGGATAAGGTCGTCGATCGATGGGATGAGGCTTTCGCCGCCCTCGAGCGAGAAGCGCTTCTGGCCGACGTAGCGGGTGTGCAGGTAGCGCTCGAGCTGCTCGGCCTCGGTCAGCTTCTGCAGCAGGCGCTTCTGCTCGGCCGGGCCGTACGTCGGCGCGCCGCGCACCGGCTCGATGCGCTCCTGGATCCACTGCCGCTGGGTGCGATCCGAGATGAACATGTACTCGTAGCCGACGTTGCGGCAGTAGGTGTCCCGCAGCGCCTGGAGCAGGTTTCTCAGGGTGGTTCTGTCCAATCCCACGAACGAGCCCGCGTTTACCGTCTGGTCGAGGTCGGACTCGGCAAGGTCGTAGAAGCCGGGCTCGAGCTCGGGCTGCGCCGGGCGCGGCATGCGCTTGAGCGGGTCGACCGTCGCCCAGCGCGATCCCGAGATGCGGTAGGCGGTGACCAGCAGAAGCGCCGCCACCTGCATGCGCTCGGGAGTGAGCGTCTCGGTGGGCAGCGTGCGTGCGGCGGCGAACTCGCCTTTCTTCGCCCGCTGCACGAAGGACTCCTCGACCGGGGCGCGCGCCACGTCCTTGGTGCTCGAGCCGGGGAGCACCTGCATGCGGTCGAAGTACTCGCGCCACTCCTCGGGCACCGACTGCGGGTTCGCCAGGTACTTCTCGTACAAGTCCTCGATGAACGGCGCGTTGCCGCCGAAGAGGTACGAGCTGTCGAGGAACTGCCGCATCACGCTGCTCATGCGCTTATCTCTTGTCCAGCGGTTTCACGTCGCGCTTGGTCGGCCCCTTGTAGAGCTGGCGCGGACGGCCGATCTTGTATTCGGGATCCGAGATCATCTCCTGCCACTGCGCGATCCAGCCGACGGTGCGCGCGAGGGAGAAGATGCAGGTGAACATCGCCACCGGAATGCCCAGCGCGCGCTGCACGATGCCCGAGTAGAAGTCGACGTTCGGATAGAGCTTGCGGCTGAGGAAGTAATCGTCTTCCAGCGCGATGCGCTCGAGCTCGAGCGCGAGCTTGAACAGGCGGTCGTTGTGCAGCCCGAGCTCGTTCAGGACCTCGTGGCAGGTCTCGCGCATCAGCTTCGCGCGCGGGTCGAAGTTCTTGTAGACGCGGTGGCCGAAGCCCATCAGGCGCACGTGCGAGTTCTTGTCCTTCACCTTCCTGATGAATTCGGGAATCTTCGAGACGTCGCCGATCTCCTCCAGCATCTCGAGGCAGGCCTCGTTGGCGCCGCCGTGCGCCGGGCCCCACAGGCAGGCGATGCCCGCGGCGATGCACGCGTAGGGGTTGGCTCCGGAGGAGCCGGAGAGGCGCACCGTCGAGGTCGACGCGTTCTGCTCGTGGTCGGCGTGGAGGATGAAGATGCGGTCCATCGCGCGCACCAGCACGTCGTTCGGCTTGTACTCCTCGGCCGGCACCGCGAACATCATGCGCATGAAGTTCGCCGTGTAGGAGAGGTCGTTCCTCGGGTACATGAACGGCTGCCCGATCGAGTACTTGTAGGACATGCCGACGATGGTCGGCATCTTCGCGATCAGACGGAATGCCGAGATGATGCGGTGCTGCGGGTTATTGATGTCGAGCGCGTCGTGATAGAAGGCCGAGAGCGCGCCGACCACGCCGACCATCACCGCCATCGGGTGCGCGTCGCGCCGGAACCCCTGGTAGAGGCGCGCCAGCTGCTCGTGCACCATGGTGTGGTGGGTGACGATGCTGACGAACTCGTCCTTCTGCTTGCGGTTAGGCAGCTCGCCGTTCAGGAGCAGGTAGCACACCTCCAGGAAGTCGCAGTGCTGCGCCAGCTGCTCGATCGGGTAGCCGCGGTAGAGCAGGATGCCGGCGTCGCCGTCGATGTAGGTGATCGACGAGGTGCAGCTCGCCGTCGAGAGGAAGCCCGGGTCGTAGGTGAACATGCCCGACTTGGCGTAGAGCGGGCGGATGTCGACCACGTCCGGGCCGGTGCTGCCGCTGAGCACCGGGAACTCGAGCGATTTTCCGTCGGGTAGTTTCAGCGTCGCGTTCTTGTCGGCCATGCCGGTTCCCTTCTACGCGGCGCGCAGGTGCGCCACGACGTCCTTCAGGTGGGGCAGGTAGTTGTCGCTGCGCCCGGCGACGATGTCCCAGAGATCGTTGTCGGGCAGGTCGAGGAGTTCATTCAAACCCGGATGGGGCTGTCCGCCGCGCAGATAGCGCTCGAGGACGATATCGAGCTCGAGCAGCCCGCGGCGGCATTTCCATTTCAGCCGCTCCAGCTGGATGCGATCCTGCGCTTCAGGGTCACGTCCCATCAGACGGCTCGCTTAACCAGCAGCTCCTTGATGTGGTTGATCGCCTTGGTCGGGTTGAGATGCTTCGGGCACACGTCGACGCAGTTCATGATGGTGTGGCAGCGGAAGAGGCGATACGGGTCGTTCAGGTTGTCGAGGCGTTCGCTGGTGGCCTGGTCACGGGTGTCGACGATGAAGCGGTAGGCCTGCAGCAGCCCCGCCGGCCCGACGAACTTGTCCGGGTTCCACCAGAACGACGGGCACGAGGTCGAACAGCAGGCGCACAGGATGCATTCATACAGCCCGTCGAGGTGCTCGCGCTCTTCGGGCGACTGCAGCCGCTCGCGCTCGGGCGGCGGCTCGTCGTTGATCACGTACGGCTTGATCGAGTGGTACTGCTTGAAGAACTGCGTCATGTCGACGATCAGGTCGCGGATCACCGGCATTCCCGGCAGGGGACGCAGCGTGACGTGCTCGGGCAGGTCGGCCACCTTGGTCAGACAGGCGAGGCCGTTCTTGCCGTTGATGTTGATCGCGTCGGAGCCGCACACGCCCTCGCGGCAGGAGCGCCGGAAGGCAACGGAGTCGTCCTGCGCCTTCACCTTGACCAGCGCGTCGAGCAGCATCCGGTCCGCATGCTCGAGCTGCACGTCGTAGTCCTTCATGTACGGACTTTCGTCCTTGTCCGGATCGTAGCGGTATATCGAGATTCGCATCAGTAGGTTCTCACTTTCGGCTCGAAGGTCTCGACCGTCATCGGCTTGAGGTGCACCGGCTTGTAGGCGAGGCGGTTGCCCTCCTTGTACCAGAGCGTGTGCTTCATCCAGTTCTTGTCGTCGCGCTCGGGAAAATCCGCGCGCGCCTGCGCGCCGCGCGATTCCTTGCGCGCCTCGGCCGAGACGATCGTCGCCATCGCGGCCTCGATCAGGTTGTCGAGCTCGAGCGCCTCGACGCGCGCGGTGTTGAACACCTTGGATTTGTCCTGGATCGAGAGGCGCTGCCCGCGCGCCGCGAGCTGCTTCACTTTCTCGATGCCGCGCGCCAGGTCGTCCGGGAAGCGGAAGATGCCGCAGTGCGCCTGCATGGTGCGGCGCAGCTCGTTGCCGAGTTCGGCCACCGACTCGCCTTTGGCGGCCGAATCGAGGCGGGCGACGCGCGCGCGCGAAGCCTCGCCCGCGTCCTTCGGCAGGTTGCGCTGCGGAGTCGGCAGCCCGCGCAGATCCTTGATCACCTGCTCGCCGGCCGCCTTGCCGAAGACGACCAGGTCGAGCAGCGAGTTGGTGCCCAGCCGGTTCGCGCCATGCACCGAGACGCACGCGCACTCGCCCACTGCATAGAAGCCCGGCACGATGCTCTCGCTCACCGCACCCTCCGGCACCACGACCTGCCCGGTGTACTTGGTCGGGATGCCGCCCATCTGATAGTGGGCCGTCGGCACCACCGGGATCGGCTCGCGCACCGGGTCGGCGTTGGCGAAGCGGATGGCGATCTCGCGGATGCCGGGCAGGCGGTGGTTGATCACCTCGGGCCCGAGATGGTCGAGCTTGAGCAGAAGGTGGTCGGCATCGGGACCGCAGCCGCGGCCTTCCTTGATCTCGGTGGTCATGGCGCGCGACACCACGTCGCGGCTGGCGAGGTCCTTGGCGTTGGGCGCATAGCGCTCCATGAAGCGCTCGCCGTTCTTGTTGAGCAGGTAGCCGCCCTCGCCGCGCACACCCTCGGTGATGAGGATGCCGGCGCCCTGGATGCCGGTCGGGTGGAACTGGAAGAACTCCATGTCCTCGAGCGGGATGCCGGCGCGGGCGGCCATGCCGAGACCGTCGCCGGTGTTGATGAAGGCGTTGGTGCTCGCGGCGAAGATGCGTCCGGAGCCGCCGGTGGCGAACACGGTCGCCTTGGCCTGCAGGATCGAGATCTCGCCGGTTTCCATCTCGAGGGCCGTGACGCCGATCACCGCGCCGTCCTGCGGGTCGCGGATCAGATCGAGGGCCATCCACTCGACCAGGAACTGGGTGTTGGCGCGCACGTTCTGCTGGTAGAGCGTGTGCAGCATGGCATGCCCGGTGCGGTCGGCGGCCGCGCAGGAGCGCATCGCCATCTTGGCGCTGCCGTAGTTCTGCGTATGGCCGCCGAAGGGCCGCTGGTAGATCTTGCCGCTCTCCAGGCGATCGAACGGCATGCCCATGTGCTCCAGCTCGACGACCACCTCGATCGCGCGCCGGCACATGTATTCAATGGCGTCCTGGTCGCCAAGATAGTCCGATCCCTTGACGGTGTCATACATGTGCCAGTGCCAGTTGTCCTCGCCGGAGTTGGCGAGCGGCGCGGCGATGCCGCCCTGCGCCGCAACGGTGTGCGAGCGCGTCGGGAAGACCTTGCTCAGAACCGCGGTCTTCAGATTCGCGCGCGAAAGCTCGAGCGCGGCGCGCATCCCGGAGCCGCCGGCGCCGACCACGATCGCGTCGAATCTGCGCGTAGTTAAAGCCATGGTCTCAGCGCCATAGGATCTGCACCGTCCAGCCGACGTAGCCGGCAATGATCAGGATCATGACCACCTGCAGCGCCAGGCGCAGTCCCTCGGGGCGCGCGTAGTCCATGAGGATGTCGCGCATGCCGACCCACGCATGCCATGCATAGCTGACGGCGAAGAGCAGCGTCGCGACACGCATCCAGCCGTGCGAGAACAAGTCCTTGAGCACGCCGTGGCTGAGCGGCGCGCCGCGCAGCACCACCACCAGCAGGATCACGCAATAGACGGCCATGATGAGGGCCGTGATGCGCTGCGCGAGCCAGTCGCCCAGGCCGTAATGCGCCCCGACCACGATGCGCTTGGTCACCATATGCGCCAGGCCACCAGCGCCGTGACCGCGAAGCTCGCCGCGAAAACCGCGTACGCGCTGGCGCGCGCCGGTCGCAGCTCGACGCCGCGGTCGATGTCGATCAGCAGGAACCGGATGCCGCAGAAAAAGTGGTGCGCAAGGGCCCACGCGAACGCCACCAGCCCGAGCTTCGCCAGGGGGTGGGCGAGGTAGCGGCGCGCGTGCTCGAAACCGGCCTCCGACGCGAGGCTCATGTCGAGGAGGTAGAGCAGCCAGGCCGTCATCGGGATGAACAGAAGCGCGCCCGAGATGCGATGCATGCCGGACACCCAGGCCATCACCGGCATGCGAATCTCGAACAGGAGCGCGGTCAGGCTCAGGTATTTTGGACGACGTTTCTTCGCGGCCGCAGTGGACATTGCCTTCTGCCCGGCCCCTTTCCGGACGAGTTCATTATAGCGTCGCAGCGCAGCAACCCGCTGCTGTAAAATCGAAATCCGACCTCACGACCTTCCTGCGGAGCTCGAATGCCGAAAGCCCCCGTTCGCGTTGCAGTCACCGGAGCCGCAGGCCAGATCGGCTATTCGCTGCTGTTCCGCATCGCTAGCGGCGAGATGCTCGGCAAGGACCAGCCGGTGATCCTGCAGATGCTCGAGATACCCGACGAGAAGGCGCAGAAGGCGCTCAAGGGCGTGATGATGGAGCTCGACGACTGCGCGTTCCCGCTGCTCGCCGGCATGGTGCCCGCCTCCGAGCCGATGGTCGCCTTCAAGGACGTGCAGGTCGCTCTGCTCGTCGGCGCCCGCCCGCGCGGCCCGGGCATGGAGCGCAAGGATTTGTTAGAGGCGAACGGCAAGATCTTCGGGCCGCAGGGCCAGGCGCTCGACCGCGTCGCCGACAGGAACGTGAAAGTATTGGTGGTTGGCAACCCGGCGAACACGAACTGCCTGATCGCGATGAAAAACGCGCCGAGCCTCAAGGCCTCGCAGTTCACCGGCATGATGCGCTTGGACCACAACCGCGCGACGAGCCAGATCGCGCACAAGATCAACAAGCCCGTCAGCTCGGTGCGGAAGGTCACGGTCTGGGGCAACCATTCCGCCACCCAGTATCCGGACGTGTTCCAGGCCGAAGCCGATGGCAAGAAAGTCTGGCCGGTGATCAACGACCAGGCATGGCTCGAGTCGACCTTCATCCCGACGGTGCAGAAGCGCGGCGCCGCGATCATCGACGCGCGCGGCCTCTCCTCCGCGGCAAGCGCCGCCAACGCCGCGATCGACCACGTGCGCGACTGGATCTCGGGCTCGCGCGACGGCGACTGGGTGACGATGGGCATCCCGTCGGATGGCAGCTACGGGGTCCCCGAGGGCGTGATCTACGGCTATCCGGTGACCTGCCGCGGCGGCAGCTATCAGATCGTCAAGGGCCTCGAGGTCTCGGAGTTCAGCCGCAAACGCATGGACGCGACGCTCAAGGAGCTGCACGAGGAGCGCGACGGGGTGAAGCACCTGCTGGGCAAATGACTCGCTTGGAACAGGCCACTGCAGGATCGAAGTTCCGCGACGCGGTACGGCAGGAAAAGCCGCTCCAGGTGGTCGGCACCATCTGCGCCTACCATGCGCTGATGGCGAAGCGCGCCGGGTTCCGCGCGATCTACCTGTCGGGCGGCGGCGTCGCCGCCGGCTCGCTCGGCATGCCCGATCTCGGCATCTCCAGCCTCGACGACGTCCTCACCGACATCCGCCGCATCACCGAAGTATGCGACCTGCCGCTCCTCGTCGACGTCGACACCGGCTTCGGCGCGAGCGCATTCAACGTCGCGCGCACCACACGCTCGCTGGTCAAGTTCGGCGCCGCGGCCATGCACATCGAGGACCAGGTCGGCGCCAAGCGCTGCGGCCATCGTCCCGGCAAGGAGCTCGTTTCCAAGGACGAAATGTGCGACCGCATCAAGGCCGCGGTCGATGCACGCACCGATCCGGGCTTTGTGGTCATGGCGCGGACCGATGCTTTGGCCTCCGAGGGTCTTGAGCCCGCGATTTCAAGAGCGAAGGCGTACGTGGACGCCGGCGCCGACATGATCTTCCCCGAGGCGATCACCGAGCTCTCGATGTTCAGGAAGTTCGCTGACGCGGTGAAAGTGCCGACGCTCGCCAACATCACCGAGTTCGGCAGGACCCCGCTTTTCACCGTCGAGGAGCTGCGCTCGGCGAACGTCGCGATCGCGCTCTATCCGCTCAGCGCCTTCCGCGCGATGAACAAGGCCGCCATGAAGGCCTATCAGGAGCTGAGGGGCAAGGGAACGCAGAAGCAGCTGATCGGCGACATGCAGACGCGCGAGGAGCTCTACGACATCATCGGCTACCACGACTACGAGAAGAAACTCGATGAGCTCTTTGCCCGCAGCCACTCCTAAGCCGAAGAAGTCGGTCGGGCTCTCGGGCGTGCCGGCGGGCAACACCGCGTTGTGCACCGTCGGGCGCACCGGCAACGACCTGCACTATCGCGGCTACGACATCCTCGATTTCGCCGACGCAGCGCAATTCGAGGAAGTGGCCTATCTGCTGGTCCACGAGAAGCTGCCGACGCGCGACGAGCTGAAGAAATACAAGCAGAAGCTGCAGGGCCTGCGCGGCCTGCCCGAGCCGCTCAAGAAAGCCCTCGAGCAGCTGCCGAAACGCGCGCATCCGATGGACGTGATGCGCACCGGCTGCTCGGTGCTCGGCACGCTCGAGCCCGAGGACGAGAAGCACCCGGCCGAGGGCGCACGCAACATTGCCGACCGGCTGCTCGCCAGCTTCGGCTCGATGCTGCTCTACTGGCATCACTACGCCAACAGCGGCAAGCGGATCGAGACCGTCACCGATGACGACTCGATCGGCGGCCATTACCTGCATCTGCTGCACGGAAGCAAGCCGCGGGACTCCTGGGTCCACGCGATGCACACCTCGCTCATCCTCTACGCCGAGCACGAGTTCAACGCCAGCACCTTCACCTGCCGCGTGGTCGCCGGCACCGGCTCGGACATGTACAGCGCCATCACCGCCGGCATCGGCGCCCTGCGAGGCCCGAAGCACGGCGGCGCGAACGAGGTCTCGGACGAGATCCAGAAGCGCTACCGCAATGCCGATGAGGCGGAAGCCGACATCCGCGCACGCGTGGCGCGCAAGGAAATCGTCATCGGCTTCGGCCACCCGGTCTACACCACCGGCGATCCGCGCAACAAGGTGATCAAGGCGGTCGCCGAGCGGCTGTCGAAGGAACAGGAAAACATGGTGCAGTACCGCGTCGCCGACCGCATCGAGTCGGTGATGTGGGCCGAGAAGAAGATGTTCGCCAACCTCGACTGGTACAGCGCCGTGTCCTACAGCCAGATGGGCGTGCCGACGCTGCATTTCACACCGATCTTCGTCATCTCGCGCACCAGCGGCTGGTCGGCGCACGTCATCGAGCAGCGCATCGACGGCAAGATCATCCGCCCAGCCGCCAATTACACCGGCCCCGAGAACCGGAAATGGGTTCCGCTGGAGAGACGTTGATGATGGCGTTTCTGGAAGGAGTGTTCGATTTCCTCGCCGGCCGCTCGGGATACCGGCAGACGTACGTGTCCGACGCCACGCGGTTCATCCAGGACTACCTCGCACGGCATCCGGAAGAGATCGAATCGCAGAAGCGCGGCCGCGCCATCTGGTGGGACAAGAAGCCCGCCGAGCGCTCGCCGGCGCCGTCGATGCACCACGCGCCCAAGGCGGGCGGAAACGAGCACACCTTCGTGCCGGTGCCCACCGGCGGTGGCGCCGAGCACATGTTCGCGCCCGACGACAACGCTGCCGCGGACAAATCCGGCAAATGAACGCGCCGATCTCCAACGTCCGCCCGGCGCCGGACAAGGTTCTCACCGATATCGCCGATTACGTCGCGAACTATCAGATTTCCAGCAATGAGGCCTACGAAACCGCGCGCTATTGCCTGATGGACACGCTTGGCTGCGGCTTCGAGGCGCTCGAGTACCCGGCGTGCACCAAGCTGCTCGGCCCGATCGTCCCGGGCACGACGGTTCCGAATGGCGCGAGGGTCCCCGCCACGAGCTACCAGCTTGACCCGGTGCAGGCCGCGTTCAACCTCGGCGCGATGATCCGCTGGCTCGACTTCAACGACACCTGGCTCGCCGCCGAGTGGGGCCATCCGTCGGACAACCTCGGCGGCATCCTGATGGCCGCCGACTGGCTGTCGAGAAGCGGCAAGAAGCTGCTCATGCGCGACGTCCTGACCGCAATGATCAAGGCGCACGAGATCCAGGGCGTGCTCGCGCTGGAGAACAGCTTCAACCGCGTCGGCCTAGACCACGTGGTGCTGGTGAAGGTGGCCTCCACTGCCGTGATCGCGCACATGATCGGCTGCAGCTATGACGAGACGGTCAACGCAATCTCGCAGGCCTGGGTCGACGGCCAGAGCTTGCGCACCTATCGCCATGCGCCGAATACCGGCTCGCGCAAGAGCTGGGCCGCAGGCGATGCGACCTCGCGGGCCGTGCGGCTGGCGCTGATCTCCAAGACCGGCGAGATGGGCTATCCGTCGGTGCTGAGCGCGAAGACCTGGGGCTTCTACGACGTGCTGTTCAAGGGCCAGCAGTTCAGGTTCCAGCGCCCCTTTGGCAGCTACGTGATGGAGCACGTGCTCTTCAAGATCTCCTTTCCGGCCGAGTTCCACGCGCAGACCGCGGTCGAAGCGGCGATGCAGCTGCATCCGCTGGTCAAGAACCGGATTGAAGACATACGCCGCATCCAGATAAGAACCCACGAAGCCGCCATCCGCATCATCGACAAGAAGGGGCCGCTCAACAATCCCGCCGACCGCGACCACTGCATCCAGTACATGGTCGCGGTGCCGCTGCTTTTCGGCCGCCTCACCGCCGCCGACTACGAGGACGACGTGGCGCAGGACCCGCGCATCGACCTCCTGCGCGACAAGATCGACTGCGTCGAGGACAAGCAGTTCACGAAGGATTACCACGATCCCGAGAAGCGCTCGATCGCCAACGCGCTCACCGTCGAGCTCAAGGACGGGAAGAAGCTCGCCGAGGTGGTGGTCGAGTACCCGATCGGCCACAAGCGCCGGCGCAAGGACGGCATTCCGTTCCTGGTCGAGAAATTCGAGCGCAATCTCGCGCGGCGCTTCCCCGAGAAGCAGCAGAAGCAGATCCGCGACCTGTGCATGGACGCCCGGCGCCTCGCGCAGACGCCGGTACGCGAATTCGTCGACCTCACGGTGCTATGAGCGCCTACCTGGAAAAAAGGCTTGCCGAGCTGAACGAGGAGATCCGCACCTACCCGGGCCCGATCGCCGGCTGCGATCTGCATTTGCCCGCCCTGCTGGAAGAAAGATCCCGGCTGATGCAAGAACTGGCGAAAGAATCTTGCCCGCCCGAGGCCCGCTGGGGCCACGACGGCGGCGCGAACCAAGAAGAAAGGGAGTAACGATGCCGCACAACACTTTCAACACCCTGCAGAAATTCAAGCACGGACAGCTCTATTCGCTTCCGGCCTTGGCGAAAAGCTTGAATCTGAAGCTGGAAAGGCTGCCCGTATCCATCCGCATCGTGCTCGAGTCGGTGCTGCGCAACTGCGACGGCAAGAAGGTGACCGAGGCCCACGTGCGCCAGCTCGCCGGCTGGAAGGCGGTGGCGCCGCGCAGCGACGAGATTCCCTTCGTCGTCGCGCGCATCGTGCTGCAGGACTTCACCGGCGTGCCGCTGCTCTGCGACCTGGCGGCGATGCGCGGCGTCGCGGCGAAGATGGGCAAGGACCCGAAGGTGATCGAGCCGCTAGTGCCCGTCGACCTGGTGGTCGACCACTCGGTGCAGATCGACCACTACGGCACGAAGAGCGCGCTCGACCTGAACATGAAGCTGGAATTCAAGCGCAACGAGGAGCGCTACCAGTTCATGAAGTGGGGCATGCAGGCGTTCGACACCTTCAAGGTGGTGCCGCCGGGCATCGGCATCGTGCACCAGGTGAACCTCGAGTACCTCGCCCCCGGCGTGCACAAGTCCAGGGAAGGCGTGTGCTATCCGGACACGCTGGTCGGCACCGACAGCCACACCACGATGATCAACGGCATCGGCGTGGTCGGCTGGGGCGTCGGCGGCATCGAGGCCGAGGCCGGCATGCTCGGCCAGCCGGTGTACTTCCTCACGCCCGACGTGGTCGGCGTGCACCTCAAGGGCAAGCTGCATCCCGCGCTCACCGCGACCGACCTGGTGCTGACGGTCACCGAGATGCTCAGAAAGGCGAAGGTCGTCGGCAAGTTCGTCGAGTTCTTCGGCGAAGGCACGTCGTCGCTCTCGGTCACCGACCGCGCCACGCTCGCCAACATGGCGCCCGAGTACGGCGCGACCATGGGCTTCTTCCCGGTCGACGAGCGCACGATCGACTACTTCCGCGGCACCGGGCGCACCGATGAGCAGATCCAGCGCCTCGCCGAGTACTTCAAGGCGCAGGGCCTGTTCGGCGTCCCGAAGCAAGGCCAAATTGATTATTCGCAGGAGCTCGAGCTCGACCTCTCCACGGTCCAGCCCTCGCTCGCCGGCCCGAAGCGGCCGCAGGACCGCATCGACCTCGACAAGGTCTCGGCCACCTTCGAGAAGCTGTTCACCGCGCCGGTGAAGGAGAACGGCTTCGCCAAGAAGATCGAGGATCTGCGCAAGCCCTACAAGACCTTCGACGGCACCGAGATCAAGAACGGCGACGTGCTGATCGCCGCGATCACCTCGTGCACCAACACCTCCAATCCCGGGGTGCTGCTCGCCGCGGGGTTGCTGGCCAAGAAAGCGGTCGAGCTGGGCCTGAGCGTGAAGCCGCACATCAAGACTTCGCTTGCGCCGGGCTCGCGCGTAGTCACCGAGTACCTCGGCAAGGCGGGCCTGCTGCCCTATCTCGAGAAGCTGGGCTTCAACGTCGCCGCGTACGGCTGCACCACCTGCATCGGCAACGCCGGCCCGCTGGCGCAGCCGATCGACGAGGCGATCACCAAGAACGACCTGGTGAACGCGGCGGTGCTCTCGGGCAACCGCAACTTCGAGGCGCGCATCCATCCGAACATCCGCGCCAACTTCCTCGCCTCGCCGCCGCTGGTGGTGGCCTACGCGATCGCCGGGTCGATGCTGGTGGACTTCAAGAAGCAGCCCGTCGGCCGGTCGAAGGACGGCAAGGAGATCACCATCGGCCAGCTCTGGCCGACGCGCGCCGAGATCGACAAGCTGATGAAGCTCGCCATGGACGCGCCGACCTTCCGCCGGCTCTACGCGAACCTCGCCGAGACCAATCCGCTGTGGAAGAAGGTTTCGGCGCCGGGCGGGCAGGTCTACAGCTGGCCCGCATCGACCTACATCGCCGAGCCGCCGTTCTTCAGGGAATTCGGCATGAAGCCCGGCCGCCCGGGCGACGTGACCGGCGCGAAGATCCTAGGCATCTTCGGCGACTCGGTCACCACCGACCACATCTCGCCCGCCGGCTCGATCAAGCCGACCTCGCCCGCCGGCATCTACCTGCAGGAGAACGACGTCGCGGTCGCCGACTTCAACAGCTACGGCGCGCGCCGCGGCAACCACGAGGTGATGATGCGCGGCACCTTCGCCAACGTGCGCATCAAGAACCTGATGCTGCCCGGCACCGAGGGCGGCCTGACCCTCTACAAGGGCGAGAAGCTGCCGATCTACGACGCCGCGATGCGCTACATCGCCGATCGCACGCCGACCGTGGTCTTCGGCGGCGAGGAATACGGCACCGGCTCCTCGCGCGACTGGGCGGCCAAGGGCACGCAGCTCCTTGGCGTGAAGGCGGTGATCGCGCGCAGCTTCGAGCGCATCCATCGCTCCAACCTGGTCGGCATGGGCGTGCTGCCGCTGCAGTTCGCGGCTGGCGACTCGGCGGCCTCGCTCGGCCTGAAGGGCGACGAGACCATCGACGTGCTGATGCCCCCCGAGATCCACCCCCAGCAGGACCTGAAGCTGCGCATCACCACGGGCGACGGCCACCAGATCGAGGTGCCGGTCAAGTCGCGCATCGACACCGCAATCGAGGTCGACTACTACAAGCACGGCGGCATCCTGCCCTACGTGCTGCGCGAGCTGATCGGGCGGGCGGGCCCGGCGAAAGCGAAAGCCGCTTGAGCGGCTAACGCCGGACAGACGATCGCGAAAGGAAGTGCGCGAGCGCGATGATGTCCGCGTCCGAGACGCGGTACATCGCCTCGTTCATCGAAGTGTCGCTGCCCACCCGCTTCCCCTCGCGGTAGGCGCGCAGTTGCGCGGCGAGGTACTCCTCGCGCTGCCCGGCGAGCCGCGGCATCTGCGCCTGTCCCCTGAAGTCCGGCAGGTGGCACTGCCCGCAATGGCGGGCGGCGGCGAGCTCACGGCCCTTTTTCAGAAGCGCCGCGTCGCCATCGCGCGATGCGGCACGCCGGGCCGGAAGCGCCGCGAAGTGCTTCGCCAGCGCGCGGATCTGGGCGTCGCTCATGCCTTTTGCGACCGGCGCCATCTCCGGCGAGTCGCGCAGGCCCTCGCGGAAGAGAATCAGCTGCAGCTCGAGGAAAGTCGCGGGCTGTGCCGCGATCGACGGCACGCCGGAGGTGGTGGAGTTGCCGCCTGGCCCGTGGCACGCGGCGCAGAGGTTCGCCTTGTCCTGCGCCTGGGCAGACGCAATAAAAAGGGCGGCGAGCAGGATCGCTCGCCGCCCGCGATTCGACGGCACTACTTCTTGGCGGCCGGCTTGGCGCCGCCGTAGCTGATGCGCAGGATGGCGCCGTTCTGCTCGTCCGACACGAGCAGCGCGCCGTCGGGCATCACCAGCACGTCGACCGGCCGGCCCCAGAACTTGTTCTCCTTGGGATCCATGAAGCCGGTCAGGAACGGCGTCACCTTCGCCGTCTTGCCGTCGGCGCCGGGGCGCACGTTGACCACGTCGAAGGCGAACAGCTTCTCGCGGTTCCACGAGCCGCGGCGCGCGATGAACATGGTGTTCTGGTAGTCCTTCGGGAACATGTTCTTATCGTAGAAGCGCAGGCCGAGCGCGCCGGCATGCGGGCCGAGCAGCGCGACCGGCAGGGTCACGCCCTTGCAGGGATCGGGCTTCTTGATGTCCTGGTCGGCGATGCCGTTGGCGTGGCAGTACGGGAAGCCGAAGTTCTCGCCGAGCTTCGACACCTTGTTCAGCTCGTCCTGCGGGCCATCGCTGCCCATCCAGTCGCGCCCGTTGTCGGTGAACCAGAGCTGCCGGGTCTTCGGATGCCAGTCGAAGCCCACCGTATTGCGCACGCCGACCGCGACCACCTCCATGTTCGAGCCATCGGGGTTGTAGCGCACGATGCGGGCGTGCTTGTCCGAAGGCTCGCAGATGTTGCACGGCGCGCCCTGCTGCACGTAGAGCTTCTTGTCGGGCCCGAAGGCGATGAACTTCCAGTTGTGGTGCACTTCCGGCGGCAGGTTGAACTTGTCGGTAAGCTCGACCGGCCTTGCGTCGGCGTTGTCCTCGATGCCGTCGTAGCGGTACACCTTGTTGATCGCAATCACGTAGAGCGAGCCGTTGGCGAATGCGACGCCATTGGGCTGCGTCAGCTTCTCGGCGACGACGCGGTGGCTGCGCTTCGCGCCGTCGTCGCTCACTTCATAGACGCGGCCGATGATGCGCGTGCCGACGTAGACCTTGCCCTTGTCGCCGCGCGTCATCATCCGCGCGCCGGGCATGCCGCTCGCCCAGACCTCGGCCTTGAAGCCCTTGGGCAGCTTCAGGCGGTCGATCGGGATCTCGCTCGCCGGCGTCTCGGTAAGCTTGGGCGGGTGCGGCTTGAGCGGCGAATCGGCGTATTTCGGGCCCTTGCCGGTATCGCCCGGTGCCACGGCCGGCTTGTCCTGGGCCCATGCGGAAACAGCGAATGCGGCGGTGATCGCGAGCGCGGTGACGCTTCTCATCGGGGTCTCCTCTCCTCGGGCCTCCAATTAGATCCGAACGGCTCCGCTATCGCCATCACCATGCCGAATGCTGCAACGCGGGATTGCACTGCCGCAGACCCCCGGTGCTACACTGCGTCACCTTTCAGAGAGGTGA